>Ga0209512_1001171_pt1 | contig 34611 bp, 26 predicted proteins | sample frozenSSSSmetaG_FD_184142 | JGI IMG/M metagenome (GOLD analysis project Ga0209512, IMG submission 184142) | Glacier valley bacterial and archeal communities from Borup Fiord, Nunavut, Canada, to study Microbial Dark Matter (Phase II) -... | ecosystem: Environmental > Aquatic > Freshwater > Ice >...
CTGCGCGGTAGACGGTGTCGCCCTCTGGCATCAGCCGCGCAACCGAAGACCCTGCGGCGTCGGCGAGAAACCGGCTTCGGCGAGGAGCACGCCGAGCGGCGATCCCACCGAGAACTCCCCATCGATGCGCTCCACGCGAAGCTTTCCGATGCCGGCCCGAACGGTTGCGGCGAGCGACATCGCGGCCGCCCGCAGCGCGTCGGGTTCGGAGGTGAAGGTGAGCACGGTCTTGCCGCCGCGTTCGATGTAGAGGGTGAGCGCGCCATCCACCATCACGACCATCGCGCCGGCTTTGCGGCCCGGCCGGTGCTTTGTCGTCGCATCGTCGGCGGGCGCGGGCCACGCGAGCGCGGCGCCATACGGGTTTGCGGGGTCGGTCGCGGCGAGAGTCAGAGCGTGGTTGGCCGCCGGCGTCTCGGGCTCGAGGGTGAAGCTGCGCAATCGATCAACTGTCGCACTCGTGGCGAACTGTGCGGCGCCGAGGCCATCGACGAAGTAGCCGCGTCGCGCACGCCCCGACTCCTCGAATCCGCTGAGCACCTTGTATGCAAGCGCGAAGCCGCCCCGGATGCCCTCGCTCACGACCGCGCCGCGAGTGACAATCCCGTGCCGCTCGAGCAGTGACTCGGCCATTGCTTTCGCCTTGACCGTGCTGTCACCGTCCGCGAGGGGGAGCAGCGACCAGCGGCCGCCTCCCGTCGGTGGCCCGGATTGCGCGACCGTGACCGACCGCCCTCGGTACGACCGCACCCGGGGAGCACGTCGCGGGGTTGCCGGTCGGCCGAGAAACGACCTCAGTGGAGCAAAGGTGTCGTTCGTCACGAGGCCCGCCCAGACCAAGTCCCACAGCGCCTGATTGAGTGCCTTATCGTCCACGCTGCCGACGGCGTGCCCCAACTGCCGGAAGAAGTACGCCCCTCCGCCCGCAAGCGATTCGAGAATCGCGCGCTGCAGTTCGGTCGTCTCGACCTCGCCCGCTTCGGAAAGGGTGAGCCGCGCCGTATCTGCGACGTGCAGACTCACCCAGCCGTCACCGCCGGGAAGCACACCGTGGCCGCTCCAGAGCACTTCGCCCGTCACCGTCAACTCGTCGAGCCAGGCCTGCGAATAGTTCGGCAGTCGCGCCGGGAGCACGAGCGACTCCCAGGTGGATGCCGGCAGCGCGACCCCGGCGAGCTGATCGATGACCTGCACGAGACCGTCGACCCCGCGGAGGGGCCCGCCCACGTTCTGCCACACGGGCAGGAATCGGCCGAGCGCGGTCTGCTCGACGGGCTCAACCTCGGAGCGCAGTGCCGCGAGCGACCGACTGCGCAGCCGCCGCAAGACCTCAACCGAACACCACTCCGTGCCGCTCGCTCCTGGCCGAAACTCGCCGTCAACGACGCGGCGGTCGGCAGCGAGTCGTCGCAAGGTGTCGGTGATCACGGCGGTTCCGAGACCGAATCGGGATGCGGCATCCTGAACAGTGAACGGACCGTGGGTGCGGGCGAAGCGGCTCACGAGATCGCCGACAGGGTCGGGGACGGGCTCGATGAAGGCCGCGGGGACTCCGATCGGGAGTGGGACACCGAGCGCGTCGCGCAGGCGCGCGGCATCCTCAACAGCGGCCCACTGAGCCGTCCCCGCGATGGTGACCGGGAGCACGCGGTTCGCGCGCGACAGGCCGGTGAGCAATTCCGCCAGAGTCATACCCGAGTCATCGCGCTCGCCGGGCGTCCAGCGCAGCACGAGCTCCTCGGTCGAGAGCGGACCGAGCATCCGGACGAGGTCGACTATTCCCTCCATGCCGTGGGCATGACGGTCGGGAGCGAGCCGTTGAAGTTCGAGCTCGGTCTGCTCGATGACCACCGGATCAAGCAGCTCGCGCAGCTCGGCGCGGCCGAGGAGCTCCGCGAGCAGCGCGGAGTCGAGCGAGAGCGCCGCGGCACGTCTTTCGGCCAGCGGAGAATCGCCCTCGTACATGAAGGCCGCGACGTAGCCAAACAGCAGGCTTCGAGCAAAGGGTGACGGCACCTCGGTCTGGGTTTCAACGACGCGCACCGCGCGCGACGCGAGTTTGTCGGTGAGCGCCATGAGCGCGGGCAGGTCGTAGACGTCTTGCAGCACCTCGCGCACGGTCTCGAGCACGATCGGGAAGCTCGGGTACTTGCGCGCGACATCCAGCAATTGGGATGCCCGCTGTCGCTGCTGCCACAGCGGCGACCGGCGCCCCGGATCGCGTCGGGGCAGCAGAAGCGCTCGCGCGGCACACTCCCTGAATCGCGCCGCGAAGAGCGCGCTGCCGCCGACCTCCTCCGTCACGATGGCTTCGAGTTCCTCGTGCTCAAAGACGAAGAGTTCGGCGCCGGGGGGCTCGGCATCGGTGTCGGGGATGCGCACGACGATCCCGTCGTCCCCCGCCATCGCTGCGCCGTCGACCCCGAGGCGTTCTCGCAGGCGTGCGCTCACCGCGAGAGCCCAGGGCGCGTGCACAGGCATGCCGTAGGGCGAGTGCAGCACGACTCTCCAGTCGCCCAGCTCGTCACGAAAGCGCTCGACGACGAGGGTCGTGTCGGTCGGCACCTGACCCGTCGCGGTCTTCTGCTCCTCGACCAGCGCGATCAGGTTAGTGACCGCGAACGGGTCGAGGCCGATCGCCTCGACGCGCGCCCGGGCATCCTTGAGCGACGAGTTCGCAAGCGCGCGCGTGAATGCGCCGATCGCCTCGCCGAGTTCGGCGGGCCGGCCGAGCCCGTCGCCTTTCCAGAACGGCACCTTGCCCGGCTGCCCGAACGCCGGGGTTACGAGCACCTGATCGTGCGTGATTTCCTCGATCCGCCAACTCGTCGCACCGAGCGCGAACACGTCACCCACGCGTGACTCGTAAACCATCTCCTCGTCGAGCTCGCCGACTCGCCGGCCCGGCCCTTTCTCCGCGGCCGAACCGCCAACCATGAACACGCCGAACAACCCCCGGTCCGGGATCGTGCCCCCGGATGTCACGGCCAACCGTTGCGAACCCGGGCGACCGCTCATCGTCCCGGCCACCCGATCCCACGTGATGCGCGGGCGAAGCTCCGCGAACTCGTCACTCGGGTACCGGCCGCTCAGCAGGTCGAGGGTGGCTTCGTACGCGGACCGCGGCAGAGTCGCGAACGGAGCGCTGCGTCGCACGGTCTCGAACCACTCCTCCACGTTGATCGTGTCGAGCGCGGTCGCCGCGACCGTCTGCTGCGCGAGCACGTCGAGCGGGTTCGCGGGAACGGCGATCGCCTCGATGAGCCCCGACCGCATCCGGTCTACCGCGACCGTGATGTGGATGAGGTCGGTGCGGTGCTTGGGAAAGAGCAGCCCCTTCGAGATCTCACCCACCTGGTGCCCAGCTCGACCGATGCGCTGAAGTCCGGATGCGACGCTCGGCGGTGACTCGACCTGAATCACCAGGTCGACCGCCCCCATGTCGATCCCGAGCTCGAGCGAACTCGTCGCGACAACGCAGCGCAAGCGGCCCGACTTGAGGTCGTCCTCGATCGTCGCGCGCTGCTCCTTGGAGACGGAGCCGTGGTGGGCTCTCGCTAGTATTGGCGCAGCGGCAATGATGTCGACCGCCTCGCCCCGCCCAAAGATGCCCGCCGAACCCCGGGCGAGCCGGTCGACATCATTGCCTCCGGTCGAATCCTCGCTTCCGGACAGAGAGCGACTGACGCCCCTACTTCCGCCCGCATCCGCCGTCTGCGCGGCAAGCGAGCCACGCGTCGCACCCGGCTGCGCCATCATTTGGGCGGGGAGGCGAGACGGGGTGACTCCCAACTCGCGCTCTTCATAGATCTCGTTGAGGCGGGAGGTCAGTCGCTCGGCGAGCCGCCGCGAGTTGGCGAAGACAATGGTCGAGCGGTGCTTCACGATCTCGTCGACGATGCGCTCCTCGACGTGAGGCCAGATCGAGCCGGTCGCCTCAGCGGAGATTCCGGGGGAATCCGCTCCCTCGCGAGCTCTCACAACGCCCGGCTCGGTCATGTCCTCGACCGGCACGACGACCGAAAGGTCGAAGGTCTTGGCGGCGGGCGGCTGCACGATCGTGACCGGCGAGCGACCGCCGAGGAAGCGCGCCACCTCAGCGAGCGGGCGGACCGTCGCCGAGAGGCCGATTCGTTGGGCCGGCTTAGCCAGGAGAGCGTCGAGCCGCTCGAGCGAGACGGCCAGGTGCGCGCCACGTTTCGTCGCTGCGACCGCGTGCACCTCGTCGATGATGATCGTGTCGACGCCCATGAGACTCTCGCGCGCCGCCGAGGTGAGCATGAGGTACAGCGATTCGGGAGTTGTGATCAGGATGTCCGGGGGCGTCCGTGCCAGGAGCCTGCGGTCGCCGGGCGTGGTATCGCCCGAGCGCACGCCCACGGTCACGCTGGGTGCCGCCAGCCCGAGCCGCCGCGCCGTTTGTGTCACCCCGACGAGCGGGGCGCGCAGGTTGCGCTCGACGTCCACCCCGAGGGCCTTGAGTGGCGAAATGTAGAGCACGCGGGTGCGCCGGCGGGGGTCATCCGGTGGCGGGGTCGCGATGAGGCGATCGATGGCCCACAGGAATGCCGCGAGAGTCTTGCCCGAGCCGGTCGGTGCGACGACGAGCGCGTGAGACCCGGACGAGACCGTCTCCCACGCCCCGAGTTGCGCCGGGGTGGGTGCCAAGAAGGCGCCCGAGAACCACTCCCGCGTGGCGGGGGAGAAGCGGTCGAGCACGGAGGCCATCCCCCTATCTTCGCCCCCGCGACCGTCATCCCTGCGAAGTGGCTACTGTCCGAGCTTCGCCGACGGCGGGATCTCCGAATGTTGCCAACAATTCACCGATGCGGTGATTCCCCTCGAGCGGGTGCCGCAGTGGTAGCTCGGCGTTGACCACGTAGGTGTTGCGTCTGCCGGACTTGGTTCGCGCCAGATAGCCCGCCTCTTCGAGTTCCGCGACGATCCGTTGGGCGGCACGCTCGGTGATCCCGACGTGCTCGGCGACATCCCTCAGCCGCATCTCGGGATTTTGTGTGACGCACAGGAGCACATGTGCGTGGTTCGTCAGAAAGGTCCAGTGCGCCATTTGGTCAGTTTAACGACATGGGAAGCAAAAAACACCCTATCTGTTGCACGAATTATAAAGCGTGCTATGGTTTTCGTGTTTTGAAGATCGCAAACCGAAGGAATCGTTCATGGCACTGGTAAACCTCGCTGGCATGCAGATTGCGCAGTGGTGTGCGCTTGCCGTGGTCATCCTTCCGTTCGTGGGCGCGGCGATCGCCGCGATTGTGCGCGGTGCCTCGGAGCACACGAGGGCCCAGATTCCGGCCGCACTCGCGGTGATCGGCGCGATCACGGCGCTCCCGCTTCTGGTTGGTGTGCTCGGGGGAGGTGCGCTGAGCATCGACGCTACGGGACTCCTCGGCGTCGACGTGCTTGCGGCACTCATGCTCGGTCTCGTCGCGGGGTTGAGCGCGATCATCCAATCCTTCTCGCTGCGCTACCTTCGGGGCGACCCTCGGCAAGTGTGGTTTGTCGTCACCGCAAATCTGCTCGTCGGCTTCACAGGCCTGATGGTGACGACGCTGACTGTGGTCGGATTCGCAGTCGCATGGACGCTCGCCGGCGCGAGCCTGGTCGCGCTGCTCGGCACCTACCCGGCACTGCGGCAAGCGCGCGACGGGATACGGCGCACGGCCATCAGTTTCGCGATCGGAGACGGCGCTCTCTGGGTGGCAGTGCTCGTCTTGTGCCTCGGGGCGGGTAGCGACCTCTCGTTTTCGCGACTGCCCGAAGCGCTGCTCGGAGTGTCTCCGGCGGCGCAACTCGCGCTGGGCTTGCTGCTCGCGGTGGCGGCATTCGCGCGCTCAACCCAGCTGCCGTTCCACCGCTGGCTGCCAGCGACCCTCGCGGCGCCGACGCCGGTCTCCGCGCTCATGCACGCGGGAGTCGTGAACGCGGCCGCGGTGCTCATCATCCGGTTCATCCCGCTCTTCCAGCCGAGCGGCATCGTCATGGGCACGGTCTTCGGGATCGGGGCGGCAACACTGGTGTTCGCCGCGGTCGTACGCGTCGTGAAGCCGGATGTGAAGGGCAGGTTGGTCTATTCGACCATCGCGCAAATGGGCTTCATGGTCATGGCGCTGGGGCTCGGAGCATTCGGTGCCGCGGTCTTCCACCTCATAGCGCACGGCCTCTTCAAAGCCACCTTGTTTCTCAGTGCGGGATCCGCGGTGAGCACGATCGCGACGCGACGGATGGCGCCCGCACCGGTTGCCCGTCGCGCTCCCGCACGTGTAGTCGCCCTCGTCATTGCTGTCCTTGTGCCTATCGGGTCAATTGCGGTCGCGTGGAGACTGCTGTACTCGGCGGCCTCCCCGGCGAGCCTCGCTCTACTCCTGTTTGTCGCTGTGACCGGATCGGTCGCACTGGGAGCCGTTCTCGTCCGCCGAATCAGTGTGCAGCTTGCGATCGCAAGCACTCTCGTCACGATCGTCCTGGCGTTCGGCTACGTCGCCGCGATCAACGCGACCACGACAGCACTCTCGAGCGTCGTCGTGCACTCCGGATCTCCGGTGCCGCCGTGGCTCAGTGCGGTGCCGCTTATCGCGCTGCTGGCCCTCGAAGTCATTCGCGCCCGCCCGCAACTATTGCCCGCGGTGCAGCGACGGCTGTACGCGGCCGCGCTATCAGCATCGACCCCCTCCGTTTCCCCTCAGCACGCCCCCGCACCTCTTACTCGCACAGGCAGGTTCTCATGACGCACACTCTTCCCAGCGCTCCCCTCGTGCGGGCGCGCGTTGCCCGCGCCGCCGACGTGGTCGTACCCCAATGGCCGCTCGAATCCTTCATCGCGATCAACCCACTTGCTGCGGCCGAGGCCGGCCGGTTCGAGGATGCCGCACGATCGGCCCCCGGTGTCGCCCTCACGCGAGCGGTCGGTGACTATGTGGACGACTTTCGTGCTCAGCGCATCAGCGATGCGAGCCTGCGCAGCGCGCTCCTTGAGCGCGTCCCCGAGCTGCGGGCAATCGCATCCCAAGCGCTCGGCTCGTCGGGCATTTCTGCACTCGACGTGATCGTCGCAGAGCTCACGCGACTGCCGGCGGCTCCCGATGCCCGTAGGGACGGCTCGCCCGCACAGTCGCGCCTCGACGAGGTGATGGCGCACTGGCTCGCCGCGTACCTCGATCCGGAACCGCTTTGGCCCATGCCCGGTCACCGCTTGGGCTTCTTCGGAGCGTGGCGACTCATGGTCAGACACGATTCACGATTGCCTCGGTGGGCGCGCCGCGCGCTCGCGCGCATCCCTGAGACGCCCGACGGCGCGCTTGCCGAATCGCTCGAGAACCTCGCGATTGACGACGACCAGATCGAGGGCGCGTTGCGCGCCGAGCTTGCCCACCTGCCGGGTTGGGTGGGGCACGTCAAGTGGCGAGCGGATCACGTCGGCGACATCGACCTCACGTCGTATCTCGCGGTGCGCCTCGCGACGCGCGTCGCATTGGGCCCCACCGAGCAGTCACCCGACGAGCTTCATGCCACCGTGCCCCGTGACGACCCGTTTGAACGAGCGGCAGCACTAGTGAAATCGCTCGAACTCGAGGCAGACCCGAACTCGGTAGCTCGAGTCTTGATGCTGCACCCCACCGACCAGCACGCGTTCACTTGGCAGCGCGCCGCCGAACTTGAATACTCCCGAGGCTTGATCGCCCGGCTCGGCCGCGACGACGTCGACGAGTCGCAACGACCCATCTCGCAAGTAGTCTTGTGCATCGATCCCCGCTCGGAGGGGTTGCGGCGCCAGCTCGAGCGGTCGCCCGGAATCGACACGTTCGGCTTCGCGGGGTTCTTCGCCGTGCCGATGCGCTACACCACCGCGGATGGCCGCGGCTCGGTCGATTCGCTCCCCGCCCTGCTCAGCCCGCGCCACGCGGTAACCGAGGTGAGCGTCGACGCTCGGGACGGCGAGTTGCGGGCGAGCCGGCTGCGGCTGCGGGATGCCGTGGCCGGCGGCATCCATCGGGGAGAGGCGGTCTCGGCGGCGGGCTTCGCGCTCGCAGAAACCTCGGGCTGGTTCATGGGGCTCGCGTCGCTCGCGCGCACTTTCGCCCCGTCGGCCACCGCGCGACTCGCTCGGTCTGTTGGCCGGGTTCCGGAGGCGCCGGCGGTGCTGACGGTCGACCGTGCATTCTCGCTCGAGGAGCGCACACTCATCGCCGAAGCTGCGGTGCGCATGATGGGCATGACGAGATTCGCATCACTCGTTGTCTTCGGCGGCCATGCGTCGTCGACGACCAACAATCTGTTCCAGTCGGCGCTGGACTGCGGCGCCTGCGGAGGCAATCCCGGCTCACCGAACGCACGCGCGGCAGCGTCCATTTTCAATGATTCCGCGGTGCGTTTGGGGCTAGCCGCGCACGGAATCGAGATCCCGGCAGACACTTGGTTTGTTGCTGCCGAGCACAACACGGTGACTGACCGGTTGGCCGTGCTCGATCAGCACCTCGTTCCGGGGTCGCACCGCGACGCGCTCGCGGATTTCGAGTTGCGCAGCGCCGCCGCGTCGGATCGTCTCGTGCGTGAGCGGGCATCTGCGCTTCCCGGTGCCACCGCTCGCACGCGCTTGTCGAGAGTGCGCGAGCGGGCGGATGACTGGGCCGAGGTGTATCCGGAGTGGGGGCTCGCCGGCAACGCGGCCATGATCATCGGTCCGCGGACTCTCACTCAGGGCCTCGATCTGGGCCGCAGAGTCTTCTTGCACTCGTACGAAGCGGCGTGCGACCCCGACAGCGACGGGCTCGAGACGATCCTCACCGCGCCGCTTGTGGTGGCTCAGTGGATCAATCACCAGTACTACTTCTCCGCTCTTAACCCCGACACCCTCGGCGCCGGGACCAAGACGCTCCACAACGCGATCGGCGGAATCGGGGTACTCCAGGGTCAGTCGGGTGACCTCATGCGCGGACTCCCTTGGCAGTCCGTCGGCCTCGGCACCGCTCTCGTGCACGAACCGTTGCGACTGAGCGTGATTGTCGAGGCTCCGCGCGACCGGATTGCGGCAATCGTGTCGCGCAATCAGGTGTTGCGTTCGCTCTTTGAGAACGACTGGATTTCGCTCACCGCTCGGGATGACCGCGCCGGCGAATGGCACCGTTACGGCCACTATGGCTGGATTGAGATCGCATTGTCAGAAATCAGAACACCAGAAACCACAATGACAACAACAGGAGAACGCTCATGAATGGGCTCACGAAAATGACCAAGGTGGAGATCGTCGTCGCGGGTCGGGACGCGCCCCCGGTGCGCGAGCTCATCACCGCTGCCGGCGCGACCGGTTACACGAGCGTGTCGGGGGTCTCGGGCATCGGCCACGACGGCCAGCACTCGGGCGCGCTGCTGTTCAACGAGTACGACACCCTCACGATGGTGATCACGGTGCTCCCGCCGGAGAAGGCATCCGCACTCATCGAGTCGGTGCGGGTCTTGCTCGACGGCCGCAGCGGGGTCATGTTCGTCGCGGACACCTTTGTCAGCAGACCCGACTACTTCGGCTGAGAGCGCCGGTGCCGACTTCGAGCCCCTACCTCGACCGTCGTGTCGTCTTCGCGACGATGCACGGCAAAGAGAAAGCGGCGCGCGAGCCGTTTGAGCGCGAGCTCGGAGCCGAGGTTGTTGCCGCGGTTGGCCTCGATACCGACCAGTTCGGTACGTTCTCGCGCGATATCGAGAGAACACTCACGCCTCGGCTCGCCGCGCGGGCGAAAGCGCGACTGAGCCTCAAGCTCAGCGGTGAGCACTTTGCCCTTGCCTCCGAGGGCTCGTACTCCAGTTCATTCGGTCCGGTCGTCGTGCACAACGAACTGCTGCTATTCGTGGATGACGAGCGCGGCTTCGAACTGATCGAGAGCGCCTCCGCTGCCGCTCCGCTCGTGGGAGCGCGACGGTGCGATACCGTCACGGCCGCACTCGAACACGCGACGCGAATCGGACTCCCGGAGCAATGGGTCATGGTGCACGTTCAGGTCGGCTCCGAGTTAATCGTTCGTAAGGGACTGCGCTCGCGGGATGATCTCGAGCTCGTCGTCGCCTCGCTGTTGCAGGCGTCTCCCGATCACACCGTCACCGTCGAGCCGGATCTGCGTGCGCACGCGAGTCCGAGCCGAGCGACCGCCATCGCTCAACTCTCCGAGCGGATGGCGCTGCGACTGGCGACGCCGTGCCCACGCTGTGCCACTCCCGGATTCGGCATCGTCGATGTACAACGGGGGCTCCCGTGTCGCGACTGCGGCGAGCCGACCCGAGGCATAATCGCCGACATCCGCGGCTGCGCGCTCTGCGACCGAGTCGAAATCGTTAATCGACCGGAACGCACGTCGTCGCCCGAGTGGTGTGACGCGTGCAACCCCTGAGTTGGCTGGCTAGGCGTTGTCGCGCAAGAACTGGGTGAGGTCGCCCAGCTCGTCGCGAGAGATCGAGTGCCCCAGTCCCTCGTAGATGCGCACGGTTGCGGTGGAGTGCGTCGGGAGCCACGACGCCGTGCGGTCGACCGCGGCGTCCGGGATCACCGAGTCCGCGGTTCCGCGGCCCCAGAACACGAGCGGACGCACCTCGGCGAGTTCGGCATCCCCGGCGTGCTCGTCGCTTGCGACGAAACCGGACAGCGACACAGTCGCCGTGAACCGGCGCGGGGCGTGGCGCAGCAACTGGAGCGTCATTGCGGCACCCTGCGAGAACCCGAGCAGGCTCACGCTCGGGTGGTCGAGGGTGTCGAGCCATTCGATGATCGCTCCGGCCGCGGCATCCACTCGGTCCGGTTCGGGCAAACCCGGCGCCTGATCGACTCGCGACCACCACGCCCAGCCGCCGCTCTCGGCGATCGGTCCACGTAAGGATGCCACGACAGACCCCAGGGGAAGGCCCGGCGACATGCCGAACAGGTCGCCCTCGTGCGAGCCATACCCGTGGAGGAGTACAAGCAACGGACGGCCCGCTCGCTCGCGTTCCGGGGTCGACCACATGATGGCGTCGGTGTCGAGCGTGACGGCGGGCTTCATGAGAAAAGACTAGTTTGCGCAACAATGGAGCATGAGCTCCGTAGGCACCCCCGACCCGAACCCCGGCTGGCTGTCTGAGGAGGAGCTCGCTGAGACTCGCCGCAGGTTGCCCTTGCTCTATGTCGAAGCCGTCCCGGTTCGGGTGGATGGGCTCGGTCGCGTCATTGAGGTCGGCATGCTCCTGCGCGCGAACGACGGCGAGATCACCCGCACGCTCGTGTCGGGTCGCGTGCTCTACGGCGAGACGCTGCGGGATGCGCTCTTCCGTCACCTCGAGAAGGACCTCGGGCCGATGGCCTTCCCGTTGCTGCCCGCTAACCCGGTGCCCTTCTCGGTCGCCGAGTACTTCCCGTGGCCGGGCTCGAGCCTGTACATGGACTCGCGACAGCACGCCGTCTCGCTCGCGTACGTCGTTCCCATCACGGGCACGTGCGAGCCGAGGCAGGATGCGCTCGAGGTGACCTGGATGCGTCCGGCGGAAGCGGCATCCGAATCCGTCACCGCCGACATGGAGGGTGGGCGGGGCTCACTCCTGCGCGCGGCGCTCGCCTCGGTGGGCGTGCTGCCCTAGGCCTCACGCCGTGCGCGGGTCGATGGTGTCGGCGATCTCGGGCCAATCGCGGCGGACCGCGAAACGACCCGGCGCGGGCTCGAGTTCGAGGCCGAGGAGGAAGACCGAGAGGCCCTCGCGAAACATCCGGTCCGCGGTGTCGAGTCCCATGGGGCCGGCCATGGCCGCCGACCCGATCGTGTAGGCGAGCAGGGCACCCATGTGCTCGGGCGCGCGATCGGCCGTGGGTGCCGCCTTGCGGAAGACGTCGACGATCTCGCGGCCGAGCCGCGCGCACTCGCCGCCCCAATCGGTCCTGCTGAGAAAGTGGGTCGCGAGTCCCGGCTTGGCCACGAGCGTGCTCCACAGCACGCGCATGGCTAGCTCGACTCGGTTCTGGGTCGTGCCAGCATCGGGGATGCGCACCTTGGCGAGCTCCAGGTCGAGCACGGAATCGGCGAGATCGTCACGATCGATCACGTGGCTATAGAGCGCATTGGGGGCGACCCCGAGCACGTCAGCGACCCGGCGCATCGTGAGTGACCGGAATCCCTCGAGTACGAGGATGTCGTGGGCGGCCCCGATCACGTCGTCCCGATAGAGCCCCGCGCGGGTTCCCTTGCCTCTTGCCATGCGACAACTGTACACCGTACATTATGAATTGTACAACGTACAGTAAAAGGTGTGTCGTGGACAATTGACGCGAAAACGCCGCCCGAGCCAGAGCCCAGACGGCGTTTAGTGAAGCGGCTGGCTAGCGCCCGTTGCGCTGGCTCCCGCCGTTAGAGCGCACGACTTGGCCAACGCGGATCGGGCCGGCCGAGGCTTGCGCGCGACCGTTACCGCCGCGAGGGCGGGACGGGGCTTGCTCGGAACGAGCGGGCTGAGCGTGTGACGGCTGCGCGTGGGGTTGCGCTGTACGCGGCTGGCTGGAGCGCTGCTCGGTCGAGCCGCGCTCGCCCCCGGTCGAACTCGCGGGACGACCGCTCGCGGAAGCCGCGGGACGACCGGAGCGGTCGCGACGCGGTGCGCCGTCACCCGAGCGGTTCGCTTGCTTGCGCTGCGCGTTCGCGCCCTGCGAGCGTTGGCCTTGCCACTGGCCGCGTGCCGGCTCAGCGGCGCGAGGCGCGGGCTTGACGTAGGCGGCGACATCCCCGACGAGTGCAGCGACCGCCGGAGAGTCCGCCGTGACGGTCTGCGGGGTCACTGTGATCTCGGCCTTGCGCAACAGTGCCGCGGTGTCCTTGCGCTGGGCGGGCAGCACGATCGTGACGACCTCGCCCTCCTTACCCGCGCGAGCGGTGCGGCCGGAACGGTGGAGGTAGGCCTTGTGCTCGGCCGGCGGGTCGACGTGGATCACGAGTTCGATGTCATCGACGTGAACGCCGCGTGCCGCGACATCCGTCGCGACGAGCACTCGAGTGTCGCCAGCGGCGAAGGAGGCGAGGTTGCGATCACGAGCGACCTGCGAGAGATTGCCGTGCAGGTCGACGGACGGGATGCCCGCATCGGTCAGCTGCTTGGCGAGCTTCTTCGCGTGGTGCTTGGTGCGCATGAAGAGGATGCGCCGGCCGGTGCCGGATGCGAGCTTCTTGACGAGCTCGTTCTTGGCGTCGACATCCGAGACCTCGAAAACGTGGTGGGTCATCGCAGCGACGTGGCTGTTGGCTTCGTCGACGGAATGCAGAACCTCGTTGTGGAGGTAGCGGCGCACGAGCTTGTCAACGCCGTTGTCGAGCGTCGCACTGAAGAGCATGCGCTGGCCGGTCTGCGGGGTCTTGTCCATGACGCGCGTGACGACCGGCAAGAAGCCGAGGTCGGCCATGTGGTCGGCCTCGTCGAGCACCGTGATCTCCACGGCGTCCAAGGAGACGAAGCCCTGCTTCATGAGGTCTTCGAGACGACCGGGGCAGGCCACGACGATGTCGACGCCCGCCTTGAGCGCGGCGACCTGGCGCTGTTGCGAGACGCCGCCGAAGATCGTCGTCGAGTTCAGGCCGTATGCGGCGGCGAGTGGCTCCAGAGCGACGGTGATCTGCGTGGCGAGTTCGCGCGTGGGCGCGAGGATGAGGGCGAGCGGGCGACCCGGACGGCGGTGGCCGCCAGCGAGCTTTCCGCCGAGTCGCGCGACCATGGGAATGGCGAAGGCGAGTGTCTTACCCGATCCGGTCTTGCCCCGGCCGAGCACGTCACGACCGGCGAGCGTGTCGGGAAGGGTATCGACCTGGATGGGGAACGGTTCGGTGATTCCGTTGGCGGCCAGGGCCGCAACGAGAGGAGTGGGCACGCCGAGCGTGCTGAAAGTGTTTTCTGACATGAATTTTTTCTGAGCGGGCCGGTTGGGCATCGCAAGCGACATCACAGACCGGACATAAGGCGAAGGTGGCGATGGCCACATCCGTTCGCCGGAGAAGAATTTCTACGAGCCCCTGTCGAGCCCTAGAGGCTGGCCAGTGACGAGAAGTGAAAGCGTTCAACGACGCAGGAAGACTGCGATCACGATGTGCCATGTGCGGCACACGAGCTCAACAGTCTCGCAAGTGTTCTCATTGTATCAGCATGCCCGTGCCACCAAGCTGTGCAACGCCTAGTAGTCGCCGCTGTAGCGCTCGCCCACCGGAATCGACGCGTCAACCGTGTTACCGGGCTGAGCGAGCGGACACGCCCACGCCGGGTCGTACGCGCAGGACGGGTTGTATGCAAAGTTGAAGTCGAGCACGAGTGATTTCGGCTCTGAGCCGGGCCGCCAGACGTCGAGCGTCCCGACGCCCGGGACGTCTACGACACCGAAGAGTTGAAACGGCACGATCCCGTCGGTGCCCGTCTCCACCTCGATGCGGCGCGGGTCGGCGGGCTCGAGGGCAGTCATGCCGTCAGAGTAGCCCGGCGGCTATCGCCACGTCGGGGCAAGGCGCCGCAGCTGCCGGGCCCGCCACTGCCAGAAAACCCAGTACACGGGCCACATGACCAGCGTGATCGCCCCCGCCTCGAACTTCAGTTCGTCGCGGTACAGAGTGCGACCGCCCGGGAGGGGAGACACGGCCATCGTGTGATGCCAGTAGGTCACGGCCGTGAGCGGGCCCGTGACGCCGCGTCCCGAATCGATGACAACCCTGACGTCGTCGTTTCTCTCGGGGAACGAGATGTCGATGATCTGCTCGCCGAGAGTCACAACCCCGAACGCCTTGCCGAGCACGGGATGCTCTCCTGCTGGCCATGACTCGGGGAAGCCGCCGGGCTCAAGCGACGCGAAGGTCGTGAACGGTGACGAGACGGCGCGAAACACGACGGGACTGCGGATCGCCCGCCACGCGGCATCCGGTGGGCATTCGAGAACGAGCTTGAGCAGTACACGCATGGTTCTATCATCGGTGGTCTGCGCTACAAAAAGCGCATGAGGTATTGACTCGGAGTCGTTCAACTCGAACACGTCATGCGGGGTGTTGCGGCCGGCATCGCCCAAACCAACCACGGGGTGAAGTCGGGCATCCAACGGATGTCGCCGGGTGACGGTCTCGTGTACTACGCACCCAGGACCGCGTACCCGGATGGCGCTGCACTCAAGGAGTTCACGGCGATCGGTCGCGTCGCCGACGCCGATCCGTGGCAGGCCGACGAGGGCGAGTTTCAGCCCTGGCGTCGATCGATCGACTACGACGCGACAGCGCACTCGGCTCCCATCGCGCCGCTTCTGGAGGTGCTCGAGTTCACGCGCGGCAACCGAAACTGGGGCTTCGTGCTGCGCCGCGGTCAGGTCGAGCTCTCGCACCACGACTTCGCGGTGATCGCAGATGCAATGGGGTCCCGGCTGCCCGCTGAATGAATCCGGAATGTTCTCGTGTGTTTCGGTTGTTGACCCGGATACCTAATCCGCAACTGAGGAGACATCATGAAGGCACTACTGGGCGACACCATCATCGCCGAAGCACCCAAGGAAGACCTGATCTCGATCGAGGGGAACTGGTACTTTCCGCCGTCGAGCGTCAACGAGGCATTTCTCCAGACGAGCGCCACTCCGTACACCTGCCCGTGGAAGGGCGAATGCCAGTACTTCTCGGTGAAGGACGGCGAAGAGCTGCTCAAGGATCGCGCTTGGAGCTACCCGACCCCGTACCCGACCGCGTTCGACCGCGTTGGCAAAGACTTCTCCAACTACGTCGCCTTCTGGAAAGAAGTGAAGGTCGTCGAGTAGCCAAGCAATTTCCGCCAGTTGTCTGGCATTTTTCTGACCCGAGCGAGCGCCCTCCGCTGTCCATACACAGTGAAGCGCCACAATGCAAGGCGTGGACGGCAGCAACCAATCCCCATCTACTAGCCTGATGAAGACTTTCACTGTTTCCGGCACCTCTGGCGTCGTGAGCGACGAGATGTGCCGTGCACTACTCGACTACGTCGTGGCGCTAGCGCGCTCCGGTGAATCGGCTGCGCTATCGATCCCGACTCTTGGCACAGATGGTAGCCGGGAGGGTATGCAACTGAACTTGAGCCCCAGCAGTCAACTCGTCTTTGCAGACCTCCCCGATGTAGACGCCGCACTGGATGACGATGCCGCGGTGACAGGCATCATCCGTCGGACGCTCGCGCTAAGAGCCGACCGAGTTCACGCCTACCCCGAGCTATCTTCCCGCCCGCCCGACGCGGACCTGGAGGAGGTCTAGAGTCTCATGGCCCCGGATGCTCAGGTGGTTCTTTCGTGAGTTGAAGTCCGGACGCACCGTTCGCGGCGATCATGAGTTCATCAATCCATGCTCGATTGAGTTCCGGTGGACTGCCGCCGAAGAATACAAACTTCACCGAAATGGACTCGTGTAACCAGATTGACGTTCGACCGCCCCCGGTGCTGGCGTGGTCCCAAGAGAAACCAAACGATTCGTGTCGGCGAAACTTGGCGAACACGACCACTTTCAGGTGGGCAAGCAGGCGATCGTCGAATTCAACTCCCGGCTTTTGGTTATCGACGACGAGAAGGCCCATCAGCCCTGCCCCTGTGCAGACCCGCACTGATCACGGCGTGAATGCTCGCGACCCATCCGGGCGATTGCTTCGTCCATATCTTCGGCAGGCGACAGCCAGTCTTCGTGCGAGCTGGTGACGATCATTGTTGCCCCTTAGGTGCGCGATCAAATCAACGCAACCGAGGGCTGGAGCTACCGATCAAGACTATGCCCCGCTCGGAAGGCGGTCAACGGGGAGCAATGCCTGGGCCGCGCGCGATCCGTTCCTGCGAGGGTTCAGGCCCGACGCAAGTGGATCGCCTACTCCACCCTCCATCGAGTTGTCAACGGGGTGTCGGGCAGCACGTGGGTGGATACGCTGCAGAAATGGTGAGTACGCGGATAACTGGTCCTGCCCAACGAGCGAAAAACGATCGGGTGGTGCATCTTCTGGTCCGGATGGGTTTCGCTGCAAGCGGTCTCATACACATCCTGATCGGCTATGTCGCGATCCGAGTGGCGACCGGGGGCGGCGGTAGCGAGGCTGACCAAAGCGGAGCTCTCGCGCAACTTGCTTCGACTCCCGGCGGCGTATTCGTATTGTGGGTTGCCACGGTCGGTTTGGTCGCATTGGGCCTGTGGTTGGTCATCAACGCTTTCATTGACCCCGGAGCTAGCGGTCGAAAACGCGCGGTTCATTTCTTGACCAATTTTGCGAAGGGAATCGTCTTCCTAGTTCTGGCGGTAACTGCGTACACCTTCGCGCAAGGAGGAAGTACCAGTTCAGCGGGCACCACGGGCAGTGCCAGCGCCAGCCTGCTGGCCAGTCCTGGTGGTGGGGTCGTCGTCGGATTGATCGGCGTCGGCGTTTTTGCCGTCGGCATATTCCTGCTCGCGAAAGCGCTACGCCGCACATTCGAGAAGGATCTCGTCGTGCCCGGCGGGGCAGCAGGCACAGCGACTATCGCGCTGGGAATCGCGGGGTACGTGGCTATGGCAATCGCGTTGGGCGCGGTGGGAGTGCTCTTCCTTCTCGCTGCCCTCAACGGCAACGCTTCTCAAGCCAACGGCTTGGACCAAGGGCTGAGAAGCCTCGCGGGCCTTCCCTTCGGGGTTTTCATCCTTGTCGCCGTCGGCCTGGGGTTTATCGCGTACGGGCTCTACAGCTTCGTACGCGCGCGCTATGCGAAACTCTGAGGCCGCGAACACGGTTCCGCCGGCCACCGGGACGGGCAATGGTACGGCGACGAAAACCGCCGCGGTCATCTATAACCCCGTGAAGGTCGAGTTGGATGTTCTTAGAACAGTGCTCGCTCGAGAAGAGCTGGCGTCCGGCTGGGGTGAAAGCGTCTGGATTGCAACGTCCGAGGACGATCCGGGCCAGGGCGCTGCGAGCAAGGCGACCGCTGCGAACGTGTCGATGGTCATTGTGGCGGGCGGCGATGGAACCGTCCGCGCTGTCGCCGAGGGACTGCAGCAGTCCCCGATTCCCGTGGCGATTCTTCCCTCGGGCACGGGCAATCTGCTGGCCCGGAACCTCAAGCTGACGCTCGACGACCCCGAGACTTCGATCCGCATCGCATTTTCCGGAAAGGATCGCTCGGTCGACCTAGGGCTTATCGACATCGAGCGAGAGGATGACACGACGTCGAACCACGCGTTTCTCGTGATGGCAGGGCTCGGTCTTGACGCGAAAATGATCGCCAACACTGATGACGACCTCAAGAAGAGGGCAGGTTGGCTGGCCTATGCAAAAGCACTGTCAATCACCCTTCGTGACAAGGATGAGTTGCGGTGTCAATACAGTCTCGATGGCGGTTCGGCTCGCCCGCTCAGGGCCCACACGATCATCGTGGGTAACTGTGGGTCACTACCCCTAAAAATTGTCCTCCTGCCCGACGCCTCGGTGGACGATGGCGAATTCGAAGTTGTCGTCATGCGTCCCAAGGGCTTCGTCGGCTGGGTGCAGATCTTCGTCAAGGTGCTGTGGGAAAACGGGGTACTCAACCGCACGAAAGCGGGCCGCTCGCTCATGACCAAGCAGGTCAGTGCACTTCGATATGTCAAAGCCACCGAACTGAAGGTGGAGCTTACGCGCCCGGCGAAAATAGAGCTCGATGGCGACGGATTCGGCACCGCGAAAGGCTTCACTGCCCGAATCATTCCCGGCGGGTTGACCGTCAGAGTGCCAACCGATGCCGAGACCCAAGGAGTGTGATGTCACAGTCTCACAAAGACGCTAAGGGTCGAGGTCCGACCAAAGCAGAATACGAGGAAGAACTCGAACGCCTGCAGTTGCAGCTCGTAGAGATGCAGCAGTGGGTCATGGAAACCGGTGCACGAGTGCTGGTCATTTGTGAGGGACGCGACGCTGCCGGCAAGGGAGGTGCCATCAAACGCATAATGCAATACCTGAATCCCCGCTCCGCCCACGTCGTCGCGCTGCAGGTACCCAGCCAACGTGAAAAGAGCCAGTGGTATTTTCAGCGCTATCTTCGACACCTTCCGGACGCTGGCGAAATTGTTCTGATGGACCGGTCGTGGTACAACCGTGCTGGAGTGGAACACGTCCTGGGCTACTGCACGGCCGACGAGTATGAGCGATTTCTTCGCCAAGTACCTTTTGTGGAGCGGATGCTCGCCGAAGACGGCGTCATCCTGCTCAAGTACTGGTTTTCCGTGTCCGAAGGCGAGCAACGGAAACGCTTCACGTCGCGGCTCAAGGATCCGATGCGACGGTGGAAACTCTCGAACACCGACATGCTGTCGATAACCAAGTGGGAGAATTACTCGAAGGCAAAGGACGCAATGTTCGCAGCGTCGGACCTACCGGAGTCTCCCTGGTGGACAGTTGAGAGCGACAACAAGAAGTCTGCCCGACTCAACATGATGAGTCACCTGCTTGCGCAGATTCCGTATAAAAAGGTAACCCTTAAGAAGTTGTCGTTGCCCCCGCGACCTCCCGCGGACAACTATGAGCGCCCTGCTCGGGAGCTCTACAAGTACGTCCCCGATCACGCCGCCGATCTCGGCTGAGCGTTCGCGAGGCTGAGTGGGCCCCCGATTCGTCAGGTGCCATCGACCTGTAACTGGGAGTGCCCGGCGTCAACTCGTTCGCCCCGGACGAGCACGGTTCTCCGGGTGTCGATCGCAATGACGACGCCAACCACGACGAGCGACAACGCTACCGAGGATGTGGTGTCACTGATCCAGTGATACCCAAGGTAGAGACGACTCACCACCTGCAGCCCAATTCCCAGCCCGGCGACGGTGAACGCCGCGATGGTGAACCCTTTGTGCTGCCGTCTGCTGGCGAGGAGAAACGCCATCAGAAGGAAGAAGTCAGACGCACCGAGTACGTGCCCCGAGGGAAAAGAGTATGACGGATCGGCGCCGAATAGCATGAGGTCGATCGGTGGCCGCGGGTGTTTCACTAATGGCGCGATCACTTGGGAGAGGATCACGCCAGTCGCCATCCCCCCGGCGAGAAGGATCGGCCGCCAAGCATGCTTTGCGGCAAGAATCCACACAACCGCGACAACAGCGACGATGATGGGCATGGCAATGGGTCCGAACGCAATCGCTAAAACGATCATGAATCCGGTCGCGCCCGCGTTTCGCTGCGCTTCGAACCATTGTTGAACGGGTGCATCCAACAACTCGATCCCGCTGTGCGTTACGACCCCCACCAGCAGAACGATGAATGCGGTCAACCCAACCGCCACCATTACAGCGGACACGACATATAGCCGGGTCCGGGTCGCGCGCGGCAGATATCTCTCTTCGACCACAAACTTCGAGTGGAAACTTCTCCACCGCCCACCAACCAACGCATGTTGAGTCATACGAGTAACTAACAACACAATGTCGTCGGACTGTTAGGTCTTGAGAATTTCCGCGCACTCGGGTATGTAGTCGGCGCCTCCTGCCCCGATACCTAAGCTGCGGGGCGCCGACCGCGCCGCAGATTAGATCGCAGAAAGCGCCACTTGCCGCATGGACTGTCGTTGCGTCGCTCTTGGTTGCCTAAAACTGCGCGGTACCGCGCAGTTGGCGGGGACGGCCGTCAGGGTCAAGGACGAGGCGGCTGAGAGGGAGTGCCCAGAGTCGTTGGATGGGCGTCACGGGTTTAGGAGTGTGGTGGCGTACGCGTGAGTTAGGTCGGGGACCGCGGCGTCCCGTTTCGTGCCACTGCTCGAGAGCGTCAGCGGTGCTGTTCCACAGTTCGAGGCCAGCAGACGGGTCGTCAAGTCGCGAGTCATTCTGATCCAATCCCAGATGTTCGGCCCAGAGCTGGTGGCGGAGGTTCTGGGCTAGAGGTTGGGAACGGTCAGAGCCGCGTTCTGAGCTAGCCGGTTCCCAGCTGTCGTCAGTGGTGTTGACGACCGCGCAGGTCAGCTCGCTGTCGGTGGTCCAGGATCGGCGGTTGAAGTTGCTTGAGCCGCATGTGAACCAAGTGTCGTCGACGATGCAGATCTTGGCGTGGACGTAGATTGGAGTTCCAGCACTGTTCTCGAGGTCGAACACACCGATCCGGTCTGGCGCGACCCGGCGCAGCATCCCGATGGCACGCAATTGTCCGATCCGGCTAGGCGGACCAGTAAGAGCGCCGTCGGAGTCGGGGTAGCGGGGCACCACGACGATCACATTCAATTCGGGGTTCCGTTCGAGAGCCCCGGCGAGAGTCGCAGCGACTTCTGTTGACCAGAGATACTGATCCTCGATGTAGATCAGCGAGCGGGCGCGGGCGAAAGCTTTCTCAAAGGCGCGGGCGATGCTGCGCTCCCCGGCCGGCGCGAAGGGGAACGGCGGACGTTTCACACCGTAGGTGCGCAGAAGCTGCACAGCATGGGGGCCCGCCCGTGGTGGTGGGGGCGCAGCGTCCGGGAGCGATTTGGGGTGCCGGGGCATATGTGCAAGACGCTGCAGCAGCATCCGGTAGGGAGTGTGCCTGTCGAGGGGACCGGGATCGTTCCACCTCTCAGCGAAAACTGACAACAGGTCTGCCACCACCGGGCCACGCAGTTCGAGGGCGGCATCGTGCCATGGGGGCTGTTTGCCATAACGGGAATCCATGCTCAGAGCTTGCGGGTCGCCCGCGTGATCGGCATCGTCTCGACGGCTATGGCAGAGGTCGAGCCCGCCAACGAATGCGATGTCCCGCGACGGGTCGTCACTATGGCGGATGACAAAGAACTTCTGGTGATGGGAGCCGAACACGCGCACCCGCTGATCCAGCAGCACCTCTCCACCCGCGTCGTTGATCTGGCGACCAAGTAGCTCATTGGATCGGCCGCTAATCGGCGATGCCACCCGCTCTCCGTGGGATCTCCAGACAAGCCCCCGCACTTGCACTCCCGCATGAGCTAAATCCGCGAGCAGATCGCCGATCGACGGCCCACCCGCCAGCAACCGCTCGTCGGCGTCCCCACGCCAGTCCGTAAACCACACACGGTCCCCAACGTGCAAAAGAGTGAGTTCCGCATGCAGCCGCGCGAAGTAAGTCACTCCATGAATCAGAGGCTTCACGAGGTTGCCCTCCGACCAAGACAAAGCCCCTCGGTCGCTCGCCTGCACATCCGACGCTGGATTCCCCAGCTCGATGCGACTAAGGAACCAAGTACCGGGATCACTGCCCACCCGACGCACCTTACGGCATCGCTAAACCTGCCCACGCGCTGTGTGGCTGCGTACCCGCCGTAAATGAGGCAACCTAAGTGGGGTCAGTCAGCACAATGCCGTGGCCCACGGCGGTGTTTTGTCAGGAAGGATGCCTAACCTCCCGATTGTGGAGAACGTGGATAACGACGAGACATCGACACACACCGACAACCGGAATCGACTGGATCGATTCCGCAAAATCGCTCGGGACGAGTCAGCGAACGCGCCGAGCAAACGGTGGAGCAGTCGCTTCTTGCATCGCATCGGCACGGCCACTGAACATCCCAGTACTGGCCTGATTGCGGCGGGGGCTCTTGTGGCGTGGATTGCAGTGGGGTTCGCGACGGGTTTTCCTCGACCGTGGGAGAGCGTCCTCGTCGTGGTGAGTTCATCCGTGACAGTAGTGATGGTCTTCGTGCTCCAGCACACGCAAGCTCGACAGCAAGCGGTAACACAGCGCAAGCTCGACGAACTGTTGCACGCCCAACCGACTGCTGACGACCGGCTGATCGCGTTAGAAGTTGCGTCCGATGACGAATTGGCCGCGATAACCGATACGAGTCATGCAAACCGAGAACGAGCACTTAGGACGGATGCGTCACCAAGTAGCTGATTAAAGATGACATTAATTGCGGCCCCCGCCGACGAGGGCCTCTCCCGACCGCAGAACTCGGGCACCACATGACCGCGGCTCAGCTATCGACTAACACGAATGACCCCATTTCGGGTTGGTGTTGACTGCGATTGATGGAGCAAAGAAAGTTTGAACCGATTTCTGGCCGCGGCGTTGTCAGGCTTGCATGTGGGTGGTGCGCAGCGCGGGGAGCGGAGCGGACCGCGCGAAGCGCCCCTCGCAAATCATTGACGGCCGACTGTGAGGTTGAGGCGTTGAGTCGGGAGAACTGGGCTTCGTACCATCCAGAGTCGACGAGCGAGATCAAAGCCGTATGCCGGCTCAGACTCGGAGGAGCTCGTCCAACTTTCTCAGAGCTTGCTCGGCCGGCTTTAGATCTACTTCGCGATAGTGGCGCGAAATCTCAGGGTCGCTATGGCCGGCAATGTCTTCTATCACAGGTTCTGGTATGTCTAACGTGTAGAGCAGCGAGATTGTCGTGCGCCGCGCATCGTGAAGACGCACGTTCGGAACCCCGGCTCGTTCAAGCACGGAGTGCCAAGCTTTCGAATCGGTGGAGGCGTCAATCGGCTTGCCATCGAGCGGCAGTGTCTCGACGGCTCCTGTACCGGGGTACCACCTACGCTTGGGGTCCCCGGTGAAGAGCAAGTTATAGGGGTTGGGTTCGTTCTTGGCGGCCTCGACTCTACGTGCGACGACGTCACGGAGTGCACCCACGAGCGGAACTTCGCGCTGGGATCGGATCGTCTTCGGGCGCACCAGATATTGCACGCCGCTCAATTGGCGGATCTCGTCATTGGGGTTTGCATCGAGGAACCGGCGCGGACACTTGTGCCCCAGCGTCCAACCGCACTCCCAGACGCCGTTCTCGAGTTTCTTGCACCCGTGGCTATAGGTGAGCGTCTGAAGTTGCCAGGCGATGGTGATCTTGTGTGAAACGAGGTCCACTTGGTCAAGCTCTATCCCGAGGACCTCGCCCTGCCGCATTCCTGTCAGCAAGGCCAGTGCCCAGCGCGCAGCAAGCCGATCGTTGATGGATGTGCGGATGACTTTGATTGCGTCGTCGGCCTTGAGTACAGAAATGTTGGGGATGGCGCGCTTTGGTTTGAAGTCGCTCGTCTTCATGAGGTTCGAGCCGAGGATCCGCCGCCTGACCGCAGCGTCCATTGCGGCTTCGAGAGTGATCCATGCCGCACGTGCCGTAGTCGTTGACAGGCCTTTAGATACGACCATGCGCTGAACAAATTGCTGAAGATCTCGATCGTCCAACCGATCTAGTGTGACCTTGCCGACCGCCGGGAGAATGTATTGGCTGAGGTGACTTCGTCGATCGGCCCGCGTCTTCGCGTTCGACCGCGTGATGTCGATGTTCTTTTGCCAGAAGTCGGTCCATTGCGCGACGGTAGGCACGCCGGTCGGGAGATCTCCGCGCGTGTGTAGCTCGGCCTTCAGCATTCGCAGCTGCTCGATCGCATCGCTCTTGTTCTTGCGCCGAACGACCTTCCGCCTGCGCGCACCGGTAAGCGGATCGGGCGGGAGTTCGATTCGAACCTCCCACAGACCCGTCGTTGCGTTCTTCGCGAGACTTCCCTCGCCCGCTCCTCGCCTATTCGCCATGGGCTAAGCGTACCCAGAGGTGTACCCAGAGCCACGGCGTCACACGCTTTCATAGTGCGTCAGATCCCCGTGATTCCGGGGTTTTTGACATATCCAAAAGTTCGTTCCAGGCGTACGTCGCCTTCTGGAAAGAAGTGAAGGTCGTCGAGTAGCGGCAGTATTGGCTGCATGAGCGAACCAGGTAGCACGACCGGCCGAACCAAGGATGCCGGCTGGGAAGTCGGGGTTCGCGAGACCGTAGCCGCGCCGCTCGAGGAGGTCTGGGGCTGGTTGCTCTCGTCGGGTTTGCCGATCTGGCTCGGCGACCTCGGCTCGCTCCCGACCGAGAAGGGTGCCGCCTTTGCGACCCGGGACGGGGTGCGCGGGACGATTCGCTCGTTCGCGGCAGGCAGCAAGGTCCGATTGAGTTGGCAGCCGGACGACTGGCCGCACGACACGATTCTGCAGCTTACGGTGAAAGAGGCAATCACCGGAACGACGGTCGGCATCCATCACGAACAGCTGGCCGATCGCGAGGAGCGAAAGCTCATGCTCGGACACTGGAAGAACGTCGTTGCCGCGATCGCCGCGCATTTCGATCGCTAGCGGCGCGGCGCGACCGTTCTTTGTCGCCAAACGATGAGGTGTGCCGAGCTGAAGCGCGCGGAGCACTTTCCGCACGCGAGTGGGCGCGTGGGGGTGCGGTACCGGAAGTGCACATGGCCGGCCGGGCAGGTGCCGAGCCAGGGCGCGAACTCGTTAGCGATCGCACCGTCGTGGAGTCGCTTTCCCTCGTAGCCGAGCTCGACAGCGATCGCCTTCCAGCGCGCACCGTGCCCGGCCCGCGTTCCGGCGATCGCGTGCGCCACCTCGTGCAAGAGCACTTGGTGGATCTCGTCGTCCTCATAGCGGGCGGCGAGATACTTCGACACCGTGATCCGCTTTTTCGAGTAGTTGCACAGCCCCGCGCGGGTCTTGGCGTTGTCGAAGCCGAAGCTCCACGTCGCATCGAGGTGCAAGTTGATGAGCGCGTTCGCCCACGTGCGCACCTTCATTAGCTCAGCCACGGATCGAGGCTAACTCGCGACTCCGACGATCGCGATCGCCGCGCGCGACTTGTGCACATCAGGTGCCTGGGGACAACTGCACCTGGATGATCCGGTCGTCATCGGGACCGGGGGTACCGCGACCGTCGGTGTTGTTCGTGAGGATCCAGAGCGTTCCTTCCGGTCCGGGGGCGACATCCCGAATCCGTCCGAAGGTTTCCGCGAAGTGTGCGACCGGAGCGACACCAGAGTTCGGGTAGATTGCCCACACTCGTGTTCCCCTGAGCGCCGCGAGAAAGAACGTGTCGCGAACATAGGCGAGACCACTCGGGCTCGCGTCACGAGTCGGCCATTGCTCAACCGGATTGTCGGTCGGGATGCTGCCATCAAGATTCATTCGCAGGATCTTGCCGTTGAGCGAATCGAGGTTCTGCGAGTTCGGCCGATTGGTGGCGTCGCCCACCGTCGCATAGAGCTTGCCGTCGGGGCCGATCTTGATGCGGCCGCCGTTGTGATTGTTGGCCTTGGTGATCCCCGTGAGGATCTCGACGCCATCCCCGAGGCTGTGCGAGCCGGGTCCCCCGAAGAGCGGAAACTTATCGATGCGGTTGTCGACCTCTGTCGTGAAGTACGCGTAGAGCCACTCACCCTTGTCGTGCACAAACTCGAGTCCGAGCAATCCTCCTTCGCCCGTATGGACGACTCCGAAGATGGAGCCGACGTCCCGGAGCGCGCCGCTGCGGGTGAGCTCCTTGACGACGCCACTGTCCCGCTCGCTGATGAGGGCAGAGCCGCTCGCGAGCCGAAGCATCGCCCAGGGAGCCGCGAGACCGGTCGCGATCACACTGGGCTCTCCGATCGGATGCACGGGACCGACCGTCAGCGGATCCGGCGTCGGCGACTCAGTCGCCGACGGGCCCGGCGCGCCCTCGGTCGCGGTGCAGCCAGCGAGCACGGCGATGATCGCGAGAGCGGCCACGACGGGTCTCATGCGCATGCCACAATTCCGGCACAGGGCGACTTAGTTGCGACCCTGACGCACCTGAAAGATGCTTTTGGATGGCGGCGGGGATCCGGTTGCGGTCTGGTCGGTCACGGGCGGTGCGCCGGCGATGAACTGGCGCAGCTCTGCGCCGGCAACGACCTTCGATGGGTGCGGTCCCGCGGCGAGCAGTCGCGGCATCCAGTCGAATGGCAATTCGGCCGCCGAGCCAACCATCACGAGGTTGCCGAATCGCCGTCCCTTGAGCACTTGGGTCTCGGCGAGGATCGCGACGTGCGCGAACGCGGTCGACAGGGTGGCCGCTTGCCCGCGTGCGAACACGAGCCCCGGCCCGTCAGCGATGTTGGCGAGCAAAAGTCCCCGTGCCGAGAGCAGCGCGATGGCTTCGCGGTAGAACTCCAGACTCGTCACGTGCGCGGGGGTTCGCGCCCCGCTGAACACGTCGACGATGATGAGGTCGACTGATCCCTTGAGGCCCGCAGGCAGGCTCGCGAGTCCCGCGCGAGCATCACCGTGTCGCACTCGAATCGACGCTTGCTTCGACCACGGCAGTTCGGTGCGAACGAGCTCAACGAGCTCGGACTCAAGCTCGATGACTTGCTGCCGCGAGCCCGGCCGGGTCGCTTCGATATAGCGGGGGAGCGTGAGTGCACCCGCGCCAAGGTGCAGCGCCGTGATCGGCTCGCCCGGCAACCCGAGTTGATCGATCACGTGCCCCATGCGCTGCACGTACTCGAAAAACAATTGGCTCGGGTCGTCGAGATTCACGTGCGATTGAGGCGTGCCGTCGACGACAAGAGTGAACGCGCCGGGCACCCAGCGGTCCGCCTGAATCTCCGCGCGGAATCCGCTCGATTCGAGGGTTCGGGATGCTTCGGCCACACCTTGACCCTGCCACATCCGTGCCCCGTGTACTGGGGGGCAACCGCTTGCAGCCATGCTCGCTACACTAAAAAAAAGGGAGTAACGCTCAAACGAGCATCTTCGCGGAAATTGGGGGAGCGCCCGCGGTGTCCGCCGCGGTCGACAGTTTCTATGAGCGCGTGCTCGCCGACCCCGAGCTGAAAGTCTGGTTTGACGGGATCGAACTCGGCAAACTCAAGGAGCACCAGCGGGCCTTCCTTGCCGTGGGTTTGGGTGGCCCCGAGTTGTACGAAGGCCGGAGCATGCGCACGGCGCACCGCGGCCAGCGCATCACCGACAAGGCCTACACCGCCGCGCTCGACCATCTCGCCGATGCGCTCGCCGACCTCGGAGTGCAGGAAGCGATCACGGTTCACGTGATCGAGCGGATCGAAAAACTGCGTGTCGCCATCGTCGGCGTGTAGAAATCACCCGCTTATAGCTCATTCGCAGAATCTGGTCAAGGAATTACTTGCGCCGGCGTGTGGTTGCGTCCTATAGTTGGTCCTTGCGCTCCCAGACAACTCATGCCGTCATATTGTGGACAGCTGGCGCGCCCCGCGTATAGCGGCGGGGCAGATCTTTGTTGGGTTCTGGTGAGCATCTCGTTACCCACAGTCCGTGTAAATCATGGACCATGAGGGCCCTACCACAGGCCCACGGAGGTTATTTCCTTGGCTGCTGCGCGCACCGCGTCCACCGCTGGTTCATCTAAGAAGAACGGCTCCCCCAAGAACGGTCGCACAGCGTCGCGACTCTCGTTCGCCAAGATCACCGACACCCTGACTGTTCCGGATCTGCTTGCATTGCAGACCGAGAGTTTCGACTGGCTCGTCGGCAACGACATCTGGAGGCAGCGCGTTGCGGAGGGTGTTGCCGTCGGCCGCACCGACCTGCCGTCGCGCAGCGGACTCGACGAAATCTTCGAGGAGATCTCGCCGATCGAGGACCTTGGCGAGACCATGCAACTCTCGTTCACCGGTCCCGAGCTCGAAGAGCCCAAGTACACGATCGACGAGTGCAAGGAGCGCGGCAAGACCTTCGCCGCTCCGCTCTACGTCAACGCCGAGTTCATGAACCACCTCACCGGTGAAATCAAGACCCAGACGGTGTTCATGGGCGACTTCCCGCTCATGACCGAAAAGGGAACTTTCATCATCAACGGCACCGAGCGCGTCGTTGTATCGCAGCTCGTGCGTTCGCCGGGCGTCTACTTCGACCGCACGCCCGAGAAGCTCTCGGACAAGGACATCTACTCGGCTCGCATCATCCCCAGCCGTGGCGCGTGGCTCGAATTCGAAATCGATAAGCGTGACCAGGTTGGGGTGCGCATCGATCGCAAGCGCAAGCAGTCGGTCACCGTTTTCCTCAAGGCGCTCGGTCTCACGAGTGAGCAGATCCTGGAGGAGTTTGCGGGATTCCCGTCGATCGAGCTCACCCTCGAGAAGGATTCCATCCTTACCAAGGACGAAGCCCTCAAGGACATTTACCGCAAGCTCCGCCCGGGCGAGCAGGTTGCGGCCGAGGCGGCCCGTGCGCTGCTCGACAACTTCTACTTCAACTCCAAGCGGTATGACCTCGCAAAGGTTGGTCGCTACAAGATCAACCGCAAGCTTGGTCTCGACACCGACATCAAGCAGTCGGTACTCACGATCGACGACATCATCGGAACGATCAAGTACCTCGTTGCTCTGCACGACACGTCGTCAAGTTACGTGACCGTGCACGACAACAGTCTCGCGACCATCAAGGGCCTTCGCGATGGCAAAAAAGTCGACGTGCGCCTCGACGTTGACGACATCGACCACTTCGGCAACCGTCGCATCCGCGCGGTTGGCGAACTGATCCAGAACCAGGTTCGCACCGGCCTCTCCCGCATGGAGCGCGTCGTCCGCGAGCGCATGACGACTCAAGACATCGAGGCGATCACGCCGCAGACGCTCATCAACGTGCGCCCGGTCGTTGCCGCGATCAAGGAGTTCTTCGGCACGTCGCAGCTCTCGCAGTTCATGGACCAGAACAACCCGCTCGCGGGTCTGACCCACAAGCGCCGCCTCTCCGCGCTCGGCCCGGGTGGTCTGTCACGCGAGCGTGCCGGCGTCGAGGTCCGCGACGTTCACCCGTCGCACTACGGTCGCATGTGCCCCATCGAGACCCCGGAAGGCCCCAACATCGGCCTCATCGGTTCGCTCGCGTCGTTCGCGCGCATCAACGCGTTCGGGTTCATCGAGACCCCGTACCGCCGCGTCGTGGGCGGCAAGGTCACCGCAACGATTGACTACCTCACCGCGAGCGAGGAAGACGACTTTGTCGTCGCCCAGGCCAACGCGCCGCTCACGGCAGACGCGCACTTCGCCGAGCCTCGCGTGCTCGCACGTAAAAAGGGCGGCGAGGTCGACCTCATCCCGACGGAGCAGATCGGCTACATGGATGTCTCGCCGCGCCAGATGGTGTCGGTCGCGACCTCGCTCATCCCGTTCCTCGAGCACGACGATGCAAACCGCGCACTCATGGGTGCCAACATGCAGCGCCAGGCCGTTCCGCTGCTGCGCAGCGAGAGCCCCCTCGTCGGAACCGGCATGGAGGGCTTCGCGGCCATCGACGCCGGTGACGTGATCACCGCCGACAAGGCCGGTGTCGTCTCCGAGGTCTCGGCTGACGTCGTCACGATCCAGCTCGACGAGGGCGGCACGCAGGACTACTACTTGCGCAAGTTCGACCGCTCCAACCAGGGCACGAGCTACAACAACCGCGTCATCGTGAGCGCGGGCGACCGTGTCGAGCAGGGACAGGTTCTCGCGGACGGGCCGGCGACGGAGAACGGTGAGCTCGCGCTCGGCAAGAACCTCCTCGTCGCGTTCATGCCGTGGGAGGGTCACAACTTCGAAGACGCGATCATCCTCAGCCAGAACCTGGTCAAGGACGACACCCTCTCCTCGATTCACATCGAGGAGTACGAGGTGGATGCCCGAGACACCAAGCTCGGCAAGGAGGAGATCACTCGTGACCTCCCCAACGTCAGCCCCGAGCTGCTCGCCGACCTCGACGAGCGCGGCATCATTCGCATCGGAGCCGAGGTTCGCCCCGGCGACATCCTCGTCGGCAAGGTCACGCCCAAGGGCGAGACCGAGCTCTCGGCCGAAGAACGACTGCTGCGCGCAATCTTCAACGAGAAGAGCCGCGAGGTGCGTGACACCTCGCTCAAGGTTCCCCACGGTGAAGAGGGCACGATCATCGCCGTCAAGGAGTTCAACGCCGACAACGACGACGAACTGGGCTCGGGCGTCAACCAGCGCGTCGTCGTCTACATCGCTCAGAAGCGCAAAATCACCGCGGGTGACAAGCTCGCCGGTCGTCACGGCAACAAGGGCGTCATCTCCAAGATCCTGCCGGTCGAGGACATGCCGTTCTTGAGCGATGGAACCCCGGTCGACATCATCCTCAACCCGCTCGGTATCCCCGGCCGCATGAACTTCGGTCAGGTGCTCGAGACCCACCTCGGTTGGGTCGCGAAGCAGGGTTGGGAAGTCAAGGGCAACCCGAAGTGGGCCGCCGGTATCCCGGAAACGGCAATGTCTGCCGCTCCCGGAACGAAGGTCGCCACGCCGGTATTCGACGGCGCGCTCGAGTCCGAGATCGAGGGATTGCTCGACTCCACCACGCTCACGCGTGACGGCGAGCGACTCATCGACTCCACGGGCAAGACTCGACTCTTCGACGGTCGCTCCGGCGAGCCGTTCCCCGAGCCGGTTTCGGTTGGTTACATGTACATTCTCAAGCTGCACCACCTTGTCGACGACAAGATCCACGCACGCTCGACGGGTCCGTACTCGATGATCACGCAGCAGCCCCTCGGTGGTAAGGCTCAGTTCGGCGGCCAGCGCTTCGGTGAGATGGAAGTGTGGGCGCTTGAGGCATACGGTGCCGCGTACGCGCTGCAGGAACTTCTCACGATCAAGTCCGACGACATCCTCGGCCGCGTCAAGGTCTACGAGGCGATCGTGAAGGGCGAGAACATCCAGGAGCCCGGTATTCCCGAGTCCTTCAAGGTGCTCATCAAGGAGATGCAGTCGCTGTGCCTGAACGTCGAGGTTCTCTCGGCCGATGGTTCGACAGTCAACCTGCGCGACACGGATGACGAGGTGTTCCGCGCGGCGGAGGAGCTCGGCATCAACATCTCCACTCGGTTCGAGTCCTCGTCTATCGACGAGATCTAGAACCCCTCACCGACTCCTAACTCAAGTTTCGTAAGAGAGAAGAAAACATTGCTCGACGTTCACGCGTTTGACGAAATCAAGATCGGTCTCGCTACCGCAGACGACATCCGTCGCTGGTCGCACGGTGAGGTCAAGAAGCCCGAAACGATCAACTACCGCACGCTCAAGCCCGAGAAGGACGGCCTCTTCGGAGAGCAGATCTTCGGACCGAGCCGTGACTGGGAGTGCTCGTGCGGCAAGTACAAGCGAGTGCGTTTCAAGGGCATCGTGTGCGAGCGCTGTGGCGTTGAGGTCACCAAGTCCTCCGTGCGCCGCGAGCGCATGGGTCACATCGAACTCGCCGCCCCGGTCACGCACATCTGGTACTTCAAGGGTGTTCCCAGCCGTCTCGGCTACTTGCTCGACATGGCGCCGAAGGACCTCGAGAAGGTCATCTACTTCGCCGCATACATGATCATCTCGGTGGACGAAGAGAGCCGTCACGCGGACCTTCCCGGCCTAGAGAACGAGATTCGTCTCGAGATCAAAACGCTCGAGGGCCAGCGGGATGCTCGCATCGCCGATCGCCTCGGCAAGCTCGAAGAGGACCTCGCTGCGCTCGAAGCCGAAGGCGCGAAGAGCGACCAGAAGCGTCGCGTCAAGGATGGCGCCGAGAAGGAGATGGGTCAGGCCCGCAAGTCGTTCGACGAGCAGATCGCCCAACTCGAGCGCGTGTGGGATGACTTCCGCAGCCTCAAGGTCGGCGACCTGAAGCCCGAGGACTCGGTCTTCCAGGAGCTGCAGGATCGCTTCGGAACCTACTTCGAGGCATTCATGGGCGCGGAAGCGATCCAGAAGCGCCTGCAGGCGTTTGACCTCGAAACCGAGAGCGTCGACTTGCACGACCAGATCGCCAACGGCAAGGGACAGAAGAAGATCCGCGCGATCAAGCGACTGCGCGTCGTCAACTCGTTCCTCCAGACCGGTAACTCGCCGGCCGCCATGGTGCTCGAAGTCGTTCCGGTCATTCCGCCGGAGCTGCGCCCGATGGTGCAGCTCGACGGTGGTCGCTTCGCGACATCCGACCTCAACGACCTCTACCGTCGTGTCATCAACCGCAACAACCGTCTGCGTCGCCTGCTCGACCTCGGGGCTCCCGAGATCATCGTGAACAACGAGAAGCGCATGCTACAGGAGGCCGTCGACGCGCTCTTTGACAACGGTCGTCGTGGTCGTCCGGTCACCGGCACCGGCAACCGCGCGCTCAAGTCCCTGAGCGACATGCTCAAGGGTAAGCAGGGCCGGTTCCGCCAGAACCTGCTCGGCAAGCGCGTTGACTACTCGGGCCGTTCGGTCATCATCGTCGGCCCGCAGCTCAAGTTGCACCAGTGTGGTCTGCCCAAGCAGATGGCCCTCGAGTTGTTCAAGCCGTTCGTGATCAAGCGACTCATCGACTTGAGCCACGCACAGAACATCAAGAGCGCCAAGCGCATGGTCGAGCGTTCACGTCCGCAGGTCTGGGACGTGCTCGAGGAGATCATCCGCGAGCGCCCCGTGTTGCTCAACCGTGCACCGACCCTTCACCGTTTGGGAATCCAGGCGTTCGAACCTCAGCTCGTCGAGGGCAAGGCCATCCAGCTTCACCCGCTCGTCTGCGCGGCGTTCAACGCCGACTTCGACGGTGACCAGATGGCCGTGCACCTTCCGCTGTCGGTCGAAGCTCAGGCCGAGGCCCGCGTGCTCATGCTCGCGTCAAACAACATCCTCAAGCCGTCCGATGGACGCCCCGTGACCCTGCCCACCCAGGACATGATCATCGGGCTGCACCACTTGACGACTCTCAAGGAGGGTGCAACCGGAGAGGGCCGTGCGTTCTCGTCGGTCGCCGAGGCGATCCTCGCGTTCGATCAGCACACACTCGACCTCAACGCCAAGGTGCGCATCCGACTCGAGAACGTCCACTTTGTTGACGGCGAGGCCCCCGAGGGCTTCGTGCAGGGCAAGACCGTGCTCATGAGCACGACTCTTGGTCGCGCGTTGTTCAACGAGACGCTGCCGGCTGACTACCCGTATATCGAGGCTGTCGGTGACAAGAGCCAGATCTCGGCGATTGTCAACGACCTCGCCGAGCGGTACGCGAAGGTGGAAGTTGCCGCGGCGCTCGACCGAATCAAGGACGCCGGTTTCCACTGGGCAACCCGCTCCGGTGTGACGGTTGCGCTCTCGGACATCGTCACGCCGCCGAACAAGCCGGAGATCATCGCCGGCTACGAGAAGCGGGCCGCGAAGGTTCAGGACCAGTTCGACAAGGGACTCACGACCGACGCTGAGCGTCGCCAAGAGCTCATCGAGATCTGGAACAAGGCCACCGCCGAGGTTGCGACCGCGATGCAGGCGAACTTTGCCCCGGACAACAACATCAACCGCATGGTGTCGTCCGGCGCCCGCGGTAACTGGATGCAGGTCCGCCAGATTGCGGGTATGCGTGGTCTCGTGTCGAACCCGAAGGGTGAAATTATCCCTCGCCCGATCGTGCACTCATACAAGGAGGGCCTGACCGTAGCCGAGTACTTCATCTCGACTCACGGCGCTCGCAAGGGTTTGGCCGACACCGCACTGCGCACGGCAGACTCGGGCTACCTTACTCGTCGCTTGGTCGACGTCTCACAGGATGTCATCATCCGTGAGGCGGACTGCGGCACGTCTAAGGGACTCGACATGCCGATCGCTGCGCAGGATGCCGCAGGCAACTGGGTGCTCGACACCAACGTGGAGAACTCCGTCTACGCTCGCAGCCTCGCCGCTGACGCCGTGGATGCCGCGGGCAAGGTCATCGCTGCTGCGGGGGCCGACGTCGGTGACGTGCTCCTCGACACGCTGCTTGCCGGTGGAGTACACAACATCAAGGTGCGCTCGGTGCTCACGTGTGAGTCGGCCGTAGGTGTGTGTGCGGTCTGCTACGGTCGTTCGCTTGCGACCGGCCTGCTCGTTGACATCGGCGAGGCGGTGGGCATCATCGCCGCCCAGTCGATCGGTGAGCCCGGCA
>Ga0209512_1001173_pt1 | contig 34576 bp, 21 predicted proteins | sample frozenSSSSmetaG_FD_184142 | JGI IMG/M metagenome (GOLD analysis project Ga0209512, IMG submission 184142) | Glacier valley bacterial and archeal communities from Borup Fiord, Nunavut, Canada, to study Microbial Dark Matter (Phase II) -... | ecosystem: Environmental > Aquatic > Freshwater > Ice >...
GTCAGGATACCAGGCCCAGTGAAGGAATCCCGATATCATCAATATTATTGCTGCTAGAATACCAATCAATTGCGAATATTTCATGCGCAAATATCCGCATTAATTTATTTAAAATTGAATCCGCACCCATTCCTGTATAATCTATAGACACTGCATGTATGATTATTTATTTAGTTTTATTGGCTTTGAACCTTTTATCAGGAGTTCCGTCTTTCTTCAGCGGACCTGCTGCAGGAGCAGTCTGCTTGTACCTTTTATCAGGCGAGCCATCTTTTTTCAGTACAACGCCAGTTGGCGAAGCTTTGGCAGCGGCCATTTTCGTGGAGTCTGATTTGGCTTTTTTTGGATGCGTTTGTGCATAAGACAAATTAAGCATCATCAGGGCAAATACCGCCAGGAATAGCTTTTTCATATTTTTTAGTTTTAAATGAATTATAAAAGTATCATATTCTACTATAAAACACCACGTTATACACGTGTTTAACTAAAATGCAATAATTGAATATTGATCATACCTGATTGCTTTATTGCACTGTTATGACAGATGAACTGCTTCCGGATCCGCCATCCGCAGAGTGGCCATGAACAACTATCACAAATCTCCCTTTGATATCTGATGAATAAAAAGAAACCAGCTGTAGGCCTTTTGTTGCTGTTTGTACAGAAGGATCCCAGAACAATGTATTTCTGAAATCGGGCAAACGACTGCTTTTTTGCAGAGGTGTTGAATACACCGGGAGGTCAAATATTCTTTGCGGTGTAATTCTTTCGTATGCGAACCGGGCAGCGCTGTCGTCCGGTTCATAGCCTGCAAAATTTCCCGTATATGTTGTCAGAGAAACAACACCATAAAAAACATCCTTTCCCAAGAAGTATTTTCTGGGCACCACTTCTATCGTTTTTATTTTTGAAGGATCCAAAGCCATCAGCTTTTGAATGTCCGTAACAGCTGCTCCGTCGATCAGCACAAAAGGAGTGCTGGCAAATGGCATGTGGGTCAATTCATCGTACACAAACAGGCGATATTTATTACCAGACACGGCCACTCCAACTCCTCTTACATATTCCCGGAAAATTTCTTCCATTGAGGTAAACCGAGAAAAGTCGTCCAGCCTGTACGTTTCTTCTGGATCACCGTAAAAAGCCTGAGGTGCAACAAATATTACGGTTGACGGAGCATATGCACTCTGCACCTGCGCACTGATGGCCTGGTCCACATTAAACCCTGAATCAAGTTTATAAACTGATACCGACAAGGTTGCTGCGACCAGCCCGGATTTGCCATCCGTAGCAGAAATATCTAGGCTGATTTTTTCTCTTCCCGAATAGATAGCTTTATCAGGGTGGATGTTTATAACGAAATTATTTAAGGAATCTGCTTTTCCCCCTTCCATCGGACCGAAGGAAATATCTTTCGCCGGTTGAAGATAATTTACAATGACGAGGTCGGTATGAAAAAACACAGGCTGAGTAATATTTTTAATTACGCCGGTAGAGGCTTTCACTCGGTATGTTCCGGAAGGAAGGTTATCAGCAATATCGAAAGATCCGCTTCCATCGCCGTTTTTCAAAGAAACTTTGATGCTGGCGATCACTCCGGAAGCGGAATCGAGCAATTCTGCATATGCTGCATTACTAATGTCTGTTGGTTTACCGGTGCCTGCATTGATAACATATAGCTTAAACCATATTTTTTCATTTATTTGATAATAAGGTTTGTCTGTATAAATAAATATTTTTTCTCCTTCATAATATTCATTCTCTTTATTTGACGCATGGGCAATAAGTAAATGCCCAACGGATAATAAAATAATTAAGAAAAAACATTTGAGCTGTTCGGGCATATAATGTAATTTATGGCCAGTAAGATGGTTTAATATTGGTTCCCCTGAGCGTACACTTAACACATTCTGCCTTGGTAACGGAAAATGCTATGATGGACCCGTCATTAGCTGTAGTACCGCCAAATGGATGGTAACCCTCAACATACAATTTGTAAGCGGTAGCAGGAATATTCAAATAAACCTTTGCTGGTTCACATCCCTGATTATAATTCCAGCCAGGCAGCTCATCATTGCTTATATATTTTCTTTTTTCATTAACTGTGGAAACTTCCACATATCCTATTACCTGTTCACCAGGATCTGTAACACAGGTAATATTGCCCTTTATTTCAGATGGCTGTACATCAAAAATAGAACCAAGCGATTCGGTATTCTTTTTCAATTTTCTGTAAAACTCATATCCTTCTTTACTGAGCGCATATTGCTTTAAATTAATGCTGTACAAAAAACTAAGCTCCCAGGAAGCATCCGGATACCGGAGTAAAGGAACATACACCACATCAGCGGAAAGTGAAGCAGTCGAGGCAATATTTATCAATGAAGATTTTCTAAACTGCCAGCACTTATAAATGGATTCATTATTTTTTCCTGAATCATACAGCACTGCAATAACCTGATCGATTACATTATCAGTGCTATGGGTTTGAAAAATAGTATTACTGTGGTATTTTGAATGAAATTCCCAGGATTCATCGTAGTCCCACTTATAATACTGGATGTTATTGTTGGCGTCGTGTGCATTTACGAATATATCCAGGCCCCCATTTTGCCTTAACCAGGTAATACTGTCTATGAGAGGAGTAATAAGAGGAAGTTTATAAGAAGAAGCATATTCTTTGTTGGTGGACGTTAAAATATGCAGCCTGTACCGAATGGCGGGATTTAACTGCAGATCGGCAGTATTATAGGTGCCACCAGCGCTTTCCGATAAAGGAAACAATGAATTATCTTCTCCCTGTACCTGTAAAACCGATCCTGTTTCCTGAACTATGCCCCGGTCAGCCAGTTTTGTGGACCGGCTAAGTTTAATCACTGTAGATCCGGCGGGGTTTATGAATCCCTCTACAACCAGGTATCCTGTAGCCGGTGAAGGAAAAGGTACATCATATCGCTCCCTGCAGTGCACCATCATCAGTACCAGTAAAAAAATAAATATTTTTCTCATTAAAACCTGATATTAAGGGTGATAAAGGGAATGGCACTTCCGAAAATTGATAACTTATATCCATTAATTGCACCGTTTTCTGAGACATAATATATTGAATATGGATTTTTTCTTCCGGTCATATTGTAAACACCGATAGTATAAGAATCATGTATCTTCTGCTTCACCTTGTGATTTCCCTCGATGTTCATGGACACATCCGCTCTGAAATAATCAGGTATACGGTGTGCATTCCTGTCGGCAAATAAGGTTCTGTAAGAGCTTGAATAATAATAACGTCCTACAGGAATGGTAATTGGCCGTCCCGTGCTGTAGGTGGTGTTGACGGAAACGCTGAAGCGATGATTGACCCGATAATTTGCAATCATCGTCACATCATGGGGTTTGTCATAATTAGATGGATAATATTCGCCCCTGTTTACTACCTCCCCCGCATGGGGATCATCCTGCTTTAACTCCACTCTTGAATAGGTATAACTGATCCATCCGTTCAGTTTGCCACTTAATTTTTTTATTAGGATCTCAGCACCATAGGCCCTCCCTCTTGTATTGATCACATCAGTTTCGATATGATGGTTCATGATCAGACTTGCCCCGCTTTTATAATCCAGATAGTCCCTGATATTTTTATAATAAATTTCGAAAGAGGTTTCTATAGTATTTGACTTAAAGTTTTTATACAACCCCAGGGACACCTGGCTGCCAAACTGTGGTTTAATATTAGGATCGCTGAGTTTCCAGGTATCCGTAGGTGCCATCGCGGCAGTGTTGGACAGCATATGGATATACTGGCGCTGCGTATTGAACCCTGCTTTCAGGGAGGTGTTTTCCGAGAGCGCATATCTGAGCGAAGCACGGTATTCAGGACCACCATATGTTTTGATGATCTTTCCCCTCTGATAAGATACCGTATTGGTGATGGTTTCTTCTGATTTCGGACCGGGAGCATATTCATTGATTTCCCCTGGCCCCATATAATTAAATACCGAAAACCTTATCCCGGCCTCAAGAGAAATACCGGAAGAAATATTGTATTTGTCGTTCAGGTATATAGCAGATTCAACGGCGTGGTCCGTGCGCACGGTGTCTGGCACTACGAGCGATCTTTTACCTTCCGGCGACAGCATACCGGGATTTACTTTATACTGAATTGAATTGAAACCGAAATCGAGTGTATGACTGGTACTCAGGTAGTAATTAAAGTGAGCCTTTAAATAGGCCTGGTTTATGTTGAAGGACAGTTTATAGGCATTTACGGGATTTTTTTCGCTGGAAATATCATAATCATAACGGTCTGCACCGGCAATGAACAATCCGTTAAGTTTATTATTGAAAATATGTTTCCATTTCAGGGATGCATTTTTATTGCCATAATGATATGCCGTATCATTGTTGAGGTTAAAATGATCTTTGCTGATGTAGCCCGTAAGGTAAAGTGAGTTATTTTTATTGATGTCATGATTGATATTAAGATTCAGATCATAAAATCCGGCCCTACTGTCTTTATACTGGTCCGGCAACAGTTTAAGAAGCCAACTGGCGTAAGTTGTACGGGCACCGACAATAAAAGATGTCCTTCCTTTATCCAGCGGACCTTCAATCGTAACTCTGCTGGTGAGAGGGCCGATGCCTGCGGATCCTGAAATATTTTTCTTATTACCCTCCCTGCTGCTGATGTCCAGAACAGAAGAAAGTCTCCCTCCATACCGTGGGGGAATACTGCTTTTAAATAATACCACATCTTTTATAACATCAGGATTAAAGGCCGAAAACATTCCAAAGAAATGCGAAGGATTATAAATCGTTGCATCATTGAAAAGAATAAGATTCTGATCGGCTGAACCGCCCCGAACATTCAATCCCGTACTGGCTTCTCCAACTGTTTTTACTCCGGGAAGCGACATAACCACCCGTAACACATCCACTTCTCCAAATACAACAGGCACCTGTTTGATCATCTGAATATCTATCTTCTGCACACCCATCTGGGTACCTTTTACATTACTGACTTTTTGGGCAGACACAATTACATTTCTTAACATGGATACCTGACTCTTCATTTCAATATCCATTTTGCCATCAGCATGAATGATTACCTGCCGGCGGGCATCAAGCATTCCAATGCTCTGAATATTCAATACATACCTGCCAGTTGGCAGCGTGATAGAATAAAATCCGTATTCGTCAGTGGTGACACCTGTTTGTAATTTTTCAATCTGAATTGATGCACCTGTAACCGGCTCACTATTTTTAGAATCGCGCACATACCCTGCCACCGTTACTTTCCCTCCCGGATTTATACTACCCCGGATCCCTATTTCATACAATTTATTTTCCAGCGTTGCGCGTTGTACTTTTTCAGTAACAACGGTGGGCTGCTTTACATCATCTTTAACAATCGAATCTCCCGTTTGAAAAGAAGATTCCCCATATATAATTTTCTCTTTAATCAGAAATATATTCCTGTGCGCATCAATAAAATAATTAATACCCGTGCCATTAAAAACTTTCTTTAACACCTCCGTCAGCGGTTCATTATTAACCGATACATTAACCGACAGACTGTCTACTTCGCTGATATTGTAATAAAAATAAAAACCGGTTTGCTTTTCAACCGATAAAACGAAATCAACAATGCCCGAATTGCTATATACCCCTGAAACTCTTTCCTTGTACGGTTCTTGGGCATATACTCCGTGCTGGATAAGCACAACAACAAATACCAGGATATATTTTATCATGGCGTTAAGGTTTCAGCAAAGGCGATGGAACGGGCGATAAACTCATCCGAAGACTTGATGTAACTGAGATTATTTTGGCTTATAAATTGCCGCAATTGTTTTTTACTCTCCCCAAAAACTGACAGCAATGATTTTTGACTGTTCACTTTATAATGCTTATTCTTATATTTAATGTAATATATATACTCGGTTTGAAAACTACGCTCAGGACCCGTGCTCAGCGATATATTTTGCCGCATTTGCTTTTTTTCCTTCTTCAGGACCCGTATTTTCCGATCATGAATTACTTCATAGTATCCTGTTTCCGGTTGATCAGGGACCTCTTTGTCTTTCCTGATATGGATAAATCTGTGGTCACCGATAGAAAAGGAATCTACCTTCTGCTTTACCAGTTGTACAAGATGAATGTTTGTAATATCATTCGTAATTAACTGGTCGGCGACTTCGTCATACAGCAATCTCACATTGTCGCATGCCACCCCATCATACATGACCGAACCTCTATAGAGTGTATCAGTCATAAAATAGGCATGGCCGCTATTGACATAGAATGAATACCTGGCGTATTCCCGACCGTTAAAAACAACAGCATTACAGGGAGTAACAGTTTGTTGTGCCTGCATGCTGTTGTGGTGCAGGAGAAATAGAAATAAGGTTAGCTTAAACGATCCTATGGGCATTGGCTACTATATATTACATGCTACTACATTATCCGTGTGGGCATTAATTTTTTTGTGTCAGCAGGAAGGCTATCAAGGCGTTAAAATCATTTTGCGGGATTGTATTTCTGAACTGGTCAGGCATCAGTGTATATTTTGATGCCATCTTTTCCGCAATATCCTTTTTCGGCACAGCAAATTCCTGTCCCCTGACATCTGCAAACACGATAACAGATCCTTCATCACGCCTGTACAATCCAGACAATACCTTACCATCTTTCATCTTCAGGGTATAGTTCCTGAAATTTTCAGAAACATTCCTGTTAGGATCGAGAATCTTTTCAGTTAGTGAAGTTACGCCCCATTTTCCCACCCCGTCCAGTTGTGGTCCGATATGTCCGCCTTCGCCTTTAATGTTATGACAGGGAGTACAATTTTTAGAAAAAATAATATGCCCCTGATCCGGTGAAGGCTTGGGATTAAGGTTATTGAAATCAGCTATTCTGCCGTTGATAAGTGTTTGTTTCTCTTTATCTATTTCCCCCACATTAGCAATCAATGATTTGTATATAGCCTTTTGTGCAGGCGAAATATTAAACAACATCCGTTCTTCAACTTTTGGTTCGGCCAGGTTACGCGCGAATATTTCTCCTCGCTTCACTTTTTCAAAAAGCAAGTTCTTGCCCGAATGAGAACTGGCCAGCGCCATTACGATAAACACCTGCAGGTCCGGAGGTGCATTCTTTACCTGCGCCAGTATAATACTTACCGACCTTCCGGGAAACTCCGACATCACATTTACCATGGATCTTTTGAAATCACTTGTTGTCCCAGGACTCTCTAAAACCTTTCCGGCAATAGCTGCATTTTTTTCCGGATCAATCATTAATAAGGAACGCAATGCCGAGGTACGCACATAGTCCCGTGTAGCTGTATCTGCGAACAGCATGGCAATTCCCGGAGCCAATGAAGCTATCTTGTATTTACCTGCGAGATCAACGGCAAATTTTTGTTCATCGATGATTTCCTGTTTATCTGTTCCCTTCACACTACTCTCCTTGCTCATCAGCTTTACCACTATACGCTTTCCCCATTCTTTAAATTTTGGAGTTTCTATGGCCGCTCTTCTTTCGAGCCCCTGCTGCAGATTTTTAAATATTTGAAACTCCGTCTCAGGATTACTTTTAGACTTATCCATCGCCAGTGCAATTACTTCACCTATCTGTGGCGCGGGAACAAAGCGGATGATATGTTTGAATGATTTTGGAATTTCTTTTTTATCTGCCTCCTGGTTCTTAACGTAATTATACAGGAATATTCCCGATGCCGGCATCTCCACTCCCGCAAGCACAGTTGATAAAACAGAAGCGTCTTCACTTGTCCATTTTAAAGATGCCGCATCTTTCATCAGAAATTCATGCCTTAACAAATTCCGGAGCGCCAGTTTGGTGGTATAGATTAAATGAGTGTCTTCAGTGGCAATTTTTTTCCTGAAAGCAATAAGGGTTTCCACCGTTTTTATATTGGGATACCTTCCCATTAGCTCTACCGCTGCCCGCCGGACATGCGGACTCTGGTCCTGCAATGCATTTAGGATTAAAGGAAAGATTGTATCCGAGGTGTCTTTTTGTTCAGCAAGTGCACGCAACGCGTGAAGCCTCACGACAGGGTCCGCACTGGTGGCCGCTTTCGTTGCGATATCTTCCGTCAATGCGCCAAGACGCTGCAGCGCCCATAACCCCTGAACATATTCTGTCTGGGTTACGTCTTTTTTACTGACCAGGGCTTTAATAGGGTTGATTGCCTGAGTGCCGATCCTGTCTACCAGCTGATCGCCCGCTGTCATTCTTACCCGAAGATTATCCGCATCGAGCGCCCTGAATAATTCGTCTATGCCTGCCTTTGTCCAGTCCTTTTTTTTATCTGCTAAACCTTTGTATGTCACCCGCCAGATCCTGCCACGTATCTTATCTCTTTTAGGATGATCCAGCGGAACTTCATAATGACCGATAATGCTGTTATAGAAATCTGCGATATAAATAGCGCCATCAGGCCCCATCTGCACTGCCACCGGCCTGAACCATGGGTCCAGGCTCTCGATAAAATCTTCTTCTTTTTTGCCTACCGGGCTCGATCCTTTGAACACAAAAGTATTGCGGTATACTCTTGAGGTAACCACATCACCGATGTAAAGGCTCTTCCGGTATTTTTCTGGAAACTTGACATCTGCATAATAAGCCAGGCCCGCAAGTGCGGTGGCTTCATTGTCAAAAGGCTTCATGTCGGGAGCGAAGCCCATGCCTTCATCCTTACCCCACTGTGAATAATCGCCACCCCTGATCATCTGGTACAACGGGGAAGTATGACAGTCGGTGGAATACAGATAGCCCAGCTCATCATACACCAGTCCGAAAGGATTGATCCTGCCGGCGGTTTCATGCTCTACACGGCTGCCATCGGGCCTGAACCGAATAGTATTTCCGGAGATCAGGTGAATGGAATCGCCATCGGCCCCTGCCACATTGGAATGATTTGTAAATCCATGGCAGGCATGTATCCATCCATCATAACCGGTGACAAAATTGTTCACCATTCCGTGGGTGTCTTTGGTTTCAAAAGGCCCGAGCAGCTTTCGGCTGGTTTCAGGCTTTCCATCGTCATTGGCATCATCAAAACGGATGACATTGGGAATAGAATAGGCCACGGCACCACCTGCTATAGGCATGATCCCGATAGGAATGTTTAAAGTATCATCAAAATGAGTGAATTTATCGGCCTTACCATCACCGTCGGTATCTTCCAGGATGGTGACACGGTCCCTCCCTTTTCCCGGCACAGCAGGAAAAGGATATTCAAAAGACTGGGTAACCCACATTCTGCCTTTCGCGTCGAAATTAAAATTAATGGGTTTACCGATATCAGGCTCCGACGCATACAAACTGATCTCGAATCCTTCAGGCAGTTTAAATCCCTGTCTTTCCTGCTCAGGAGTACGGGAATTGGTAAACCTGATGTGGTCATTGTATTTTGGACCACTGTAAGCAGTGTCGGTATCGTTTAGTGAAACTGATTGATTATTATTACCATGTTCATTACAGGCCGATAAAGAAAAGAACGCTGATGAAAGGAGAGCAATAGTTAGCCTTGTATTCATTCTGTTAAATTTAGTCTGACTTGTAAATATATCTGCTGGGACGATACATAACTGTAGCTGTCCGACTAAAAAATTGTATATTATTAACTCTAAGGAAAAGAATTTATTTTACCACAGAAAATTTATATATAGAAACAGTATGATATTTTTCTCCAGGTTTCAACACTGTTGTGGGAAAAGATGGCTGATTGGGGGAATCTGGAAAATGTTGGGTTTCGAGTGCCACAGCTGTCCGGAAATCATCATTACCTTTTCGCATTTTATTTTTGCTCTGCATAAAGTTGCCGGAATAAAACTGTAGTCCTGGTTCTTCTGTGAATATTTCCATCTTAATGCCGCTTTTATCACCAATGATCGTAGCCGCTTTTTTCATTCCGCTGCCATTCAGCACAAAATTATGATCATATCCTTTCCCGGCTTTTAACTGGATATTGTCCTGCTTTATTCTTTTACCGATAGTTTCAGGTTTTATGAAATCAAACGGCGTGTTCTTTACATTTTCCAGTTTTCCGGAAGGAATAAGCGATGTATCAACCGGTGTATATTTATCTGCATTGATCTGCAATATATGATCAAGTATGGTGCCGCTTCCTTCACCGTTAAGATTAAAAAAAGCATGGTTGGTCAGGTTCACCACGGTTGGCTTATCGGTTGAAGCGGTATACTCGATTTTTAATTCATTGCTGTCGGTAAGGCTGTACACTACTTTCACTTCCAGGTTTCCCGGAAAGCCTTCTTCCCCATCTTTGGAAGTGTATGTAAATTCAATAGTGTGCTCATCGGGTATTACCGCATTCCAAAGCTTATATTGAAAACCGTTCTTACCACCGTGCAGCATATTCTGCCCATTGTTGACAGTGATCTGGTAGGATTTACCTTCCAGTGTGAACTTTCCCTTATTGATCCTGTTACCATACCTGCCGATGGTGGCGCCAAAGTAAGGTTCCGTGGATCTTGCATACGCAGCAGCGCTGTCAAATCCAATGACCACATTAGTAAGACCACCATTTTTATCGGGAACAAACAAGCTCATGAGCCTTGCTCCTTCCGTAGTAAAGACGGCCCTGACATTATTTTTATTACCGATAGTAAAAATATTTTTTGTCGCTGACGGAACTGGTGATGCCATGGTTGATGACGCAGCGTTTTCTTTCGGAGTATCACGGCAGGCGTTCAGGAAAGCAATGATGGAGATAGTGACGAATAGCTTTTTCATACGATCGTATTTTCGGTGATGATTTCAGTTCCATGGGAGGTAACGGCAATATAGGCAGTCAATGGCTTGCCCATGTCCTTTTGATAATTTTCACTAAGGTAGTGCACCAGTTCATCTATCGCTTCTTCTCTTATAATATTTATGGTACATCCGCCAAAGCCTCCTCCCATCATTCTCGCCCCGGCCACCAGAGGATTATTTTTCACTGCATCGACGAGGTAATCCAGCTCCTTACAGCTTACTTCGTATTCCTGGCTCAGACCAGTATGGCTGCGGTACATCTGCTCACCAAGCCCCGTAATATTTCCCCGTTGCAGCTGTTGAACCGCCAGATTAACACGTGCGTTTTCTTCAACCACATACCGGCATCTTTGCAGTATCAGCGGATCCTGCACATATTTTTCCAGCATATCCACCGTCACATCCCTTAAGGAGCTGACACCATAGATATGTTTTTGTACCAGGGCAACTCCTTCGGCGCATTCTTCCCTGCGTTTGTTATATGCAGTGGACGCCAGTGAATGCTTTACGTTGGTATTCATCAGCACGATCTTATAGCCCTGAAGATGCAGGGGCACCTCCACATATTCCAGCGTCCGGCAGTCGAGTTTCAGCGCCTTATCTTTCTGTCCGAATACGCTGGCAAACTGATCCATGATGCCACACTGAACACCCGGATAAGTGTGTTCGGCCTTCTGGCTGATCAGGGCAATGTCAAACTTTGTAAGTTCTATATTGAACAATTCTTTTAACGCATAACAAGCGGCGCATTCAATTGCGGCTGATGATGACAGTCCTGCTCCCGTGGGCACATTGCCATCCACCACCATATTGAATCCTCCTATGGCATGACCCCTTTTAATAAGCTGGTCCACCACCCCCAGAATATAATTGGTCCAGCTGTCCGGTATGGGCTTGATATCGGTAACGCGGACTTCCATCTTCTCGCCGAATTGCATGGCATACATGGAAACCAGGTCATCCGGCCGTTTGGAAACAGCCACATTCACATATTTATCGATCGCCGCGGGAAGCACAAAACCTTCATTGTAATCGGTGTGTTCGCCGATCAGGTTAATGCGGCCAGGAGACCGCACCAGCAACGGTTCTCCATGGTACAATTCGTGGAACAGGTCTTTTATCATCATGGCAATAGATTCAGAGCTGCAAATTAACGCAACTTAACATACAGTTCATGTTCAGTTAATGATTTATTCATATATAAAAGCCATCTTTAAATATGGAGAATACCGTTAAGGGTAATAAATCGATAAAAAGCAAAAAACGCAAAGTCGATGTGCTGGTGATCTCTGACGTGCATCTGGGCACTTACGGCTGTCACGCCAAAGAACTCCTTCACTACCTGCGGGGCATAAATCCTAAAATCATTATTCTAAATGGCGACATTATCGACATCTGGCAGTTCAGTAAAAGATACTGGCCAAGGAGTCACATGAAAGTGGTAAGGCACCTGATGAACTGGGTAAGCAAAGGAAAAAAAACATATTACATTACCGGCAACCATGATGAAATGCTACGGCGCTTTGCCGGCTTTAAAATGGGCTCTTTCAGCATAGTCAATAAGCTGGTACTTGGTCTGGATGACAATAAAAAAGCATGGATATTTCACGGAGATATCTTTGATGTGACGATGCAGCATTCCAAATGGCTCGCAAAACTCGGGGCGATCGGTTACGACCTCCTTATTATACTGAACAGGCTGGTGAATTTTACATCAGAAAAAATATTCAGAAAAGGAAAAATATCTCTTTCCAAAAAAATAAAGAACAGCGTAAAGTCTGCCGTCAAATTCGTAAATAATTTTGAGCAGACCAGCGCAGACATCGGTATAAGTAATAACTACGATTATGTGGTTTGCGGACACATTCATCAGCCGGAAATAAGAGATATCACCAACGAATACGGATCAATTAAATACCTTAATTCAGGCGACTGGATAGAGAACCTTACAGCGCTTGAATATTTTAACGGCGAATGGAGCATTTATAAATTCGCCGAAGATGGATTACTTGACATGATATTGAATGTGGCGGAAGAAGAAGCAGATCTTTCCAACAATCAGCTGTTCGATAATTTGCTGAACGAATTCAGGATGATGAAACCATGATGAAAATATTATATGCCGTGCAGGGCACAGGTAACGGACATATTTGCAGGGCCATGGATATTATACCCATCCTGCAGAAGAAAGCAGCAGTGGATGTACTGGTAAGCGGCACCGAGGCGGATGTAGAACTTCCTTTCCCTGTTAAATACCGGTTTAAGGGACTGAGCTTTGTTTTTGGAAAGAAAGGTGGGGTAGATCTGTTGGAAACTTTCAGAAAAAGTCGTTTAAGGAAATTATTAAAAGAAATAAAGGGTCTGCCAGTGGATGAGTATGACCTGGTGATCAGTGATTTTGAGCCCGTCGCTTCCTGGGCTTGTTATTTAAAAAACAAACCCTGCATTGCATTGAGCCATCAGGCCGCGGTTCTCAATAAAAATGCTCCTCGTGCAAGGCACATCGATCCTGTCGGTAAGTACATTTTAAAAGCATATGCTCCTGCATCAGTGAGCTATGGGTTTCACTTTAAACAATATAGTGAAAATATTTTTACACCCGTAATCAGACAACAGGTGCGTGAAGCGGCAGTTGGAAATAAAGGTCATTATACTGTCTATCTTCCCGCATACAATGACAGGAGGATAATTAAAATACTGGGACAGTGCAAAGGAATTAAATGGGAAGTATTTTCAAAACATTTTAAGCACAGGATAGGTATTGATAATATTGATGTGTTTCCCATTAATAATAATGAATTTGTAAACAGCATGGCATCCGCCGAAGGGATTTTATGCGGAGCAGGATTCGAAACACCGGCGGAAGCATTGTACCTGGGTAAAAAATTACTGGTTATACCAATGAAAAGTCAGTTCGAACAACATTGCAATGCCGCTGCGTTAAAAGAAATGGGAGTTCCGGTGATGAAAAGTTTAAAGAGTAAACATATTGACGTATTAAAAGACTGGTTGCAGTCTGACGAGAGAATTTCCGTTGATTATCCTGACTGCACCGAACGGATTATTGATGATATCCTGCAGAAATATCTTAACATGGTGAAAGTGTTTTCTGTTCAGCCATAACAACTCATGATCGAAAACGATGGAATTGAAAAAGGATGATTTTGGAAAAGACTTCGCCTGGGGCGTATCTACCGCCGCTTACCAGATAGAAGGAGCGCACTTAAAAAATGGAAAAGGAATTTCTATCTGGGATGATTTTGTAGGAAAAAAAGGCAATATCCTTAATAATGCCCATGCTAATGTGAGCTCCGATTTCTATCACAACTATCCGCAGGACCTGGCGCTGATGCGCGCGATGCATATCCGCAATTACCGGTTTTCCATTTCATGGAGCAGGATCTTTCCCAATGGAACAGGTGCGGCAAATAAAGCCGGCGTTGATTTCTACAGCAGGGTAATTGATTTTTGCCTCGAGCTGGAGATCGAGCCCTGGATCACGCTGTACCATTGGGACCTTCCACTTGAACTGGAAAAAAAAGGCGGTTGGGCAAACAGGGAAATGGTCAACTGGTTTACACAATATGTTGATTTCTGTGTAAGAACCTTTGGTGATCGCGTAAAGCACTGGATGGTTATGAACGAACCAATGGTGTTCACAGGTGCCGGATATTTCCTGGGAGTCCATGCGCCCGGAAAAAAGGGATTAAATTCATTTCTGGCAGCGGTGCATCACGCTGCACTATGCCAGGCCTCAGGAGGAAGAATAATACGTTCGATAGATTCAAAAGCGAAAATTGGCACCACCTTTTCCTGTTCACATGTAGATCCGCTGACTGGTGATGAACAAGATATTCTGGCTGCAGGCAGAATCAATACGTTGTTGAACAGGGTTTTTGTTGAACCATTGCTGGGCCTTGGATACCCTGTAAAGGACCTTAAAGTGCTGCAAAGACTGGAACCTTTTATAAAGAACGGCGACGAAGAATTGTTATCATTCGATATGGATTTTATAGGCATCCAGAATTATACCAGGGAAGTAGTGGCACACTCTTATTTCACTCCCTTATTACATGCCAGAATAGTAAAAGCCAGCCTGAGGAATGTGGAGAGAACGTTGATGAACTGGGAAATATATCCGGAAAGCATATACAAGATGCTCCTGCAATTTTCCCAATACGAAAACATCAGGGAAATTATTGTAACGGAAAATGGCTCTGCTTTTCCGGATGAATTGCAGGATGGATTGATTATTGATACCAAAAGAAAACAATATCTTCAGGATTATCTGCAGCAGGTATTAAGAGCACGCAATGAAGGAATAAATGTAAATGGATATTTTGTATGGACATTCACTGATAACTTCGAATGGGCGGAAGGATATCATCCGGTATTTGGGCTGGTGCATGTAAATTTCAGCACACAAAAAAGAATAGTAAAATCTTCGGGCCACTGGTACAGCAATTTTTTAAGCGGGTTAAGCGCACATTAAAAATACTTTTCCATCATCAACCCATAATTTGGCAAAGATAGCAGATGATCGTTTTGCGTATGTCAGCATAAATTCAGGTCAATTTTGATAATATCATAAGCAATTCCTGCGCAGAGCAAGAATCGGGTTTGCCGGAAAAGGTGGTTTGGATAATTTTACAGAAATGGAAAATATAAACAATTATCAGAGGATAGAAAAGGCAATAGACTTCCTGCGGCTCAATTTTAAAGAACAGCCTTCACTGGAGGATGTGGCCACCGCTGTGAACCTGAGTCCTTTTTATTTCCAAAAAATGTTCACCGACTGGGCAGGCGTGAGCCCGAAAAAATTTCTGCAATACCTTAGTATAGGTTACGCCAAAAGCCTCCTAAAGGAAAAACGCGCCACCTTATCTGACACTGCATTTGAGACAGGTCTTACGGGCACCAGCCGCCTGCACGACCTGTTCATGAATATCGAAGGAATGACACCCGGCGAGTACAAAAACGGAGGCCGGGAATTATCTATTAATTACAGTTTTGCAGAAACTCCTTTCGGGAGGGTCATCATCGCCTCCACTTACAAGGGGATCTGCCATTTGGCTTTTTCAGAAAATTCCACAGATGCGTTTCATTATCTGAAAAAACTTTTTGCCAATGCCAGTTACCAGCAGGTTACAGATATTCACCAGCAGCAAGCCTTATCGATTTTCAGCAGAGACTGGAGTGAGATCAATAAAATAAAACTGCATCTTAAAGGCACCCCATTCCAGATAAAAGTATGGGAAGCCCTGTTGAAAATCCCTTCAGGACAATTATCTACCTATTCTTCCATCGCTGTGAGGATAGAAAACGAAAAAGCCAGCAGAGCCGTTGGTTCGGCTGTAGGTGGTAATCCCGTGGCATTTTTAATTCCCTGCCACAGGGTAATACTGTCTACCGGCGATTTTGGGCAATATCATTGGGGCAGCTCCCGCAAAACAGCCATGATCGGGTGGGAAATGGCAAAGGCTAACTAATGCCCAGGTCTTTTTGAATTTCTTCCAGCGACCGTCCCTTTGTTTCAGGCATTACCCGCCAGATAAATATAAAGGACAACAGCATCATAAAGCTATAGAATATAAACGAGTACATTCCACCACCAGGAACACGCTCCACAATAATGGGGAAGGTCCACGAAATAATAGCCGCCATGATCCAGTGAGTAAAACTTCCCAGCGCTCCACCCTGTGAACGCACAGAATTAGGAAATATCTCTGAAATAAATACCCATAGTACTGCGCCCTGGGAAAATGCAAAGAAGGCAATGAACCCGATCAGGTATATCAGCACATTTTTATTTCCACCGGTTGAATGACTAAATGCAAAGGCAGTTAGTCCAAGAAAAACGATCATCCCCACGGCCCCGGTAAGCAATAACTTTTTTCTTCCAAATTTATCGATCACCGTCATGGCAAGCAATGTGAATAATAAATTAGCACCACCGATATACACCGGCTGCAGATAAGCGTCAGTGTGTTCAAATCCCGCCATTTCGAATATCCTCGGTGCGTAATACAAAATAGCATTGATACCAGACAATTGATTGAACATGGCCAGTATTACTGCATATAAAATTGACTTATTGTATTTTCCACTGAAAAGATTTTCTTTGGTACCATGACCGGATAACAAATGTTCTTCCCTGATAAGCACCCATGCAGCACCATCACCTATTTTATCAAATACCTTTCTTGCTTCCTCATCCCTGTTGTTCAGCATCAGCCACCTAGGACTTTCCGGGATGAATCTTAACAGAACAGCAAATATGGCCGCCGGTACCACCATTATGCCCAGCATCCATCGCCAGGCTGTTTCACCAAAATTGATAAAAAAGAAATTAGTAAGATAGGCCACAAAAATTCCTGTCACTATCATCAGCTGAAACGATCCTGCCAGCCGCCCGCGCATCCGGGCAGGGGCTATCTCTGATATATACATTGGCCCAACCACTGAAGAAGCGCCCACAGCTATTCCACCTACAATACGGAACAGGATAAATAGCGACCATGTATAAGTACTGGCGCATCCCACAGCTGATAATATGTACAGGATGGAAATAACAGAAAGTACTTTTTTCCTGCCATATTTTTGTGTTGGCAATCCGGATATTAAGGAGCCCACTACCGTTCCTATAAGGCTGGCCGCTACCGTGAATCCCTGCCAGAAAGAACTTAGCGACCACAACTGCTGAATGGTTTTTTCCGCACCGGATATTACCGCCGTCTCAAAACCAAATAAAAATCCGCCAAGTGCCGCGATCAGTGATATGCCCACAGCGTACAATGAACCTTTGCCTGAAGCGCCAGTATCGTTAAGACTTCCGGCCTGATCTGTTATGTGCATACAATCGTTATTTAGCTATCTCTCCAATCGGCAATACTTTTCTGCCATATACTTCATTCAACAGGTTGGCAATACCGGTGTATATAGCGGACAGACCGCATACAATGCCCTCATAACCCGCAAAAGTCTTTATAGCGGCATTACCGGTATAATCACCAATGGCAAGTAAAAAAAACAGTACGGTAAGCGTTGCAAAGACAAATTGAAGCGCCCTGTTTATTTTTAAAGTTCCGATGAATAGAAGTCCTGTGAATATTCCCCACAACAACAGGTAGGTGGCCAGTGCATCCTGTGATGTGGCATCGGCCCATCCTAATTTGGGCATCAGGATCAACGCTACCAGCGTGAGCCAGAAAAAGCCATAGGAAATAAAGGCGGTCATGCCGAACGTATTGTTCTTTTTAGATTCCAGTATGCCCGCTATCACCTGTGCGATACCGCCATAAAAAATTCCCATAGCCAGTATCATCGAGTTCATTCCGAAGAAACCTGCATTATGAATGTTTAATAAAACAGTGGTCATACCAAAACCTAATAGACCCAGAGGGGCAGGATTAGCGCTGTTGTCCTTAATAATAATGCTGGAAGAACCTGGTGTTTGAAGCATGGCAGTCAGTCGTTTTTGCTAATATACAAAAACTGGCTCATGCTTCATCTATTTCCAGCCGGCGCCGGGTGACCGGTATAATTCAATAACCGCATTAAGCTGTTCCTGCTCAACAGCCACCAGGTCCACCTGTGCCTGCAATACATTTCCCCGAGCAGTGATCACGTCCCAGGTAATTTGCCAGCGCGCTCAGGTACGATAAACGGGCATTGCAAGGCAGGGTACACATTCATGCTTGGGAAATTCCCTGATTAAAAATAAATTTGTCCGTTTAAAGCTTCGCAACTACTTTTGTCTACCAATCAGGTAGACTATGCGCAGATTTATACTTTCTTTTCCCCTGGCGAACACAGTATTCAATTACTGCTGTTGTTGAGAACGCACTTGCGCTTACACTGACTCATCCCAAAAAAACACCATCACCACATTTAAATAACGCTTAATTCTTCCCATGTTCAGATCGCTTAAACACACTAAACTTCTTTTAATCCTTCTAGTCTTCACTTCTTTCGCGGAGGCACAGGAAAGCAACCTGATTGAAGTAACAGGCACTGTGGCAAGCCAGGAAACGAAGGAGCCTCTTCCCAACGTAAGTGTCAATATCAAAGGCACCATCGCCGGTACCATCACCAACAGCACGGGAAGATTTGCATTGCGCACAAAATTGAAGTTCCCTTTTAAACTGATTTTTTCTTCAGTAGGTTTTGAACAACAGGAATATACTATTTCCGGCACCGATTCAAAATTGAATATTGAATTATCCACACAAACTGTTTTGGGTAAGGAAGTAGTAGTTACTGCTTCCCGTGTCGCCGAAAGCATTCTCAAGTCTCCCGTAGCTATTGAAAAACTGGACATACGCGCCATTAAAGAATCACCCGCGCCAGGTTTTTACGATGCATTGGAAAATGTGAAAGGCGTTCAGATGACCACATCCAGCCTTACGTTTAAAGTACCCAACACGCGTGGTTTTAATATTCCTAATAATTTCCGCTTTATGCAGCTGGTAGACGGAGTGGACATGCAGGCCGCCACGCTCGGTGTTCCATTGGGCAACGCGATCGGACCAACAGAGCTGGACATAGCCAGCGTGGAGATCACCCCCGGCGCCGCTTCCGCATTGTATGGCATGAACGCTATAAATGGCATGGCCAACCTGATCACCAAGAGCCCTTTCCTTTACCAGGGATTAAGCCTTTACCAAAAAACAGGCATCAACCATGTTGATGGCACCGATCATTCACCCGCTATTTTAACCGAATCGGCGGTACGTTATGCAAAAGCGTTCAACAACAGGTTCGCATTTAAAATAAACCTGAGTTATATGCAGGGCATTGACTGGCGCTCTAACACCCAGCTTGATCAGAATACAAACAATTTAAAAAGCGCTAATCCTGGTTTCCCTGCGCTCAATGGCGCAAATAATGTCGCTTACGACGGCTGGAATAGATACGGGGATGATGCTCTTGCAGGTAGCAATGTAGTTTCTATTGGGGGATTAAAAATTGATGGAAAGTCGGGCCAGACACTGCGTGTTGCCCGGACAGGTTACAATGAAATTGACCTGGTGAGCCCTAAAGTTGCCAACATGAAAGCAGATGCTGCCATCCATTACCGTATCAACAACAATGCTGAATTATCTTACTCGTTCCGTATCGGTGAAATGGATGGAGTATTTCAACGCGGAAACAAGATTCGCCTGGACAATGTGATTGTTCAGAATCATCATCTGGAGCTGAAAGGAAATAATTACGTCATCCGCAGCTATGTATCAATTGAAAATACAGGAGACTCCTACAACGTAAAACCCCTGGCAGACAACCTTGACCTGTACAGTGGTGGCGCAACAGATACCAAAACACCTGCCAGCTGGGGCACCAAATATAAAACAGCGCTTAATGCCTTCGCTGCGGAAAACGGCGGACTATTAACTTCCAACCTCGCTGCTGCCACGCAGTATGCCCGGCAGCAGGCAGATGCCAGCCGCGTAAAACCCGGTACACCGGAATTTGACCAGCTAAAGAATACAATAATTAAACTCAACAACTGGGATATAAAATCCAAATCTATTCCTGATGCACCGGAAACCGGAGGTGCCGCATTAATTCAAAAGAGCCGCCTGTATCATACAGAAGCCCAATGGGACCTGTCTGATAAAATAAAAATATTTAACCTGCTTGTGGGTGGTGATGCACGCATTTACGAAATCATTCCTGATGGAAATAATTTCGTGGACTTTTCAAGACCAATCGCAAACAGAAATAAAGAGATCAGCGGAAGTTTTGGCAGCAATATTCATTATAAAAAATTCGGGGCGTTTGGCCAGGTCACAAAAACTTTTTTTGATGACAGGCTGAAAGTATTCGGATCACTGAGATATGATTACAACCCGGAATTCAAGCCCAAACTTACACCGAGGCTTGCAGCTGTCTATACTGTAAAAAAGAATCACAACTTCAGATTTACTTACCAGCAGGGATATCGCTTCCCCGCATTGTTCGAAGCGCTATCCTATGTAAACAACGGACGTGTAAAACGTGTAGGCAGTCTGCCTTACATAAATGAAGGACTTGGATATCTGAATAATAGCTATACGCAGGCGTCTGTTATTAATTTTAACTCCGCTGTAAGCGCACAGGGCAACACTGACGTGGCAGCCGTTGCAAATAAAAACTTACTGGTGGTCGCCAACCTCCCGGATGCAAGACCTGAAAAAATAAATTCATTTGAAATAGGATACAAAAGTGTGTTGCTGGATAATAAATTAGTCATAGATTTCGATGCTTACATCAATACTTACAATGGATTTCTGGGACAGGTTCAGGTGTATGTTCCAAAGGGAACAACGGTGAGAACAGATGATGGTGCCCTTGCAATGCTCGACAGGAACAGGGATGCAACGACCGCAACTGACACCACCGCGGCGAGCCAGGGACAGGACAGGTACCGCGTATATACCAATGCTAAGAACCAGTACCATAATTATGGATCAGCATTAGGTATCACTTATAATTTCTTTAAAAAATATACAGTAGCGGGAAATATTAGTTTTAATAAAATGAAAGTGAACGCTTCCAATGACATTTTTGTAACCGGTTTTAACACTCCGAAATTTTCCAGCAATTTATCATTCGGTAACAGGGAAATTGTCAAAAACATCGGCTTTAATGTAGCCTGGAGATGGCAGGATGGATTTTTATGGGAAAGTCCGCTGGTGACCGGAGATATTTCCGCTTACAGTACCATCGATGCACAGGTAACTTTCCGTATTCCAAAAGCGAAAACAACTATAAAAGCAGGTGGTGCTGATATTTTCAATCACAGATATCTGCAGTATGCCGGTGGTCCTACCATCGGAGCCTTATATTATGTTGCCGTAACAATTGATGGATTATTGAATAAATAATCATGACATAAATATTTTCATGCAAGCAATCGTTAGGTCCGGGCCGTGTTTCTACACGGCCCTTCTTCGTTTATACAAGCTGCCAATTGCCATTCCGGTTCGGTTTTTGTCTGTTTAACAAAAAAAGTCCCCGGCAAAAGACGGGGACACAGTTGTTGCAGTATATAAACCTGTTAGTGGTTGGCCGATAAAAAGTAAAGGGATAGGGGTTAGCAGGTAGTTTTGGTACATCAAAGGTGCATTTTTTCAAAACGTTAAAATCAACTGATGACCTTTAAAAAAATGTTTTTATTATTTATCCCTTACATACACTAATAATAAACACTTATTTTACCTTGTTCCGCGTTGTCAAAATCATTACATTTAATCACCAAAAAATTATTCATGCCTGTTAAAAAACAAAGACCTAAGAACGGCTTTATTAATAATGGCGATGCCGGTATAGCAGAATTCGATATTTTATCCGAAAATGATCTCAAAAATAAATCCTCTGAAAACAAGGGCAACCTTTTGCCGGAAAACAATAGCACGCAGTTCTTTGACGACCAGGAACTCCTCAGAGTGCTCACCGACGTTAAAAACGGAAACTTTACAGTTCGAATGCCTATCAACCAGGTTGGCCTCAGTGGAAAGATTTGTGATACACTTAATGATATCGTCTCCCTCAATGAAAAAATGATGGCGGAGTTTACCCGTGCCGGAAATATCATAGGCAAACAGGGCAAACTTACCCAACGTATAGAAGTGCCGCTCGCAAAAGGATCCTGGAGTACCGGTGTGGAATCACTCAACGCTCTCATCTCCGATCTGGTACATCCTACTATTGAAATTGCCCACGTGATCAGTTCGGTTGCAAAAGGCAACCTACTGGAAAAAATGCCTGAAGAGATCGGCGGCCACACCCTCCAGGGAGAATTTGGAAGAATAGCCAAAGAAGTGAACGACATGGTGAAACAGCTCAACCTTTTCTCGATGGAAGTGACGCGCGTGGCCCGCGAAGTAGGCTCGGAAGGAAAACTTGGCGGGCAGGCAAAAGTAAAAGGCGTGGCCGGTGTGTGGAAAGATCTTACGGATTCTGTGAACCAGATGGGCTCCAACCTGACCGCCCAGGTACGTAACATCGCCGAAGTAACAACGGCTGTGGCCAAAGGTGATCTGTCAAAAAAAATAACTGTAGATGTTAAAGGAGAAATACTCGAACTGAAGAACACCATTAATACAATGGTGGATCAGCTTAATTCATTCTCATCTGAAGTGACCCGGGTGGCCCTGGAAGTTGGAACTGAAGGAAAACTCGGTGGACAGGCGCAGGTGCGCGGTGTTGCCGGCACCTGGAAGGATCTGACGGATTCCGTTAATCAGATGGCCTCAAACCTTACCGGCCAGGTACGAAATATCGCCGAAGTGACTACGGCAGTAGCAAAAGGGGATCTGTCCAGGCAGATCACTGTAGATGTTAAAGGAGAGATACTGGAATTAAAGAACACCATCAATACAATGGTGGATCAGCTCAATTCATTTTCCGTGGAAGTGACCCGTGTGGCCAGGGAAGTGGGCTCGGAAGGAAAGCTCGGCGGACAGGCGAAAGTAAAAGGCATAGGCGGTGTATGGAAAGATCTTACAGACTCGGTGAACCAGATGGGCTCCAATCTGACCGCCCAGGTCCGAAACATTGCTGAAGTAACAACGGCCGTGGCCAAAGGTGATTTGTCAAGGAAGATAACAGTAGACGTGAAAGGAGAAATCCTGGAACTGAAAAATACCATGAACACAATGGTAGATCAGCTGAATTCTTTCGGTTCAGAAGTAACCCGTGTGGCCAGGGAAGTAGGTTCGGAAGGAAAGCTAGGTGGGCAGGCGACAGTAAAAGGAGTGGGAGGTGTCTGGAAAGACCTTACTGACTCGGTGAACCAGATGGCCTCAAACCTTACCGGCCAGGTCCGCAACATTGCGGAAGTGACCACTGCCGTGGCAAAAGGTGATCTGTCAAGGAAAATTACTGTTGATGTTAAAGGAGAGATACTGGAACTGAAAAAGACCATTAATACCATGGTTGACCAGCTTAATTCGTTCGCATCGGAAGTTACCCGTGTGGCACTGGAAGTAGGTACCGAAGGTAAGCTTGGCGGCCAGGCTAAAGTGACCGGCGTCGGTGGAACCTGGAAAGATCTTACCGATTCCGTAAATCAGATGGGTTCTAACCTGACCAGCCAGGTGCGCAATATCGCCGAGGTAACAACTGCGGTGGCAAATGGAGATTTATCAAGAAAAATCACCGTAGACGTTAAAGGGGAGATCCTGGAGCTGAAGAATACAATCAACACGATGGTGGATCAGCTGAACTCCTTCGGTTCTGAAGTGACCAGAGTAGCCAGGGAAGTAGGATCTGAAGGAAAACTAGGTGGACAGGCGACAGTGAAAGGCGTTGGGGGTGTCTGGAAAGACCTTACAGATTCGGTAAACCAGATGGCTTCAAATCTTACCGGCCAGGTGCGTAACATCGCCGAGGTGACCACAGCGGTGGCAAAAGGAGATCTATCAAGGAAAATAACCGTGGATGTAAGGGGGGAAATCCTGGAACTGAAAAACACGATCAACACGATGGTGGATCAGCTGAACTCATTCGGTTCGGAAGTAACCCGCGTGGCGCGGGAAGTGGGATCAGAAGGAAAGCTTGGCGGCCAGGCAGACGTGCCAGGCGTGGGCGGTACCTGGAAGGATCTGACAGACTCCGTAAATAAAATGGCCTCTAACCTGACCAGCCAGGTGCGCAATATCGCCGAGGTGACCACAGCAGTAGCAAATGGTGATCTTTCCAGAAAAATCGGCGTAGACGTTCAAGGGGAGATCCTTGAATTAAAAAACACCATAAATACCATGGTTGACCAGCTCCGTGGCTTTGCCTCTGAAGTAACCCGTGTGGCGAGAGAAGTGGGCACGGAAGGAAAACTCGGTGGACAGGCCAATGTGCCGGGTGTTGCGGGAACCTGGAAAGATCTGACAGATTCCGTAAACCGGATGGCAGGTAACCTTACCGCCCAGGTGCGTAATATCGCTGAAGTGGCCATCGCAGTGGCAAATGGAGATATGTCGAAAAAGATTACGGTAGACGTCCGCGGGGAAATCCTCCAGCTGAAAGAAACGCTGAACACTATGGTGGATCAGCTGCGTGCGTTTGCATCTGAAGTTACCCGTGTGGCCCGGGAAGTGGGCACAGATGGAAAACTTGGTGGATATGCATTCGTGCCGGGTGTTGCGGGAACCTGGAAAGATCTGACAGATTCCGTGAACCAGATGACCAGTAACCTGACCGCCCAGGTGCGCAATATCGCTGAAGTGACTAAAGCGGTAGCCAGTGGCGACCTTTCTAAAACAGTCGCCATCGACGTTAAAGGTGAAATCCTCGATCTTAAGAATACCATCAATACAATGGTGGAACAATTAAATTCCTTTGCGTTTGAAGTAACACGTGTGGCGCGCGAAGTAGGCACAGAAGGAAAACTCGGTGGACAGGCCGAAGTAAAAGGAGTGGCGGGAACGTGGAAAGATCTGACAGATTCCGTAAACATGATGGGATCCAATCTTACCAGCCAGGTAAGAGGAATTGCAAAAGTGGTGACTGCGGTTGCAACAGGCAATCTCCGGCAGAAATTATCGATCAACGCAAAAGGAGAAGTGGCCCAGCTTACAGAAACCATCAATGAAATGATAGAAACCCTGGCCCTGTTCGCAGACCAGGTAACAACCGTGGCGCGGGAAGTAGGTGTTGACGGAAAGCTTGGAGGCCAGGCCAGTGTGCCGGGAGCATCGGGGATATGGAAAACACTTACGGAAAATGTGAACCAGCTCGCACAAAACCTTACCACCCAGGTGCGATCGATATCTGAAGTGGCCTCCGCGGTAACCAAGGGAGATCTTACGCGAAACATCGGCGTAGAAGCAAAAGGAGAAGTAGAGGCACTGAAAGATACTATCAATCAAATGATCGCCAACCTCCGCGAAACGACGCTGCGTAACCAGGAACAGGATTGGCTGAAGTCCAATCTTGCCCAGTTCACGCAGATGCTGCAGGGACAAAAAGACCTGAATACCGTAACAAAACGTATCCTCTCGGAACTGGCACAGGTAGTTACGGCGCACTATGGCGCATTTTATATTCTTCAGCAGGATGAACATACACAAGACCTGAAACTTAAGCTGTACGCAGCATATGCCTATAAATCAGATAAGAGTATTCCAAAAGAATTTTCCATAGGAGAAGGACTGGTAGGACAATGCGCATTTGAAAAAGAAAGAATTATTCTTTCCAATGTACCGGATAATTATATTAAGATCAGTTCCTCTTTAGGATATGTAAAACCAACCAACCTGATCGTGCTGCCGGTGTTGTTTGAAAATGATGTTAAAGCCGTTATAGAACTCGCCTCAATCGATTCATTCAATGAAACGCATCTCGACTTCCTGAGCCAGCTGACAGAAAGTATTGGCATCGTATTGAATACTATCGAAACGAACACGAGAACGGAAGAACTGCTTGCACAATCGCAATCGCTTGCAGGCGAACTGAAAATTCAGCAGGAAGAATTGAGAAGAACAAACGATGAATTGCAGGACAAAGCGCTGCTGCTGGTGAAACAAAAAAATGAAGTGGAGGCGAAAAATAAAGAAGTGGAGGAAGCCAGAAGGTCACTGGAAGAAAAAGCTGAACAGCTAACACTGACATCAAAATATAAATCAGAATTCCTGGCCAACATGTCGCACGAGTTGCGGACACCACTCAATAGCCTGTTAATTCTCGCGCAGCAATTATACGAAAATGCAGAAGGCAATCTGAATGACAAACAGATCCGGTATGCCAAAACAATTCACTCCTGCGGAGATGACCTGATAAACCTGATAAATGATATCCTCGATCTTTCAAAAATCGAATCGGGATTTATATCCGCCAACTTTTCGAAAGTGCATTTCTCGGAGATCGCTTCTTTTGTAGAAACAACCTTCAAGCCGATTTCAGAAGCAAGACATCTGCGCTTCACTATTCAAACTGATAAAAACTTACCGGATGCACTGGAAACGGATCAGCAACGGCTCAACCAGATCCTTAAAAATCTATTGTCGAACGCCTTTAAATTTACTGAAAAAGGGGAGGTCATATTAAAAATATACGAGGCGAAGAAAAGCTGGAAACATGGCAATCCAAACCTCGATAATGCATTAAAAGTGGCGGCCTTCGCCATAAGTGATACGGGCATTGGTATTCCGATTGAAAAACAGAATATTATATTCGAAGCCTTCCAGCAGGCTGAAGGATCAACCAGCCGTAAGTACGGCGGCACCGGACTTGGATTGTCCATCAGCCGTGGCCTTGCAGAATTACTGGGAGGCAGTATAGAACTGGAAAGTGTACCAGGCAACGGAAGTACGTTCACCTTATATGTACCCGTTGAAAACATAATAATTATAACTTCAAGGGAAACTGTTGAAACGATCAACACCTACCAACAACTGCAGGTAGGCGTTGAAACCGGTGATATTGACACATTACTTAATTCTATCCGCCTCTCGAATGAAAGTATCGATTCAAGGAACATGGATATCGTCAATGACACCGGTGATGACAGGAGCCAGGTCGCGCCCGATGATAAAGTAGTGCTGGTTGTGGAGGATGATCCGCGCTTCGGAAGAATAATTATAGACAAGGCACATGCTGATGGACTGAAAGCTGTAGTGGCCACCAATTACCTCGAAGTATTTGATTTTATAAACCGGTACTCCCCTATTGCCATTACCCTGGACGTAAAACTTCCAGACACCAGCGGATGGAAGGTGCTCGACCTGTTGCGCAATGATTTAAATTACCGGCACATACCTATACATTTAATCTCCGGAGAAGAAAATCATTCGCTGGCGCTCAGGCGCGGAGCCAGAAGTTTTCATCTTAAGCCCCTCGGTAATGATGCGTTAAACGACCTGTTCACTGACATTATTAATTTTAACAGTAAAACAAAAAAGAGTGTGCTGGTAGTCGAGGACAATGAGATAGAGTCTTCGCAGATCGTTAAAATGGTGGAAGGAGACAAAATAGAAGTGGTAATCGCGGATACTGGCGAAAAAGCATTTCATCTGTTAAATTCCAGGGAGTTTGATTGTATTACCCTTGATTATACCTTACCGGACATTTCCGGCACAGACCTTGTAAAGAAAATTGATCAGCATAAGAAAAAACTAACACCGGTAATTGTTTATTCAGCAAAAGAGTTCAATAAAAATGAGCAGGATATCCTGAACAGCAATTCGAACACGATATTATTAAAGGGTGTTAATTCACTTGAACACCTACTCGAAGAAATTGTATTGCACCTGCATATCAATCACAATGATCTTGCTCCGGAAAAGAAAAGAATTGTGGAGAACATCAGGAAAAAGGAAGATATTCTTGTAGGCAAGAACATTCTGGTCGTAGATGATGATGTGCGAAACCTTTTTGCGCTGACAACAGTATTTGAAAGATTTAATATAAACGTCATCACCGCCGAGAGCGGGAAAGAAGCGATCAACCAGTTGATGTCCGACACCCAGCGCATTGACATGGTACTGATGGATATCATGATGCCGGAAATGGATGGGTATGAGACCACCAAGAAAATAAGAAGAGAACATAAAAACAACAGCCTTCCCATCATAACCGTAACGGCGAAGGCCATGAAGGGCGATAGGCAGAAGTGCATAGAAGCAGGGGCTTCAGATTACATCACCAAGCCGCTTAAAATCGATCAGTTGCTATCACTCATGAGAATGTGGTTTTATAAATAATTAGCGCATACGATCAGTATTAAACCTGGAAATTATGCAACAAAAAATCCTATTAGTAGACGACCGGGAAGATAATCTGTTGTCTATCGAATCCATCCTGGAGCCTTCGGGATATACTTTTGTAAAGGCCAATTCAGGGCGCGAAGCGCTGAAGATACTGCTCAATGAATTCGATTTCGCACTAATCCTGATGGATGTTAAAATGCCTAATCTGAACGGATTCGAAACAGCCTCGCTTATATATCAGCGGGAAAAGCTTAAACATATTCCAATTATTTTTATTACTGCAAACAGTTATGGCGATGAGCACATGTTCCAGGGGTATATGACCGGTGCGGTTGATTATATTTATAAACCCATCAACCCTGACCTCTTGCGTGCCAAGGTGGGAGTATTCATTGATCTTTATAAAAAGAACCACCGCCTGCTGGTGCAGGAACAAAAGCTGGTGGCCATCAACAAAAACCTGGAACTGGAAGTGCATGAACGTAAGGCCAGCGAAGAAACAGTAAGGGAGCTTAACCATAAACTGCTTGAAAATATAGAAAGGCTCGAATCAGCCAATAAGGACCTCGACCGGTTTGCCTTTATGGCCTCTCATGATTTGCAGGAGCCACTGAGAAAAATATTAATGTTCAACGACAGACTCAGGTATAAATACATAGATACTATTGATGATGAAGTAAAAATGTTTATCAGCCGCATTCAACAATCGGGTGAAAGAATGCAGGCATTAATAAAAGATATTCTTTTATTTTCCAAGACTTCGTTTGAAAAACAAGTTTTTATAGAAAGCGATCTTAATTCAATCTTGAGCGATGTGCTTACAGACCTGGAAACAGAAATTTTCGATAATCAGGTCATAGTCGAATCATCCTCCCTACCCTTTCTTCTTGTGAACCCTGTACTGATTCGTCCGTTATTCTTTAACCTTATAGGCAACGCAATTAAATATTCAAGAAAAGATGTTCAGACTAAAGTAAAAATTTATTCGGAATACAGCGCAGGCAGGAACGGCAACACGGGCAGGGAGGTCAAAAATAAATATTGCCGTATCTTCGTTGAAGACAATGGTATAGGTTTTGATCAGAAGTATTCTGAGCAAATATTCGGTATGTTCAAACGGCTTCACCTGCACACTCAGTATGAAGGTACAGGAATAGGGCTGGCGCTTTGTAAAAAAATAGTGGAAGAACACAATGGTTTTATCACTGCCAGGAGCAGGATCAACGAAGGTTCGGTGTTCATTATTTCCCTGCCGGTTAACCAGCCTGTAGAACGGATGGCAGAAGCATAATGAAAGGTACCATGAAACAACCCTAACCAATTGATTTTTCCGGACAAAAAACCTTTGAATGCATTTCCTCCGCTCACCATTTTAATGATTGGATGGTCAATACGATTAAGAGCTACTGCAAGGGACAGGTACTGGAAGTTGGCTGCGGGATAGGAAATGTTTCAAAACTGCGGATCAAGAATAATTTTCGAACCAATCTGAGTGATTATTCCGATCAGTACTTTGATTTTTTGAGAACCCGGTTCACAGGCAATGACCAAATCGGAAATAGTTAAGATAAATCCAGCCGATAAAGACTTTGAATCCACCTATCCGGGATTACTGAACCAGAAGCCGGTTAGGACTTTCAGTGATAAACGTTGGTAAAAGAAATATCTTATTTCTTTCTGAACACATTATACTTAACGATGCAATAGATCGCTCTGAAACCATCCTTCCAGTTAATTTTTTTTCCTTCTTCATAAGTACGCCCGTAATAAGAAATTCCAACCTCATATATCCGGAGATTCTTTATTTTCGCGATTTTAGCTGTGACCTCCGGTTCAAAGCCAAAACGGTTTTCTTCTATGATAATAGATTGGAGGAGATCGCGTCTGAACATCTTATAACAGGTCTCCATATCGGTAAGGTTCATATTGGTTAATACGTTTGATATTACAGTAAGCATCTTATTACCGATTGAATGCCAGAAGAACAATATCCTGTGGGCGTTGCCCCCTAAAAACCGGGAACCGTATACAACATCGGCCACTCCGTCGACAAAAGGTTTTAAGAGTAAATCAAATTCATTGGGATCATACTCCAGGTCAGCATCCTGGATAATAACAAGATCGCCGGTAGCATGCCGGATGCCGGTTCGTATAGCTGCTCCCTTGCCCAGGTTCACTTCATGATCGATCACTTTAACATCAGTACCGGGATTTTCCATGATAAAGCGTTGAGCTTCCACGTGGGTATTATCTGTGGAACAATCATTAACAATTATTAATTCTTTTGCTATCTGGAAAGCAGAACGTGAATCTTTAAGCTTGTTAAGAATGGCGCGAATAGTGTTTTCTTCATTATAGGCCGGAATAATTATGGAGAGTGCTCTAATCATAGTTTAAGATGTTGAAGCGAATGTATGGTTATAAATGTACCAGGGATATAAGATGGGAGATTTTGTTATCACAGACCACAACATAGATGAATATAGGACGGAAAAGACCGATTGCGATCAGTCCTTTGACAGGTAGCTATGAAATTTTGGCTAACTAAATATTTTAACGTAATTTAAAGAGGTGAAATCCAGTATGCAAAATAATGCTGCCAATGATGTTGTCAACATTGATCAACTTCTTTCCCAGATTGAAGGAGAGAAAGAGGCGTTGGTGTCTATGTTCCTGGCAAATGCGTCCATCACCGAGCTGGCTGCCCAGTACAAGCTCATAGACGATTTGAATTTTAAAATTACTTCGAGAAGATTGACCAAATCAGAATGATTTCCGATTTAATCCATTAATATAATTTATAATTTGTTATTATACTAATTATCTTTTAAGCAATCCTTAAATTGGTGACTATCCCGTGGTTACTTCAATTATATTTTCCCGCTCATTTAAGCTCGATGATGACATCCTGAATGAATGATCACAATAAATAAAATTTAAAACGATAAGAAAAGATAGATGGTAAGAGTTTGTAGTACTGTTCATTATGCTTTTAATTATGGTTGAAGGGGGTAAACCTAAACTTTATACATACATTTACACAGGAAAAGTGAACCCTACAACTTATTGCTAAAGCCCAAATCTATTATTCTATGGATCCTATAATACAGCCTCCAGGTCGCATTGATCAGTCGGATTCAGAGGCCGATATTACTAAAATTTTGTACAAGTCTGGCCGGGCTCTCAAACAAGGTATAAAAGCAATTTATCTCGATGTCAAAAACCTTTTTCAGGGTATTTTATTAACCCTTCTCTTTCTCCTTCGAAACTCTATCTGGATACTTCTTGGAACAGTGCTGGGCCTTGGATATGGCATTTATCTTTTAAGTAAAAATGGATCTAAATACCAATCACAGATGATCGTAAAAGCAAATTTTAACAGCTCACGGTCTCTTTATAACACAATCGACTACTTAAATGCAGTGAGAAGCAATGGAGGACTGGAAAGGTTGAGTGCTATTTTCAACATACCTGCTTCTGAAGTGGCTACGATAGAAAATTTTTCCATTGAGCCTGTGGAATCCGAAATAATCACAGCGGAAATGTATAAGAACCTATTCTTGAGCAATGACCGTGAAATATCAAAAATCGATACCGCATGGCTCAGAACAATTAGCTATAATGAGTTTAAAAGATCAATAACCAAATATGATTATCCTTATTATGAAATTTCTGTAACAGCAACAAATCCAACTATATTCGCTGGTCTAAAGGATGGAATTATTAAACAAGTATCTGAAATTCCACTTTTAAAAGAAGCGAAGAACAATCAAATTTCTATAAATATTGATGAAGAAAAACTATTTAAAGAAGCAATGCTTGGCATTGATACGTTAAGACAAGTCTATAACATTCGACTTGCGAACAATCGCCTTTCTGGTTCTGATAATAATCAATTTACCATAGCGCAGAGCATGCCTCAGGCAAAAACACCCGAACTTGATCTGTATGACAAATTATTCACTTTTCAGGATCAGCTGACCAAAACACGCAACCGTGCTGTATTAGAAAAAAATGTAATTGAAATATATTCACCGTTTAATTCAGTTGGGCAGAAAGTTTCTATTATAAGACAAAGTGTAGTAAAGTATGGTATGTACGGGTTTACGCTTTCAATTGTTACTTTACTCATTATTGCTTTATACAGGATATTGATTAAACTGGAAAAAACGAAACAAATTGCTAAAGGTTGAATCATACAAAAAAGGAATAGTACTTTCGACCGGTTTCAATATATTTAATAAGGGGCTTGTTTTCCTTAATGGATTGCTTGTTGCATATTTCTTTGGAATTACCTACTCTACAGATTTTTTCTTTTTTATTTATAGTTCAGTTGCCATACTTGGAGCTTTTTTTACCAGCATGAACAGTGCCGTAATAATTCCAGAATCGATGAGGATTAGAATCGATGAAGGAACTGAAAAATCAATGAATTTCCTTAATTTTTTCATTTTTGTTTACGGCATTACAATGGCGGTTATACTACTGCTCGTGCTTTTAAACCCGGTTTATTTTTTCCAGCTTACATCAAATTTCAAAATTGAACAGTTATTTAACAATAAAATACTGATATATCTATCGTTACCTCTTTTTGGATTGATCTGTCTCATAAATTTATTGGTCGATATTCTGGCATCACATAAATTCTTTACTATTTCAATGATCGTAGGGATTATAAATGGTAGCATATCCATTGCATTTATTTATTTATTTCACACCGGCTGGGGAATTCAAAGTGTTTTCTTCGGTCTTATTATTGCGTACTTTATAAACCTGGTATTGCTTATATTTTTGATGAAAAAATACTTGCACTGGCATTTTTCAATCAAAAAACCTTCAATCGCAAAAAGAATATGGAATAACCTGGGTCTCGCACAGCTCAGCAACCTTACAAGCACATTGTCTGCATATGCCCCCATATACATACTTAGTGGTTTTAACGCCGGAATAATTACATCACTCTCATTCGCCCAGCAAATTTCTTCCCTGCCCGTTGCATTGATTATTTACCAGTTTTCGTCGGTTGTTGGCATAAAATTTAATGAGCTCTATAATCAAAAGAAATATTCGGAAATCAATACAATTTTTAAATCAACAGCAGATTTCCTGATGTTCGTTGTATTTCCCGTGAGCGCTATGTGTTTCCTGTATTCAGATCAGATTATATCTGTACTACTGAAAAGGGGAAGGTTCAGCGAGACCGGGGTTATCTATGCCTCCATGTTTCTTAAATACCTGGGATTGTTACCACCAATGATCGTGATTAATACACTTTTTGCAAGGCTTTTCATGGCAAGCCACAAAATCAAAGAAGCATTTTGGTTTCAACTATTAACCAACATCCTTCAAATAAGCTGTATCTATATTACGGTTCATAGATTTGGCGCAATTGGTTATCCGATTACCCTCCTTGGAGTTTCTCTCTTAAGTACATTGCTATATTTTTTTGTTGAAAAACGCTATTTTAATATTATTATGTATAACCTAATACTTAAAAATTTTATATACTTCATACTGGTAAACACAATCATTTCCATCGGTGTATTTTTGGCAATAAGATTTGTTGGCATCACAGCAGATTGGTCTACGATCATAGTTGCCGGCTCCCTGCAGGTTCTGATATTACTCGTCGCCAATCATTTGCTGGGAATGAACCATATGGTATCTGCACATATCCTTAATTTTACTAATCAGGCAAAGGATCTCATTTTAAAAAGTCAAAAAATAAAAAATGGTATATAATGAATGTTGAATTTATATACCAGCTTGCTGAGGAAGATAAAATAAGGATAGATCAGTTTTATATATCACAAAAATGGGTTTCAATAGAACAGCGACAAGATTGGACCTCCTCTCTTGATCCAGCCAGGAAACTTTGTTATTTTATTGCCTCAGTAAATAATAATACAGTTGCTACGGCAGTAATTGAAGAATTACCTGGATATATAATTAACACAGCAAGCATTTCTTTCGGACCATTATTTTCAGATCTTTCAATAGCGGCATCATCCATCCAGGAAATCTACATATACTATAAGAAAAAGAAATTCGCTCTATTAACAATACAACCCGGATTTCCTTCAGGTCCG
>Ga0209512_1001174_pt1 | contig 34563 bp, 40 predicted proteins | sample frozenSSSSmetaG_FD_184142 | JGI IMG/M metagenome (GOLD analysis project Ga0209512, IMG submission 184142) | Glacier valley bacterial and archeal communities from Borup Fiord, Nunavut, Canada, to study Microbial Dark Matter (Phase II) -... | ecosystem: Environmental > Aquatic > Freshwater > Ice >...
GGTTGCCCACAAGCTCCACAGGGCGGCACTACTAATTTTAAATAAAAATTGAATAACCACCAAAATAACACCCGAACCCAACCCTTTAAAAGAAGCATACAAGGGTATTGGAAGTATTCGCGCCGTAAAATAAATCACATTCCGTCATTTCCGCACGGGCGCGCTAATCGTTACCCGTGAACTTCAATCTGGCACGGATTTTCGTAGGGTGGGCACGCTTTTGTGCCCACGCGGTTGGTTGACCAACTGGATTCTTAATGTATGTCTCGATTTATCAAAGACCGCGTGGGCATAAAAGCGTGCCCACCCCCAAGTTAAAATGCGGCTTCCTTTTTTCACCTACTAAAAAAATTATCATGATAGACATTCAACTGCTCCGCAAAGACATCAACGCCGTTGCCGCCCGTTTGGCGCAACGGCAATTTATTTTGGATGTGGATACATTTAATTCACTGGAAGCGCAGCGCAAGCAATGTCAGTCGCGCACGGAAGAATTGCAGGCGTTACGCAATAGTTTGTCTAAGCAAATCGGTATTTTGAAAGGCAAAGGCGAGAGCGGTGCTGAGTTGATGGAGCAAGTGAATAACATCGCTGACGAATTAAAAAGTACAGCAACCAGGTTAGATCAGGTGCAAGCTGAATTGACGCGTTTTGTGGAAGTAATTCCCAACTTACCAGATCCCGCTACACCCATCGGTAAAAGCGAAGAAGACAACGTGGAAGTACGCCGTTTTGGCACACCACGTCAATTTGACTTTGCCGTGCGTGATCATGTTGATATCGGTGCCGCGTTGGGTTTGGATTTTGATACAGCAGTTAAATTATCTGGCTCACGTTTTACCATGCTCAAAGGCGGTATCGCGCGCTTACATCGTGCACTCGCTCAATTTATGTTGGACACACACACGATGGAGCACGGCTACACAGAATGCTACACACCGTATATCGTGAACGCGGCTTCCATGCGCGGCACAGGGCAATTGCCCAAAATGGAAGAGGATTTATTCAGCGTAAAAAAAGGCGGGCAGGGCGGTGAAGGTGAAACTTTATATCTCATCCCAACCTCGGAAGTTTCTTTAACCAATACCGTGCGTGATGAGATTGTGGCGTCAGAGAGTTTGCCGATTAAATTAACCGCACATACACCGTGCTTCCGTTCTGAGGCAGGAAGTTACGGACGTGATACACGCGGCATGATACGTCAGCATCAATTCGATAAAGTGGAGTTAGTGCAAATCGTTCATCCCGGCGAATCCGATGCGACGTTAGAAAAAATGGTGCAGCACGCAGAAACGATTTTGCAGCGATTGGAATTACCTTATCAGGTGATGGCGTTATGCACCGGCGATATCGGTTTTTCTTCGGGAAAAACGTTTGATATTAATGTGTGGTTGCCAGCACAAAATACCTATCGTGAAATTTCTTCGCTGTCGAATACTTACGATTTTCAGGCACGCCGCATGCAAGCACGGTTCCGCAATGCGCAAGGCAAACCGGAATTACTGCACACATTAAATGGTTCCGGTTTGGCGGTTGGCAGAACGTTGGTGGCGATCTTAGAAAACCATCAACAAGCAGACGGCAGCGTAACAATCCCATTCGCTTTGCATCCGTACATGAGTGGAATCACCTCGTTAAAACCGAATTAATTTAGGTGAAAGCTTCCAAAGCAAACGTGGATTATGCTAGAATCGCTTTTTTTCGCGGCTGTAGCTCAGCTGGATAGAGTACTTGGCTACGAACCAAGGGGTCGTGGGTTCGATTCCTGCCAGCCGCACCAGTTTTATGCTTTAAAATCAAAGGGTTAGCGTTTATAATGCTGACCCTTTATCTTTTGTTGCGCGACTTTCTGCGCGACTATCTTCCATTCACTACTCGCAGCAAGGTTACGGCATCGCGTGTTTTTGTAACCAAGTTAGCCATTTCAATGAGACGAGAAACCGTCGGCGTGGCGTAGTGCTCCGACATGTTACTAGTTGCATGCCCCATTAAAACTGCCCGATCTTCGTTGGATACTCCTGCTTCACGCAGTCGTTGTCCGTAAGTATGACGAAGGTCATGTACACGTACTTGGCTAAGATTGACACGATTCCTTGCCTTTTGCCATCCTGTATTGTTCATGGTATCAATTCGGTTCGCGGATAATTGCTTCTTTTCATTCCGATATGTAAAAACATAATCAGGATGTGTACCGCGACACGATTCAATCACATTCCATGCGACATCATTTAGTATGGCAACGTGCTGCCGATTTCCCTTGAACTCTGCTGATGGTATAACGAATACGCTGCGTTTCAGTTCGGGTATGTATCGTTCCCATTTCCACTGAAGACCACACACGTTGTCATCCCTTAAACCTGTATTCACTGCAAATAAGGTCATGCGTTCAAGGTGCCCTGGCAATTCTGCAAATAACCTAGTTTGTTCATCCCCTGTTAGTGGATAGGGAAGTCTGGGTGTTTCATCAAGCATCTCAATTAAAGGTGCTGATGTCAGCCAAGGTAAACCATTTTCTTCGCGCCATACCCGTGCTGCTTTATTTAGAACTGATCTGATTACCTCCAGTGTTCGATTGACGGTAGTTGGGCTCACACCATCCTCGGTGATACGGCTATCACAAAACGCTTGCAGGCTACCTGAATGTACCGCTTCCAACGGTTTACTACCGATGTAAGGCAATGCCAAAGTAATGTGATAAGCAATCAGTTCTAAGGTTCTTACTTTACGCCGCTCGCAATCTTCTAAATACCTGCTTGCAGCAATTGCGAAATTGCGTTTCTTGCTTTGTTCAAGTTTGTTGTCGATTCTGGTTTGCTCTTTGCGCAACCATGCCTCGGCTTCTTCTTGACTAACTTCACCGAGGCGCGCGAATATTCGCTTTCCCCGGTACTCTTTGTTAACAATCCTTCCGTTATTGGCAGTGGATTGGATTCCTTTTGTCCTTGTTCGCATAGTAATACCTTTGTATTGCGACTTAGACGACCGTTGCGGCGCTTATACTGGTCTGCAAATTCTTCTAAGTCAAGTCGATCAAATGCAATTCCCCGGTCACCAATGGGAATTTCAATCAGATAAGGCCGGATTTCAGTATTAAATCTCCCCCTGTCTACGCCCAGGTAGCCAGGCGCATCGCGATAGCGTATAAATCGAGGTAATATCATCATCTGCCCGTGGCACGCTTAACATAGCTTGAACCAATCTCCAAGTTCAGACATTTGCAAGCCCCTTCGAACGTCAAGTTTGGTTTGTTATAAAGTGCCAAAAGTAAAAATTCTGTTTTCATTATTTCTTCTCACTTATCGATAATTTATTGTGTTATTGAAATCAGAAATCGATGGCGTAGCATCCAATCCAAACTGCCGTAGCTTCTCAATCGAAATAATTTGTAAGTTAGAAACGCGTTGATTATTAATGGTGCGCTCACAGCTTTGGTCAGCCGATATCATCCCTGCATTGATCATTTGTTTTTTAAATACCCGATCACTTTTCACAGGCAATCCATTCCATTTTTCACGTAAGGAAGCGGATGTTGAAATATGGTCCATGATGTGGCTGGTACGGATTAGTAACGCGGGTGCTGGCTCATGCTGCCATGCGTACGGATAAGAAAATCGATTCGCGGCAATTTCAGACAAAACTATTTCCATAATCCAGACCCACGGTTCACGATCAGCACTGGTTTCACTGATGTGCCGGTTCATTTCTTCAAACAGGTCGTCATCGATATGCCCCTGGGCTGTATCAATATCCGCGAACTCGCACAGGTATAACCAGGCCAGATACACGGCGGCATAGTTCCCCGACATGCGCAATGCGCCTTCATCCTGACCTCTGGAACGTGATGCGTTTAAACAAATGGTGCGGATTTCGTTATAGCGACGTGTTACTTCCGTTTTTGATAAACGGGACAGATAAGTCAGCCATTCTTTCACCGGAAAACGTGGTAAGTCGTCGGGCATCAGTGGCCCTTTTTTCCCGGTGAGATCGGTGCGAATGATTTTTCCTAACAGTGATCTGACCGGCACATCTTCACCCGCTAATAACACCGGTGCCGAGAGCAGATATTCCGTCATCTCCGAGCCACGCCGCGTCACGGTGTATTGATAATTCTCCTGCAACATTCCCACGGCTTTATCGATCACTTCTTGCCGTCGTGCGGATAATTCTTCCCAGCCTACGGGGTGAGACGTATGACTAATTGAGGTAAGCAAACGAAATTCCGTATTGAGTGACTGCCCGGAAAACATCGTCATGCCAATAGCACGTTCCAACCGTTTGATTAAGGTGGACTTACCAGTACCTTTATCGGCCTGGATCATCATGTGTGGCCAAAAGCCTAGTAGTGCTTTTAAGTGACCACCTAACGACCACACCAGCGGTAACAGTGCCGCATTCTTTTTAAATGTCGTCTGAAACGCGTTGATCACTTTTCTCGCGTCGGCAATGGGACCGGTAGGGAAAGTGAGGTTATGGTAGGGACATTGTTTTTCAGGCTCGGTAAAGTAACAGTCTGCCCCTTCGTTGACGATTAATTTTCCATCGCGCCAGGCTAAACCGACAAAGTTAGCCGCCTGTCGTGCACCAAAATCCGCCGTGCGCTCCAGGATATTAATCATGCGTGAGAAAGCCGCGCTATTCCAGACAGGACCAAACTTTCTCCAGCCATCCAGGTTATGTAACTGATCGTCCTGCATGACACGGCGTTGCAATAGCGCGCCATGGCGCGGCGTTTGGACAGAAACGGCAAAGAACACAGCAGGCTGCTGATCAGGATCACCCGTCATCGTGGAAGAAGCACTGGCAATCGATACACGTGAAACCGCTGCAACGCGAAAGCCGGCCAGATCCTGGTAAACAGGTGTTTGAATGACTTCCCCATCATTAGCCGTTTGCTCATCCACTTTGCTGATATAGCTTGTAAAGTCGTGGCGTAGACGAAATTTCCAGTATTGCGCAAAGTCATGTGCCGGGAGATAAATCCGCTTACGTCCCTGCTGACCTTCTTCTCCCGGTAATCCGGGAATAAGCCACGGCTCTAATTTAGAAAGCCAGACCTTTAACTGGTCAGCGCCTTTCGCCATTAATACATCGTTCACATCATTTAACACTTCACCATCCGGCGTGTGCCATGTCGATTGATCGACATGCATCGCACCGATGTTTAAGGAAGTAAGCCGTTCTAATAAACGCCATGACGCTTCCGGGCCGGGACGCTGGCCAGCTAAGCGATGTCCTTCAGGGAACGGCAGATCATTATCCAGACAAAGAATAATTTGTTTGCCGCGTAACAACGACCAGTCCACGCGATCTACATTACCCAGGCCACGTAGCGCAATCGCACAGGCAAATGGATCGGCAGATTCAATCGACAAACAATTGATGGCGGATTCAACGATATAAATTTGTCTGGCTTTTTTCAAACGCCGGTGATCGGACGTCCAGATCAAACCATCTTTATCTCCGTGTGTTTGGGTCTTGACACCGCCGTTCAGGCCGGGATCGATGAAGCGCATATCGACTGCCACCACAACGGAATTGATTGGATGGCGCACAATAAAGGCCGCCGCATTACCACCATAGCCGCATTCGCCTTCCGCTATTTTGGGCGATGTCCACTGGTTAAAGCCCAGCGTTTTATTTTGGATGGCGGCATCGATGACAACATCGCTAATCCCGCGATTGGTTAAATAAGTGCGAACAGCAGCCGGGTTGGACAGGCAACGCTCTGCAATATAGTCGACGCGGGATTTTTCACGCGGTGATGAAGCAGGGGAATGTTGATCAAACGGAATACCATATTCCTCGTGCAACCATTTCATGGCATCCCCAACTTCTGCTAGCCCTTTGACGTACATGAGCAGATCAACACAGGAGCCGTTGGAAGAGAGAACGCCTTCAGCGCTGAAGTCACGAAAGCTCTTTCCTGCCTGATCAATGGCAAGGGAAGGGCATCTGTCGCGATGATGCGGGCTATGGTAATTCGCCCGCTCCCCTTTGCCGCGTACCAAACCAAGTCTTGCTGCCAGATCGTGGAGGTCGATGCGTTCCTTTAATTCTTGAATGGAAGCCATGTGGTTATTCGTCTCGCTTATCAGAACTGGTTATTAGTTGATGTGCATGGGCATCGAATGTTGCCGATGTTTTGTATTTAATGAGGGGCAATGTCATGGCGATAGCTCCTCAACCTTTTAGCCAACCAAATGCCACAGCTAATACTGGAGCCACTATCGCCAGAAATAAAAACACATACCTGGTGAGTGTCCTCAGAAGACGTTTCATTAATGTGTGACGTTCTTCTTCAATGAGACGACGAAATTCTTCTGACTGCTGCTTTTGCGTAGTTGATTGCATACTATTTCCTTTTTTTAGGGTGAACAAAACCGACATGTCCTGGAAGGACATGCGCACGCACAAACGTAAGTTGTTTAGACGAGTTACAGAGGAATCAAGGAGGGAGGGATAAGCGTGGCATGACAGTCTCCTGATTCTTTTTTATAGCAGTGACAGTGCTAACTGACGAGCCGCACATTGACGTACATGTTGCGATAGTTCGATATGTACTTCGGGATTGGGTGACGACGAAAGCGTTAAGGTACGTAACACTTCTAACGAAGCAACAAACACGTGCCCACAATCCGGGTTCTGGCACATGTAGGTAATCTCTTTCATCATCTCCGACATCGTGCGACTTTTCGCGGCTTTCACGCGACTGCGGCAGTGTGGGCAAGGAAGGCTGATAATGCGCATGGTTGACTCTGACTGATCTGGTTAGTAGAAAAGGATCGGAAATGACCATCGAATTACTGGCATGGAGCCGGATGTCGGCATTGCTTAATCTGTTGGAGTATCCATTCCTGAATCTCCGACTCCACCCAACCCGATGCCTTGCCTAACTTGACCTGACGTGGGAATGTACCTGCTTTTATCCTGTTGTAAATCTTGGTTCTGCCTAGTCCGACCATTTTTTGCAATTCTGGAAAACGGATAAATCGCTGTTGCATAATGAACTCTCCATAAGATTGATAGGGACAGATGGCGGAGCGGTTAATTTGTGGATTCACCTCAATTCACCATCATGTGAGCATCGTGCCAAATAACAAAATAAAACGCACGCACCACCGGGTTGTTATGCGTTATATCAACCATGTGCCTGTCATTCCTTAAAATGGCTCACTCTCCAGATTATTTTTATATGGCAGCGCTAATTGATTAGCTGCGCATTGACGTACATGTTGCGATAATTCGATGCGTATGTCTGGATTGGGTGAAGAAGATAACGTTAAGGTACGCAATACCTCCAGCAAAGCAATAAACACATACCCACAATCCGGGTTCTGGCACGTATAGGTGATTTCTTTCATCAAGTCCGACATAGTGCGGCTTTTTGCCGCCTTTACGTGACTATGACAGTGTGGGCAAGGAATGCTGATGTCTCTCATGTGATTTAGATTCTCTAAAAATGGCTGTTCAATGAAGAAAATATAAATTTGAAGTGAGTCCGCTTTTAGAGCAGTAGACATGAGTTTTTTTTATACTCGCTACCCTTGTAATTTCATCAATTTCGTGTTAAGGCCGCGCCATAGTCAGGCAGGCACTGGCTTTGCGTTTCAGTGAACCATCGGGTACAGGAATTTTGTCGTTGAATATTGCACACGTGAAAAGGCGATCACCCGTGTACGCAGTTGCTGATTGCGTGTCACGGGTTTTAGGTGTGGTATTTAATTTGAGGGGAGAAACAGAAATTGGGTGCGTTGTTCGTGGTGAACTAAGCACTCAGCAAGGAGTAAGACGATTAGAACTGCTTGTCAAAGGCGGTTGAGTGAGTCGCTCACTCCCATAATGCGCCTAAACTGGCGACGCCAACAAAACCACGGTCTTTCACTTTCTGTAAATCGCTGATGTTCATTCCCCCAGCGGCATATAAAGGAATAGCCGATTTTTTGACAAGCCTCTCCGATTCTTCCCAACCAATATACGGAGCGCCTGGATGCGAGATACTTTGCCGGATAGCAGTCAGAATAGCAAAATCCAGTTTCAGTTCATTCGCTTTAGCAAGTTCCTGATGATTATGTATCGGGCAGGAGAGGGTGTATTTTTTTCTTATTTCATCCGGTATGTTTTGCGTTTCCATCAACTCGCTGCTTGTGATATGAATTCCGAAGCAATCTAAGTCGGGAAATGATTTCAGACTGTGATTTAAAACAAGCTTTGCAGAATAGTGATTGCATGTTTTAAGAAGTTCACCTGCATAGAATTCGTAGCTGTCCTTTTTTTGCTTTTTTATTCGCAACTGTACGAGTTTGATCCCCTTTTTTAATTGGTGTTCCACTTTGCTAATCAGAGCATCTGCCGTTTCAAAATTATCATTGGTGATCATATATACATCGGGTAAATCGTTAACTAACATAAATTACTCCTTCTTCGTTTAATGTTCTGCCTAGCCAACAGACACTTACATATCCAGTCGCTGCTGTCATAAAAAGATACATTCCACCTGCAAAAAAGCTATCAAAATAACTCACCAAAAAAGTTAATATTAACGGCGCTGTCCCGCCAAATAACGATGACACCATGTTTATTGACAGACTCACTCCAGTATATCGGTATCTTCTGGCAAATAATCCTGATATTAATCCTGCGATGGGTAATAAATACATGACGTTTAATATTGTCAGCACTGCCATTGAGATACAGAATCCATAGAGACCATAGTTCATCATTGCATAGTGCAATGGGAATATGAACAATGCCGTACTGACTAAAGCAATTTTCAACCACAGTTGTTCATTACGTCTGCTTAGGTATCTAGCCAAAAATACAAACAGAGTTAAAAAAACTACTGACATGACGACACGCACTTCGTTGATAATAACCGGTGTCATCCATTGATGTTGCTCCATGTACGCCGGGTAGAAAAAATAATTTGTATAAAAGATAGCGACGCTATGGATATAGATGCCTGACGCGATTAAAAACGGCTTTTTATTCTGAATAAAAAAACGCTTGTAATGCCCCATGCCTGTCAATGTTCTCCTGATGGACATTTCCCCGACAGTATTCATTCTCAATACCACCCCAACCAGGCCGAGCAAAGCACCCAGAAGAAATGGCAACCTCCACGCCCATTCGTTCATTGCTTCTTCGTCAAAAAATAGTTTAACCAGCCAGGCAGAAGCAAATCCAAAAAACAAACCGCACATGATAGCAATAATGGCGTAATTGGCCCGTTTGCTTTGATGCTCGTGTTCTTGTTCACCTTCATCTTCATACAAAAGCAATATCCCGCCAGCATGCTCACCTCCGGAACCAAATCCCTGAATAAACCGCAAGATGACTAAGCCTGCCGTTGCTAACAGGCCGACTTCATGAATGGTGGGTAAGCAAGCGATGAGTAAGGTGGCTAAAGAGACGAGTATTAGCGAGAAACGAAGCGCCCCTTGTCTGCCATATTGATCACCGTAATAGCCAAAGAACAGAGCGCCCAATGGTCTGGCTAAATATCCCACGGCAAATACTAAAAATATATTGACCAGGCTGGTCATGGGATTGCGCTCATTAAAGAAATTATTATTGATGTATTTAGCCAATGCTCCGACCAGCGCAATGTCATACCATTCCACAAACGAGCCAAGAACGGCGGTGGTTATTTTTTTTGCTTTAGCCATGGAATAACTGGTAATCCATGCGCAGGTTCCTGATGAGCGTTTCTTTGTCTCTTTCTCCATCGGTCAACAGGTATTTATCCTTTAACGACTCCAGATAGTTGAAGATAGTTTTTTCCTTTAAAGTCAGTTCAGTGGCGATGCTTTTTGCCGACATACCTCTTGAGTAATGCTGGCCTATCAACCTTTCTCTTGCGGTCAATTCGATATATAAACCGGCACCCTTAATCCAGGGTTGAATAATTCTGTTTTCTTCGGCTTGCTTAATTAATTTCTGGTGATTCTTTTTAAATTCAGAAACAAATCCTTCTAACTTCGCCCTGTTATTGAGGTAGTAGGATCGGGTTGAGGCACTATTCCGGCGACCGTAGAAGCAGGAAACTTCCCAGCACAGCGGATCATTACCTTGAATGAGCAAAGCATTGTCGTACCCGAATAGCTCTTTAATTTCGGACAAATGTTTAACGTAATTGTCTTTTGCTTTATCAGGAAAGGATTGAACCCGGTCTGACAATAAAATGAGTTTGGCATCAGTTTCATATAATTTGGGAGCATGTGTTTTTACCGTTAAAGCTGCTTGAAGATAGGTATGCTCCACTGCAACCCCGTTCGTCCATAATTCTGCACGAGAGCCATCTTTAAAAACGCGGGAATGGTTAAATGAAACCACCTCCTCGTTCCCAAAATACGATTGAAAAATTTGATTAACAGTTATCGACAATAAACCTGATTTGCTTTTGAAGTCCATGATTCAGTCACTATATATTTCCGAAAAGAAACATTTAATTTAGCAAGCATTTGGGGTTATGTCTCCATACTTTCGTATGTTTATTACGTCTTTCAACCTGGTTTTTAGTTTTCCACTTTGGTCTCCATTTCAATTTTGCTGGTAAAACCGTTTTTGCTGATGCGATGAATCACCCTAGTCGCTTGCCAGTCCACGCTGTCAATTGCTGATTTAAAGCCAGTAACTTTTACCGGCGACTTTGGCATCAATGTTGGCTTCCCTAAGGCCAGCGACAATTCAAACGTAGCCAGTCCACGTTGGATGCGTTGCCATTCGGCGGTTGCGGCTTGTCTTGCGTCAGCTTTTGTCGCGTAAGTTGTTCGCAAGCGTTTGTTATTTTCTTCGCTGCCAACGACGATGCTTTGACGTAATGCCGAGTTAGTGTCATGCCAGAAAGCGCGCACGCCGGTGTAGCTGTCGCGTTCTGCGCTGTGGTAGCGGTGGTTGTCACCCTGTGTTCTGGTGATGTGAATTGTGGGAAGTTGTTTGCCGGAGGCGGTTGTGCTTTGGTTTTTTGGTATGAAAAGTAATGTGTCATTTTTTACTGTGGCGGTGGCGTCGTATTTCTTTCCTAAGCGTTTTAAAAATGCGGCGTCGGATTCGCGTGTCTGATCCAGGTGCGTGACGACAACAGGACGCAGTGAATCGGCTATTCCTGATTCCAGATTATTTTTAAACGCAATGATGTCGAAGATGCTACCCAGCGTCGTGTCATGAAAACTGATTTCCTGAATTTGTCTGAAACTGTCGATAAGGTTGGCTGTACGCGCCCGCAAGATAATCTGATCCGGTGCACCGCAGTGTTCTACTTCATCGACGGTGAAGCTTCCTTTGTCTACTAAGCCTTCATTTTTCCAACCAATTTGTAAGTAAATTTGTGTGCCGCGCGGTGGAATTGCCAGCAATCCATCTGCATCCGATAACGTTAAATCTAGCTGGTCGCTTTCGTCACTGCCGCATTCAGTTAGATTTAAGCTGATGAGACGGGAAGCCAGTTTGCCAGTGATGTCCTGGCCACCAACGGTAATTAGAAAAGCGGGAGAAGGATAAGCGTTCAACGACATTCCTAAAAGCCATGCATCAAGCCGTCCAGGCTCAACATAGCTTTGATGCTGCTGACGTCACCCAATTTAGACAGCATATCCGGCACGGATTCATCAACACGTTTTAACGTAATAGAAAAGTCGATGCGTTCCGGATCACCGTTTTTAGCCAGATGTGTTTTTCCTTCACTCATGTTGGTAATCACAAAGTTACCGAGAATGCGGCCGGTGCCCTGAATGAGTATCCACGCTTTGCCGGTATCAGCCATGAAACGTAGTGCATCTAACGAATAAATACTGCCGGTCAGTTCCGGTGCAATCCATCCGTTTAACGTAATGATGTCGTCGCCCTTGCCGGTGAATTGACTTTGATCACGTCCACCAACAATAGAGTTACCCGGATGTTTCCAGTCAGTCTGGCGTTGCAATTCCTGATAGGCCAACGTAGGCAAACTAAAAACAAACATTCCTAAAATCATCATCATGATTTTAATCCCTAATAGTCAGATAAGCCGGAACGCCGGCGTGCTGCTTTTTGACGATCACGGTTTTCTAATATCTGAGCGACTGCGTGGGCAATAGCGGATTCGTCCATGCCGGTGGATGGATTAATCGTGATATTGATGGTGTCGCCTTGCATCACGGTGGCAGATGAATTGGCGTGTGATGAAATCGGTGGACGTGTATCAAACGCCATCGCCGGCATTGTTGCTGTGCTGATAGCAATTCCCGTGCCGAGTTGTGCCAATCGTTTGGCGAGGCCACTGACTTGCGATAGCGGTGTACTTTCACTTCGTTGCAAACCAATCGTTAATCCTTGCATGGTGTAGTCGCCCAGCTCAGCAAATACTTTGCTGGGACTTTGAATGCCGAGTTTTTCTTTAAACCAGCCGATGACGCTTTCTCCTGCATTCAGGATGGTGCTTTTTACCCATCCGAGCGCGCTGGTAATGCCGTTGACTAAACCGTGCATGATGTTGATACCGAAATCGGTAAATTTAACGGGTAAGTTACTAAACCAATTCATTACCTCGGCGAATGCTGTTTTTATATTTGTCCAAAGGTCGCCGGCGATACTGCTGACAGTTAACTTTGCGTTGGTAAAAATAGTCGTGATGGTTGTCCACAAATCAGCAAAGAACGTTTTAAGCGGCTCCCAATATTTATAGATCAACAAAGCAGCGACAGCGATGGCCGTGATAGCCAACCCCAGCGGGTTCAACAATAAAGCTCTGCCAACAAATAGGAGCACGCTGCTTAACCAGGTTAATGCTGTTCCGATGCTCTTTAATATCGGCAAAAGCACGCCACCGGCAACGCCGAGCTTGGCAAAGCTCACATACAGTAAAGCGTAAAAAGCAATGAAGGGAGAGAGTACTAACAGGGCAGCACCCAACGTCGCCGCAATCGCCGCGACAACGCCAAAGGAAATAATCAACACACGGCTTAACGTTGGATTGGCTTCGATAAACAGATTCAATTGTTTAATGGCACCGGTCAACATCACAATCGCGTCGGTATAAATCGGGAGGATTTTTTCACCCATCGCAAGATTCAGATCAGCAAGTTTGGCGGTTGCTTCCAGTTCTTTACCGCTGGCCTGTTGCTTCCCGAGTGCCGTGATCTGATCAATGTCATACGCACCCGAATTGAGCTTTTCATTCTTGCGGATTTGCGACCGCTGTAAAAACATATTGCCGTACAAATCGGCGCCTCTGCCGTTGGAGAAGATGCTACCGATGGTGTCGGTAATCTGTCCTTTCTCAGTGATGCCCTTTTTGGCTAACTGCGGCAGCAAGATTTTTTCCATCCATTCGAATTGGCTTTTCTTAAACAAATCACTGCCCAACAGCGCCCCCGGATTCAGTTGCGCGGTTTGTCCTGCTTTGTCGTAAGTCACTTTGGAATGGTCACCGATGAGACCCAATTTTTCTAAATTGAGCGCAGCCCGTTTGCTGGTGCGCCCCTGATATAAGTTGTTGTACGCTGCCGTTAATCCGGTTCCAACCCGATAGCCGCTGAGTTCCTGCACCATCGGTTCCATCTGATAATAGAACGACGCGTCGTCCATTCCTTTGGCCGCTAAGCCACCGGTTTTGATCATGTTCAGCCATTCATTCGGGCCGACACGACCACCAGTAGCAGCAATCACTTTTTGCACCATATTGGCCTGGCGTTGAAACTTTTCTGAACTGGCGAGACCACCACGCACTTCGATGACCTTCAACATATCCATAAATTGTCGTTCGTTTTCTTCACCTTTTTCTTCACCGTAAAAGGCTTTGTTACCGAACTTCATATTAGCCAGCGTAGGAGCAACCATTTGCGCGTGCGGTAAATCACCAAAGATCGACATACCATCACGTACCAGTTCTAAATTTTCTAAATGACTGGTGCCATAGGTTTTCATTTGTCTGGCAAAGTGTTCTGCTTCGCTATTTACTTTGGTGCCAAGACCTAATGCGGTAATCCGGCCATATTCAGTCTGATAATGTTTGGCTTCACTCATCCCTTTAATAACCGGCGCACCCATCACCCGACCTGCGACCAGACTGCCTGCACCGGTCATGGCTAACTGTCCGGCCGTGCTACGTAATTTATCGGCATGCAGTCTGGCGTTAGCAATCCGGTGTTGATGTGCGCTTGCAGAAGTGAGCCTGGCTTGTTGTGCGGCGAGTTCGGTGTTCGTCAGCCGGATACTATTTTTTAAGCTGGTTTGCGCTTTACCCAATTGACGGGTGCTGATACCTGTGCCGGATAAGCGGTCACGTAATAGTTGTAACTGTTGGCTTTGATGAGCATGTTCGGTTTTAAGCGAACGTGCGGTTTTAATGGCGGCGTTAAATTCACGCGTCATGGCACGTGTTGGCTTTTCGGTGGCGTGCAGTTCTTTGGCTAACCGGTTTACGCTGGTTTGTGCTGCATTGAGTTTGCTTGTGGTCGTACTTAATCCCTGATGTAAATCACGAAATTTGTCTAACGATTTTTGCTGTGCGTTGAGTTCTTTCAACCGGTCGCTGGTCGCTTTCAACGCGTTAGCAGTCGGTGCCGCGGCGTCACGGATTTTCTTCAACGGTGCGGTGACTTTATCTAACGCCGTGAGAATAACTTGTAATCGTAAATCGGCCATGTTATGAATTTCGTAGGGTGGGCACGCTTTTGTGCCCACGCGGCTGGTGAATTAAATTAATTCTTAATATGTGTTTCGGTTTATTAACGACCGCGTGGGCACAAAAGCGTGCCCACCCTACCAATCAGGTTTCCGTTGTGCTTCTGACCCGCGCACGTTCACGCCAGTCCATCAGTTCCGATAAGGTCAGTTCCGACATCACCAAAGGCGACCAGTGAAACACCACCGCAATATCCGCCATCGCATTTTCTACGCAGTCAGGGAGACCATGTTCCGATCTGCTTTCTTCGCCAAAAAATAAGCGACCTCGGCACCAAGCTGCATTAAATCGGCCAGCTCGAGATTGTTGACTTCGACTGTGGTGAGTGTCGGCGTGGTGATGCGCGGTAACACTTTTTGTAACGCCATGACATCCAGGTTGGCCACATCGACTAAGGAAACGCCGCGCAGTTCGCCTGCTTTTGGTTTACGTAATTGAATTTCGCTGATGGTGGTGTCGCCACGTTGAATTGGTTCATCGAGTTGGATGGTGACGTAATTATTATTTGTTGGCGTACTTTGTTCAGTAGTTTTCATTTCGTGATCCTTAGTTTTAAAAGTGTTCATGTGTTAATTCGTTACATCCCAATAGCTTTGCGAATATCCGTATTCCGGTCTGTGCCGCCCACATTATCGATAGCGCCCATAAAGTCCAGTTCAATAATGACGTTGCCATCAACGGTGAGCTTGTAGTAGCTACACACGGTGGTGAATTTATGCACGGTGTCAGACGCCTGTTTAACGCTACCCATATCAATTTCTTTATGGCGTCCACGCACAGTGACTTCCACCGCAGAAACATCGCCGGTGTCGTCGTTCTGAAATGCACCGGCAAAGCGTAATTGCACGGCATGGTGTTTATTGGCTCCGTACTGTTTGAGCGCATCCTCCAATAAGCCGCCGGCTGTCCATTCCAGAGTAATGGCTTCGTTGCCAAAGTCCACCATCACCGGACCCGTCATGCCGGCAGCCTGGTACTCTTCCATTTTCCGGCTAAGTTTGGGCAGGGTAAGTTCAGGCACTAATCCGATATAAGAAACACCATCGTTGAATAAATTAAAATTTTTGAGTTTGCGGGGTAAGCCCATGTTGTTATCCTGAATTTAAGCTCGGATTTAAACTGATACGCGACTGGCAAAGTCGGCCAGATAGCGGTCAGTAATCCGTTGTTGAAAGACCAGATTTTCCAGAGGAGGAACCGGTGTGTAATCATAATCAATGGCTAATTTGCCGGACTTCAGATTCTCTTTGCTGTTGTACTGTTCGTCATACCAGGCGTTGCCGTCGATGATGTAACCCTGCACTTTTAAGTCACGAAATTTGGCGTTGATGCTTTCGATTAAATCTTTGACCAGCGACGGATGAAGAGGCTTGTCGACATAACTGAAATGCGCTTCCGCAATCGTGTCGGCCAATACCTGCGCCGTGCGGGTGTAGTTTTCAAAATAGAAAAATTCAGGAACTTCAGTAGTACGCGAACCCCAGAACCGGAAACCACCGTTATTGATTAGGGTAGTCACTTCTTTGCTATTCAAATATCCGGCGTCGGTCGCAGGATCTTGCAAATCCCAGAACACATCGCGGCTAATGCCGGTGGCACCATTGACCACCATATTGGATAAGGTTTTATGCCAGCCGATTTCTTCATCGATTTTGGCGCGCAGTCCCAACGCATAGGCCACCGATGAGATGCTGGCTTCGGCGTTGGTGGCGGTGTCCCAATTAATAAAATCCGGCCAGATCAGCATCAGTTCACGCTGGCCGAAATCATTGCGGTAGGTCACCGCTTCTTCTTTGGTGGCGCAGTTGTAAGCAGACGCATAAACAAAGCCACGTAATTGCTGCGCGATGGAAACGAGTGCATTGGTCACCGCTTTGTTGTCCAGACCAGGCGCACCTAAAATACGCGGTTTGATGCCGAGTTTTCCCTGTGCGGCTAATAAAGCTTTCATGCCGGTGTATTTGCCACTGGCACTGGCATAGCCAATGACATTACTGGTGGTTTCCTCTTCCTCTCCGGATTCAGCGACCCGCACCACAATCGTCAGTGGTTTGGTTTGCGCACTGATCGCTTCCAGTGTGCGTCGCAATGTGCCTTGCTTACCTGCTTTACCGGATGCCGCAAGCACGTTGGTGAGCAGCACGGGTGTATCCAGCGGAAAGGTGTCCGGATCGGCATCGTTGGCGGTGGCCACCAGACCAATGACGGCGGTGCTGACCGTTCGTATGGGTCTGGTGCCCTGATTAATTTCGATCACGCGTACGCCGTGGTGATAATCGACTGGCATAGGAACTCCTTATGTTGAATGCGTTGAATGAAAAACTAAGTGGTGTTACGGCGTGGTGTTATGGCGTTGTTATGTCGATGCACTCTCCGGTTGGATTGCTTCCGGCGGCGGTTTAAAACTGCCGTCCTCCTGTCTGATCCAGCCTTGCTGTACCTCTTTTGCCACCCGGTACGCATTGGGCGGCGGGTTATCCGGATCAAAGGCCGGAACGGCTTCCAAGGGCAATACGACAGCAACTTCTTCGATGCCCATCACAGAAATGGTGGCGGCGTAATGCATGATGATTTCCTCTATTAATAAAACGTAACGGAAGTGGGGATGCCGGCTTGTTTCGGGTCGTACCATGAGCCCTGGTCGATATTGCCTGTAGCAATACTGAGATTCCTGCCGTTATAAAACACAAAAGTCAGGTAGGTGAACATGACGGTGGTTGCCCCTTCCCGGTAAGCACCACTCGTTCCGTAGGAAATACTCACAATCCCGTTATGCGCACGGGTGGCAACGCCACTGCCTTCGGCATAACCGGACGTGGCTGAACGTGCCACGCTGAAATTGGACGGGTTGTATACGTACATATTGGCGGCATCATTTCCGCCCCAGCACCATGTTGGCTGTCCAACATACCCTTGCCAGTGAAACTGACTCGCACCACCCCCATTTAAATTGAGGCGGCTCGCGCTGGTGGATGTGATTGCATTACTGGCGCTACCGGCATGTGTTGCGGTACCCGTAATATTGATCGCCCAGTTGCCACTGGCATTGGCGCCGTTGGCTTCCGCTTTGCGAACCACCAGTTCACTGATTTGCTGTTGCAACTTGCCCATCGCAGTGATGACCGTATCGGTCGCGCTGATAACGGCATTGGATGCCAACGATAATCCGTTCAATACGGTTGTACGGACACGCTCCATCGTGAAATACAGATTGCTTTTACCTTCCGGTAAGGCGTCGGTATTGTTCAGCCTGGCCTTGATTAACGCCGCACTAAGGCCAGCCGGTGTGACCGCGCGTACCGCATCCGTACCTTGTGTTGTTTCTTCCAGGCTGGCTAATTCCACGACACCTTGTCGTTCGGATGTTGCCGGTGGATTGGTAAATTGACTGTCCCCAAACGTGAGTGAAGCCACGTTGATGGTGGTCAGCACCATATCGGCGGAGAGTAATAACATCGACTGAGCCGACTTTTGCAGCACCGGTTCTGTCTGCCCATAGACCGCCAGCAAGACATCATTACTTAACCAGTAACCTATGCCGTTCACGTTATAGGTATCGGTACTGTCATCACGAATCGTGACGTGGATAGTGTCGGGTGCAACGGTTTCGCCCGAAATGGTGCCCAGGCGTTTGAATTCGCCAGGTAAGGTGGTGAGTTCTTCATCAGGCACAAACGCCGTCTGGGTTAAACCAACAGACGCAATGGTTAATGGCGCAGTACCATTTTGCTCGGCATTAACGAGCGCAGCGCGACCTGCTTTGGTGATGATGAGTTGTAGTCCGGCCATCTCAGTTACCCTCCTGACAATCGACTAACTGCAGTCGGGTATAGATGGCAGGACGGCCAACGGAAACCATCGCTATCGCACCCTGACATTCCATGCCTTGCGTAAAACGAAAGTGGCTGCGTACCGGTTTCGTCCGGTTGACTTCGGCAATCACATCATCAACAAATTCAGCACTGGCAAACTGACCGTCCTGTCCGGATAAAGTCATCAGCAGATCAAAGGTATGTGGTTTGCCACGAGGTGATTGCTGCCACCATTCGCGCAATAAAATAGCGCCACCAAATGAGGCCACCACATCGGCAACGGATTTGGTCGTGCCTTTTTTGCGGTGTATCGTCATGGCGTTTTTTACGCGCGCACGACGCACTGCTTCGCTCCACTTGGCTTTCCAGTTGTCGATCGATAATTGCCAGGCCAGCCACGGTAACAAGTTAACCGGGCAGGTGGATGGGTTGTACAAGTCACGCAGCGGCACGGGTACATCGGAAATACGTGCTGTGGCGGCTTCCAGTGCACGTTCAGCCGGTGTGGTGTCGGGCGGCAGTAAGGATCTGGTTGCTGGTTTATTCAACGATGCCTCCGTAATCAATTTCAATGCCATCACACCACGGTGCCTGTAAGCGCGTCACAGGAATATCGTTGACTGGTGTAATCAGCTCCACGCGTTGAACACCGGCCACATGTAGTGCGGCATAGATACCGGAGACCGTGGGTGTCACACCAATAGCGTGCGTTTCCATCACATAGCGCCTGATCCGCTGGTTAGCTTCTTTCATCACCACCATGGCGTCGGGGCCTGGAAAGGTGAAGAGTCTGGCTCGTACGGAATAGCGTTTGACGTCAGCGGATTGCACCAGCACTTCATCCGTTAATGGACGCACATCGTCTGAACCAAGCCGCTGATGGACTGCGGCAATTAATTCGCTGCTCGCTATGCCATCACCCTCTCTGGATAACACCGTCACCAGCACCTCACCCGGATTCGGACTGGTGACCGACGCATCCAGCACACGACTGTCTGCGCCGAGCGCATGAAAAATATACGCACCTTCGGGACCGGCTACGGAGAAGCCTTGTGGAGCTAACTGAATACGTTTTCGGAAATCGTCATCCGGTTCCATCACGGCGGCGATGCCTTTTTCTGAATTGGCGGGTGCGAGTTCCAGACGCGGCACATCCATTAATGCGCCTAGCTGATCCAGATCATGCTGTGTGGCATACGCCAGCATCACGGCACGCGCTGCTTCATTGATACGCTGGCGCAGCAGTAATTCGCGGTACGCTGTAACTTGTAAAATTTTGATGGCCGGATCGGATTCGATGAGCGCGGTAAACGTCGCATCGCGCCGGACTAAATCCGCTAACTGGTCAGACAGAATGGATTCAAAGTCCAGTTGTTCCACCACATCCGGAACAGGCAATCTGGACAAATCAATAGCGCTGCTCATGGGCGTACTCCGACCGGGATTTGTACAGACTGCGCGTTGACTACACCATCTAATATCAGGCAGATTTGTCCGTTGTGATCTTTCTCCAGTTGCACACGCTGTAACTGAATACGCGGCTCCCACAACTTAACGGCGGCTGCCGTTGCGGCATAAATGCGCAGGAGGGTGGTGCCGTTTAATGGCTGGTCAATTAAGGTGGGAAGCAGAGAACCATAGCTGCGACGCATCACACGTGAGCCAACTGGCGTCGTCACGATATCGGTGATGGACTGGCGGATATGATCGATGCCCGATAAGCGGCTACCGTTTTTGGCATTCATGCCGGACAGACTCATTTCGGCGCTCCTGTGTCACTGCCACCGGATTGAATGCCGCCATGCCGGTGACTGGCCAGACTGATGCCATGCGCAATCACATCATTGGACGCTTCCAGCGATCCCTGAATAATCGCAGCAGCACCGGCGCTTCCTGCCTGTACATTCATGCCAGCATTGAGTGAACTAAAACCGTTGACGATTAAATCCTTTTGCACGGTCAGATTGCCGGTACATAACGTTTCAGGTGCATTGGATATCACCTGATCCGCCGTGACTTCGGCGCTGCCATTGGGAATAACAGCCGTCAGCTGATGGGCAGAATAGTCGTACTGAATCACAGCGCCATCCGGATAACGAATAGTGTGATGCGATGAATTTGTAGTGGGCGTTGGATGTAGTTCAGAGTACACCGCCGGTAACACAACCGACTGCATCAGATCACCTTCGGGTGAGAGCAAAATAACCTGTTCTCCCACCGTAGGCGGACACCATGTCTGCGTTGTTCCGGCGCGCCATGTCAACCATGGTCGCCAGTCGGTGAGATTCCCACCGACATTAACGCGTACCCGTTGCGCATCACAATCCACTTCAGCAATCGAGCCAAAGCGAATCAAGTTAAGGATCAGACGAAGGAGTTCGGAATAGTCAGTAGTCATTCGACTATGTTGCCGCGTTACTAAACGACTTGCATCAACGCAGAGGTTATTAAACGCGACTACAACCCGACAGTGATTTAACCACTCGCACAAGCGTGAGAAAGTCTCTGCTTTATATTGGACGAATAGAAATGCAGGAAATCCGCTGCGGCAATTGCCATAAAAAATTGGGCATGGGAATTTTTCAACACCTCAGCATGAAATGTCCACGCTGCAAAACCATGAATACCTTACGCGCCACGAGCGCTTCACTCGCATGCCAGAGCGCATCCCACTTAAAGGATGCGCATGCATGTCCACCAACACAATTTCCCACAACCCATTATCGGTAGCCTGTTTGCCGGTATCGGTGGTTTCGACCTTGGCTTTGAAGCCGCCGGATTTAAAACAGCCTGGCAAGTTGAAATCGATCCCGTCTGCCGGGCTGTACTTGCCGACCGGTTTCCGCACACCAGACAATTTGACGACGTGCGCACCTGCGGCGCACACAACCTCGGCTACGTTGACGTCCTCACCGGCGGCTTCCCCTGCCAGGACGTCAGCACCATGGGTAAACAGCGTGGACTCAAAGGTACCCGCACCGGATTATTCTTTGAAGTCATCCGCCTCATCAACGAGTTACAACCCGGGTGGCTGGTGCTTGAGAACGTCACGGGGCTGCTCTTTAGCAATGATGGCGAAGACTTTGCAACAGTCATCCAGTCCCTTGCCCAGTGCGGGTATCTGGGATACTGGCGCGTGCTTGATGCTCAATATTTCGGCGTCCCCACGAAACGCCGTCGCGTTTTCCTGGTTGCCGGTCGCGGCAAACATCCTCCCTTTGAGCTGCTGGCTGACGCCGCACCAGTGGGTACAATTTCAGGCAAGACGGGAGCGACAGAATTCCCGTGCGAAATCGATGCATGGCCTTGTCCTACCTTACTCGCCGGATCAGCACACAGCCAGATTAACATCGGCGGTACGGGCCTCGCAGCTTGTGCCAACGGATGGGATTCGATGGTTAACAGGCAGCGAACGATTGACCATCATGGGCTTTGCGCCGGACTGGATGCGGCCAACTTTGCAGAAACGCATGCTGCCGGAAACGCCGTCTGTCCGCAAGTCGTGGAGTGGATTGCGCGACACCTGATGCGGGAAATCCGCTCATAACTGTTTCTACTTTCATAGAGTGCCACGCGCACCACATCAGCAAGCTCAGCGCTTCTGACTCTCTTCTTACTTATTCATGAAAACCAATTACATACACCTGGGCGATTGCTTGCCCTTTTTAGAATCATTACCTGACAATGCCTTTGACGCATTAATTACCGACCCGCCCTACGCCAGCGGTGGCCTTCATATAGGAACAAGGCAGCAATCCACCTCCGCTAAATATGTGCAAGGTAAACAGCAGGGAAATCATCAGGATTTCACTGGCGACCATAGGGACCAACGCTCACACCTTCGCTGGTTAATCCTGTGGCTGACAGAATGCTGCCGCACGCTGAAACCCGGCGCGCCGGTGTGCTTATTTACCGACTGGCGGCAATTGCCAACCACCACCGATGCATTGCAAGCCGCCGGATTTACATGGCGTGGCATTGCGGTGTGGGATAAAACCGAAGGAGTAAGGCCGCAGATGGGGCGCTTCAGAGCGCAGTGCGAATATGTCGTCTGGGGCAGCAAAGGGGAAATGCCGTTAAAGCGCGATGTTGGCGTACTACCTGGGGCAATCCGACAAGTGATCAAGCCAGCGGACAAACATCACATTACAGGTAAGCCCATCGAAGTAATGCGGCACTTCAACCGGATATGTCAGCCAGGGGGGACTATTCTTGACCCGTTCGCGGGTTCGGGGTCAACCTTAGTGGCGGCCCAGATGGATGGGTACCGGTGGGTGGGGTGTGAATTGTCTGCGCATTATTATCGGGTTGCGCAGGCTAGAATAAATGAAATTAACTCCTCTAAAATGATGAGCGTTTGATTACTGAAACGATGGATTTTTCTGACCTGTAGACCGGTAATACTTTGCTTTATTTTTACCGGTCATTTTTACACATTAACTTTAGATAAATGTCGCAACAAAGACTCTCGAATTAAAGCATGATCACTCAGATTAAATCCTAATAACCGCCGTTCCGGATAGTGATATTCCACGCCATTTTTAGCGACCTTATCTTTCAACCCTTCCTGATGTACCCGTGCGATCCTCGCTACTCTTCCATAGAAACCTACTGTCAGTTGATTCGCATCCTGCTGCGTTTTTAACTGTTTTGTCGTGCGCAGTTTGTTAAACATTTCTGCTTTTTGACGTTTGATGTGGCCTTGTTTTCCACGACAATTTTTACGGTGCTTACGTGGTGTGTAGACTGTGCCGTCTGGCGCTTGTTGGTTTGCGATGCGCCCGGTCTGGTTGCGTCTTAAGTCTTGTGCGATGTGATGAAATAATTGGTGGCGTTGTGCTGGACCCAGTTTGGCGAGTAGTGCATCTGCCCATGTTGCCAGCGTGCTTAGACCATCGCTCATGTTGGCGTTACCCATTCTGCGAGCAAGTTTTCACCGTCGTATAGCTTCCAAAATGGATGACTAAATTCTGGCGTTGTTTGTGGTTCTTGTGGATGCGTGAGTTGTAGCTTGCCGTTCTCTGATTGTTTAACAATGGTGCGTTCGGTCAGGTCTAGCGCAATAGATAAGTCGATAGTTTCGTGATTATTGAAATCGACTTCGAAGCGAATGCCGGTTTTGCGTAAGTCGGGATTACTCAGTAGTTCATTCTGATTAACAGCTACCCAGGCTAATAGCGGAACCATGAGGGCATCAGGGTCGCCGTTGTAGTCGGTAATGATGATATTCAGGCGATAGTGATATTCGAAAGAAAGTGAGTTAGTGCCGCTCGCTATCACATTGCCCTGGTCAGCAAACACCAGCAGCTTGTCAGGATTTTGATTGAGGTCTGGGTTGGCATTGGTTAAGTGCTGGCGCAGACTGGCTGGTTTGTACATTTATTTTCTTGCTTCCTGGCAGTCCACCATCATGTCGACCTGAGCGGCGCAATTTGCCCACGCTGCTTCGGTGCGCTCTAAAAGTAAATTTAATGCGCCGTTAGTTTTCGGGTTGGCTGCTGGCAGGTAGCACCGGCTGATGCCCGGACAGCTCGGGATGATAGTCACTTGCGCCGGTGGTATCGGTGCGGTGACGCAGGCGGATAATAGTGTCAGGCAGAGGAGCATCTGACCATGATTTAAGTTGAGGGTCGTCATGTTGTAGGTTCTCAATTAAGGCTTCGCGTTCGGTAAGTGTTTTGGTAATGCGACGGCTTTCTAGTTGTAATTGCGTCAGACGTTTTTTGTTATTTTCTTCAGCAACTTGCAATTGCTTGATGGTGGCATCGCGATTTGCTTTGTCGTTGATGAGCGTGGCGTTCTTTTCTTTTTCGGCGATTAATTCCTGACGCTGTAGGATGATTTTGGCACCGAACAGGCTAATCACAAGAAGTGCCAGTAACGCCTTTACCGCGATTCCCATCAACTCGCCCATAATCCCACCCGTGTTCCTTTACTGTTGATGGTAAGAACCTGGCGGCGTGGCGTTTCATTCTTCGCAGCGATACCTAAATGCACCCACTTCGCTCTCACCGAACATTCCAAAATTAATTGATCAAAGGCGAGTGTTGAGTTGGCTAACTTTTGGCAGATTTCATATGGAGAACCAAAACAAGGTGCAGTGAAATCACAAGCCAGTCCGAGTAAATGACTGCTTTTAGTAACGCCGCCGACAGCCTTGTTGAGTTCCGGACTACGATAACCACTGGAGATAATCATAGGAACACCGCCAAGTTCAGTCCTTACCTGTTCGCAAAAAAACGCCAGGAGTTTTAAATTTTTCAGCACATCGGGTGGTGCCCTATTGTTGATATGACGTACGTCGGCAGTGGCACTACGAATAAACTCATTTAATGTGAAATGCGGACTTAACTTCTGTTCATTTTGGGCAAGTACGCTCATGGATAGCTCCGCATAATGTTCGCTACGTTGCCACGTGCACGCCAGACTAAAACGCATAACGTCACTGCAATTCCGGATGTGCCAAGGTATATTTTTGTCGGGTGAAAAAAAATTTCTAACGCACTGGTTCCGGTGAAGACAATCAGGCACCACGCCATCAGTGATATCGTCAATTTATAGTTACTCAGTCCACGTTGATATGTGAGCAGCCGTATGCAAGTCGCTACATAACTCACTAGTGTGACGATGGTGATAATTTTGGTCATAAGATGGTCAATCATGTGATTTTCATTTTTTCAGGATGTTGGGTAGTTCAACTTTTTGAATCAGCTCAATCAGATGCAGCGCGAACGGAATGGCTGCCGCAGAAGCAAAGAACGCTGCTACACCAACTTCACCTAATGGAGTATGTGTAACCACTTCGGGTGCGGCCAGATAACCGGCAATCAGTGAAATCAACATGTAGGCCAGACGTTTTAACGGCGTTAAATTTTTGCTGCTGATGGCAAGTAAATTGGAGCCGGCAAAGGCACCTATTAAGGCATTGCCATCGATTATCGGAAAGAGCGTGGATAGCCCAACGCCGGCGGCGGTGATGGCGATCAGGAAGCTGCTGGTGTGGGGTTCTGCCATGATGGTTTCTCTGGTTGGTTTGCATGTGTTAAGTACTAATCGGGAACTAATCCCACAGATTGACGATATCGACCCGGGGTGCTGTCTGGGCCGGCGGGTCAGGTAATTTCACCAGCTGGCCGTGCTGTAATGTGGCACCGAACATCAGTTGGTTGCGATTGAGTTCTAATGCTTCTTCAACTACGTCAACGGTTGTGCCTAAATGTCGCCAGCACAGTAAATCCAGCGTGTCATGTTGGTTGGCCCGTACAAGAATCGTCATTGATTTGACTCCACTTAGATTAATTCCACCGTCATGTGCGGCAGCTGCAAAATATTGGCAATCGCCCAGTGCGCATTGCGCCGTTCCTGGTCTGGTGCGGTGTCTAACCATTCCATGTGTTTTTTGTCAGCCATCGAACTGGCGGTACTGTCATAGTCGCGGTATTTTTCTATTAAGTCGGCTTTCGCAGTGCTATATACGGCACGCAAATAATGTGCGTGGAGTTGGCTTTGTTTATTGATCTTTTTTGCAGGTACATCGTCTAACGATACCCAGCCAAGTTGGAGCTGCTGTTGTTTCCATTCCTCTAAGGCGTGATTAACGGTGAGCATGGCATCCACCACCGTTGTAGTGAGCCGGACATCTGTCACCGTGCCGTCTAATCGCGTTGCATCGCGTAGCGCAGTGAGTTTAATATCAGGAAACCAGCCATCGTTTTCGATGTCATCTTCAATAATCAATTTAGCTGGTGCATGGGCAATAAAGTTCATCGTGTTTACTCATAAAACGGCGGTGGGCGTGCTTCTGACCGGGGAGTGCTTAGCGTTCAGGCTGGTTGCATTTGCCGGTATCAACACGCGCCGCCGTGCGTCCGTGGGATGCTCATTACGTTGCTGCTGATTTTTTAAGTCGTCTTTCTAATTTTTCGATATCCTTTTTGACACCGACACCGGCAAAGAGTTCTAACGCTTTGTGCAGGTTGTCATTGGCGGCTTTGGCGTTGATTAATGCGACGTTAGAAAGTGCAGTTTTTTCATCGCCATTTTCCAAACCGATAACGGCAATCTGTGCATAAGCGAGCGCTTTATACAATTTCGCGCGAGCCTGGTCAGGCGTATCTTTACGTTGAGTCAGTTCACTCACTTCACTCAGAATACGCACGGCAAGTAGAGGATCTTCTGCCAGCTTGCCATTCAGGTAAGCACCGGAAAATTCATCCAGCAACATCGTCGGAATATCACGCTGATATTGATCCGGCAGTGTCATGTTGAACTGCACGGCATAACGCGCAATCTGTAACGCCTGCTCAAATTCACCTGCATCAATATTCCAGACCAGCACCGTAGTGAGTACGTCATCCTGTCCACCTTTACCGCCAGCCAAAGCACCATCGACCCATGCCTGATAAGCAGGAAGCAATTCTTTCTTGAGAGTGATCTTGCTTTTGATCGACTGAAGTTGCTTTAACCGGCGTCGGTCTTCTGCGAGCTGGTACAACATCAACTCGTACTGAGAGCCGGTCGTAGTAGTACCTGGCTCAGAAAGTCCGGCAGCCATTCTGGCTAAGGTGCGTGCCTGATGCCGTTGGGCGGGTGTCGGCTGACGCATGATGGGTTATGCCGCTTCAGCAAACTGAATATGTTCAATCAACGCGCCCAGGCCAAACTCTTCCACCACATACGCATCGTTACTGGATTCGTAATTCTCAATCCGGTCACGCTTGGCTTCATCGACCACACGACGACGGCGTGCGCTTTCCTGAAAATAGATGCTGAGATTGTCAAAGCGCGTAATCAACATCGCGTTGTCGGGAAAGTACGGTACCGTTACCGCAGGTAAGCCGCCGATGCGTTTCTGGCTGACGATAATGTCTGTCGCTAACGTTTCCGTCGGTGGCTGATTGGTATTGATAAGCGGGAAATATTTGTCGGATAAGAGCTGACGACCCATAATCGCCACTAGTCCGATATCTTTGCGGTACCACGGGTCGAGTAAATTAATCGAATCAAACACCACCGCATCTAAGTTGGCGTAATCACCTCCGGCACCAATAACCACTTTGCCGGTTTCTTTACCTTCACCCATCACACGTTGCGGTGCCTGTTCACGGTAGTGCTGCAACCAGCCAATGTTTACGTCTTCCAATAACGGATTTTTGATCATGTCCGTATCCGGTGCGACACTTAAACCGTTAAAGCCGATGACCATGCGATCTAAGCCCTGGCGAATTAAAATCTGTTGTGCGACACGGTGTTGAAAGTCAGGAAATTTTGCCCACGCATCCAGTTTGGCGTAACCGATATGCGTATCGAAGTTGGTCTTCTCGCAGCGATAGCGTTGCGTATCCAGGGTGCTTAAATCACGTGTCTGACGATCTGTTTTATTGGTATCGGTGCGACTGGCAACGGGGGAGGAAATACCTAAACCGAGTTTGTCGCCTTCCTGCTCCACCACACCGATAATGTTGATTTTGGACAGGAAGGCGCTGCTTTCCTGAATTTTGTTCTCTAACTTTTGCTGCACGCTGGGAGCGACGTTAAAGGTTTCTGTCGCATTGCCTGTCCCATTGACCTGGGCTAAGCGTTGGATGTAACCGTTATAGGCGATGCGTGTATCTTTTTTCATGAGTGTTCCTGATTATGGAAGTAAATACGGAAATGATTTTTTAGTAGTTGGTTTGCATCGCGCCGTCACCGCCTGTGGCGATGGGGCGATGGTGCGAATTATTGTCTTGCGTATTCATGCGTTCTTGAAACGCGTTGAAGTTGGCTTGAGTTTCCGTCAACAATTTTCCTAATGTAGTAAGACGATGGGCCAATTCGGTTTGCTGCGCTGCTTTCTTTTCATCATTGACCACAACGACAGAGGCAACGGTTTCAATCGCCGTGCTGAGTTCGGCAAAACGGGCGTCCAGGCTGGCATCCGTTGTAGTCATTTTTTTGAACAAATTTTTTAACGTGGCCGCCAACTTGCCCGGCTCTTGTTCAGCGTCTTTATCTTCAAATTCCAGACTGACTTCGACCGCTTCGGAATACAGGTTGTCCGGATTATGTTTGCGTGCAGCGAAAGGACTGGCGTCACCTCTGGTAGCAGCAAAGCTCAGGATGTCGGTTCCTAAACTGGCAGGGCTGTCGGTGATGCCTAAGCCGACTAAATAGGGCAGTCCGGTATCGGAAAACTTTGGATTGATTTCTAAGCTGGTATATATCTTTTGCCGTGCGCGGGTCAAAGCGATTAAATCCGTCGTAGGTGAAATCTGTGCAAACAAGGCCATCTTTTTGCCGGAATCGGTTTCCACTTCTTCCGACTTCAGTGCAATGACATCGCCGTAAGCTTTAAAAATACTTTCCGGCACCATGCCGCGAATATGTTCCAACCAGATGCGTGCGCCGTAGGTTTTAGGATTAAAGCTTTTAGCCAGTTCGATAATCGTTGAACGATCAATGACACGACCATCGGTGGTAGCACCTTCGGTGGCGACGCGGAAAAATTTGGAATGGGTTGACATGGTTTCGCTGGCTTTGATGAGTGGCATGAAGTTGTCATCTTCAAACTTCACGCCCGCAATCTCAATCATCAGAGAGTTACAAACTCGCTTATTAACTTTTCACTTTCCCCTTTACGCGAATACGCAACTCACACTTGCGGTATGTCTGAATTGCTGAACAACGCTGACCCACGGCGTATCGCTAAAACCTTGTACTGGCAAGGCTGGCGTGTGTCGTCCATCGCCGGCCATTTAAAAATCAAACGCACCACGATTGAAAGTTGGAAACAGCGGGACGAGTGGGACAAGGCATCACCACTGGAAAAAATCGAAGCGTCGTTAGAAGGACGTCTGGTGCAACTCATCGGAAAAGAAGTGAAGACTGGCGGCGACTTTAAAGAGATTGATTTACTGATGCGGCAGGTAGTGCAGTCCGCACGGGTACGGCGATATGAAGCACCTGGCGGGAATGAAGTGGATCTGAATCCAAAGCTCGCCAACCGGAATGCGCAACCAAAGAAGAAGCCGGTGCGGAACGAATTTAGTGATGAACAGCGTGACCAGTTGCTGGCAGCATTTGAAGATTCATTATTTGATTATCAACGCAAGTGGCATGAAAATGGAAACCAGCGTACACGGGTGATTTTAAAGTCACGTCAAATTGGAGCGACCTGGTATTTCGCACGTGAAGCGTTGGCCGATGCGGTGAAGACAGGTCGCAATCAAATCTTCTTGTCCGCTTCCAAAGCACAGGCGCATGTGTTCAAACAGTACATCATCCAATTTGCGCAAGAATCCGCTGGCATTACCTTAGCCGGTGATCCGATTGTGTTACCGAATGGTGCGCATCTTTATTTTTTAGGAACAAACGCACGTACCGCACAGGGTTATCACGGTAATTTTTATTTTGATGAATTTTTCTGGACACACAACTTTCAGGAGTTGAACAAAGTTGCGTCTGGTATGGCGTTGCATAAGCATTGGCGTAAAACGTATTTTTCAACACCATCATCGATTACGCATCAGGCGTATCCGTTCTGGACAGGTGAACTATTTAATAAACGCCGGGCCAAAGCTGACCAAATCGAACTTGATGTCAGTCATCGAAAATTAGCTTCCGGCTCCCTGTGTGAAGACAAAATCTGGCGGCAGATTGTGACTATTCTGGATGCCGAACAGGGTGGCTGCAACTTGTTTGACATTGATGAACTACGCAATTTTGAATACAGCCCTGACCAGTTCGACAATCTCCTGATGTGTAATTTCATCGACGACACACAGTCGGTGTTTCCGCTAACCGCATTACAACGTTGCATGGTGGATTCGTGGGTGAGTTGGGATGATGTCAAACCATTTACATCCAAACCGTTTGGACATCGTCCGGTGTGGGTTGGGTACGATCCATCGTTATCGGGTGACAGTGCCGGTTGTGCGGTGATAGCACCGCCATCAGTTGATGGCGGCAAGTTCCGTATCCTGGAAAGATTCCAATGGCGCGGCATTGATTTTGAAGCGCAAGCCAAAGCGATTAAAGAAATCACCCAGCGCTATAACGTGACTTACATCGGCATCGATACCACCGGCATGGGCATCGGCGTATTTCCGTTAGTAAAGCAGTTCTTTCCACTCGCCACCGCCATCCATTATTCTCCCGAAGTCAAAACACGCATGGTCTTGAAAGCACAAAACATCATCAGCAAAGCAAGGCTGGAATTTGACGCCGGCTGGACAGACATCGCGCAATCTTTTATGACTATCCGAAAAACCTTAACCACCAGTGGCCGACAAGTGACCTATGACGCTAACCGGACTGACGAAACAGGTCATGCCGACCTGGCATGGGCCTGTATGCACGCATTAGACAATGAACCATTTGAAGGCGTGAATGGCAATCTCCATTCAATTTTAGAAATTTATTCATGACGACGGACACAACAATGAACTCACCCAGACTAACAACAACGAATTCCTCAACCAGGATGGAAGCGTTCACCTTCGGCGACCCAACACCGGTACTGGAACACAGCGACATTTTAGAAAGTGCGGAATGCTGGCTCAACGGTCGCTGGTATGAGCCACCCATCAGTTTCACCGGCTTAGCTAAATCCTTCAACGCCAGCGTTCATCACAGCAGTGCCATCTATTTCAAAGCCAATATGTTAACGTCCACATTCGTACCAAGCAAAATACTCACCCGCGACGCCTTCAAACGCGTCGCACTCGATTTTTTAACCTTCGGAAATGCCTACCTGGAAAAGCGCACCAGCCGCAGTGGACAGGTGTTACAACTCATCCCGGCGCTCGCTAAGTTTGTACGACGCGGAAGCGAGTTAAATAACTACTATTTCATCACTGGCTGGCAGCAAGAACACGAATTCGGTGCAGGAAAAGTTTTTCACCTGATCGACCCGGACATCAATCAGGAAATCTACGGCGTTCCTCAATACATCAGTGCATTACAATCCGCATGGCTAAACGAAGCCGCCACGCTATTCCGCCGCAAATACTACAAAAACGGCTCCCACGCCGGTTTCGTCTTTTACATGACCGACGCCGCCCAAAATCAACAGGATGTAGACAAACTACGTGAAGCCATGCGCAACAGCAAAGGGCCAGGTAACTTCAGAAATTTATTCATGTATGCGCCGAACGGCAAGAAAGACGGCATACAAATTCTGCCGGTATCGGACGTGGCAGCGAAAGATGAATTCTTCAACATCAAAGGGGTGACGCGGGATGATGTGTTAGCGGCGCATCGGGTACCACCACAACTACTTGGAATTATGCCGAACAATACCGGCGGATTTGGCGCGGTGGAACCTGCTGCGCTGGTGTTTGCGAGAAATGAATTGGTACCATTGCAGGCGCAGTTTTTGGCATTGAATGAATGGCTAGAAATAGAGGCAATGAAATTCACTTCATATCAGCAGCAATGATCATTGCTCTTCAGGCAAACGTCCTCATTAAATGCCGATTATGGCATCAGCTTGATACCCTAATGCATGGGGTTTTACGGTTTTTAAGGAATAGAATAGATTACTTAAAAAAGCTTCGGATAAACGGGATTAGTTATGGATAATGAGTAAGGCTGAGGCTAAAATTTGCGGGAGGTACACTAACCTTCCCCAATAGGTTCAAATTTAATGCTGAGCACCCATAAAAACCTATTAACGGTATTTTTATTGCAAAAAAGAAATTATGAATTTTTATGATTGAGATATAAAAATTCATTAACAATCTACTAAAATTAATAAACAAGTTTCTTAAGGATTGATATAAATGCGAAACGATAATTTGATTGATAACCAAGTAAATTTTGAGCTTATTTTAAGAACAGTCCCCGGTTACGTATATTGGAAAGACCGAAATTCAGTTTATTTGGGATGCAATCAAAACGTGGCAATTTTATTAGGGCTGCCAAAAACCACTGATATCGTTGGAAAAATTGAAAGTGATCTTCCTTGGGGCAACATCGCTGAAATAGTAAATAAAGGCCGTGCGGATGACCAGCGTGTTATTGAAACAGCGAGTTCTTTTATAACAGAAGACCGTCTGGGTATAAAAAATGAATATGGATTAGAGATAATTTTAAGAACTGAGAAAGCCCCTCTGTTTGATGAAGAAAAAAATATTATTGCCATATTAGGTGTTGGCATCGATATTACAATGCAAAAGTACCAGGAACAGCAAAAATTAGAAGGCGCAATAGCTTCAGAAAAATACTATTCTGCAAAAATCCTTTCCGAGCAAGAAACCATTTTCTCTTCATTAGAAACAGCCGTCTCTGAGACCACCGGTCAGTCGTTCCATCATCGGTTACCTGCACAATATTATATTGATGAAATGAGCAGCTTCTTAGAAAACATTATTCTAAAAATGCCCGCCTATGTCTTTGTGAAAGACAAAAACTTTAAGTACCTATTTTGTAACGAAGCCGTAAATAATGAGTTTTTAGGCCTCCCTTCCCCAAAAGATATCATAGGCAAAACAGATTACGATTTTGGTTGGGATAAGGCATTAGTAGATAAATATAGGAAGGTTGATGAAGAAATTATTCGGACAGGACGATCGGTATTAGGTATAGAAGAAGTTGTTTATTCTAGCCAAGGGATCCCTTTATGCTTGCATGTTAATAAAATACCTATTCTCAATAAAACGGGGGAAGTCATTGGAATTGTCGGTGTAAATATCGATATCACAGCGCAAAAAGAGGCCGAACAGCGCAAAATGGAAGCACAAATGGAAGCTGAGTCGTTAAAGCTGGAAATGGAACGTGAGCGCCAACAAAAAGAGATGCTTGAAATAGAGAAAAAATCACAACAATTCCTGACTGAACAACAGGAGAAGTTCAAGGAAATTGTGGAAAGAGCAGTTCATGACATCAATACGCCGTTGCAGGTGATCAGTAGCGGCATAAATTCTTGTGATGAGCTACCAGAGGAAAAGCTAACTCGATTGCAAAAAGCCATAAAAAATGTTTCTAAAATTCTTGATGATTTAGCTAAGAACTATAAAATCAAAATCGACTCCCATCTGTCGAAGAACGAATCTCGACAAGATTTATTGATCATAGATTTCGTGGCCGATGTGTTGGATGAGAAGAAATTTCAATATCTCAAACATCCGATTAGTTTTAAGCTGGACACTACTGATGCGGTGAAAACAGCACACATCGATGCCCAATCTGGGCGATTGCGCCGCGCGCTTTCTAATCTCATCAATAATGCAATTGATGCATTGCCTAAAAATAATGGCGTTATCAGGGTCGAGTTGGATGCCAACGAGGAGTCTGTTTCAATTAATATTTGCGATAATGGCCATGGGATGACACTGGAGGCCGTACAGAGAATACTAGATCGAGTTTCTTTTACGGAAAACAAAACGAATGGTCATGGAATTGGCTTACAACAGGTGTGGGACGCCTTGGAATTCAACCGTGGCACGATGAAGATTGAGTCAACTATCAATAAAGGCACTTCATTTAAACTAAGTTTCCCGCGATTCGAGTCGGCGAATTGGATAGCACAAGAAATCGTTTTATATTCCGACACCATTTTATTGATCCTGGAGGATGAAAAGTCACTCCACGAGACTTGGAAGATCTACCTTGGTTCAATGATAGGGCGATCCAGAGCGGATCAGGTCAAGTATTTTAGTGAAGGGGCAGAGGCACTCAATTTTGTTAGTACACTAACTGAGGAAGAGCACAAACGTGTACTGTTATTGGCAGATTATGAGTTGACCAACCAGAAACGAACTGGCTTAGATGTCATTGTCAGTAGCAAGATTACAAATGCGATACTCATTACGGGGCATACTAACGATGCCGAAATCCGTAATGCTGCTCTGAAGCAAGGAATTACATTGTTACCTAAACAGTTAATAGCCGATATACCCATCACGATAGAGAAAGGTTTATCAAAGGCAACGGGGGTATAAATAATTTTGTGTAAACGGTCATTAAGCAGGAAACTGCACTTTTTTAAAGGAGCAATAATGACCGCACGCAAGAGCAAGCCCCAAGGCCCTTTTTCCAATGAGCTGATCGATGCTTTATTAGGAGACTATAAAAAGCCGGAAGATCTTATCGGAGAGAATGGGTTAT
>Ga0209512_1001175_pt1 | contig 34540 bp, 35 predicted proteins | sample frozenSSSSmetaG_FD_184142 | JGI IMG/M metagenome (GOLD analysis project Ga0209512, IMG submission 184142) | Glacier valley bacterial and archeal communities from Borup Fiord, Nunavut, Canada, to study Microbial Dark Matter (Phase II) -... | ecosystem: Environmental > Aquatic > Freshwater > Ice >...
CATGCATTTTTCACATGTTTTTACTAATATAGGTCAAACAAAAAATCGTATAGTTCAAAACTACACGATTTTGTTGTTACTCTAATCAATTTTTAAGAATTTGCACCCCAACTATTGACATTGAGCCGTTTTTGTTTATATTTTTAATATTAATTTTTATATTTTACCATATTGAAACTTTATAATTTCTAATATTTTTTCAAAAACAATATCTCCAATATATTTTTTTTGTAAGACTCGATCCATAATTGGTACCTGTATTTTATCTGATATAAATATCAATTTATCTTCTTTTAATATTCCAATGCTATAAAATACATTACCTTGTATGCTATCAATATTAGTATTATCTACATTACTAAATGTTCCTGTGATGCCAATTGAAACATCAGATGCCATGTGAGCAAATGTAGCTCTTGACATTTCTCTAGCTGTTTCCTCGCTATAAACTCCGTATTGTTTGATTATAGATTCACTAACACCTAATTTAATTTTTTGGTTATTTGAATATGTAACAAATCCACCTTCTGTTACAGAAGAAGAGCCTTCTTCATTAGTAATACAGCTAATAATATACCCGCCCGTGCAACTTTCCATTGTAGAAATAGTTAATTTTTTAGATTTTAAAAAGTTTACAATTTCTTTAGTTAACATATTATCAACTCCTTTTATGTAGTTTTATTACATTTTTTTGATGTACTTTAAATATTCATACATAAACTCATCTATTTTGCCATCTATTACACCTTGAACATTTCCAACTTCATAATTTGTTCTATGATCTTTTACTAATGTATATGGACAAAACACATATGATCTAATTTGATTTCCCCATGATATATCAGCAATTTCTCCTTTTATACCAGCTTTTTTTTCTTCATTCAGCTTTTTCTCATATTCATATAATTTTGATTTTAACATCTTCATGCAATTCTCTTTATTTTGAAGTTGTGATCTCTCAGTTTGGCATGATACAACAATTCCACTAGGAACATGCCTAATTCTAACTGCAGATTCAACTTTATTTACATTTTGGCCACCTGCTCCACTTGATCTAAAAGTATCAACTGATAAATCTTCAGGATCTATCTCTAAAGTTAAATCATCTGTAATTTCAGGCATAACTTCAACAGATGCGAATGATGTATGTCTTCTTTTATTACTATCAAATGGTGATATTCTAACTAATCTATGCACACCTTTTTCAGATTTTAAGTAGCCATAAGCATTTAATCCTTTAATTAAAAAAGTTACACTTTTTATACCAGCTTCATCTCCTGCTTGAAAATCTAGAATTTCACTTTCATATTCAGATTTACTACACCATTTTAAATACATTCTATATAGTATTTCTGCCCAATCTTGTGATTCAGTACCACCAGCACCAGGATGAATTGATATTATAGCGTTATGTGAATCATATTCTTCAGAGAGTAATGCTTCAATTTCTAATTTATCTTTTTTATATACTAATATTTTTCCTAATTTATCTGCCTCTTTAAAGCTTTCCATATCATTTTCTGTAATTGCTAAATCTAAATATGCAAAAGCATCACTTAGCATTAATTCTATATTCACTAATTTATTAATCTGTGAATCCAAATCTTTCATCTGTTGTAATACTAAAGTAGAACTTTGACTGTTATAGAAATCTGGTCTACAAGTCTCTTCTTTAAGACTTTCTAATTTATCTTTTTTATTATCTAAATCACAAGCAATTTGTAATCTAGAAATATCTAATTTTAGGTTATTTAACTTTTCTTTTAAATCATCAATATCCATTATCTATACCATCCATACTTTATCTATATTATATAGTTTGTTATTAGGTTCTAGTTTAACCATATCCATTGGTGTACATGTAAATTCTAAATATTCATCTTTAGTAGGATGATAAAATGATAAATAACATGCCCATAAAGCAAGATTTTGTCCTACTTTATTTATTTTTTGTCCATACTTTATATCACCATATAATGGATAGCCGGCATTTGCAAGTTGTACCCTTATTTGATGATGTCTTCCTGTTTTTAAATCTACATTTACAAGTGAATAGTCTTTATTATTGTATACAAAATTAGAAACAGTATTATACTCTAATATTGCCTCTTTACTTCCATTTACATTACTTGTTACTACTCTACTCATGTTTATTCTTTCATCTTTTATTAAATAGTCTTTAAGTTCTCCACTACCAGACATTTTTCCATTTACAACAGCCATATATTTTTTCTTAAATTCTCTATTTCTTATATATTCAGATATTCTACTAGCAGCCTTTGAAGTTTTAGCAAATACTACTAGTCCACCTACCATTCTATCTAATCTATGAAGTAATCCTAAATATACCTCACCAGGTTTATTATATTTTTCTTTAATGTAAGCTTTAACAATAGTTAACATATCATTATCCCCTGATTTGTCTGCTTGAACTGGTATATTGCAAGGCTTTATTACTACTATTATATGATTATCTTCATACACAATATGTAATTGATCCATATATATTATACCTTACCTTTCTTCTTATGTATATTACGTATTCTTGGTTTATTTTTTCTAGCTAAATCTTCTTTTTTCATTATTGATTGTCTCTTTATAGATGATATTCTTATTTTATCAGTTTCTTTTGGTTTTATTAAACATTTTTCATCGTATCCAATTAAATCTAATCTATCTGCTTTTATTAATGCCTCTTTAACTATATCATAATTTTCTGGTTTTCTGTATTGTAGCAATGCTCTTTGCATTCTCTTCTCATTTTCAAGTTTTGGAACATATATAGGTTCCATAGTTCTTGGATCTATTCCTGTATAGTACATACATGTAGATACTGTAGAAGGAGTTGGATAAAAGTCCTGTACTTGTTCTGGCATATGTCCTATTGACTTTAAATATTCAGATAATTTAATTGCACTCTTTAAGCTACATCCAGGATGTGAAGATATATAGTAAGGAACTAAATATTGATCTTTACCAATCTTCTTGTTTATTTCTTTAAATTTTATTGCAAATTTTTTGTATATATCAAAATCTGGTTTTCCCATTTTTCTTAGAACTGAAGATTCACAATGTTCTGGAGCTACTTTTAATTGTCCACTTACATGGTGCTCACATAACTCTTTCAAAAATGTATCATCTTTATCTTGCATTACATAATCAAAACGTATACCAGAACGTATAAATACTTTTTTTATTTTAGCTATACTTCTGATTTTTCTAAGTAGTGCAACATAATCAGAATGATCAACTTCTAAATTTTTACAAGGCGTTGGAAATAGGCATTGCTTGTCTTTGCATACTCCACTCTTTAGTTGTTTACTGCATGCTGGTTTTCTAAAGTTTGCAGTAGGTCCACCAACATCATGGATATATCCTTTGAAGTTAGCTTTTTCAGTTAATATTTGAGCTTCTCTAAGAATAGATTCATGACTTCTAACACTTAATTTTCTACCTTGATGATATGTTAGTGCGCAATAATTACATCCACCAAAACATCCTCTGTTGGATACTAAGCTAAACTCTACTTCTTCAATAGATGGTACGCCACCTTGTTCTTTATATATAGGGTGATATGTCCTTTCATACGGCAAATCATATATAACGTCTAATTCTTCAGTTGTAAGCTGCCTAGCTGGTTCATTTTGAACTACATAGACATCACCGTGCTTTTGAATTATACATTTTCCATATATATCATCTTGTTCTCTTAAAACTTGCATATGAGCAGAAGCATATACTTTTTTATCATCGCATACTTCTTCAAATGAAGGTATTACTAAACAATCTTTTCTAGTTAATAATTTATCTATATTTGTTTCTAGATATACACTACCTCTTACATCTTTTATATTTTCTAGTGGTATACCTTTTTTTATTCTATCACATATATCTTTGATAGGGTTCTCACCCATACCATATATAAGTAAATCTGCACCTGAAGATATTAATATTGATGGCAACACTTTATCTTGCCAATAATCATAATGTGCAAACTTTCTAAGTGATACTTCGATACTACCTGCAATACAGAATGTATCTGGATATATGCTTTTAATCATTTTAGTATATACATCAGTAGCCATATCAGGTCTCAGTCCTGCTTTTGAACCTGGACTGTATACATCCTTACTTCTTTTCTTTTTATTTACTGTATAATTGTTAACCATAGAATCTATAACACCTGATGATATTAAAAATGCATGGTTTGGTTTTCCTAGTTTCATATAATCGGCTTTATTTTGTGGTTGAGCTATTATACCAACAGTAAATCCCATTGATTCTATGTATCTTGATATAATTGACTGACCAAATGAAGGGTGATCAGTATATGCTTCACCTGTAATCATTATAAAGTCTAATGTATCAATATTTCTTATCTTTAAATCTTGTTTAGATATAGGTAAAAACATGTTTTCAAACTCCTTCTATTATTTAATTATTTTTTATTATTTTTTAGATATATTGTATATGGCATCTATAAAACCTTTTGTAGATGTTTCACTTACAACAACGTTATTATATTTTGATTTTAAATCTTCTAACATCACATCATCTAGAAATATATCTTCATCTTCTTTTAAACATACATCAGGAATAACTATAGTTGTGCTATTATGTGCATCCTTTATAGTTTCTAATATGTCATTACCAGTCATAAGTCCAGTAACAGTTATATTAGTTCCAAAATAGTTGTTTTCTACAAATCTTACATCTATATTTATATTACCTAATATATCTTCTAATATTTTAGTTTTTTCTTTAATAAAGTTATATGTTATTTTTCCAGTAAGTAAAATAATATTTTTCTTGTTATCTGTATTATTTACTTTTATTTGCTTTTCTATTTTTCTTTTTAATTTAATTATCTGTTTACTAAATTCATCTTCAAAAACAGCAATCATTCCTACACCATTTTCAAGTTGTGGAAAATTTTCATATTCTTTATATGAAGGAATATCTATTTCTGCTTTAAGATAAAATTCATCAGATAAATATACTAAATTAGTTTTGAACTTTTTCTTAAACTCTTTTTGAAATTTGCTTACATTTATTATTACATCTAAACAATCTTCTTTTTCAAGAGGATTCAGTTTGTATAGATTATCTCTATATTTACTTATTCCAACAGGAACTATACATATACTCTTAATCATTGGCATGTATTTATTAGATACGTCTTTTAACGTTCTATATAGTACCTCTTTATCATTTATATCTTTGCATAGTACTATTTGTATATTCATCTCAATTTTAGCTTCATACAGGCTATCTATGTACTTTAATACTTTACCAGCATTTTTATTATTTAACATCATACATCTTATTTCTTCATCTGTTGTATGTAATGATATATTTATAGGTGATATTCTATATTTAATAATTCTATCAATATCACTTTGTTTCATATTTGTAAGTGTTATATAATTACCTGAAAAAAAAGATAGTCTATAGTCATCATCTTTAAATACAAGTGTATCTCTAACCTTATCTGGTAATTGCTCCATAAAGCAAAAAATACATTTGTTATGACAATTTTTTGGTTTATCTATAAGTTCTGTTTCAAAGACTAATCCTAAATCATCATACTCTTCTTTTTCTACTTCATATATTTCTATTTCACCTTGCAAATTTACAAATTCTATTTCTAGATATTCATCTGCAATTAAATATTTGTAATCTAATATATCTGTTATTTCAGATCCGTTTATACTAATTAATTTAAAGCCTTTACTTATACCCATTTCAGCAGATATACTTTTTTCTACTACATCTTTTATTATATTAGCTTTATCTTTTAAATTGTAGCTAGTTTCATATTTATTTTTCAAAATAATATACCTCCTAAAATATCGTTACATAAATAAAAAACCCCACAAGTTGTGGAGTTAAAAACTTATTTATGCTAATTTTTCTTTGTTTTTAATTACTATAACTTGTCTCTTATCATAGAAACCGCAACTTGGACACGTAATGTGAGAAAGTACTGGTTCTCCACAATTAGAACATTTTGATAAGTTAAGTTTTTCTAATTTCCATGTAGAACGTTTTAGATGTGTTCTTTCTTTCGACCATCTTCTTTTTGGACATGCCATTTATATAATCCCCCTTTTTGTATAAAAGAAATATAATAATATTCAAGTGAATGATTATATAATTTCTATGTTTTATTAATTACTAGTATATTATATCCTATATTTAATTCAAAGTCAATATATTTTCAAAAAGTTTACTTTTATTTAGTTATTTTTAAGTAAAACAGCTAGATTTAGATTTCATATTACAGCAAACACACTTATTTTGTAATATAACTTGATAATTTCATTTACTTTATGATATAATTTAAACAAGGTGATTAATTTGAATATTGGGTTATATCTAATTATATATATTATAGGAATAAACGTTATATCATTTTTTGTTATGAAATCTGATAAAAACAAAGCTAGAAAAGGTCAAAGAAGAACAAGTGAAAAATCTATATTCACTTTTGCTTTATTTTTAGGTGCCACTGGTGTATATGCAGGTATGTATAAATTCAGACATAAAACTAAACATTTTAAGTTTGTAGTTTTCATACCAGTACTTATTGTTTTAAATATTTTAACTGTTTATTACTTTATTACTTTGTTATAGAGCAGTGCTATTATTAAATTTACTTACTACTATTGTTATATCATCATGTAATACATTTTTGAATTCTTTTAACACATGCTTTTGTAAATCACTAGCAATTTCTCTAGAAGTTTTTGAAGAGTCAATATTAGATAATATTTTAGTAAAGTAATTATCATTAACATTCATATCGTCATTTACAATACCATCAGATATCTGTACTATTATATCATGTTCATCTAACTTTTTAGATATTGGAACATACTCACTATCATTTACAAGACCTATAGGTATATTACATGAGCTTATTGTTACTATTTTTCCATTTTGAATTATATATGTTGGAGCAGCTCCGAGTTTAATATACTCAGCTTCTCCTTTTTCTAAATCTGCAATTACTATATCTAGTGATGCAAAATTATTTTCATCCTGTTTCATTTTTATTATTGTATTTGTAATCTGTATTGCTTTATCTTGCTCAAATCCACCTTTTAATAGTTTTTCTAGCATATTAATTACAGTTTTGCTACTTTTTTCTGCCTCAGGACCGCTACCTGCGCCATCACTTATTGCTGACATATATTTACCTACTCCTAAATCCATAGATAGATATGAGTCTCCTGATACTAATTCATTAGTTTTACTACTTTTTGCAATTCCAACTTCTAAACTATATTTTGTCATAGAAACAAGTTTTATTTTTGATCTTTCACTTTTACTTATATTTAATAGCAGTTTAATATTCATAGGTTTTTCTAACATATTAGATACAAGCTTTGTTATTTCTTTTTTTTGTTTATCAATATCATTTAGTATATTTGTAACAAATGTATATTCAATAGAATTATTATCTTTATTGAAATCATCTTCATATACCATATAACCATGTAATTTTAATTCATCTCTTAAATTTTTAACATTTTTTTCACATTTTGCTGGTACATTTCTAATATTTTTAGATATACCTGATATTATTTTTGAAACTTCTTTATATTGTTTTGATAGTCTTTTATTAGTTTCTACTTCTTTCTTTTTAAGTAATCTCATTACTTTCATACTACTATACACTTCATTTATGTCTTTTATAATTTTAGATGATTCAGTACATTTTACATTAAGCATAGCATTTGATATATCTTCATTATTTTCAAGTTTTGATGATATATAATCAACTGACATTTTAAGATTTTCATCACTTAAACATTCATATTTTTTTGCACATCCAATACAGTTATTATGAGTGTAATCTTCTATATATCTTTGTATAACTTCTCTTGTTTCAATTTTATCATCACTAGTTGTTTCAACTGTAATATCTGATAGACTATTGAATACACCAGAAACTGCATCTAATCTATTTCTAACATCACTTCCAAAATCCAATAAATTATCATATGAACATTTAAGTGAATTATTTATATTAAAAAAACTATCTAATTTTCTCTCTAACCTTTTAGGCATAAATAGAAGTGGAATTGATGCTATCAAAACTTCTATTAATGTAGTAGAAAAAAACGAATAACTACCAGCTAGATAATTTACCATAACAGTTCCTGCTACAAATCCTAAGATTACAGCAACTTTTCCTATTTTACCTAATAGACCTGCAAGCATACTGCTAAATGCAAGTGTAACTATATATGTTAAGTTAATTTGTCCTAAAGAAGAAATTGTAAGACCTACTATAAGTCCAGATGCACATCCTAGTATTGGTCCATTCTTCCATCCATATATTAAAACACATGTTATTCCTAATATATTCATAACTGAAATATCTAATATAGTTGTATATCTAAATACAGCTATTAAAAATGCTATAATACAAAGCATAGCTATATTTTCTTCTTGAGAAAATAAATACCCTTTTTTATAGTTGAGTATAACATACATACCAGATAAAAATACAATATATAGTATAGCTACTAATAGTATTTCATATATTGATAAAACTATAGTTAAATCTTTTATTAATAATAAATTAACTACTTTAACAATTGAAACAGATAATATTAACTTTATCATTGAACTATACTTTTCGCTTATTCCTTCTACATTAACCATTACAGTTAGAAAAGTGAATATAACAAAAAACAAAGTCAACCCAACTATTTGAGTTACTGAAAATGCAGATATAACCATACCTAATACACTAGCTATAAATACTGCAAGTAGTGGAACATTAAATATACTAGCAAGTCCAAGCATAACATATCCGAACGGATTAAGTCCACCTGTTAAAGTTTGCATTGATAGAATTACAGATAAAACTATAAATACTATAGTTTTGAAGCTAACAATACTTTTTTTAATTTGTGAAGTATGACTCATACTATTGTCTAGCATATCATCTTCTAAATACTCATTATACACCATTTATTACACCTCTTTTATTACTTATCATGCTACGTATTATACTATATATCTTACAAATATTTTGTCATATTTTATGCTTTGTGAATATTTCTTCAAATTTGAAGAAATATATCAAAACAGTACATCTATAATACTATTTTGATATATTTCTCTTTTGTATATATTCTATTATTTATCCTTTGTTTTTAGATTTACTTATTTTTACTTTATCATCTTTTTTAGTATTTTTAGGTTTACTTATCTTTGCTTTATCTTCTTTTTTAACATTACCAGTAACTTTTTTTATTTTTTTAACTAGTTTATCTTTTAAGCTAGTTTTTTTAGTTTCAGTTTTAATAATATCTAGAACTACTTCTTCAACAATTACTTCAACTTCAACTTTTCCAAGTGCATTACCAATAATTTTTTTAGCCACTTCATCTTCTGCTGTTTCATATGATCTCTCAAGTATGAATGTATCTAATTCATCATACATGAAATTAGTAACTAATTTTGAATATTCTAAATATTCATCTTCAGTCTTTATAGTTCTATGAACATCATTTACCATAGTTTTTATTTTCATGTCATAAATTTCTTTATACATTCTTATATAATCTTTTACAGTTACAACATTAGAAGCTAAACTTTCATTATATATTTTAACTAATTTAAGAAATACTTTATCTACAATTTTAAAGTATCTATATGAGTTTTTACATATATTTATTAATATTTTAAATTCATACATGTGTCTGTCTATATCTGATTCTATGCCTTTAATCATTGTTTCTATAACAAATTCTATAAGTTCTCTCTCATCACTAGGTAATCTTGCTATGTCGTAATTATCATTTATATATCCAACGTAATCATCTATTACTTCAAACATTTCTTTATACATTTGTTCTGTATATTCTTCAGTTTGAATTTTTGTATCAATTTCACTAGCTGCTTTTACTAGATTATTATATCTTTTATTTTTACCTTCATCTTTTATATTTTGTTTAATTTCTTCTATAACTGAAGATAAAATAAGTAAATGATACTTTACATCCTCTTTAAATTTAAATTTTGATTTTGTAACTCTATCATATTCCATTTCAAGAAATATTTTTTGTAATTTAAGTCTTTGTGTTTTGTCTGTAGAATTAATATTTGAAACAATATCCTCTGAATATGATACTTTAAGTTCATACATTTCTCTTTGCATTATATCATATTGGTATTTAACAAAAATTATTTCTCTTAATATATTTTGTTGATATTCTTTTTGCTCGTCTTTTTCTAATTTATTTATATTATTTAAATGCTCATCAATTGCCCTGTTCATTTTGCTCATATTAACCATTATAACAACTGCCTGAATCACTCTGTCAAATATATTAATTTTTTTCTTTTCACTAACTACTATATCTGCCATATTCTAGCCCCCTTTATATTTAAATATATTATACATTGTTTTAAATGATTTAGCAAGTATTTTATATAAATATTAATAAAATTCGCTATTTTTCGCAAGTAATAAAAAAACAAACAAACTGCTGACAAATTTATTGTCAGCAGTTTGTTATTTTGTTATTTGGAATTGTTTGTAATATTAAATTCTGTTATTCCTTTAATAGAATCAATACATAAAAGTTGTGGGATTTTATTATCAATATTATCAGTAAAAACTGTCTTTTTATGTTTACATCCAATAGAAAATATAATACTATCTTTCCCTTCATAGTAAACGATGTATATTCCTTTGATTATTTTTATCAAATTTTGATTTTCAATCTCTTTTTGAATGATTGAATCACTCCATATATTAGTATTATCTAAGCAATAAAAAGGATTACAGAATTTGCCATAGTATTGAAGTACACTTAAAACTTTTTTTCCGCAAAATACATACTTTGTATCTCTTGTTTGTTCTAATTTGTTTTGTCTAGCAAGTTCAATAACTTCAATAAATAACTTTTCATTTGCGTTATATACGCTAATCAAGCCAATTTGTATAACATCTGTTTTTTGAATAGTTTTATCATAACCAAACTTTTCAAGCAAAATATTATTTACCTCATCGTGAACTCCTTGCTGCATTCTACTATCCTTTTCGGTTATATTCCAAGAATATTGAAATGTGTAATCATCAAATTGCTCAGAATACTTTACAAATATTGTCTCTCCGTTAAATGTTGAGAACACAGATTCATTTTGCATTTTTGATAACTGCATCATTTCTTTAATTTTTGCACAATTGTACATATACATTTACCTCCTAATTATATTTGGTAATATTTTAATTTGGATTTGAGTATTATATCATGCTTTACATAAAAAGTCAATATTTAATCATTAGGCCACCTTTTTTTTCAGTTATATGAGTCTTTATATTGTATTTTTTAAGTATATTTTCTACAATTTCACTTGGATGACCATATACAGATTTTTTTGAAGAGATTAATGCTAATCTAGTATTTATATTTTTAAGAAAATATTCTGATGTAGATGTATTAGAACCATGATGACCAATTTGCAATACTTTAATATTTTTTAATTTGTCTAAATACATATCTTTGTTTTCTAGATTAAATATATCCTCTAGCATTACTTTTTCACTTTCTATGGTACTATCTCCCATAAACAAGAAATTTGAATCTTTAATTGATATCATAGCTATTATAGAATTAGCATTTACCCTATCCTTTGATATAATTACTTCTCTATCTCGGGGATTTAATATATTAATTACAGTATTTTTATCTACAATTATTTGATCAAATTTTTGAGCCATAATCTGTTTGATTTTCAATCTGTTTAGAAAATTTTCAAACTCCAAATAACTAATACTACTTTCTGTATAATTATTTAATGAAATATTATCTTCATTTTTAGGAATAGAAAAAATAATTGAACCTATTTTTATTTTTCCACTATTTAATTTTTCTTCTAATTTGAACAAAGCACTCATATGATCACTGTGTAAATGTGTTATAACAACAAAATTTATTTTTCTTATATTATATGAACTCAAAAAACTTTCTAATATACCGTCTATACTAGCTTTTCCAGTGGTACCCATATCAACTAGTATTACATTTCTGCCACTCTTAATTAAAGCCATATTGCCTTGTTCTACATTGAAATAATAAGCGAAATTTAAAAAGTATGTTGTATATACATTAAAATATATTATATATATAACACATGAAATGCATATTACTTTAATTATAAATTTTGTATTTATATTTTTAAATTTGTATTTCAAATAAAAATCTATTTTGTAACCGTAGAATACAAATATTACAAGTATGTAATAACACATTATAGTTAAATAATTTGGAGTTGGTAATTTTATTTCTAATATATTAAAAGTTATCAGTGTCTCAGCAATTTTAATAATTATCCATAAAACTAAGTAATTTAGATTAGCTAATACATCTGATATGTACGGTATTTGGCATAATAAAATAAATAAAAAGCCTAGTATAAGTTGTATTGTTGATACTGTATATATAACTATGTTTGCTAGTATTGAAATAAGTGTAAAGCAGTTGAAAAAATATATTTGTATTGGTAATATCAAAACCTGAACTGAAAAATACAGAGATAATATAGTTGATAATAATTTGAGTAGCTTGTAAAATATAACTACTTGTACCTCCGCTTTATCTGCTTTTATCTTTATAATATTTTTAAAACCTATTATTTTAGTTATATAAATATTAAACAAACTATTTAATTGTTTGCTAAATAATATTATTCCAATAAACGCTGTAAATGATAATATGAAAGATATGTTAAATATGCTGAATGGATTATATATAATGATTAAAATTACTGCGATAGCAACAGAAAAAAACTTATTCGACTTGATTGAAATTAATGATGTGAGTAAAGAAATGATTGATATTATACTTGCTCTTATTACTGATATTTCAAATTCTGATATTGCGCAAAAAACAAATATAAGCATAGTTGTAACTATAAATGATATAGTTTTATTTGTCTTAAACTTTTTAAATATATAAGCTAATATTAGAATAACAATTCCAACATTACTTCCAGATACTGCTAGCAGATGTGATAATCCAAGTTTAGTAAAATTATCTTTTATATCTTTATCTAAATTGTTATCATTTCCATATATCATACTTTTAAATAGATTGGATTCTCTATATGGAAGTTTACTATCTATTTTCTCTTCTAAATTTTCTCTAACTTTATATATATAACTTAAAATATTAAACTTTAAATTATTTGTTTTAACTGCATCATATGTCAATATAGTTGCAACTATATTCTTTGAATTTAAATACTTCTTATAGTCAAACTCATGTAAATTATTAAGTGATTTAGGTACTACTATTTTACCTTTAATTTTAACTATATCTCCATACTTAAAATTACTATTATTTATATAAAATAGTTCTTTATCAGTTTCAGATATTATATCTTTGTCCATATATATATTTAACATGAATCTATCTGTATACTTGTTTTTTTCTTCTAACTTAACTAAGTAGCTAATAGATGTTTCAGTTTGTTTTTCTTTGCTCAGTATAAGTAAAGAAAAATTTTTATTAAATTCTTGATTACTATACTTGTAATTAAATAAATATATACTAACTACAATTCTAGCTATTAATAACAGTATAATAATTAGTATAATTAAATATCGATGTTTATATATATATTCATGTAGACTTTTTGATTTCAAATAATTAAGATTAAAATTGTTTAGATTAAATATTTTATTCATATATAAATTTTAACATACACTCTAAATAATGTAAAGAAAAAACAATTAAAAATAAATGACAAAAAAGAGGATATAAATATCCTCTTTTTTGCAACTTATTACTAAACTTCTGTTTCTTCAGACTTTACAGTCTCTTGAACTTCTTGAGTTTGTTGTTGTGGTTGGTATTCTTGAGCTTCTTCAGTATCGTTATATTTTTCTATAACCATAGCTTGTATCATTTCTCTTGTTTCAGTGTTTATTGGATGAGCTATATCTTTAAATTCTCCGTTTGGAGTTTTTCTACTAGGCATAGCAATAAATAAACCTTTATCACTTTCAATGATTTTTATATCATGTATTACAAATACATCATCGATAGTTATAGAAGCTATTGCTTTCATCCTGTTTTGAGAAATTACTTTTCTTACTCTTATATCAGTTATTATCATAATGTTACACCGCCTTCCTTTATTAGTATAAATACATTATACTTAAAAGTTTTCAATAAGTCAATAGTATATTTTAAAAAAAGCAAAAATTACCAAATATATTGTTAATTAAATAGAATTTTTTCTCTTTTTATATTATACTCAAGATTTTGTGATATATATTCACAGAAACCAACCATTATATAATCAGGCTTTAAATTGCTTTTAGAACCAGTATTTACAGTAACTTCTAAATTTCCATCAAGAAGAAAATCATAAGATATTAACATTGTCTTAATGTCAATTCTTTCCATTCTCTCTTGAGATTTTTTGATAACTAATAAATAGTCTTGATCTAAATATTCTTGCAATTTTGATTTGTACCACATTTTCAAATCTTCAATTTGTTTTTTGTTTTTTCCTATTAACATATCATTTTTATAGCAAATTTCAATTATATACGTTGCTGCGTACACTCTAGACATTATATTTTTTTCTGTTAAACTTATATACTCTGCTGATAGTATAGTAATTGAAACAGGTAAAACTTTATTTAATTCTCTAATTACATATGCTATAGGTAACTCGTCTACTAGTATAGCTTCAAATATTTCTCCATTGCTTTCAATTCCTACCGATAAAGGATGTGCAAATACAATTTCAGGTCTAGGGTTATATCCTTTACTATATTCTAGTGGAATATTAGCTCTTCTGAATGTTTTTTCAAAAACTCCCATTATATCTAAATGAGATAAATACATAGACTCTTTTGATTTACTATATACAGCTCTTAATTTAACCATTGTTTTATCTCCTATCCTTTAAAAATTCTTTGATTTAATATACAATAGTATATCACAATAAAGATAAATGTCAATATTTATACATAAAACACGTTTAAAACCACATTACTTAAATAGTAATGTGGTTTTACTTCATTAAATTGGAGTAACATTCTAATTAGACTGCAAACCTTTTCAATTTTGTATATTTTAATTTTCTATAATATTTTTGATTCAACTAACCATTGTATTTTTAATTTATTTCTTCTATAATTTCTCTATAATACTCTTCTGTTGGCATTCTAAAAATACTGTTCTTAAACTTTTCTTTAAGCTTGTTTCTTTCTTCATCTGTTATTTTTTGCCCATTATTTATTTTTTCATTATAAAGCATTTCATAATTAGAAATAATTTGAGTTGCATCAAAATCATTATAACTGACTAACTCTAATAATTCCTCCAACAAAGGATTTTCATTCAACAATTCATATTCATTGCCATCAATTGTTATATCAAAATAACTAGTTCTCTTGAAATCAAATTTTGTTTTAGAATAATGAGTTTCATTCCATACGTAATCACTATTGTTTTGTATGGTATTTACAAAAATTTTAATTTTATTTATACTATTTTGTGAAAAGCAATATTCTACTTCCATATTAACATTTGCAAATTTAGTTGCCATATCTTCTTTTGCTATTTCACTCACACAATATTTCTTATGATATTTTAATAATGTTAAAATATCATCATTTATTTCTAATTGTAAGCTGCTTTCAAATACACTACCAACCCCACAATCTCCATTATAAAACCTTTTACTTAGTACTATTTTCATATTTTTTTCTCCTTCCTTTAATTTTACCTTATCAACAAAATATTAACATAATTCTTATGGAGCGAGCTGCGGGAATCGAACCCGCTTCAAAAGATCGGAAGCCTTTTATTCTACCACTAAACTAAGCCCGCAAATTTATTGTATATATAATATTATACCTTAAATTTATACTTTTTTCAATACTTTATGATATATTTCGCTATTAAATTTGATAAAAATGTATAATAAAGTAAATTATGTATTGTTTATTTTTTTCTAATATGATAGAATTATATATGTAAAAATTTGGAGGTGAATATTATGAAAACAGAAAAAATGATAAAGGGTCAAAAAACAAATGTACTTATATTAATGGTTTTTTATGTGATTTCTATGGCACTTTTACTTGCAACTGGTCTATCACTTACTTTTGAAGGAAAAGTATTGATTATAGTACAATTAGCTTTAGTAATGGTAATGTGGTTTGCTGCAAAAAACGGTAGTGTTATGAGTGGATTTATAGGTATAATTTTAGGTATATTGATTATTTTACAATCTAATTTTATAACATTATTCTTAGGTATTATGTTAATTATAGATTCTTTAATATATATTTTTAAAAGCTATAAAGCCTAGTTATTTTTAAAATTCAAAAATATTTTGAGGTGTATTATGTTGAAATTTTTAAAAAGCAAAAAATACTTGTTACTTACTGTTTTTATAATATTAATAGGAATAATTGTATTACTAATTTCAGGAAATAGTGAAGCTGAAAAATTTAAAGGTAAAACTTATGAAGATGTTATAAAAGAGTTCTTGATAGATTATGAAATAATTAATTCTAAAATAGAATCTTATTACACATTAAATAACGAGTATCCAATTAACTTTATAGCATTAGTAAATTTCAGTAAGTTAGATATTAAAGAGCCGAAGCTATTTAACAAAGAAGGATTATGGATGATGAAAGGTTCAGATAATGAAAAGAAGTTAATATTTAAGATAAATGAAAAATCAATATTCAATAAACTAGAAATATTACTAAAATATGATGATTATATCGAATTATATTAATCTAATGTCACATAAAAACACCAATTTCAAAATTTGAGATTGGTGTTTTTTTATGTATATGTGATATTTTTGTATAAATAACTGCAATTCATTGAAAAATATAAAAAAGCATGATATAATATTAATTCTGCTGATTAAATGATTAAATCATAATTATGATGAAGGAGGAGTTTTTTATGTTCTATGCTATTTTAGGGGGACCCGCTACTGGAAAAGGAACTATGTCTAAAATTTTATGTGAGGAATTACAAATACCTCATATATCAACAGGAGATATTCTTAGGAAGGTAAGCAAAACAAATTTAGATATAAAAGAAAAACTTGCTAAAGGATTATATATATCTGATGAGGTAACTACTAAATTATTGGAAGAAAGAATTTCAAAACCTGACTGTACAAATGGTTGTGTAATAGATGGATATCCAAGAAATTTAAATCAAGCTCATCTCTTAGATACCATTTTAGCAAAATTGGGAAAAAAGTTAAAAGCTTCAATACAACTTACAGTTCCAAATAAAATTGTTTTTAAAAGGATTTTGGAACGCCAAGAATGTATTAAATGTGGTAGCATCTATGGTTTAGATGTTCCATCAAAAATCAAAAATGTTTGTGATAAATGTGATGGCAATCTTATAAGACGCTCAGATGATACAAAAGAAACTTTAAAAGTAAGAATAGATTTATATAATATAAAATCTAAACCTATTCTTGATTATTACAAAGAGAAAAATCTTCTTATAACAATTGATGCATCAAATAATCCTAAAAAAATATTAAACGTTATTGATTCTAAATAAAGTATAAAAGAGACTTGCTAAATAGCAAGTCTCTTTTATATGCATTAATTCATATTTTATTACGTATATTTTAAATTTTAGCTTTAGCTAAAGCAGCTGTTACAGCTGATATAATTCCTTCACTTGTTCTTGTAGCTCCTGATACAACATCAACAGTTGTAGATTGAGATGATACAATTTCATTTGGGACTGTCACAGCTGCTCTTTCATAATATCCATGTGTATCATTAGTAGATACTATAGCAACACTAGTTATTTTATCACTTTTAATTATTACACTAACAGTAAGTTCAGGTCTATATCCTCTTCCAACTCCAGTATACGTTCCATCTTTATATTTTTTGTTTGTAATAGCAGTAGTTGTTGTAGTTGCTGGTGTAGATACAATATTTTGGTTTGAAGGTACACTTGTTGTATTTTGTTGTACAACACTCGTATTTATTGAACTTGAAATGTTTTCTTGAACAATTGCATGTGATATAGAGTAAACTCCTACAACAGTTGCTATTGCAACTGTAGCGAAAGCTGCTTCATTTATTTCTTCACCTAAAACTTTTACTCTAGCATTGTTTCTAGGACATATACTAACACAATTAAAACATTGTATACATTCCCCACTATTTACTACATCAACTTTATCTAAATCTATACCCATAGAGCATTTTAAAGTACATGCCCTGCATGCTCCACATTTTGATTTTTCTTTATGTACTTTATATATTTTGAATTTAGATAAAATGGCAAATATTGCACCTAATGGACATAGATATCTGCAAAAAAATCTTTCTATAAACATAGCACTTATAGATATTAATAATAATATTAAAGCTCCAATTAAATATTCTTTAAGTAGATAATTAATATCAAATATCTGTGTATATGCGTCCCAAGGGCTACTGCCACTAGGTAATTTTGTAATACCAGTCCAAACAAACATAGAAATAGCTGCTAATATTACATATTTCAAATATTTTAGATATTTGTCAACTGTTTTATTTATTCTAAATTTAGTTTTTAAAAATTTATTTGATAATAGATAAATCCAATCATTTAAACTTCCAAAAATACACATCCATCCACAAAATATTCTACCTGTAATTATAGTTAAAAAAGATAATATGATTAATACTACACAATTAGGTATTATTAAATTATAATTTCCTTTAGTAACATCGACAAATAGTTCTTTTGCTTGTGAAAATGCTAGTGTAATTAACCCCGGTAAAAATATTAAAAATAGAATCTGAACTATAGTCCTAAATATTTTCATTTTAGTTGTTTTTTTCATTGTTACTCCCCATCATTTTATATTCATCATTTGATATTAAAAAATTTCTTTTTATATTACTAGTGCAATATACTTCTTTATCATTAGTTACAAATATTGCATCAATACCATCTATTGTTTCAATTAATTTAATTCCTTCTTTAAGGCCCATAACATAGCATCCTGTAGACAATCCTTCTCCATCGATAGATAATGTTGATACTATACTAACACTGGCTAGTTCGCCGTTAACAGGTAATCCAGTTTTTGGAGATATAATGTGATTAGCTCGTTCATAATTACCAGAAGTAACGACAGATTTATTGCTTAAACTTAAAATTCCTATATTACTATATGTTACATCAAAAGGATCTTGTATTCCAACATTCCAATTGTTATTATCTATATTTTGTCCTTTTACATATATGTTACCACCTAAATCAATCAAGGCATTTAAAACATTATATTTATTTAAAATATCTACTATCATATCGGTAGCATATCCTTTAACCATAGAACCTAAATCTATTCCCATTCCTTTATACTTTAATTTTATAGTATTATTATCTTCGTTTATTATTATATTTTTATAATTTATTAGTTTAATTTTTTTATTTATTTTATCAATATTTATATCACCTGATTTTATAATATCTATAACTGGTTTACTAGTAATATCTAAATACCATTTGTTATAGCAGAATATTTAATAGATTTTTTAACTACATTCATAACATTAATAGACACTTTAACTTCTTTTATTCCTGCATTTTTATTTATATTAGATATTATGCTATATTCTTTATATATTGACATTTCATCATCTAATGTGTTTACAGTTTCTACTATTTCATTCATTACTATATCTTCATTTTCACAAACAAAGTCTATAGAAATAATTGTGCCAAATACATATAATTTTTTATTCATTAATATTTAACCTCTAACTTTTCTATTCGATATTTATTGTGGATATTATATCATATAATTGTGTTGTAATCATGAAAGTTATAAAAAAGATGTCTTATATGTAAAATATTGCAAAAAAATAATGTAAATTGCTTTTATAAACAATTTACATTTATTTAATTATAACTTTGATCTTGGTGCCGAAAGTGGGACTTGAACCCACACGGTATCGCTACCATCAGATTTTGAGTCTGACGCGTCTGCCAATTCCACCATTTCGACATAAATAAAAGATACATTAATATATTAACACATCTTTTATAAAAAATCAATAGTTTTGATATTATTTTTCAGCTATTTTTTCTCTTTCAAGATCTTCGGCTATTTTACTATCTAATAATGATTTCTTTTTAGATGCTATTTCTAGCTCTTTCATATAATCATTTTTATCTCTATTCTTTTTTTCTAATTCTACAAGACCATTTTCATATGCTATTATTTTATCTTTCATGTTTTCAAAAATAAGTTCTTCTTTTGCCTCTTTAATGTATTTAGGTTCTATTTGAACTGCATATTCTAGACAGCTCATAGATTTTTCATATTCTTTTGTAGCAGCATATACTGTTGCTAATTTATAGTATGCTCTACCACCATACATTGTTGATGAACGTGCAAGTTTAAAAAATTGTGTTGCTTTAATATAATCACCTTTTAAATAATTTATTATTCCAATATTGTAATATGCACTATATAACTTAGGTTTTAAATCAGCAGCTTTTTCAAAGTTTTTTTCTGCCTCATCATATTCACCAACTTCAAGTTTAACCATAGCAATGTTATAATATAGTTCAAAAGAATCTGGATTATATTCTAAAGCGTTTCTATATATTCGCAGTGCTTCTTCATATCTTGCTTGTGATGTATAACATATTCCTAAGCTTTCTGCTGCATCATAAAAATCTGGTTTAATTCTTAATGCGTTATTAAACATTATTATTGCTGTTTCTTTTTTATTTGTTTCATCTAATATACATGCTAATTCATAGTATGATAAGTAATCTGTTTTATCAAGTTCAACTGCTAAAGCAAATGAATCTCTTGAATTTACATAATCATTAAGATGTTTATAGCAAATACCTAAGTAGTGATAATATTGAGATTTTCTTCCTGTTTGTTCAATAAGTTTATACAATAAAATCTTAGCTACATCATAATCTTGTAAATACATATTCCATTTCATTTTGTAATATAATATTTTTCTTGTTAATATAATATTATTATATTGTAATACAACAAAAATTAGTGGTATGAAAAACATAGATGTAATAAGTAATATTTGGATAAATTCAGGTATATATATTTGATTAATTGTAAAAACTAAATATGAGCCAAAAGCAAACGATGCTATTGCTTCTATAAATATATTTTCCGGAACATATCTTTTCACAAATTTATGACTCAAGAAAAAATTTAATACTACTATTATTACTATTGTTACGACTTTTTCTATTACCATTTGCCTGCCTCCAATTTTCTCATATTATATACTATTATATAGCATATTTCAAGTTTTTTTAGTACTTTACCCTTTTTTAAACAAAAAAAGACAAGAAAATATATTAAAATCTTCAAAACATTTGACTAATTGTATTTTTTTTTGTATAATTATAGTAAAATATTATTAAAGAATATAAGGATGTGATAACTTGTTAGGTAATTCAAATTTTAACATAAAATCAACAGATATTGGGTTGAATAGTATAAAAAAGATTCATATGATAGGTATTGGTGGAGTTAGCATGAGCGCTATTGCTCTTGTACTACACGATGCTGGTTATACCGTTACTGGTTCAGATAAAAATGACTCTGATATGATTAAAATATTAAGAGAAAAGGACATTCCTGTTTTTATCGGTGCAAATGCTGAACTTGTTAAAAATTCAGATGCAGTTGTGTATACATCAGCTATTAATCAGCATGATGTAGAATTTGTTAGAGCTAAATCTTTAAATATTCCAACATATGAGCGAGCTGTATTTTTAGGAATGTTATTAGAAGCATATGATAAAACAATATGCATATCTGGAACACATGGAAAAACAACTACTACATCAATGACTGCAGCCATTTTTATAGATGCAGGATTAGAACCTAACGTTCAAGTTGGTGGTAAATTCAAAAAACTAAATGATTTAAATTATTTAATAGGTAATTCAGATTACTTTATACTTGAATCTTGTGAATACGTAGATAGCTTTTTAAACTTTCCTCATCAAACAGCAGTTATATTAAATATCGATGAAGATCATTTAGATTACTTCTCTGGTATTGAAGATATAAAAAAATCATTTAAAAAATTTATATTAATGTTACCTAAAGATGGTATATTAGTTATAAATAAAGATGATTCAAATTCTATAGATGTTTTAAGTGATATATCTGATGAGTTAGATGAAAAGAAAATTAATACATATACATTTTCACTTAGTGATCCTACTTCTACAATATATGCTAAAAATATATTTTGTAACGTAAAAGGATTTTATTCATTTGATGTTACTAATCCTAAAACAAAAGAAGTTTATGAATTTTACTTAACAGTACCTGGTATTCATAACGTTTATAATGCATTAGCTTCAATTACTGCTGCATATGCACATGACATACCTTTTACCGTAATGCAAAAAAGCTTAAATGAATTTTGTGGAGCAAAAAGAAGATTTGAATTAAAACATGAATTAGATGGTAATATATTAATCTATGATGACTATGCTCATCACCCTACTGAAATAAAAGCTACACTTGCTGCTGCAAAGCAAAAAAACAAATCAAGAGTTATATCTATATTTCAACCTCATACATATACAAGAACAAAGGAACTTTTAGATGATTTTTCTACTTCATTCTTTGATTGTAATATTTGCATAATAACTGATATATATGCTGCAAGAGAAATTGATGATGGATCTGTATCTTCTAAAGATTTAGTTAAGTTACTTAAACAAAACAAAGTAGATGCTACATATATTGCTGATTTTAATGATATTGTAAAACATTTAAAAACAATATTAAAACCTGGTGATATAGTACTTACTATGGGTGCTGGAGATATAACAAAACTTAGTGATATGATAGAAGTATAATTAATTGAAATAAGCAAAAAAAAAACGCATAATTTTATGCGTTTTTCTTTGCCTTAAGCAATATTCTCAGAAATATCTCTTTTACTAAAATAAATACTGAATTCTTTATCATCTTCATCTACAGCAATAATTTCTTCATGCTTAACAGATTTGTAAGACTTCATACCTGGAACAACAATTCCATTGACAGTTATAAATTCTTTAGGCTCATCCTCAAATAAGTTTATATAACTTCCTACTGACGTAAATATATTTGAATCATTGAATCTCTCGAATAACACTTCAGATATATTAAATTCTAAACTTGGTGGTACTGGTGTTGTAACTCTAATATATTTTCCACTAATCCATATTCCGTCATAAGAAAATATTTTATGAGTAGTTACCCTATCATAATTATACCAATCTAAAAAAGTTCCTCCTGTAGTAGATATTCTTGTTTGTTTAACTTTGCTCCTAAATCTACAAAATTCAAATAATTCATATGAACTATTAATTTTGTTTTCATTACAAATCATATATGATTCTAACGTATTTTTACAAATATCACTTGAAACAACTTTGAAAGATAAGTTAAAAAACATACCTTCAATGTTAATAACAATTCCATCTGCAGAATTTTGCTTGTTACCAGTTATTTGTAGAATTAAATCATTGTTGTTTTTAATTGCTTCTACATTAGAAACTATTGCAATATTTGCAATTTTTTTACTTCCGTTAGTCAAGATTGTATATACACCCTCGAGACTAGATTTTATCTGATTAATCCGGTAATAATTTTGGCCGTTTATCATTTGAATCTCCCCTTTTTTCATAATTATTTTTTTCATACTTTAACTTTAAAATATGATTTGAAATTTTAATACGGTTTTAATTATACCATAAGTATCATATTATGTCAACATTTATCTAATTATGTGATTATATATGACATAATTAGATGTTTATTTTACTTTGTACATCCTTTTTTAGCTTTTCAAATTTCAAAGGATTATCAACATAATACTTAGGACAATTTTTACCAGTAACATCATAATGCCTTATAATATCTGTTAGTGGATTCAAATTATATCTAATACATAAATTAGCTAATAGCTTAACTAATGAATTATATGTAGCAGTATTAAATTTTCCCGTAATATCTGGATGAGTATTTTCTATTCCAATACTAATCCTATTTACTTCTTTATTTCCACTATGATATGCAACCTCATCTTCAGGTATAATTCTAATTATCTCACCATTTAAACCTATTATATAATGAGTTGATACCGATATTTGATCTTGATATTTTAAACTTTCAAAATAGTTTCTATTTCCAATAGCACTTGTACGTGGATTAGCTACATAGTGCAATACTATCTTCTTTACTGCATCTAATTTAATTCCAGGTCTTGACATTGGATTTATTGTAAGTAGATTTTCTTCTATATTCATTATTTGTAACCTCCCTTTTTAAATAATATGCTTAAATACATATTTTAACACTATATATAAAATACATCGTTTTGCTTGACAAACAACAGTTTTTAATATATAATTATGTATAAAATAAAGGATGTGTTTAATTTGAAATTAGGAATAGTTGGACTTCCAAATGTAGGTAAAAGTACACTTTTTAATGCAATAACAAAAGCAGGAGCTGAAAGTGCTAATTACCCATTTTGTACAATAGAACCAAATATAGGTATAGTAACAGTACCTGATACAAGAGTTGACGTTTTATCAAAAATGTATGATGCACTTAAAACTACATATGCTACAGTTGAATTTGTAGATATTGCAGGATTAGTAAAAGGCGCTTCTAAAGGTGAAGGTCTTGGAAATAAATTTTTATCTCATATACGTGAAACTGATGCAATTGTTCATATAGTTAGATGTTTTGAAGATGAAAATATAATTCATGTAGAAGGTAAGATTGATCCATTAGATGATATTGAAACAATTTCATTAGAACTTATACTAAGTGATACTGAAACTGTTAAAACTAGAGTTGATAGATTAGCTAAAGCTGCAAAGACTGGTGACAAGAAGTCGTTAATTGAGATGAATATATTAAATACTGTATTATGTACCCTATCTGATTTAAAACCTGTTAGAAGTATGAATATGAGTGTTTCAGACAAAGAAATAATAAAAGATATCTTCTTACTTACAAGCAAACCACTTATATATGTTGCTAATGTTTCTGAAAGTCAATTGTCAGATATAGAAAATGATAAATATATTAATATTGTAAAAGAATTTGCTAAATTAGACAATAGTCAAGTTATTTCACTTTGTGCTAAGTTTGAAGAAGATTTATCTGAAATGGATGATGATGATAAACTAATGCTTATGGAAGAATATAACATAAAAGAAGCTGGCCTTAACAAATTAGTAAAAGCTAGTTACTCTTTATTAGGACTTATGTCTTTCCTTACATCTGGAAAAGATGAATGTAGAGCTTGGACAATAGAAAAAGGTACAAAAGCTCCGCAAGCTGCTGGTAAAATACATACAGATTTTGAACGTGGATTTATAAAAGCAGAAGTTGTATCATATGACGATTTAATAACAAACACAACTATGTTAAAAGCAAAAGAAAAAGGTTTAGTTAGATTAGAAGGAAAGGATTATATTATGCAAGATGGTGATATAGTTCAATTCAGATTTAACGTGTAATTTACATAAGAATTTAACATAAAAAGAAGTGCAAAAAGAATTTGCACTTTTTTTTGTTTTTTTGTACAAAAGTATTGACTTTTATGTTAAAATTAGTTATAATATTAATGTCCACAATACGTGGGCCTTTAGCTCAGCTGGTTAGAGCAACCGGCTCATAACCGGTCGGTCCGCGGTTCGAATCCGTGAAGGCCCACCATTTTTTATATATGGGAAGATGTCCGAGTGGTTAAAGGAGGCAGACTGTAAATCTGTTAGCGTAGCTTACGATGGTTCGAATCCATCTCTTCCCACCATATAAGAAATATAAAATACATAACGGCTGTTATGTATTTTTTTTATGCTTTAAATTGATATAAAAGAAACAAAAGACTATTTGTATATTTAAATACTTATAGTCTTTTGTTTTTACAATATTTTATTATTTCTATTAAGTGGCACGGGTAGAGGGACTCGAACCCCCATGAGCAGTTTTGGAGACTGCCATGCTACCATTGCATCATACCCGTTTTTCTAATGTATACATTTTAACATGTTTTATATTCTTTTTCAATAGTTTTAATGAAAGTTACTACATTTTAAGTAACTTTCATTGTTTGCTATAATTTTATTACATTGAATCCTGTATAATCACACGATACCATTACATAGTCTACTCCGTTTATTATTCCCTCTTTTACTTTACTATGACCATATCCATGTAAGTGTCCATATATGCATTTTTTAACTTTATATCCTTCTAGTATTTTTTGATATTCTGTATTGAATGGTGGAAAATGCATAGCTACTAATATATCTTTTTCTATGCCTTGCTCTAAATATTTTTTCTGTAATTTTATACCCTCATCTAAAGATAATCTAAGTCGTATAGCTTCTCTTTTAATTAATTTGTCATCTTCTTTTTGGGTATTTTCTGTATCTCCCCAACCTCTTGCTCCACATATTATATATTCCTCTGTGTCTATAGCATTATTTTGTAATATACTTATATTACTCATATTGTTATCTTCAAAAAACTTTTCTTGCTTATTTTTAGTATCAAAATAGTAATCATGATTACCTCTAATTATTATTTTATGTCCAGGTAAACTATCTATATATTCAAAGTCTTTTATTGCTTCCGATAAGTATGTAGCCCAAGATATATCTCCAGCAATAATTACAAAATCTTCTGGTTTAACTGCGTTTTGCCAATTAGTTTTTATTTTATCTTCATAGTTATCCCATACTTTTCCAAATATATTCATTGGTTTATTTGTTCCAAATGATAAATGTAAATCAGATATTCCATAAACTGACATCAGTTAACCCCCTATTTTCAAATTTGCTTTTGCATTTAAATCTAAATTATTTAATATATCGTATTTAGACTTATCTTTTTCACTTACATAATTATAATATGCTGCGCTAGCTATCATAGCAGCATTATCTGTACAATATTCCAATGCAGGAATATATGATTTAAAATTATTTCTATTTGCTTCAGAAATTAAATGTTTTCTAAGGTATGTATTGGCAGCAACTCCACCTGCAAGTACTACGGTATCAATATTTAAATCAATCATCGCATTCATTGTATGTTCTACTAAAGTTTCTACGACATTAACTTCAAAACTTTTTGCCATATCTTCTCTTCTTACATTTATTCCTTCCTTATGTACCAAGTTAATAACAGCTGTCTTGATTCCACTAAAACTAAAATCATAGTTATCAAACTTTGATTTAGGTAGTTTGTATGTATCTTTTCCTGATTCAGCTAATTTTGAAACTTCAGGTCCACCTGGATATTGAAGTCCAAGTGTTCTAGCTACTTTATCAAATGCTTCTCCTACAGCGTCATCTCTTGTTTTAGCAATTATTTGTAGTTTTGTGTATTCTGTAACATGTATTAGATGAGAGTGTCCTCCTGACACAACTAGAGCCAAGAATGGTGGTTTCAAATCTGGATGAGATATATAGTTTGCTGCTATATGTCCCTCTATATGATGAACCGGTACAATTGGTATATTTAAAGCATATGCCAAAGACTTAGCATATGATACACCAACAAGTAAAGCTCCAACTAAACCAGGTCCATATGTTACTCCTATATATTCTAATTCATCAAATGTTATATTAGCTTCAGTTAAAGCTTCCTCTACAACATATGATATATTTGTTACATGATGTCTTGAAGCAATTTCTGGAACTACTCCACCAAATTGCTTATGTATTTCTATTTGAGATGAAACAATATTTGAAAGTATCTCTCTTCCACCCTTAATTATTGCTACTGATGTTTCATCACAACTTGATTCTATAACTAATCCTATCATAAGATTCTCCTTTTATAAGTACAAAATTAAATTAAGTAAATATGTTATTCCATCTACAAATGGGTTTATCATGTATCTATAGAATCCAGTTACAAATAATATCATAATTATGTAAAAAGAATATCTTTCTAAACTAAGCATAACTTGCCTTGCTTTATATGGCAAAAAATGTGATAATACTTTAGAACCATCAAATGGTGGAAATGGTAACATATTAAATACTGCAAATATTACATTAAATTGAATAGATAACATAAACATTGTAAGTACTATTGTACCAATTGCAGTTGAATTTAACAAATTTAATAAATTTGGATATATAATTATTGATATTTTAAGTATTATAGTTAATGAAAAAGCCAAAGCTAAATTAGATAACGGTCCTGCAATAGAAACCAACATGTTATCTTTACTTTTATTTTTAAAGTTTGTATCATCAACGTATACTGGTTTACCCCAACCAAATCCAACTAACATTATAGATATGAAACCCAATAAATCCATATGTACAAATGGATCTAAAGTCATTCTACCTTGTAATTTTTGAGCTCTATCTCCTAGTTTATATGCTACATATGCATGCGAACATTCATGAATAGCAATAGAAAGTAAAAGTATTGGTACCATATATATCATAGACATTAAATCATTTCCAAATAACATAAAATTCTCCTCTTCGTTTATATTTATAAATTATATCATATTTAGAATCAAATATCAAAGATTTATTTATATTTTGTACATTTATACTACTAATATTATTCCTAAAAATATAATGACCGCACATATTAACTTATACACAATATTCTTTTCTTTAAATATTAATCCACCTATAACTATTGTAACTACTACAGAAATTTGTTTTATTAAAGACATACCCGATACCGTACTCTCTGTAATTCCATTAGCAGTAAATAACATTCTGTCACTTAATACTAATATTATACTCAATATATATATCCATGGATTCTTTAATGTTTTCTTTATATTTATTTTTTCTTTTGAAAATATTACATATGACCAATATAAAATAGTTAAAAAAAGTATAAACCAAAATTGTAATTGCACACTGGTTATATTATTCATTATAACTTTATCAATTAACGCAGATGAAGAATTTAAAATACACGCAATAAAAACAAAAATTATACTTTTGGTTTCAGATTTAATTTTACTAGCTGTTTTTTTAAAATTAGATAATAACAAACCTAAAATTATAATTATCATTCCTATTATTTGATTTAGTACTAAACTTTCACTTAAAAATATTATTCCAAGTGAAGTAGAAAATAATATTTTAGACATATCTAATATTCCATATGTACTTACATTTAATTTTTTTATAGCTTTAAAAGCTAATATCCAAGCAATAAATATTATAGTTGACTTAAAAAAAATTATTAGTAGATATTTACTTTCTATTAATATGTCCTTACCTATATTAGGTAGTACTAATATTAAAGAAAATGTTATAAACATTACTAAAACTTCTATTACTGAATTGTGCTCTACTGCTTTTTTCTGAACTATATGATAGAATCCATTTAAAATTCCATACCCTAATACTAATAATACCCAAGTTTCCATTTATTCCTCCTATTTATGTATATAATATAATATATATCTACTTTTGTCAACAATTTTCTACAAATAATATGCAAGAATAAAAAATAGCAAGATACAGAATATCTTACTATTTTATTTTCTATCATTTTTATAAACTAACTTTTAAAACTATTTAGACATATCAATTTCAATAACCCATTCAGCATCTGACAAAGGATTAGTTTGTATTTTTTTATCATTAAAAGTTGTAATATTAATATTAAATATTCTTATATATAATTTTTTACTAGCTGGAAAACTATCTCTTGCTTCTGCATTAATATAATGGATTGTACTTCCATTTTAGCCTATTTTTTTAGATTTTAGTCCCATACTTTTATATAACTGTATGGCAAATACATCTTTTTTATTATATTCTATATTAAGCTCTCTATAGATTTTTTTCCAATAATTCCTCTCATCATTACTAATATTTTCATATACTCCATAAATGTTATTATTCTCATCATATATAGCAATCTCATATTTAAGTTTATCCTTATCTATACTTTTATCTAGCATAAAATCTAATTGAAAATCAAGATTTTTACTATTTAATACAATTGAATCAATTTTAACACCTATGTTATCTTGATATATGTACTCCATATTTATAGAATCATCTTGACTTAATAGTGTTTTTCCTTGTACAATTTTTCTTTGCGAAAATTCTTTGTACTCATTTTCAAATTTAATATAATTATAAAACTTATCAAATGCAACTCCTATTAAACATAAAACAGCTATAATTAAAATAGCAATAATTAATTTAGTTAATTTTTTCACTTTCATTTTTATCCCCCATCTTTACTTTTTCTTATATTCAAATTATATTAACTGTTGTTAAGTTTATAATATATATAGTGCTACACGAAAATTTAATCCACCAACCGACAAAGAATCAGCAAATTGTGCATAACGTGAATCGGCTGGAAAATCACTACCCCAAAGGCTGTAGTCACCTGCACGAAGTATACAACATGACATAACTATATCATCAAATGTAACTTCACATTTTTCGCTTGTAAATTTCCATGAACCCCCTGCTAAATCATATATATTTTTTTTACTTACTAATTTAGTACTTACATCTCTTGCTTCATATCTTGCTATATAAAATCCACCATATTTTGTTATTTGATTTGTTTCACTTGTTATTCCTATGGGTAATATATCATCTGTTGTCTCTGTATATGATATGTCTGTTGTACACCATTTTGCATATGGCACATTTGTCCCATCTACTGGTATCCATACAAATTGGTTACCTAATGCATCTTGTATTACCAATCCTTTATCCCAATCTGTCGGCCATACAGCTCCATCATATATTGCTTTAAATCCTTTTGGTATAATTGGATTGATATATGTTGCAACTGCTCCATTTATTGTTGAATTTGCTGTTGCTATTACATTTATTACTACTGTTGATGTAAGCACTAAACTTTCATTTGTTACTCCTAATTGCAATAGCCAATCTTTTTCAGTTTGATCTGATCCTATATATAATAATTTACTTTCTTGTATTACAAATTTTTTAGCATCTGCTACTGTTATACTTGTTATATATTCTTTTATTGTTTCTGAAGTACTACTAACTCCATCCCATATCCCCTTATCAAATGTACTTTGGTCAAATGCAGGAAATAGTATATATTTACCTTATAACACTAATGCAAGCTCTGAATTATATTCAACTACATTTGTTTTAAATGTTGCTTCTTTAGATTTATCTATTGGATTATTAGTTGATAAACTTAGTATTACTGATCCCGCTAATATGATTATAACTATTATTGTTATTACTAATACTATTAGTGATATACCTTTGTTTATTTTCATTTTTAAATCCCCTGTTTTCCTATGTATAAATATGTTATTTTTAACATATACTTACTTCTAATCAAATTATATTACGTATTAAGTTTTTTGTCAACATTTATCGACTTATTTTGCAATAATATACATATTTATATAAATAAGTATAAAAATAGTAAGATACACATTGTACCTTACTATTTCAAATTTATACTATTTTGCCTCCACCTAAAACATAATCATCTATATAAAATACTATTGATTGTCCTGGTGTTATAGCTCTTTGTTTATTCTCAAATACTACAGTTGCTGTATTATTAGTTAAAGGATACAAAGTAGCTTTTTCATCTTTTGCTGAATACCTTATTTTAGCTGTTATATTAATAGGCTCATTCACTGTATCTAATAATATATAATTTATATCTTCTACTTCTAGTTCACTTGAATATATCTCATTTTCACTACCTACTATTACATTGTTGTTTTTCATATCTAGTTTAACAACATATAGAGGGGTAGCTTTAGATAATCCTAATCCTTTTCTTTGTCCTATTGTATAATTAATTATTCCTTTATGCTTAGCAAGAATTCTACCTCTTTTATCTATTATATTACCTGTTTTTATTTCATCACTCATATTTTCTTTCAAAAATTTAACATAATCATTATCTGGTATAAAACAAATCTCTTGGCTATCTGGTTTTTTAGCAATAAGTAAATTATGATCTTCTGCTATTTGTCTTACTTCGCTTTTATCTGTAAAGTCGCCAAGTGGAAATAGTACTTTGCCAATTATTTCTTTTGGTATATTATATAAAGCATATGTTTGATCCTTTTTTATTGCTAGTGATTTCTTAAGTACATATTTGTTATATTTCTCACTAAATTCAGTTTTAGCATAATGTCCTGTAGCAATATATTCTATACCTAACTCTTTTGCCTTTTTATACATAATCTCAAATTTAAGATATCTGTTACATTCAATGCAAGGGTTAGGCGTTTTTCCAAGTTTATATGTATTTACAAAATTATCTATAACATGTTTTTTAAACTCATTAGTAAAGTTAAATACATAGTGAGGTATACCTAATAAATCACATACTCTTTTAGCATCATAAGTTGAACTTAAACTACAACATCCACTATCACATTCTAACTCTTCATCATTTTGCCATAATTTCATTGTAGCTCCAACTACATCATATCCTTGCTCTTGAAGTAATATAGCAGCTACGCTACTATCTACTCCTCCGACTCATTCCAAGTAATACTTTAGGTTTCATTTATTACTCTCCTATTTCATGACTGTGTACACATACAGTATTTTTCAAATTGCATATTTTATCTATCTCTTCTTTATTTTTACCCTTTTTTGTATAGTAATCAGCTATTGCTGCTTTAATTGCTTCTTCAGCTAAAACTGAGCAATGCATTTTAGCAGGTGGCAGACCATCTAATTCATTAACTACTTGTTTGTTTGTTATTTCAAGTGCTTCTTCTATTGTTTTGCCTTTAACTAATTCTGTAGATATACTACTTGTAGCTATTGCTGCTCCACAACCAAAAGTCTTGAATTTAACATCTACTATTATATTGTCTTTAATTTTTAGATATATTTTCATTATATCTCCACATACTGGATTACCAACTTTTCCTATACCATCTGCCCCTACAATTTGTCCTACATTTCTTGGGTGTTCATAATGGTCCATTACTTTTTTTGAATACATTTTTATTTCCTCCTATATTATTTACATAGTGTATGTTCCATCTATGAAATCTTCATAGAGTGGAGACATATCTCTAAGTCTACTTACTATTTCTATTAATTCTTCTACTAATACTTTTACATCCTCTTTTGTATTTTCTATTCCAAAAGATATTCTAAGTGATCCATGTGCTACTTCATGTATCAATCCTATTGCTAAAAGTACATGTGATGGATCTAAACTTCCTGATGTACATGCACTACCACTTGAAGCACATATTCCTTTTATATCTAGGTTAAGTAACAATGACTCACCTTCTATGAACTTAAATGATATGTTTGCATTACCAGGAAGACGTTTTTCTCTATGTCCGTTTAATTTTACATAAGGAATTTTTGCTTCTACTTCAGATATGTATAAATCTCTTAAATCAGTTAAATGTTTATTATTTTCTTCTAATTTATCATAAGCCATTTCTATTGCTTTTGTAAGTCCAATAATGTTAGCTACATTTTCTGTTCCTGCTCTTTTATTTCTTTCTTGATGTCCTCCATCCATAAATTTATTAAACTTAACACCTTTTCTTACATATAGTGCCCCAATTCCTTTTGGTCCATAAAACTTATGTGCTGATAATGATAATAAATCTATATTTAATTTATTAACATCAATTGCTATACTTCCAACTGCTTGTACAGCATCTGTATGAAAATATATTTTATGTTCTTTTGCTATTTTACCAATTTCTTCAATTGGCTGAATAGTTCCTATTTCATTATTTGCAAACATTATACTAATTAAAATAGTTTTATCTGTTATAGCATTTTTAAGTTCATCCAGATTTATTATTCCATCAGAATCTACATTTAAATATGTTACATCAAAACCATCCTTTTCTAATGTTTTACAAGTATCTAAAACTGCTGGATGTTCAATTTTGCTTGTTATTATATGGTTACCTTTTTTTCTATTTGCATACGCAACTCCTTTTATAGCTGTATTATCTGATTCACTTCCTGAGCCAGTAAAATATATCTCTTGAGGTTTAGCGTTAAATATGTTAGCTACTTTTTCTCTAGCATCCTCTATAGCTTTTTTTGAATTTCTACCTAAACTATATATAGATGATGGATTTCCGTACTCCTCAGTTAAATAAGGAATCATTTCTTTTAATACGTCACCATTTAGTTTTGTTGTAGCTGCATGATCAAAATATTTTATATTCATTTTGCTTTTTCCTTTCATTTGTTAGCATATGCTAACATTATATTAAAAATATATGAGACAGATTCACCATCCCACAATTAATATATATTAAGTATAGCATATTATATCTATATTGTCAATATTTTTTTCAACTTTTAATAATAAAAAAGCAGAAGATTTTATAATGGAACCTAAGAACAGGACACACTAAAAAAGAGTGTGCAGTTCTTGGGTTTCGTTTTGCCTAAAAATATGATATAATATAAATAAAGATTGGAGGAATTATGAGTAAGATATTATTTAATGA
>Ga0209512_1001176_pt1 | contig 34537 bp, 29 predicted proteins | sample frozenSSSSmetaG_FD_184142 | JGI IMG/M metagenome (GOLD analysis project Ga0209512, IMG submission 184142) | Glacier valley bacterial and archeal communities from Borup Fiord, Nunavut, Canada, to study Microbial Dark Matter (Phase II) -... | ecosystem: Environmental > Aquatic > Freshwater > Ice >...
GGGGCGAAGGATTCTAGGGACGCGCACAACGCGTCCCTACCAGCGCTGGGACTGCGGGCCGGTGTGTGCGGGCGGATGGCTGGGGGACTGGGGGGCTGGGTGATTGGCTCGAGTAGGAGGCTGAGGATGAGAGGGGGAGGTGGGGTGTGAGCCTGCTCAATCAGCATTTGATTCTCAAGGCTGGGAGAGCACTATATATTGGGGGAGGGGTTCCTCCCCGCGTTCGCCCGGCATTGTGACTGAATTTTATCCCATCGATAACCAACGCAGCAGCAACCTGCGCATTGCCATCACCGGCACGGTGGTGGTGCATGCGCTTTTGCTGGTGCTGCTGGCGTTTGTGTTTGCGAGCGAGGCTGCGCACCGGCTGTGGCTGGAGGCGCACCAGCCGCCGAAGGAGGAGAAAAAGGAGGAGGAGGTGCTGCTGTTTCCTGAGCAGTTCCTGACCACGCCACCACCGCCGAAACCGAAGCCGGAGCGCATGGTGTACATGCGCACGTCTCAGAATGAGGGGGCGGAGATGGCGCCGAAGAATCCGGCGTTCATTTCTGACCGGAACACGAATGCTTCCACCAAGAAGGCCCCCTCTCCGGATGCGACGGAGCCGATGCCTTCGATGGACGGGATCAAGATCAAGATGCAGGAGCTGGCGGACCGCGATTTCCACGATGGGGATCTGAAGGACGATGCGCGGCCGAAGACGCAGCCGCCTGAGGTGGCGATGCTGGCACCGAAGCCTCCGGCACCGCCCACGCCGGAGGCCCCGCCTTCGATCCTGAAACCGAAGGACGCCGCACCGCCGCAGCCGCCCAAGCCGCAGACGGTGCTGACGCCGAAGCCGGAGACGACAACGCCGGAAACGGAGAAGCCTGTGGAGACGCCGAAGATGGCGAAGGTGGAGCCTGACAAGACGCCGCTGACGAAGATGATGGAGGAGGCGGACAAGGAGCTGGCGAAGGTGGACATGAACCGGCTGCCGCTGGAGGTGAAGAAACCCGACCCGATGGAGAAGACGCCTGACGCGCCGCCTACGACGAAGCCGGCACCGAAGAAGCTGGAGCTGGCGGAGGACATGCCGCCGCCGACTCCGCAGGAGAAGCCCATCCCCAAGGCGCTGCCGGTGGTGGAGGATGAGGCGGTGAAACGCACGACGCGGAACCAAGACCCAAACGCCTTTACGCCGCACACGCGCAAGTCGGAGACGAAGGGCACGATTTTCAACCGTGGGAATGAGGAGGCGGTGGATGCGAAAATGACGCCGCTGGGGATCTATGACCGGCAGGTGCGCGGCATGGTGGAAAGGAAATGGAACATCTACGTGAAGCTGCGGCAGGATGGCTTGACCTACGCGAGCCTGAAGCTGGTTTTTTACGTGAACAAAAAGGGCAAGGTGGAGGGGCTGCGGGTCTTGGATGACAAGGAGTCCAACCCCGTCCTCACGGAGGTGACGGTGCGGGCGATCCAGGATGCGGAAATTCCGCCGATCCCGGCTGATGTGCTGCCGCTGCTGCCGGAGGAGGATGGCGGGCGGTACAAAATCAATTACAATGTCCTCATCTACTGACCTGCCTGCGTGTGAGGAATGCGACTTTGGGTGCGTGGTTCCGGGTGCGCTGGGTGCCGCTGGTGTGAGGATGGGGACGTGGATGAGGCTGAGTGCGCGGGTGGTCGCTGTTTTTTTACTGCTGGGGCTGCTGTGCATGCTGCCTGGCTGCACGACGCAGAAAAGGGGCGGTGGCGCAGCGGGGGCGGACGAGAAGGAGTCGCCCAAGGAGCGCTACATCCGGCTGGTGAGGGGGCAGGTGGAAAAGAAGTGGAGCAGCTACAGCAAGCTGCGGCGAGATGGACTGACCTATGGCAGGCTGGAGATTGTTTTTTACGTGACCAAGAAGGGCAAGGTGGATGGGCTAAGGGTCGTGGATGACACGGAGTCCAATCCCATCCTCACGGATTTTACCTTGCGGGCGATCCAGGATGCGGACATACCGCTGATGCCTGTTGATGTGATCCCTTCGCTGCCGATGAATGATCCTGAGCGCCTGAAAATCGAATACAATGTCCTTATTTACTGAACTCCTCGCCATCGCTACACCCATGCTTGCAGCTGCCGCCGCTACTGCTGCTGATGCCACTGAAAAGGCTGCGCCTTCGGGGCTGCAGCTGATCTATGAGTTTCTCTCGACGGGGGGCTTTGTGATGGGGCTGATCGTGATCTGTTCGATGTCGGCCATCGGGGCGTCGATCATGGCGTGGCTGCAGCTGCGGGAGCAGGTGATCATGCCGAGCGGGGTGGTGAGCCAGCTGCGGGCGATCCCGAACTATGCGCTGAAGGGGGACATTCGGCCGCTGCAGGAGTTTCTGGTGCATGATGGCTCGATGCTTTCGCGGCTGGGGAGCATGGCGATCAGCGGGGCCTTTACGAGCAAGCAGGAGTGCCATGATGCGTGCGCGATCAAGGCGCGGGAGGAGATCCACCGGCTGGAGAGCGGGATCCCGCTGCTGGAGGTGATGGTGTCTGTGGCGCCGCTGCTGGGGCTGCTGGGCACGACGGTGGGCCTGGTGGGGATGTTCTCGGCGTTTGGCGCGGGCGGCGGGCCGGACACGACGGTGATCGCGCATGAGATCGGCGTGGCGCTGCGCTGCACGATCGCGGGCTTGTTTGTGGCGGTGCCGTCGGTGCTGGCGCACACGTATTTTTCACGGCGGCTGGATGCGCTGGCGGTGCGGGTGGAGTCGATCATGCAGGAGACGATCCAGCATTTTTACCAGCACTTTGAAGTGCAGCGTCCGGCGAACTGAGTGTGGCCTGATCTGAAGCCTATCCTGCCATGAATCTGCGCCCCAAACGCCGCCCGGTACCGACGATCCCCATTGTGTCGCTGATCGACATCATGGTGATCCTGCTGATCTTCTTTGTCGCGACGACGACGTTTGAGAAGGACAAGACGCAGATGAAGATCACGCTGCCGGAGTCGAAAACGCTGGGCGGTGCGGCGACGACGCCGGAGGTGCGCGTGGCGATCACCATCGATGAGGAGCAGCATGTGTTTCTGGACGGGAAGCCGGTGGAACTGGAGCAGCTGGCTGCGGCGATTACGTCGATGAAGGAAACGACGCCCGAGCTGAAGCTGGAGCTGAAGGCGGACACGACGGCGGCGCTGGGGAACCTGGTGAAGGTGTGGGACGCACTGCGGGAGGCGGGGTACAGCATCAATGATGTGCCGGCGCGGATTCAGCGGGCGGGGAAGTGAGCCCCGTTCTTCGCTAAAGCTTCGAAGGGCAGGCTGGATGCTGGATGCTGGATGCTGGATGCTGGATGCTGGATGCTGGATGCTGGATGCTGGATGCTGGATGCTGGATGCTGGATGCTGGTGGGAATAGGTCTGAAAGGGCCTATGGGGGCTATTTGGGACGGGTGCGAAGCGAACAGCGAAGGAGAAAGCCGCTGACCAGAACGGGCTGCTGCGCAGCCGCGAAGCGAACCCCGAACTACGAACGAAGAAGTGGGCCGACTTCCTCCTTGGCTCTTCGAGCAGTGGAGGAAAAATGTTTTCTGAATCGGAGATCTGGGGCTTGGCTAGGTGAAGCGCAGCTGCGGTGTTTGATGTGTTCCGCGCAGTCCGGGTGATGATCGGCGCAACTCATCGAGGCACTTTTGGAACACGAGGAACCTTAGGCAAAGAGGGCACCTTTGGCAAAGAGGGCAGCTTTGGCAAAGAGGGCAGCTTTGGGACGCGAGGAAGTTTGGGGACGCCGGGGGGATTGTATTTTTTGCCCTGTGTGGCGGGGGCTAGCTCGCTGAATTGGATCCAACTGCCGCCGTTGTTTTCCCAGGCGAGGGTTTGGTCGGCATTGAATTTGTGGATGGTGCCCATGTTGGGGCGGCCATGCACCCGCCATGGGGCTGCCTGGGCGGCTGAGGTGAGTAGCAGCAGGGTGAGGAGGAGGGGTTTCATGCGGGGACTGTGCGCGGGTTTTGGTGGGGGGCAAGTGCGTAATGAGACTAGGTGAGCGATTGGGGTGAGGAATGTGCAGGTTTTAGCGTTTGGATGCGCTGTGTCATCCAAGGCGTGAGGCGGGGCGTGTGAAGGACGCCCATTCTTCGCGCTGCGCGCTACGAAGGGCAGGCTTGCTGGTGGGCGAGGTGTGTGGCGAAGCCAGGGTAGCCTCGCTGAGGCTCGTCAACCCTTCGCTATGTTACGCAACCCCTTTGGGGTTGGTGTGTGGGCGGAGCGCTGTGGCGTGGGCGGAGCAGCGGCGAACAGGCCCTTGGGGCCTATGTGACCTCATTGGTCGAGCGGTTTCTGTGCGAACGGCGAACGAGCAAGCCGCAGGCCAGAACGGGCTGCGATCCCGAACTACGAACGAAGAAGGCGGGCCGGTTTCCTCCTTTGCTCTTTGAGCTCCGGGGGACACGAAAGCCGGGACGGCAGACGGGCGCTGGGGGTGCCGTGAAGTGATAGGTGAGGACCGGATTTAGCGGCTCTTCACCTTGGTGTACTTCACGTAGGGCTCGAATTTGTAGCATTTGGGCATGAGGATGCCGCGCTTTTTGAGGATGGAGGTTTTGTTTTCCTCCACTTCAAAGCCGGGGTGGCCGGTCCAGGCCCACTGCCAGCCTTCGTTGGCGATGAAGAGGCCGCCGCGCTCATGGCCTTGGCGAATGATGCCGGTGGTTTTGAGGCGCTCCGGGGCGGCGTAGTAGATGCCTTTGGAGGACTGGGCCTCGGGCTGGTAGATGCCGGCGGGGAGGGTGAACTTGCCGTCCGGGTGCTTGCAGTCGACGGCCTGGGCCACTTGGATGGCGGGGGTGCCGGGGGCGCAGCGCTCGAGATCTTTGGAGGCGCAGGAGACGAGGAGGCAGGAGGTCAGCAGGGCGGAAAGCAGGTGTTTCATGAGATGAGGAGGAAGCGCTGAGGTGGTGCGCGCCATGTGCGGACGGGGCCGTAGAGGAACGCGGCCAACACTAAACACAGGATGCGGCGCGTGTGGTAGTGGAATGTGGTGGCGTTTTTGGTGAGGGGGCGGGGCTTCAAGGACTCCAGTTGCGGCGCAACTGGGCAACTTTGCTTTGCTGGCAGCGGCGCTGCAGTTTTTCAAGAAGGGTTCGGATGTGATGAGCGGGCTTTGCCTGCCGCCGCTGCGTTCGTTTTCAGGCTTAGGGGTGGGGCGTATCGTTCGGCTTTTCGCCAACAATTTCGATGCGTTCACCGGCACGGCGTCGTTGTGCGATCTGCCGGGGTTTTTCTTTGGCGAGGATGTCACGCATGGGCATGCCGTAGATTCGCTCCAGCCGCTGAGCCTGGCGTTTTCCCTGCCCGAGGCAGCTGGTGAGGAAGAGGCTGGGCAGGATGATGTGAAGCGCGTGTTTCATCCATGGTTTGTGGCTGCTCGATGCAGCCCGTGGGCCTGTGTGACGGCTTTGCCGTTAACGGGTCCAGATGATGATGGGCTGCGGCACGTAGGGGACGTGGACGTGAGGAACGTGGACGTGCGGAACGTAGACGTGCGGAACGTGGGGGGATGATGGGTAGTAATGGCGCGAATAGCGCGGGACGATGTAGATCTGGGAGTATGACCTGCGGTACGCTGACGCCATGCGGCGGGCGTCCTCCACGCGCTGCATATTGACCTGTTGCTGTGCAACGCTGGCTACGTACCCGGCATTGGCGGATGTCTGGGACTGGGCCTGCACCAGACGCCTTTGCTCCATTTGAACCTGGGCCAAGGCTTGGAGGTCCAACTGACGATTTTGCTCCATCTGGGCTGTGGCTTGGGCTTCCAAGAGACGATTTTGCTCCCTCTGGGCCTGCACGGCGGCCTGCTCCTGCGGTGTGGCGACACGGAGCCGGACGCGGGTGGCGGGGTCGAGTGCGGTGACTTTGATCCAGCTGCCTTTGTAGTTGTCCCGGTCGGAGGTGACATAGACCATGGTGTGGTCGGCACTGAATTTGTGGAAGGTGCCTTTGTAGGTCCGGCCGTTCACGAGCCATTGCTCTGCCTGGGCGGCGGAGGTGATCAACAGCAGGGTGAGCAGCAGTGTCTTCATGCGGAGAGTGTGCGCGGGGTTTGGCGGGGGGCAAGTGGGGAATGGGACTAGGAGAGGTGAAAAAAGGAGGGTAATCTGGGAGGGTGGACAGGATTCGCAGGATTGATGGCAGAGTTAGCGGGATTGGTGTGGTGGCATGAGCAGATGGACAGGATTCACAGGATGGCATGATTAACAGGAATTTTGGCAGGGTGATTTGAGGCTGGAGGTTTTGAGAGGGTTTGAATAGACCAGAGTGTGGTATTAGATGATGGAAAAAGACAGGATCGTGAAGAAATCACTTGAGATCTGAAATCGGGACCCAAGGCTGTTGGTCACCCAATATGAATGATGCTGATTTTCATCTGGTGGCGCATTCGCCGCTGGTTCATTTCGAGACGTGCACGAAGGTGCAGAACGCAACGACGAAGAAGCTGGAGACGCCGCGGGCGAATGTGCTGCAGCGACGGATGGCGGAGGCGGTGGAGGTGCTGACGGCGCTGGGGATTCCGGCGATTCGCGTCATTGTGACGAAGATCCGACAATGTGGGGGGACGACCTTCAGCGTGGAGGTGATTTATCATCTATGCCAGCAACGGAACACGGATGCGCTGATCCTGGCGAACATCAGCGCGAACAGCCAGGGCATCTTGGAGCGGATACGGACGTTCAGTGAGAATGACCGCTTTCCGTGGCACAATGCGCTGGTGCCGCGTGAGCGGCGGATGAAGTGGGCGAACGGGAGCACGGCGACGATCACGAGCGCGGAGTCGATGAACCCGGGGATCTCGAAGCCGCGCCAGGCGGTGCTGTTTAGCGAGAGCGCGAAGTATCCGCGCGGCGGGGTGAAGGATGACCGGAAGATCATGGCGTCGATCTTGCCTTCGCTGAATGATGCGGGGCTGGCCATAGCAGAGAGCACGCCGGACGGGGCGAGCGGCTGGCACTATGAGACGTGGCAGGGGGCGCTGTCTTTGGATGATTTTCTCAAGGCGTGGCGTGCGGGAGATGCGGCACCGGGGAACGGGTGGGTGAAGGTGTTTGCGGCGTGGTTTGAGTTTGCGGAGAATGCGAAGCCGGTGACGGCGGCGATGCGGGCGAAGATCGATGCGTCGCTGACGCCGCGTGAGGCGAACGGTCGGCGGCGCTATGGGTGGACGTATGAGCAGCTGGCGTGGCGGCGGGCGATCATGGAAGCGGAGTGCTCGGGCTCTGAGGACACGTTTGATGAGTTTTACCCGGAGGATGAGGTGAGCTGCTTTCTTTCGTCAGGGAGGCCGCGTTTCAATGTGGCGGCGCTGCGGCGGCTGGAGCTGGCTTCACAGCTGCATGAGCCGGAGGTGGGCTCTCTGGTGGCGGTGGGGGATGGGGTGGAGTTTCAGATGGATGCGAGCGGCTTTGGCAGCTTCCACATCTGGGAGCGGCCGCAGCCGGGGTGCAGCTACATCGTGTGGTGTGACCCGATGACGGGGGAGGATCAGGCGGCGAGCGGTGACCCGGACCGGCACTCGATCGGTGTGCTGCGCACAGAGTATCAGGAGGCGGGTGGTGCGTGCTACAAGGATGCGGTGGTGGCGCGGGTGAGGCCGCCGTTTACGGGGACGACGCTGCTGACGGCGGACTACATCGCGCTGCTGTCCGAGTATTACGGCGGGGCGCTGGTGGTGCTAGAGGTGAACATGGGGCTGCATGTGCTGGAGCGGCTGAAGGATGCGGGGGTGCCGCTGTACAAGCGGCAGGTGGTGGATCCGTATGACCGCGAGAAGCAGAACTTCATGCTGGGGTGGAAGCTGAAGGACCGTGACCAGCGCAGGGATGTGATCGACAGTCTGGCGCTGGCGTTTCACAATGAGACGCTGGATGTGTTCTGCCCGCATATCCTTGCGGAGTGCAAGAACTTCATGTGGAGCAAGAACGGGCGCGAGGAGGCGCGCAGCGGCTGCCACGATGATGATGTGCTGGGGCTGGCGATGGCCTACCGCTGCAAGGGGAGCGCGACGCTGTACAAGGTGGCGACGCGGCGGAGGCGGAGGCCGGTGGATTACCGGCGGGTCAAGTAGCGGGGGGGAAGTGAAAATTGAGAACTGGGTGGAGGCGTGGGCGCTGGCCGACAGGCAGGAGTGACTGTCGCACTTCATGGATGGAACTCTGACTATTTCAGCGGGGCGCTGCGTCCAAGAGTGTGCTGCTGATGCCTGCTGTGGTGGCGGGTGGTTGGCGGCGGTTGTTTATGAATGCTGTCCTGCCCTTTGTGATGAGTACTCTGGGTGCTGACTCATCGAATGCGGTGGCTGCTGGGGCCGTGCCAGGAGTGGCAGCTACGGTAAACGAGCATCAGTTCCGCCTCCAAAGGCTGGTGTCTGACAACAATCGTCAACCACTGTAAACCACCGTCAAGTCCGCTTCGCAGGGGGCTGGGGGTAGTCCCAGGTGCGGGTGAAGTAGGGGAGATGGCTGATGTCGCTGCGGATCAGGACGGACTGCACCACGTCTCCCTTGGGGGTTTTGGTCAAGCGGATGAGAATGGTCCAGGTGCCGGTGTGGTGGTTTTTGTACCAGGTCTCGGTGGTGACGGGATCGCCGGCTTTGATGGACTCGATGTGGGCACCGCTGCTGGTAAGGAGGGTGTTGGCATCGGTCAGGGAAAGGGTGCCGATCTCGCGAAGGCGATCCCACGCGGCGGGCGGCGAAGGATAGAGGGCGGTCTTGACCGTGGCGACCATGAGGCCGAGGAGGATGAGAATGAGCACCGCCATGGTCTTGGGCGAGGTGGGCGGCAGTGAGTCGGGGTCGGCTAATTTCATGGGGATCAAAGGGGGCAGGGGAGTATTGAACTGCGGCGCGGTTTGTCGAGGGGGGGATGGTGTGAAAAGTGAATAGGCCCGGAGCTTATCGCCGTGGAGTCTGGAGGCGTGCATGCCTGACCGGGGGCGGAGAGTGGAAAGCGGTTGCAACAGGATGAAGCGATACCTAAAGATACCAGAAAAAAATATCAAAGTACTTGAACTCTGAAAACAGGACCCAAGGGTGTGTCATGGCCTCACAAAACATGCAGTCTGACGACGAAGAACAAACCCGGGAAGAAGAGCAGCAAAAGCGGATCAACGCCCGCCCGCGCAACAACGAGTATGACTCCGACACGGGTCCGGGCACGGGGATGGCGGGGAGGCGCGCCGGCACGATCAACCGTGACGGCAGCACCTCGCCGGTGTCTGAGATGGGAACGGCGACGGGATCGCTGAGCCAGCCGCTGCCTCAGTTAAGCCCGGAGGAGCTCGATCGGATGAAGGAGGAGAGCAGCGCGAGCTTTGGGAAGCGGCCAGGGCGCATCGACGCGCGCCCGCGCAACAACATCTACATGCGTGGCACGGGACCGGGCACGGGGCGCACGGCCATCCGAGTGGGCACGATCAACCGCGACGGCAGTACTTCGCCGGTGTCCGCGATGGGCTCGGCGACGGGGCCGCTGAGCCAGCCGGTGAAGCAGTACACCTCGGAGGAACTGGATCAGATGAAGGAGGAGAACAGCCAGAACTTCGGGAAGCGGCCGGGGCGCATCGACGCGCGGCCGCGCAACAACATCTACATGCCGGGCACGGGTCCTGGCACCGGGCGCACGGCGATCCGCGTGGGCACAATCAACCGTGACGGCAGTACTTCTCCGGTGTCTGGACTGGGATCGGCCACAAGGCCGTCGAGCCTGCCGCCGTCACGCATCATGACGCCGCGCCCGACGCCGGCAGATGCGTATGTGCAGCCGAAGACCGTGGCGGCGACGCCCGGGATGGAGGGCACGATCAAGACGGGGACAGAGCAGTTTGGCATGAACCCGATGCAGGGCATGCAAATGCCGAAGTCCATGGTGCCGCCGGTGATCGGAGCTGCGGTTCCAGCACTCGCGCCGGTGATGGCAAACAACAACCTGACGAAATCCACAGTGTCCACCCCACAGGTGTCAGCGTCTTCACCCGCTGGAGCCACGGGGGCGGCTTCGCCACCGAGCAGCCTCGGCATGCCAAACACAGGTACGCTGCAGGCCAACACGGGGCTGTCTGGCAGCGGTGCGGGTACATTGGGGCAGGGCGGGTCGCAGAAGCAGCCGGACTCTGTGAAGAAGGATCCGCCGGGCCGGGCGAAAGGAGGACCGGTGAAGGCTGGAAAGGCCTACCTGGTGGGTGAGAAAGGGCCGGAGATCATTGTGCCCAGGCAGAGCGGCCATGTAGTGCCGAATCATGCCATCTCCGCTGCGGCGCTGATGGCGATGAAGCGCGCCGGGAAGGACATCGTGCTGCCGAAGGGGGCGGTGGGAGCGAAGTTTTTTGAGACGCGTCCGGCTCCGCAGAAAAAGGCATGCCGGGGCAGGTGATGCTCTGATTTGTGAGAAAGAATACGGGCTTAAATTTGTCAAGAATTTGCATCCTGACCCCATTTAAGGGTCGGTCAGAACCGTCACGCCTCCCGGCAGGTTCCAATCTTAGCCCGCTTTTGTCCATGAGTTGCGAATCCAACCAACGTTGGGTAGAATTGGGCATGGATAAGAATAACTCGGAACTCTATTTCGCCTTCTTTTTGTTCATCATCTGGGTGCTTCTCACGATTTCGCGTCGTAAGAAGGCAAGGCATGAGGCGTTGGAAAGACAGGCGGCGTTGCTCAAGCAAAGCGAGACGAGGGACATGCCTGACTAGTGGCAGGCGAGAACGAGAGCTGGCTGGGATGGCGAACTTAATTTTGGGGGTTCGTTCTCTGGATGAAAGTGGGGCGCAGTTACCTTGTGCTGCGGCGCGGGAAGTTGATGGAGATGGCAGACATGACCCTGACTCCGAGTGAAAGGGAACGGGCTGGGCGACCAACGGCCTCATGATGGGCGGCTTATGCGGATTTACAGGGAGCGGCGATTGGGGTGTTTACCCCACGGCGAAAAACGGCATTGCGGCGATATACTCTGAGTATAGGCGGATTCTCTTCCGCCTGTTAACTCCATCCACCATCCACCATCCACCATCCACCATCCACCATCCACCATCCAGTCATGAAATCTCCAGTTCCATCACACTCTGTCCACACGTTGTTGCTGGCAGTTGCGCTCACTGCACCAGGCGGTTTTGCGAGCGCGCAGGAGAGCTTTGACGCCCTCGTGAAACGACTCACTCAAGAGAAGCCGCAGTTTGCTGAGCGACACCAGAAGCTGCTGGAAGAGCGGTATGACCTGGCTGACAAGCCTGCCGATGGCGTAACGATGGCGAAGGGCAAGGCGGTGCAGGGCGGGGTGCGTGTGAAGCTGGCGAAGGGCAGCACGTGGGAGAAGCTGGCGGCGCTGCCTCCTGCTGAGATCAAGGAGCAGAATCTGTGGCCGGCGGGGTTTTATCCGCTGCCGCATCCGCATCATGAGGCGGGTGGCATGCTGTTTCCGCAGCCGCAGATTGATGAAATCAAAAAGCAGACGGGGCGTGATATTACGCGCTTTGATCTCGACTACGATCTGCCGCAGCACCTGCTGCCTGAATTTCCTGCGCCGATGTTTCTCACGACGCGGCCCGATCTCGGGGATGTGTCCAAGGGGCAGCTGGTGACGCTGACGAACTATTATGATCTTTTCAAGGAAGCGCTGAATCCGAAGCAGCTGGAAGGTCTGCGACTGCTGGTGACGCCGTTCCCGCAGCAGCAGTTTAACTCGACGGACGATCGCCGCAGTTTGCAGGCGCATGCGGGCGTCACCTGCTTTGACTGCCATGCCAATGGTCATACGAATGGTGCGACGCATACCGTGGGTGACATCCGCCCGAACGAGCACCGTCACCGCATTGACACGCCTACTTTGCGTGGGGTGAATGTGCAGCGTTTGTTTGGATCTCAGCGGGCAATGAAGACTGTGGAGGACTTCACGGAGTTCGAGCAGCGTGCGGCGTATTTTGATGGTGACATCGCCACGGCGGCGAAGAAGGGGATCAATCCGCTGGAGCGCGGCAGTCAGGTGCATCCGATGGCTGAGTTTCAGGAGCTGCTGGATTTTCCGCCTGCGCCAAAGCTGACTGTCTTTGGAAAGCTTGACCCCGCAAAGGCGAGCAAGGCGGAACTGCGCGGTGAGCAGATTTTTCATGGCAAGGGCCAGTGCGCCACCTGCCACACGCCGCCGTACTACACTGATAATTTGATGCACAACCTGCAGGTGGAGCGTTTCTTCAAAGAGAAGATGATCAATGGTCGGTTGGCGAGCGCGGATGGCCCGATCAAGACTTTTCCGCTGCGAGGCATCAAGGACAGTCCGCCGTACCTGCATGATGACCGTCTCATGACGCTGGAGGACACGGTGGAGTTTTTCAACATCGTGCTCGGCACCCAGCTGGTGACAGATGAGAAGGCGGATCTTGTTGCGTTTTTGCGGACGCTGTGAGGGTGGGGTGGTGGGAAGCTATGACTAAATGCCAAGCGAGAGTGGGGCTCGGTTAAGGCGGAGGCATGGAAGTGTCGGAGCGTTGAGGGATCGGGACGATCCCTCTCCTCCAGAACGCTGAGTGCCTGCGGAGCATCACACGCGGCTTGGACTCTTCTTCAATTGCGCGTGGTCTTATTTGTCGGAGGCGATGGCGGCGCGGTAGTTGGCGTGGGCGCGGAAGTATTCGGACTGGGCTTCGACTTCGAGGACTTTGGCGTCGAAGCTGGCCTGCTCGCGGATCTGGAGGGCGAGGAGGTCGGTGGCGCCTTGCTTGAGGCGCTCGGCTTCGGCGGTGGCGAGCTGCTGGGCGAGATCGACGTTGCGGCGGGTCTGGCGGAGAACTTCGTGGGCGGCGAGGAGGGCGCTGTGGGAGTCGCGCACGTCGGCGGTGATGCGCTGGCGGGCGAAGAGCATCTCTTGATTGAGGCGCTCGATCTGGGCGTCGGCGACTTCGACGCGGCCTTTGGCTTCGCGGCGCTGAAGGGGGACTTTGAATTCGATCTTGGCCTCGATCTCGGTGCGCTCCAGGGCTGAGGGGAGTCTGCTGCTGGTGCCCTGGGCGGCCTGCACGCCGAGTTCGAGGCTGGGGAGGAGATTGTTTTTGGCGAGGCGGCGGTCGATGCCGGTTTTCTCAAGGGTGAGCTCGATGCGGCGCATCTCGGGGCGGAAGATGAGGGCCTTGGCGATGTCCACGGTGAGCTGGGATTCAGCGGGATGGCTGTGAGTGGGGAAGGCGGTGGGGAGGCGGGTGCGCGGGGCGAGGATGGGCTCTGCGGAGCGGAGGTCGCGGTAGAAGAGGGAGAGCTCAATGGTGGCGGCCTGCAGGCGGCGGCGGGCCTGGACGACGGCGATCTCACGGCTGACGACGAGTCGCTGATTGTCCACTTGCACGATAGGGGCTGAGGCGCCGTTTTTGACCTGCTGGGCGATGGCGGAGTCGCGCTCTTTGGCGACGCGGAGGAGCTCTTCGGTGAGGGTGAGGCGCTGGCCTGCGGAGAGCCAGCCATAGTAGGAGATGGTAGCGGCGCGAATGAAGTCGAGGTACTGCCGGAAGATGATGGGGTCGGCGAGTTCCTGATCAATCTGCGCCTGCCAGAGGGTGGCGCGGCGGCGGTCGATGGTGCCGTCCCGCAGGAGGGGGATGCGGAATCCGAGGATGCCTGCGCCATCGGTGCTGGTGCGGTCTTTGTTGTAGTTTGGCAGAAAGCCGCTGCTGAGGCGGTAGCCGCCGTAGACGCCGCCGCCCCAGTTGGTGAGGGGCTGCTCCAGCATGGTGTAGGCAGTCTGGCCGTCGTAGTAGCCGGAGGGGGCGAAGGCACCGCCGGCATTGAGGTTGAGGTCAAAGGCGCCCATGGCCTGGCGTGCGCGGCCGTTGGCGATGTCCTGCTCGATCATGGCGGCGAGGTAGGGCGGGTACTGGGTCTTGACGCTTTGCAGGACTTCTGGGAGGAGCAGGGGGCGGGATTTCTCCTTTTCTTTCTCCTCCGGCGCGGCTTCAAGGCCGGCGAAGGGGAGCATGAGGGCGACCATGGCGGCGCGGCAGCGGTTGATGGTTTGCGGGGTGGGTAAACGCCGCCTTTCAGAGAGGGTCTTGTGGCGTGAGGAGGTGCCAGGGACGTTCGCCCAGAGCCGATAAAATATCGGCGCTCCCAGTAATGAGCGGCTCGTGATGCGGGTGGTCTTAGGCGATGGGGCAGGCTTATTCAAACTACGATGCCCCGGCTTCAAAGAGTGGCGTGGATGGCTGGCATGCAGGCCTTGTGCGCTGGTCGGTGGGGGCTTGGTGCTGGTATTCATCAGGTTCGGAGTCTTGGTCGGGTTCAGTGTGGTAGGAAATATCACTTCTTGGTGGGGTCGAGCTTGCCGTCGGCGTTGGAGTTCACGGCGGGGAAGCCGTTGATCTGGCGCCAGAGCTCAAACCAGAGAGGCACCTCATCGAGGAGGAACCAGGCATTGGCGCGGGTGCCCTGACGCAGCCAGCGCTCGCGGTCCGGCCAGCCGACGGTGACGGGACCTTTGCCGTCGCCACGATCCACGACGTCATCGGCGGGGCCGATAAGGACGCGGAAGTGGCCCTGGCCGTCATCGCTGGCATCCACAAAGACGACCTCTCCACCAAAGGTGCCGATGGCGAGCTGCGGCCAGCCGATGGCCTGCACGGCGGGCCAGCCTTCAAAGGCGAGGCGCACGGGGCTGCCGGGAGTGACGACGCCGTTTTCTTCCTTCCGCGCGTGGATGAGCGGCATGTCGTTGCCGTCCACCCAGATTTCCACGTTGCGGCTGTCGCTCTCGGGAATGATGACGCAGATGAGGGAGCCGGGGCGGAGGTAGGTGCCGTCTGTGACGGCGACCTGGAGGACGACGCCATCTCGCGGGGCCTCGACAATCTGGCGGAGGTTTTGATTGATCTGCACGTCGATGACGGAGAGATCGCGCTCTGCGGTGGCGACTTCGCCGAGGGCGCTGCCTTTGGAGGCGTGGATGGAGGCGATGAGGGCATCCATGTCATTGCCGGTGCGTTTGAGGGCGGCTTCGGCGGACTTGAGATCGGCGGAGGTGGCATCGCGCTGGAGGGTGGCCAGCTCCATGCTGCGCTGGGATTCGAGCTGCTTGCTGAAGAGCTCCTGCGTGCGGGTGTGATTGAGCTGCGCGGTTTCTGCGGCGATCTTGGCACCGGCGACGCGCTGGTGCGCGCCATCGATGGCCTGGGCTTTGGCGAGCTCCTGCTGGGTGATCTGCGCGGTGAGGGATTCGACGCGGCCCTGGGCGAAGTCGCGGCGGCTTTCGATGGCTTCGCGCTGGGCGCGGAGGTTGGCGAGGAGATTGGGGTCGTTGTCCTGGATCTCGATGATGAGCTCGCCTTTCTTCACGCGCTGGCCTTCGGTGACGTGGAGATTGCGCACGCGGCCGGAGACCTGGGCCTCCACATTCACGCGACGGTCCAGCGGATTGAAGGCGATGACGCGGCCGGTGCCGGCGACGAACTGGCGCCACGGGAGAAACAGGAGCGCGATGGCGAGCACGGCGAAGCTGACGAGCAGCAGGCGGCTGAAGATGCGCGTGAAGCGTGCGGGGCTGGCGAGGCTGAGCGCGGGCAGCGGGGGCGCTGCTGAGAAGAGGGGGGCGGTGGTGGTAAGCGGCGTCATGGGCGGGTGCGGGGCGCTGGGATCGAGGACGAGTTCAAGTAGGAGGACGAGGACGAGAGGATCAAGCGACGGAGGCGGGAGAATGCGGGGTGGTGCCATCGCTCAGGCGGCAGGGGGCGAGCTCAATGATCTGATCGCAGCGGCTGCTGACCTGGGAATCACGTGTGGTGACGATGACGGTCCAGGGGGCGGATTTGTCCAGGATGGCGGCGGAGAGCTGGGCAAAGGAGGCGTCGTCCATGTTGTCGAGCAATTCGTCGATGAGCAGGAGGCGGGGGCGCTGTGCGAGGGCGCGGGCGAGGAGGAGGCGCATGCGCTGATTTCCGGAAAGGGGTGCGCCGCCGATCTTGAGGTGGAGATTCAGGCCTTCGGGGCGTGCAAGGAGTTCATCGAGCAGGCCGACTTGTTTCAGTGCGGCGCGGATTTCGTCCATGCCGATGTCGCTGCGGCCGAGGCGGAGATTTTCGATGACGGTGGCGTCCATGATTTCGTCCCGGCGGAGGAGCTGGGTGCTTTCGCGCAGGGCTTCGAGGTCCCAGCTGCGGAGGTCCACGCCGTCGATGGTGACGAAGCCGGCGGAGGGCTGGCGCAGGCCAAAGAGGATGTCCAGCAGGGAGCTGGCACCGGCGCCATGCGGGCCCACGATGGCGGCGCTGGCCCCTGCGGGGATGGTGAAGCTGCGCCCGCTGAAGAGCGGGTGGGTGGGGAGGTGGGCAAAGGAGATCTGGCTGGCGACGACCTCGGCTCCGAGGCCGCGTGTGGCGGGCTTTTCGCCGCCTTCGCGCTCGGTTTCGAGATCGAAGACGTGGCCGAGCTTGTCCATGGCGGCCATGACGTCATACCAGGCTTCGAGTTTTTTGCCGAGCTTGGCGAGGGAGGCGACGATGCCGCTCATGATGATCTCGCTGGCGACGAGCTGGCCGAGGGTGATCTGCTGGCTGATGACGAGGTAGCCGCCGACGACGAGCAGCGCGGCGGAGGCGACGACCTGGATCGTGAGCAGTGCGGCGACCTGGCGCATGAGGACGCGGAAGTGCCTGCCGCGCGCCATGACGTAGCCGGTGCTGAGTTCATTGGCGCGCTCATGGGCCATGCGGCTGCCGCCGGGGCCTTTGAAGAGGAAGGGGAAATGGGCGACTTCTTCAAACCAGTTCACGAGATCGTATTTCATGCGTGATTCCTCGATGCTGGTGTCCACCGCGCCGCGGCCGAGCAGCCAGAGGCTGAGGACGATGAGGGACAGCAGGACGGCGGCGAAGATCAGCAGCAGCGGGTGGTAAACGGAGAGCAGGAGCATGCCGATGAGGCCGCCAAAGACAAGGTTCACGCCATCGAGAAGAAGCAGGGCGGTGGACTTCTGCGCGGTGACGACATCGAGGAAGCGGTTCACCATTTCCGGTGCGTGCACTTCATCATGCACCTGCGCCTTCACGCGTGGCAGGCGGTAGGCGAGGTCCGATGCGGCGCGCACAAAGATGCGGCGCTGGATCATGTCTGACACATAGAACTGAAAGCCGGTGACGACGGCCTGCAAACCGAGGCAGCCAAAGAGAGCGAGGGACACAATCACCAGGGCCTGAAGGTAGGGGCGGGCCTGGCCACCGAAGGCGAGATTGCTGACGATGGCATCCACCGCCATGGGGACGGCGAGGTAGAGCAGCGCGGAGATGACCGAGAACATGAGCAGCGTGCGGACTTCCTGCTTCTCTGCGAGCAGCAGGCCGATGAAACGCCGCGCGGGGCTGAGGCCTGCGTGGTCATGATGGGGGTCGTGGCCGTGCTGCGGTGCAGCGCTGAGCTCCTGCGTGGCGCGGTCGAGGTGGACGATGCCGGCCTCCACCACGGTGTGCACGCTTTCCACACCGACGAGGTTTGCGAGCGCCTGACGCGTGACGGTGAGGCGATGGGTGGGGTGCTCCCCGTCTGCAAGGCGGAGGCTGAACCAGCCGGCGTAGGTGATGACGAGCCAGCGGCTCTCCACGCTGCTCCAGATGACCACGGGGGAGTCTGCATGGGCCTGCCACACGGCCTCGCTGAGGGGCAGGCGCACGGGGGAGACCTGCATGCCTGCGCCTGCTGCGGCGGCGCTGAGCTGCGCGAGGGGATCGCTTTGCGCCTGCGTGGCGTGGTGGATGGCTGAACGGGCACGCTCCGGGGTGATCTCACTGCCGAGGATGGCGGAGAGCTGCAGCAGAGTCGTGGGAGAAAGGATGGGCGGGGGAGTGGATGGAGGTGTCAAAATTAAAGAAAAATTCGCGTCTTATACGTGTTGCTAGCACAGGTGGACTCACTCTCGTGACTGCAAAAAAAAGCGATGAATGTAATCAGGCGGAAGTGCAAGGAACGGGTGCTGAGGAAATGGGGGGATGCTGGGGCGTGTGTCGGAGGGACGCAGCGAGGGTGACTGCATGCAGGAGGAATAGAAATACGAGGGCGCTGGCTGCGAAAGAGTGATGGCGGCAGGGGGGGCGGAGCGGCGGGTGCTTTCGATGTGCTGCGGCCTCGGAGGTCCGTGCGGCTTGGTGGGCTTGGGATGGTGAGCGCGATTTACCCTGCGAAAGCGGTAGTTTTGATGCAGGCTTGCGCCTTGCATCTTCGCGACCGCAGTCCAAAAGGCTGGAGCACGGCTTGAGGGCAAGCTGCGATGCGGGTGTTTTTGATGGATGCTGCTCACACTGCCAAGGCCATCGGTGAATCACTCGATGAATTCGAGGGTGCCATCGGTGAGGCGGTAGAAGGCACCGACGATTTTGATCTCGCCCTGCTCCTCCAAATCCCGGAGGATGGGGCTGCGGGTGCGGATGTTGGAGAGGGAGAGGCGCACGTTGTTTTCCGCGACGTATTTGACGTAGAGGGGATTGGCGGAGGTCTTGTCGCCCTGGAAGTCTTCGCTCAGGGCCACGGCGGGTTTGATCTTGGCGAGGAGGGTGGTGAGGTTGCCGAGCTTCACATCGTCGATGGCGCCACGGATGGCACCGCAGTGCTGGTGGCCCATGACGAGGATCATCTTGGCTCCGGCCAGCTTGCAGGCGAACTCCATGCTGCCGAGGAGGTCGTCATTGACGAGGTTTCCCGCGACACGGCCCACGAAGACATCGCCGATGCCCTGATCGAACACGTCTTCCACGGGGACGCGGCTGTCGAGGCAGCTGAGGACCATGGCCTTGGGAAACTGGCCGGGGGCGGATTTGCGCACCTGCTCGCGGTGATTGCGGCGGGTGACCCGGCCGGTGCGGAAGCGCTTGTTGCCGTCTTTGAACTGCTGCAGCACTTCATCCGGGGTGAGGCTGGCCTGCTCCTCTGCGGTGGTGACGTGGCTGATGACGTGGTCGATCTCATAATTCGAAGTGTGCTTTGGCGCGTCGGGGTTGAAGAGGTTGTGCATGCCCTTCACTTCTGCGGTGCTGGGGGGCATGGCGTTGTCAACGGGCTTGCCGGCTTCAGGATTACTCATCACTGGAGACTAGAATGCCTTCCAAAGTTGTCAAACCAGCCCTCTCTCAAGCATGGAGAATGAACAGGCCCTGGCCTCAGGCCGCTTTGCACAATGGTTCAGCGCAAAACTGCCCTCCTGCAGCCAAGTGAAGTTTCGTTGAGGCTGGAGTTATGAATGCATCAGGGATTGCAATAACCACAATGCATTGGCTCTGCCTGAGTGAGTCTGTCTGCGCGTCCATGAATTGTCTCAAAATCGCATTTTACACAGCCGAAAATCTCTAATTTCACCAAATCCGTTTCTGAACGGCACGAGCTGCATTTCAAACCTTTTTCCACCCGGATCTTTCCCCAGCCTGGAAAACTGCATTTCGGGCAGTGAGTGGCAAGCCGGTCTGCCATTTTCGCCGCCAATTCTCCAATCACTTCCATGCGCGAAGGATTGAACATCGCCCGCATGTCGGTTTCCACCCATACCTTCCCCTCAGATGAGTGTTTCAGGCATTCCTTGAAGGCCTCTTCCAATGCCGCCTGTGAATCCACCCCCTTGAAAAGGGGCGCTTTGGTATCTCTGTCATTCGGACGAAGAATCAGTGCATGTGATGGGAATTGAATGGCACAGGCAAAAGTCTGCAAATCCTCCAACGAATCCACCGCCTTCATGCAGTAGTTCGTTTTTGGGCTAAGGTGAGACATGTGCAGATGAAAACCATGCCTGCGGTCGATGAAATACATAATCTCATGATCGCAGGGCACGAAGGGAATAAACGGGTGTGGTCCGAAACTGCCCTCACTGGCCAGAGCGAACTCTACTTTTTCGCCTAGCCGTTTCAGTGACCAATCACACTTGAGCCGGGCGCATTCGAGTGCATTTCCTGCGCGTTCGACCTCGCCGGTGAATGTGCCAAGCAGATCGGTGTCCATCGGATACTCTACCATGCTCGCTTTCAACTTATCCCAGAAAGGCGATGCGACAGCGATGGACTTCGCATGCTTGGTGGTTAGTACAAAGCAACTTCCGGCATAGGCGGAGCGCATTTTCAGTGGGTGTTTTTCCATGTTAATTCAAGGTTCAATATATAGGTTTTACGGCTGTCAGGTTCAATGCGGGCCTGCTGCACCCAGCCGTTGCCGAAGAGTTTTTGCAGGACCGGCGGCGCATGAACAATGGCATCAAGCATCGGGAGAGGAGCATGGGACACTGTCAGCAATCATAGAGGTTCGTGGCAGGCTTCTCTTGGCGGTGCGATACACCGATTGGAGCGGCAGGCCGGTCATCAAATCGCTGGCATTGTCCTTCATGATGGGGATTTCATTCCTTGTGGTGTTATGCTCAACGGCAAGAAAGCTTGTCGTTTCTGGGATGTTGACACCCTGCTTGGAAAGTTGATCTCCAACCCCAGCACGCTTGAGCATGGCGCAGTGGCCGCAGATGCCGCCGCTGAACCGTTTTAGTTCACTCGACAAACTCCAGCGTGCCGTCGGTGAGGCGGTAGAAGGCACCGACGATCTTGAGCTCACCTTTGTCCTCCATTTCCTTCAGGATGGGGCTTTCGGCGCGGATCTTTGCCAGTGTCAGCCGCACGTTGTTCTCCGCCACCCGCTTCATGAAGAGCGAATTTGAGGAGGTTTTTTCGCCGGGGAAGTCCTGGCTCATGGCCACGGCGGGCTTGATCTTCTGCAGCAGGGAGGTGAGGTTTCCGAGCTTCACGTCATCGATGGCGCCGCGGATCGCGCCGCAATGCTGGTGGCCCATGACGAGGAGGAGCTTTGCCCCCGCCACCTTGCAGGCAAACTCCATGCTGCCGAGCAGATCTTCGTTCACAAAATTCCCCGCGACACGGCCCACGAAGACATCGCCGATGCCCTGGTCAAACACATCCTCCACGGGCACGCGGCTGTCCACGCAGCTCAGCACCATGGCCTTTGGGAACTGGGCAGGCGCGGATTTCCGCACCTGCTCGCTGTAGTTGCGGCGTGTCAGATGGCCGCTGTGAAACCTCGCGTTGCCCTCCTTGAACTGCTGGAGCACCTCGTCCGGCGTGAGGTGAGCCTGCTCATCGGCCGTGGTCACGTGGCTGTCTGCGGGTGGTTCTTCATTGCGCATGCATGCGGCCAGGATCGCGGCGGCGCCGATCAGGGTGAGCGGATAGATCGTAAGTTTTGGCAATGGATACATGTATTAGGATATGGTGCTATGTGGTTTAGTTTGTCGGTTTATTTTAGCGGAAGATGGTCAAAGGCGGAAAGGGCGGGGGGGGCGCGGCGCTAGAACTTGTCCGGGCGGAGCACGCGGACATCGCTCTCGTAGGCCACCATGGCGTAGTCGGCGAAGAGCTCGGTCTGCAGGCGCTGGAGCAGGGCCTCGGCGAGCGCGGGCTTCAGGATCACGTCGATCTGCACATTGGCGGTCTCGGTGATGTCCGCGCAGCGCTCTCCCTGGTGGCCGTCGCCGCGCACTGCAAAGGCTGTGTGGCCTTGGGCTCCGGTCTCGTGTAGGAGTTCGACCACCCGATCTTCGAGGATGGATTCGCAGATGATGGTGACGCGTTTCATGGGATGCAGGTTCATGGTTGATGGGGTGTTGAAGTTGGGAGTTAGGAGTGGAGGCGTTTGGCGATTTCGAAGAAGAGCGGCACGCCAAAGGTGATGTTGAAGGGGAAGGTGATGGCGAGAGCTCCCGTGAGCGAGTAGGTGGGATTTGCCTCTGGCAGCGAGAGGCGAACCGCCGCCGGTGCGGCGATGTAGGAGGCGCTGGCCGCCAGCACGCCGAGGAGGGTGCAGCCGCCGATGCTGAGCCCGGCCCAGAGGCCCAGGAGCACGCCCACGGTGCCGTGCAGGAGCGGGGCGGTGATGCCAAAAATCACGAGGAAGAGCCCTGCTTTTTTGAGGTCTCCCAGCCTGCGCCCGGCGACCATGCCCATCTCCAGAAGGAAGAGGGCAAGGACTCCCTGGAAGGGGGTGACGAAGAGGCCCTCCACCATGGTCATGCCACTGGGGCCGCTGAGTGCGCCGATGATGAGGGAGCCCACCAGGAGCAGCACGCCTTTGCCCAGAACTGCATCCCGCAGCGCATGGCGCACGCCTGCATCCCGCAGGGAGAGCTTTCCGCCGAGGGCCCCTTTCCCGAGCATGACGCCCACGATGATGGCCGGTGACTCCATGACTGCGAGGAAGGCGGAGGCATAGCTCTCATAGGGCTGGTGGATGCTCTTGAGGAAATTCGTTGCGGCAATGAACGTCACCGCGCTCACGCTGCCGTAGTGAGCGGCGATGGCACCGGCGTCTGCGACGCTGAATTTCCCCGCCTTCCGCAGGACGGGATAGGTCCACAGCGGGATCAGCGCGCCCAGAAGCATGGCGGCCAGCGCAGGCAGCCACACCGCGCCGATGCCCGCCTGATGCACTGCGACGCCGCCTTTGAAGCCGATGGCTGTCAGCAGGTAGATCGTCAGCGTGGAGTAGAGTGCCTCGGGGAATTTGAGGTCGCTTTTTGAAACCGCCGCAAAGATTCCGAGCACGAAGAAGAGGATGGCGGGGCTGAGAAGGTTGGATTGAATCGCGGTGAGTAGGTCCATGAGGCTGCTTTCATCCGGCAGAGAAATGATTCGTTCCAATTCAAGAATTGGCATTGATCGTTCGCTTTGCTATATGTGAGGTCATGGCCTTTCTGAACTATCACCACCTCCGCTACTTCCGCGCCATCGCCATGGAGGGCAGCCTGACTAAGGCGGCGAAACATTTGAAGCTGTCGCAGTCAGCGCTCAGTGTGCAGCTGCGCAGCCTGGAGGAAAGCCTTGGCCAGCCGCTGTTTGAGCGGAAGCACAAGGCGCTGGTTTTGACGGAGGAGGGGCGGATCGCGCTGGAGTATGCGCAGGCCATCTTTCGCAGTGGTGAGGAGCTGACGGACCTGCTGAAGAATCGTGCGGGGCGGAGTCGTGGGTTGTTGCGGGTGGGAGCGGCATCGAATCTGTCGCGGAATTTCCAGCTGAGCTTTTTGCGCCCGCTGATTCCACGGGATGATGTGGAGCTGATCATCCACTCGGGGAGTCTGCGCGAGCTATTAGCGCAGCTGCAGACGCACACGCTGGATGTGGTGCTTTCCAATACGCCGGTGCGGCGTGATGCGGAGACGGGCTGGCACAGCCATTTGCTGGATGAGCAGGCGGTGAGCCTGGTGGGACACAAGAAGCGCGGGATGAAGCCTTTTCGTTTTCCTGAAGACTTGGAAACGGTGCCGATTGTGCTGCCGAGTCTGGAGAGCAGCATCCGCACGGCGTTTGATGTGCTGATGGATCAGACGGGGATACGGCCAATCATCGCGGCGGAGGTGGATGACATGGCGATGCTGCGACTGATGGCGCGTGAGACGCACGGGGTGACGCTGGTGCCGCCGGTAGTTGTCAAAGATGAGCTGGAGAGCGGGGAACTGGTGGAGAGGCACAAGTTTCCGCAGATCAAGGAGAGCTTTTATGCGATCACGCCGAGCCGGCGGTTTCCGAATCTGATTCTGCGGGAGCTGATGAAGCCGAAGATTGAGCGGAGGCGGGTGGGTGGTGGGTGAAGGGAGTGTTGGTGGGTGGTTTGGTGGCTGTTTAGACAGGATTAACAAGATGGCAGAATTTCAGGATTTTTTTTCTGAAGGGGTGTGCTGCGGCTGAGCGTACAGAGCTATTCTGTTCTAATCCTGTAATCCTGAAATTTTGTTAATCCTGTCAAAGATGTCATCGCATGACCACTGAGGAGGATTTGCCGGGGCGTGAGAGCGCAAAGGGCGAAGAAGATTATCGATGGGTGACTTGTTGGCCGTTTAGACAGGATTAACAAGATGACAGAATTTCAGGATTTTTTTCTGAAGGGTGGTGCTGTGCATCCGATGTGTTGCGGGTGGTTTAAAAGCCTGTTCTGCGAGTAGAGAATCCTTTGGATTTAATCCTGTAATCCTGAAATTCTGTTAATCCTGTCAAAGAAGGCACCGCATGACCACTGAGGGAACGAACTTGGAAGTTCGGAGGAGTTACCAGCCGCCGCCCATGGCTTTGATGAGGCGGACGGTGGAGATGAAGCGCTGGGCGGTGACTTGATTGGCCTGGCGTTCGGTTTGGAGGCGAGTGCGTTCGGCGTCGAGGAATTCGAGGTAGCCGACGGTGCCGCTGTCGTAGCGGGCGTGGGTGAGTTCGGCGGCTTGGGAGGCGGCGGCTAGGGCTTCGTTTTGGGCGGCGGATTGCTCGGCGCGGTAACGGATTTGCGCGAGGGTGGTCTCGACGTCTTTGAGTGCGGAGAGCACGGCCTGACGGTAGGTGGCGATGGCTTCCTCACGGGCTTCGCGTTTGAGGCGCACGTTGGCGCGGATGAGGGCGAAGCCGGTGATGGGGAGGCTGAGGCTGGGGCCGAAGGACCAGACGCGACTGTCGGCGGTGAAGAGATCGCTGGTGTTCTTGCTGAGGTAACCGCCCTGGGCGGTGAGGCTGATGGCGGGGAAGTAGGCGGCGGTGGCGACGCCGATGTCGGCATTGCGCGCGGCGACGAGGCGCTCGGCTGCGGCGACATCGGGGCGACGCTCGAGGATGCTGGCGGGAAGTCCGGCGGGGATGGTGGGTGGAGAGCCGCGCAGGGGGCGCTCGGTCATGAGGAAGTTCGTGGCGGGTACGCCGCAGAGCAGGGAGAGATTGTCGCAGGCTTCCTGACGCTGGCGTTTGATGTCGGCGAGTTCGGCCCTGGCGGTGGCGACTTCGGTTTTGGAGCGTGCGACGTCGGTCTCCTGAATGGTTCCGGCGGTGAAGCGCTGCTGGATGAGGCCGAGTCCTTTTTCACGCAGAGCGATGGTGCGGCGCAGCGAGGCGAGATCTGCATCGAGCGCGCGAAGCTGGAAGTAGGTGGCGGCGACGTCTCCGGTGAGGGTGAGGAGGACGTTGTTGAAATCGGCGGCGCTGGATTCGGACTTGGCGCGGGCGGATTCAAAGGAGCGGCGCACTTTGCCCCAGAGATCGAGCTCGTAGCTGAGGTCGAGGGTTTCGCTGAAGGTGTTGATCTGCGCGGAGGGGATATTGACGGGGACGGGCGTGGGCAGATGAGCGGAGGTGCGCTCGCGCTTGTTGCGTGAGTTGAGGTCGAAGGATGGATACCAATCGGTGGCGGCGGCGCGGGCATTGGCGCGTGACTGCTGGATGCGGGCGTAGGCGGCGCGGAGGTTTTGATTGTCGGCGATGGCGAGAGCTTCGAGGCGATCAAGCTCGCTATCGTGGAAGACTTTCCACCAGTCGCCTTTGGGGGCGGCATCACGCGGTGCGCTGGGCTGCCAGCGCCAGGTGGCGGGGGTGATGTCGGTGGTGTCCGGCTTTTTATAATCAGGCCCGACAGTGCAGGCCGCGAGCCCCATGAGGAGGACCGGGACGAGGCAGAGGCGTGGGGCGGAAGTGAGCATGATGAAGTGGGAGGAGGAATGAAAATTAAGCGATGGATGGGGCGGGCTCTGGAGGGAGGGCGGCTTCGCGTGCGGTGCGGCGGGCTTCGCGTTTTTCGGAGCGACGGCGGCGCCATTCGACGATGTCGTCGAAGTAGGAATAGATGACGGGGGTTGCGAGGAGGGTGAGGAGTAGAGACAAGGTCTGGCCGCCGAGGATGACGCCTGCGGTGGCGTTGTTGAACGCGGCACCGACGCCGCGTGCGAACATCATGGGCACCATGCCGGCGACGAAGGCGAGCGTGGTCATGAGGATGGGGCGGAGACGGTCTTTGTTGGCTTTGAGGATGGCTTCGAGGCGATCCAGTCCTTTGGCACGAAGCTGGATGGTGTGATCGATCTGCAGGATGCCGTTTTTCTTGACCATGCCGAAGAGGACGAGGACGCCGAGCATGGAGAAGAGATTGAGCGACTGGCCAAAGATGATGAGGGAAAGGATGGCGAAGGGCAGCGTGAGCGGCAGCGCGAGCAGGATGGTGAGGGGATGAATCCAGCTCTCAAACTGTGCGGCGAGGATGAGATACATGAAGACAAAGGCCATGAGGAAGGCCATGCCGAAGGCTTTGCCGGTGCGTGCCATTTCCTTGGACCGGCCTGCGACGCCGCTGCTGTAGTCGGCGGGGAGGTTTTGCTTTTTTACGATGGCATCAATGGCATCGACGATCTGGCTTTCTCCCACGTCGGGTGCGTTGTTCGCGCTGATGGTGACCTGACGGCGGCGATTGAGGCGGTCGATTTGTGAAGGGCCGGAGGTTTGCTCAAGCTTGAGCACGTTGTCGAGTGCGACGGGCACGCCGCTTGCGCTGGGGACGGAGAGCTGGGCCATGGATTCGAGGTTGTTGCGGTAGCCGGCTTCAGCGCGGAGGTGGATGTCGTACTGCTCACCGGCTTCATCGTAGGTGGAGACATCGAGACCGCCGACGAGGAGGCGCAGGGTGGTGGAGAGATCGGCGATATTGACACCAAGCTGACCGGCTTTGCTGCGATCCACACTGGCGGTGATCTCGGGCTTACCGCTGATGAGGGTGGAGTCAAGATCGCGAATGCCGGCGATGTTTTTGGCTTCCTTCATGATGACGTCCGTGGCTGCGGTGAGGCGATCGAGATCGGGACCGGCGACGTAGAACTGGATGTTGGCGCTGGACTGGCCGGTGTTGAAGGGCGGCACGGCGAGGACGGTCATGCGCCATTCGGCGGGGTACTTGGGCAGGATCTCTTTGCGCACCTGATCCATGATGTCCTGCTGCGTGGCTTTACGGGTGTCGGGATCGGTGAGGCGGACGTAGATGCCGGCGAGATTGGGCACGCGCTGGTCATTGTCGCCAATGGTGAGGAGGGTGGACTCGACGCCGGAAAGGCCGCGGATGCTGCGGGCGACGCGCTCGCCGAGGAGATCGGTGGAGGCGAGGGTGGTGCCTTCGGGGACGCGGATGTTGACGATGAACTCGGCTTCTTCGGTGGGGGGCATGAAGCTTTTTTGCACGATGCCCATGAGCGTGGGCAGGGAGGCGAGCGCGCCGAAGCAGGCGAGGATGATGACCCAGCGGTGGCGCATGGAGAAGCGCAGCATGATCATGTAGACGGCCTCGATGGGGCGGTAGAAAACATTCACCACGCGGTCGAGCGCGCGCTCGATCCAGCTCTTGCGGCGGCGGCCGAGCATGCGTGCGGCGAGGGATGGCACGAGGGTGAAACTGATGAGCAGGGACACGGCGATGGCGAAGGCCATGGTGAGGCCGAAGCTCTTCAAGAACATGCCGACGATGCCGCTGAGGAAGGCGACGGGGACGAAGACGGCTAGGAGCGAGAGCGTGGTGGCCATGACGGCGAGGCCGATCTCACGCGTGCCATTGATGGCGGCGTCATGCGCGTTTTCGCCTTTCTCCTCCATGTGATGGACGATGTTTTCCACGACGATGATGGCGTCATCGATGACGATGCCGACGGCGAGCGCGAGGGCGACGAGGCTGATCTGATTGAGCGTGACATCCTGCGCCCACATGACGCCGAAGGCGGCGATGATGGAGGTGGGAATGGAAAGGGCGGCGATGACGGTGGCGCGGGTGTTGCCAAGGAAGAGCAGCACGATGAGGGCGGCAAACACGGCACCGAGGATGAGATGCTCCTGCACGGCATGGGTGCTGGTGCGGATGACGAGGGAGTTGTCCCGCACGACATTGATCTCGTAGCCAGCGGGGAGGATTTTCTTCACTTCGGCCAGGCGCTCCTGCACGGCATCGACGACCTTGATGGTGTTTTCGCCGGACTGCTTGCGCAGGGAAATGACGACGCTGGGGATGCCATTGCGGCGTGCGGCGGTCTGGGGCTCTTCTTCGCCATCGTCCACGCGTGCCACGTCTCCGAGGCGCACGAGGCCGCCGTCTTTTTCGCGCACGACCATCTGGCGCAGCTCGGCCACGGAGGCGGCCTTGCCGAGGACGCGCAGGCCTTCCTGGCTGGCGGCGTCTTTCACGGTGCCTGCGGGGATCTGCACGTTTTGAGAGCGCAGCGCTTTCTGTACATCGATGGCGGTGAGATTGAAGGAGCGCAGGCGCACGGGGTCCATCCACACATTGATCTGGCGCTTGCGTCCGCCGAGCAGGGTGGCCTGGCCGACGCCGGGCACGCTTTCAAGCTGACGGCGCAGGATTTTGTCCGCGTATTCGGTGATCTCGCGCGCGGGGCGGTCGGCGGTGAGCGCGACGTTGAGGATGGGCGAGGCATCGGGATCGAGTTTTTCGACGATGGGGGGATCGGCATCGTCGGGGAGATCGACGATGACGCGGTTCACGCGGTCGCGGATTTCCTGCGCAGCGACGTCCACGTTCTTTTCCAGCAGGAAGACGACGATGACCTGGGAGATGCCTTCGCTGGAAACGGAGCGCAGTTCATCAATGCCGCTGACGGTGTTCACGGCTTCTTCGATCTTGTCGGTGATCTGGGTTTCGACTTCCTTCGGCGTGGCGCCGTTGAGGCGAGTGGTGATGGCGACGGTGGGGAAGTCCACCTTGGGAAAGCGGTCAACCGGCAGGCGGGTGTAACCGATGATGCCGACGACGACAAAGACCAGGACGATGACGCTGGCGAGGACGGGGCGCTGAACACAGATGCGGGCGAGCCATTGCATGAGGGAGAAAGGGGAAGGGGGGATTAAGCCGGGTGTGTGGGATTGTGCTTATTCATACCATTGGGGCGCTGGAGGGCGCGGAGTGGCAGGGAGGTTCGCCCAGAGCCGATAAAATATCGGCGCTCCCAGTACGGAGCATCCAGATGCGGAGCTGCGTGTGTGTGTGGGAGGTGTGTGGGGCGGTCATGGGGATGAATTAAGATTGAGGAGCGGTCTGCACGGGCACGCCGTCGGCGGCATCGGGGCCGGGGGAGAGGACGACGTTTTCGCCCTGCTTCACGCCGCGGCGGATTTCGATGCGGTCTTTGTCGGTCTCGCCGACTTCGACGAGGCGCTCGGTGAGCTGGCCGGACTCGACGACCCAGATTTTTTGATTGGCACCATCGGCGCGCACGGCGTTCGCGGGAATGGTGATGGCGGTCTGCGGTGGGAGTGCGAGGCGGGCTTCGGCGAAGAGGCCGGGGCGGAGGCGGCCGTCGGTGTTGAGCACTTCGGCCTCCACCTGGAGATCGCGTGTTTCTGCGCGCACGGCGGCGCCGATGAACTTGACGGTGCCGGTGAAGACTTCGCCGGGAAACGGGGACACGCTGAACTCCACAGTCTGACCCACGCGGATGAGTCCGACGGAAGGCTCCGCGACATTGACGAGGAGGCGCAGATGGTGAAGGTCGACGACTTGCGCGACCTTGGAGTTTGCCATCACGTATTCGCCTGCGGTCACGAAGCGCTCTGACACGGTGCCGGCAAACGGGGCGCGGATGGTGGCGTCTTCCAGCGACTTCTTGCTCATGTCGCGGCGTGCTTCTGCGGCGGAGAGGCTGGCGGCGGCGCCATCGCGATCTGCTTTGATGCGGGCGAAGTCGGTTTCGGCGACGGCTTTCATCTGTGCGAGAGGGGCGTTGCGCTTCACCTCGCTCTCGGCGAGATCGAGCTTGGATTTTGCCTGCACGACATTGGCTTCGGCTTCGGCGAGATTGAGCTCGGCGGTGCGGCTGTCGAGCTGGACGAGGACATCGCCGGTTTTGACGATGGTGCCGCGTTCGACGGGGGTCTCGATCACTTTGCCGGTGGTGTCGGCTGCGACGGCGGCGTTTTGTGCGGCGGTGATTTCACCGGTGAGGCGCAGGTAGCGCGGCATGGGGCCTTGCTGTGCGGCGGCGGTTTTGACGGAGATGGCGGCGACAGGTTTTTGTGCTGCGGCGGGTGCGGCAGCGGGTGCTTTGCTGCAGCCGGTGAAGGCAATGCCCAGCGCGCCGAGAGCGAGTGCGGGGGCGTATTTGAGGAGGGGGGAGGTCATGACTGTTTTTTCGAGCGGGAGGCGGGTTTCGGCTGAGCGGCGCGGCGGGAGGTGAGGGCACCGAGAACGAAGTCGGCGATGTTGTCTGCGAGGCGCTGCACTTCGGGCGCGGTTTTGGGAACGGGCGGGCCGAGGCGGTCAACGAAGACGCGGCAGTGATCGTAGTGAAGGCAGAGGCCGATGATGTGATGGCAGTAGAGGGCGCAGTCTTCATCCACCACGCGCCTGCCCATGACGGCGGCGATGATGCGCTGAAGCTCCTCATGAAAGGGGCGGACGATGAGCTTGATGAATTCGTTGAGGCAGGGGGTGGGCTCGCGCATTTCGTGGGCCATGATCTGGCTCTTCACGGGATTCTTGGCGCGCTTGAGCACCACATGATCGAGGAGGTGATGGATCCAGCGGCGCAGGGTGTCTTCGGGTGAAGCGCCGTCTGCCAGGGTGACGGGGGCGTCTTCCTTCATGCTGTCCTGGCAGGAGGAGAGGAAGACCTCGCGGTAGAGTCCGTCCTTGCTGCCGAAGTAGTACTTCACGGCGGCGACATTGGCCTTCGCCTTCAGGCAGATGGCGCGGAGGCTGGCCTTTTCAAAGCCGTCCTTGGCGAAGACGGCGGCGGCGGCCTTCAGCAGGCGCTCGCGGCGGGCCTCGGCATCATGTTCACGGGATGGAGTGGAGTTAAACATGCGTTTATAAACGGGTGTTTAACTTCTTGAGGCGGGATCGTCAACTGGTTTTAGGTGACGAGAAGAGGGTGAGAGATTTGGCGAAATCAAAAAAAGAGGGCGTGGAGTCTTTTCAGACTCACGCCCAGGTCAGCGCTTTGGCTCTGCGGTGCGGTTGAACTTCAACGCTGACATTAGATCTAACGCCGCGATCGGATAAAGCGGATGTACGCGCTGTTAATTTATTTCACAGAAACTCGTAGAAGCTCGCGCGCCTTGCTCAACCCGATGCCCGCGACTGGGGCGTTTTGTATGATGGCACAGCCTCACTGGTGATCAGGGGCATGCATCAGCGCTGAGCATTGACAGGCAAGATGATCTATCTTGCTTTATCTCAACGCTGCCTGGAACGGTCCTTGCCCGCAGGGACTTTGCTATTCCAGGCGGATGCGGGCGATGTAGATGGCGGCGGGGAGCTCGACGTGGCGGTTGGCGGGGGGCTTGCCGGTGCTGTCTTCGTGGGAGGAGTAGTAGCTGACCCAGAGCTCGTTTTCATGCCAGACCATGCCGGGGTAGCCGGTGTCGCTGCCGCCGCTGGGGAGGGTGAGGGCGATGTCGTAGTGCTGGCGGTCCATGCTGGCGATGACGGTGGAGAAAGGTTTGCGGTAGCTGCGGCCTGCGGCGATGAGGGAGTGGTCCGGGAGGATGATGAAGTTTGGCCCGCCGAGGCGGTGCTCTGTGGTATGCCATTGCCATTCGTGGTAGGGCGGGCGGCTGGTCCCGATGTAGCCAAAAAGGGTGCCGCGCTCGCGACGGACGAGGGCGATCATCTCGCCATCGGGCTGTATGCGGACGGTGGCTTCATTCGGGCGGCCGGGTACATCGAGGTGGGTGACGAGGTCCCACTTCAAGCCGTCGGTGCTGGTGACGAGTTTGGCTTTCCAAGGATAGGGGCCGGGGGGCACGGGGCCGTTAGCCTCTGCGGCGGCGGCCACGGCGGGATCGGGGTGCTGGGCGCGGAGGTAGGGGTAGCTAATGCCGTAGGCTCTGCCTTGGAACCAGTCGATGCGCCAGAGCCACTGGCCTTCTTCCATGACTTTGGCGGGCGGGGTCCAGGTGAGGCCGTCGGTGGAGAACATGACGCGGGGCTGCTTGGTCTTGAGCAGCGGGGGCTTCGTCTCCTGATTCCACACGGAGCCGCCGGCGACGATCATGAGCTGGCCGTCGGGCTTGAGGGAGAATTTGGGATCGCGGAGATCGACGCCTGCTTCGGCGATGAGTGCGGCGGATTCCCAGGTGAGGCCATCGGTGGAGCGGAGGACGCGCACCTTGCCGTCATCGCCTGCGTGGGAGATGCCTTCGCGGAAGCAGCAGAACCATTGGTCGCGGTAGCGGGTGAGATCGGTGAAGGAATTGTAGGCGCCTTTGTCCCAGATGCGCTTGGAGGTGACGAGCACGGGCTTGCGAACGGGGTCTGCAGCGGCGGCGGGCCTGCGGCTGAGGAGCGTGAGGGCCGGGGCGAGCAGGAGGAGGGTGAGCCAGGGGCGTGTGCGGCGGAGCATGGGCATGGGGCTTTAACGTGATGAGTGGCAGGAATTGCTGATGAAAATGCAGATGGTGAGGGGTGCTTGATTTATGATTTATGATTTATGATTTATGATTTGGGGGCGGGCTACGTGGGGCTGAGATAATTGATGGCAACTATTTGCGATGGGGCGCGTTGAAGCGTGCGGCCTTGAGCCAACTACTATCAACTGCATGCATTCTCTCTTCTCGCGCGTCTGCGCTTTCTCCTTCTTCCTTGTTTCATTGGCTCAGGTGCATGCGGCGACGAAGCCGAACATTGTTTTTATTTTGGCGGATGATCTGGGGTATGCGGAGGTGGGGGCGAACGGGGCGGATCATTACAAGACGCCGCATATTGATGCGCTGGCGCAGGGTGGGATGCGGTTCAGCCATTTCTACACGGCGCCGCTGTGCGGGCCTTCGCGGGCGCTCATTCTCACGGGGCGCTACGGCTTCCGCACGGGGGCGGTGACGCAGGATGGCAGCGGCATGATGGCGCGCACGGGGGAGAAGGCGGAGATCATGGCTCCGGTGGTGCTGAAGAAGGCGGGCTACACCACGGCGATGATTGGCAAGTGGGGGCAGATTTTACCTGCGGGCGATGCGGCGGAGTGGGGTTTTGACCATGTGCTTAGCTTTCATGGCAGCGGGATCTATTGGAACAAGGCGGCGGCGGGGAGCTGGGTGGAGAAGTATCAACTGCGTGGCGACAGAGAGGGCGAGGGCGGGGTGCGTGCGAAGCCGGGCCCGTACTACATCGACGACAAGAAGCTGACGCTGGCGGACGCTGAATACATGCCGGATGTGCTGCATGCGGATGCTGTGTCGTTTGTGAACGCGCACAAGGATGCGCCGTTTCTGCTGTATTACTCGATGTCGCACGTGCATTCGCAGATTCTGCCGACGCCGGACAGTGCGCCGCCGGATCTGAGTGTGGACGCGGCGACGCGGCAGCAACGGCTTTACTATGACAACATTGCGTACATGGACAAGCTGATCGGCAAGCTGGTGGCGGAGCTGGACCGGCTGAAGCTGCGGGAAAACACGGTGATCCTATTCATGGGGGACAATGGCACGACGAAGGCGAATGCGGAGCGGGCGACCATCGGCGGGCGGCGCATGGTGGGTCAGAAGGGCAGCATGGAGGAGGGTGGCGGGCATGTGCCTTTCATCGTGAACTGGCCGGGCGTGACGCCTGCGGGCCGGCTGAATGAGAACTTTGCGGATGCTTCCGATCTGCTGCCGACGTTTGCGGAGATCGGCGGTGCAGCGCTGCCGGAGAATCGGGTGATGGATGGGCGGAGTCTGCTGTCGCAGATGAAGGGAGAGAAGGAGCCGGCGCGCACGTGGGTCTTCACGCAGCTGGGCGGTCACTGGCATGTGCGTGAGGCGGGCTGGAAGCTGGATGAGACGGGGCAGCTCTTTGATATGAAGAACGCGCCCTTTGAAGAGATCGCGGTGCCTGCGGACTCCAGCGATGCGGCGGCGGTGGCGGCACGGCAGCGGCTGAGCGCGGTGCTGGTGGAGCTGAATCCGGGGGCGGGCTTTCGCGGCGAGGGGGATGGGCGCGGGGACAAGTCGGGGAAGGGGATGCCTGCTGCTGCCACACCTCCGCCACCGATCAATGCGGATCTGGCGGAGCGCGGGGCGAAGTTTGACAAGCTGGATGTAGCGAAGGCCGGGAAGCTGACGCGCGAGTACTTCACCTCCCATCAATCCGATGCCCAAGGCGCGGGCGAGCGCTTTGACAAGTATGACACGGACAAAGACGGGCTGCTGTCGCGCAAGGAGTTCATCACGCGCGGGGGCATGCATCCGGAGGGGAAGTGAGGCTGGATGCCCGTTCTTCGCTCAAGCTTGTTGAACCTTGCGCAATGGACTGACAAGAAGAGCGTTCATGGTGGAAGCGAACTCAGTGCCTGAATGAGGCAAACTCGCGGCGGGGCTCATTGCAGACGCTGCTGGCGGGATAAAAGTGTGGCGGAGTGGTGGGTTTGCTTCCCAGACTGGCTGCTGGAACCCAGGGGAGCACTCGCTAAAGCTCGGCACCCCTGGGCTAAATTACGGAAGGCCGTTGGCCTTCAAGACAAGGACGTCAGTCTATCCGCAAGTCTCCAAAGAAGGGCAGGCTGGATGCTGGGCATCGCTGCTTTGATGCTGATGGCAGGTTCTGGTATGGGAGGAAGTCAGCGCAGCAGGTGGAGGAGCTGCAGGAGGCGGTAGCCGCCCCAGAGGAGGGCGGGAAAGGTGACGACGAAGAGTGAAAAGAGGAGCCCGAGGCGAAAGAGGCGCGGGGTGAAGCGGGGTGAAGCGGGGTGAAGCGGGGTGAAGCGGGGTGAAGCGGGGTGAAGCGGGGTGAAGCGGGGGGAGGCGGGGGGA
>Ga0209512_1001177_pt1 | contig 34536 bp, 31 predicted proteins | sample frozenSSSSmetaG_FD_184142 | JGI IMG/M metagenome (GOLD analysis project Ga0209512, IMG submission 184142) | Glacier valley bacterial and archeal communities from Borup Fiord, Nunavut, Canada, to study Microbial Dark Matter (Phase II) -... | ecosystem: Environmental > Aquatic > Freshwater > Ice >...
GCGTCTAGTTCGGTCCAATTGAGTATTCCGGACCAACGTGACCGGTGATTCCGGGATCGTGACCGACGTTCCGGTGAACGTGACCGGGACGATTCCGGCAACGTGACCGCTGATTCCGACGAACGTGACCGATGCTTTTGGTCACGCCTGTCGGCACGGCGGCATACGCCGTCGGCACGGTGTTGCGCATAAACGAAACCGTGCGTGGCGTGTAGCTTCGATGCTTTTGCAAAGAAACACATGCCCGCCTTAAGGATCAATATGCGCAAACTCAAAGACGCCTTGCGTCTGAAATTCGAGGGTGGACAGTCCCATCAACAAATCGCCAGTGCCCTGGGGCTCTCCAAAGGTGTTGTCACCAAATACGTGGGTCTGGCCGTTGCCGCCGGGCTGGACTGGGCGGCCATTTCAGCCCTGGACGAAGCCGCGCTGGAGCGACGCCTGCTGGCGTCGTCTCGCGCCAGCCAGACTTATGCGCAAGCCGACTTCGGGCGGCTTCACCAGGAGCTGGGCCGCAAGGGCGTGACGCTCATGCTGCTGTGGGAGGAATACTGCGCCCAGGTCGGCGACGAGCACAGTGCGGACTTGCCCCTGAAGCCGTGGCGCTACTCGCAGTTTTGCGAGAACTACCGCCAGTTTGCCAAACGGCTCAAACGCTCGATGCGCCAGGTTCACCGCGCTGGCGAGAAACTCTTCATCGACTACGCCGGCCCGACGGTGGCCCTGAGGGTGCACGGGCAGGAAATTGGCCGCGCCAACATCTTTGTGGCGGCCATGGGCGTTTCGGGCTACTGCTTTTGCCTGGCTACGGCCGCGCAGACCGCACGCGACTGGCTGGGTGCCACCGCGCGGGCGTTGACCTTTTATGGTGGCGTGCCCCAGCTCATCATCCCCGACAACCCGCGCGCTCTGGTGACCAAAGCCGACCGCTACGAGCCGCTGCTGACCGACAGCGTGCAGGACTTTGCCCGTCACTACGGCTGCAGTGTGCTGCCTGCACGCGCTTATCACCCACAGGACAAACCGAAGGTCGAGTTGAGCGTTTTACTGGTCGAGCGCTGGATCCTGGCACGCCTGCGCAAGCATCAGTTCGCCAGCGTGGAGGAGGTCAACGACGCCATCGCCCCCTTGCTGCATTGGCTCAACCAGCGTGCGTTTCAAAAGCTGCCGGGCAGCCGCGCCAGCGTGTTCGCGCAGATCGACGCGCCGGCCCTGATGGCCTTGCCGGTGCAGCCCTGGGAATGGGCGGTCTTCAAGACCGTGCGGGTACACATCGACAGCCATGTCGAATTTGAAGGCCACCGCTACAGCGTGCCCAACGCCCTGGTGGGCCTGGCGCTGGAGCTGCGCGTCACCGCCCATGCGGTAGAAGTCTTGCACCGTGGCAACCGGGTGGCCAGCCACATGCGCTGCGTCCACAAAGGCGGTTTCACCACCGTGACGGAGCACCTGCCCGAGCGCCACCAGCACCAGGCGCAGTGGACGCCCGAGCGGCTGGTGGCCTGGGGCGCGCGCATCGGCGTGGCCTGTGCGGCCACGGTACAAAAGATGCTGCAGCGCCAACCCCATCCCGAGCACGCCTACCGCGCCTGTTTGGGCCTGCTGTCTCTGTCCAAACGCTACGGTGATGCCCGGCTGGAGGCGGCCTGCACCATGGCCCTTGGCCTGGGCACCAGCAAATACACCCACATCCGCGACATCCTGCTCAACCGGCGCGACCTGTTGCAGGCCAGCACCACACCCGAGTGGACCAGCCCGACTCACGCCCATGTGCGTGGCGCGAACTACTACCAATGAAACCCAACACGATAGAGCCCAACATGATGATGAATACCACCCTGAACCAGCTGCGCGGCCTGCGCCTGGAGACCATGGCCCAGGCGCTGGAGCAGCAACTCACGCAAAGCGGCATCAGCGCCATGAGCTTTGAAGAACGGCTGGCCTTGCTGGTCGACCGTGAGGTGCATGGCAGACAGGACCGGCGCTGCGCGCGGTTGCTCAAAACCGCCAAACTCAAATACCCGCAAGCGGCCATAGAAGATTTGGACAGCCGCAGCACCCGGGGCATTGAACGCAGCGAGGTGATGAGTCTGGCCCTGGGGGAGTGGGTTAATGCCGGGCACGCTGTGCTGATCACCGGGGCCACTGGCGCTGGCAAGTCCTGGCTGGCGTGCGCGCTGGCCCAGCATGCCTGCCGGCGTGGTCACAGTGCGCTGTACCTGCGGGTTCCCCGGCTGGGCGAGGAACTGCGCATTCGGCACGCCAACGGCACGTTTACGCGCTGGCTGGACACGCTCAAAAATACTGACGTGCTGCTGCTCGACGACTGGGGCATGGCCGCCATGGACAGTCAAACCCGGGCCGATCTGCTGGAGATCATCGATGACCGGGCCAGCCAGCGCGCCACCATCATCACCAGCCAGTTGCCCATTGAGCACTGGCACGAGTGGATAGGCGACCAAACTGTGGCCGATGCCATGCTCGATCGCCTGATGCAAAACCATCACCGCTTCACCCTCACCGGCGAATCTCTGCGCAAAAAAAGCCCGCCAGCAAAAGAGATCTCCGACCACTAATCAACCACGCTCAGGGGGCCTGCGGCGCCCTGGCAGGGGCCTATTATTTCAAAAAAATTCAATCCCAGAGAAGGGCAAAACAGCCGGGAAAGCAGGCCGGCATAAAATCAAAACGCGCAACACCGACCCTCGGTCACGTTCGCCGGAATGCCGGTCACGTTGCCGGAATCAGCGGTCACGTTCACCGGAATACGCAGCCGGGCTGGTGGTGCATTCGGACCGGGGAACGCAGTACGCCAGTGCCCAACATCAAGGGCTGTTGAAAAAGTACGGCTTGGTGGGCAGCATGAGTCGCAAAGGCAATTGCTGGGATAACGCTGTGATGGAGCGTTTCTTTCTGAACTTGAAGATGGAGCGGGTCTGGCAAAAGGACTATGCAAACCACGCAGAAGCCATGACCGATGTCGCTGACTACATCGTGGGCTTCTACAACTGCACACGATTGCATTCCAAACTGGGCAACTTGTCACCCAACGCTTTCGAGCGTAAATCGGCAACTCAACCACCTATTGATGTGTCTGAAATTACTTGACCACCACAGCCAGATCTCCTCACCATCCGCAGCAGCCCCATCTTGTCCGTCAAGAAATCGATGAAGGTGATGGTGGCGCGCGACTGATAGCGGTTGGGCATGTACATCAGGTATATATGGTTCCGGTCGATGCTGAACTGATATTCGGCAAGCACCTGCACCACCTCACCTGCCTGGACACGCGGCCGGATCACATAGTCGGGCACCAAGCCCACGCCGATGCCGCTCAAAATGCAATCCAGCACAAAGGGGTAGCTGCGTGACATGAGGGTGGGAACAAACTCGATCTCCTCCTCATGGCCATTTTGAGCGGCAGTCATGCGCACACGACCGCTCACCCCGCCCGATGTGATGATGGGCGTGCGCCTGAGCTCCGCCAGAGTCTGTGGCAGACGATGCCGGGCAGCCCATTCGGAGGAAGCGCACAAGGTGTAGTGGACAGGCCCCAGATCCCGAGCCACCACCATGGGGGGAGGCTCCGGGGTGACGCGGATTGCAACATCCACCCCGTCCTTGACGAGGTTGTCGATGAAGTTCTCCAGCCGCACATCCAGGATGATGCTGGGGTACTTCTTCTTGAACTCTATTAGCCAGGGCCCCATGACCAGCTGCCCGAAGCCGGTAGGCGCGCTCAGGCCGATCTTCCCTGTCAGCCTGTCTTCGCTCGCGCTCACGGCATCGCGCATCAGCGCCGATTCATGCACGATGTTCCTGGCATGCTCGTAGACCTGCTGGCCCATGTTGGTCAGCTCAACGCCCTGCGGTGTACGGCGCAGTAACTCGGCATCCAGTGATTTCTCCAACTGGGCGAGGTGGTAGCTGACATTGGCGCGTGACATGTTCAAGGCGCGGGCAGCCTGGCTGAGGTTTCCTCCGTCCACGATTTTCACAAAGATGGTCAGTGCTTGTAGGTCCATGGAGGGCGAGTACCTTCGTGTCAAATATTCTTGACCATCATGTACATTGATGCAGTCATTGTCAATGACGATCTCGCTAGACACAATAAGTAAAAATAAAGCGAACGAACCACAAACTCTGGATATGCAAGGACACATGATGACAATGACACGTTCAAAATTTTTGCGCACCTCGACGCTCGTGACCATGGGCCTGCTCATGGCTTTGCCCATCCTGCATGCAGCGTCGGCGGCAGGCTGGCCCGAACGTCCTATCAAGCTGGTGGTGCCGTTCCCTGCGGGCGGCCCCACCGATTCCGCGGCGCGCGTATATGCCGAGGCGCTGAGCAAGCGGCTTGGGCAACCGATCGTGGTGGACAACAAGCCCGGCGCCTCGGGCGCAGTGGCGGCGGGCCAGTTCATGAACACGCCGGCCGATGGCTACACTTTCATGATGATGGTGACTCCCACCATCTTGGCGCCGCATTTCTTCAAGTCGGCCACATTCAATCCCGCAACCAGTTTTGCGCCGATCACCAAGATATACGACCTGCCCAACGTGATCGCGGTCAACAAAAATTCGCTGCCGGATGTGACCGATCTGAAGTCACTGTTCGCCAAATCCAAGGCAAGCGCGCAACCGCTGATGTACACCAGCTCGGGAGCGGGCAGCTCGGGGCATTTGAGCATGGAACTGATGAAGTCCAAGGGCTTCTCCAACATGCAGCACGTGGCCTATAAGGGCAGCGCGCCCGCGATGAATGACACGCTGGGCGGCGTAGTGCCGGTGATTTATGCGGACATGGTCACGGCCCTGCCGCAAATCAAGGGTGGCCGGCTGAAGGCGGTGGCCGTGGGCACGCCCAAGCGCGTGAAGGTGCTGACCGATGTGCCCACCATGGCCGAGCAGGGTTTTGGCGGCTACGAGGCATCTTCCTGGGGCGGCCTGGTAGCCCCGAAAGGCACGCCTCAAAACATCATCGACCGGGTAAGCGAAGAATCACGGCAGATTCTGGTCAGCGACGAGGTAAACCAACGCTTCGAGCAAATTGGCATTCTTCCCGCCTACCTCACCCCGGCCAAAACGCAGGAACTGCTCCTGTCCGACTTCACCGGCTGGGGCAAGGTAGTCAAGGACAACCATCTCACCGCCGAATAAACATCTCAAAGCATCGAGACGGATCAGCCCACCCATACGCGGGCGCGGGCAAGCCGCGCCTTCGTAAAACGAGAAATATCAAACGCATCATGAAGACACGTATCACAGAGCTGCTCGATATCCGCTATCCCATCATTCAGGGCGGCATGCAGTGGGTGGCTCGCAGCCCGTTGGTGGCCGCCGTCTCCAACGCAGGCGGACTCGGCGTGCTCACCGCGCTGACGCAGCCCTCGCCCGAAGACCTGCGCAAGGAAATTCAGAAAACCCAGGCGCTCACCCGCGCCCCCTTCGCGGTGAACCTGACCTTCCTGCCCGCACAGAACAAGCCGCCATATGACGAGTTCATCGACGTCATCATCGAAAGTGGTATCCGGATCGTGGAGACAGCTGGCAACAACCCCAAGGAATACCTGGGCCGGCTGCATCAGGGCGGCGTCAAGGTGATCCACAAATGCACTTCGGTGCGGCATGCGCTTGCGGCCCAGAAGATAGGGGTGGATGCCGTCTCGATCGACGGATTCGAATGCGCGGGTCATCCGGGCGAAGACGATGTTCCGGGTCTGGTGTTGATTCCCGCCGCGGTCAAGGTCCTCGACATACCAGTCGTCGCCTCGGGAGGCATCGCCACGGGCGCGGGCATGGCGGCCGCGCTGGCGTTGGGTGCCGATGGTGTCAACATGGGCACGCGCTTTTTGGTCACCATGGAATCCCCTGTCCACGATGCCCTAAAGCAAGCCCTGGTCAACGCCAAGGAAACCGATACGCAATTGGTTCTGCGCAGCCTGAACAACACCTCCCGCGCATTGAGAAGCAGTGTGACACAAGAGGTAGTGGACATTGAGCGTCGTCCGGGAGGCTGCCAATTCGAAGACCTGCGTCACCTCGTCACCGGACAGCGCGGCAAGGCGGCGATGCAGTCGGGCTACATTGACGACGCCGTGATCGCTACCGGCCAGTGCGTGGGGCTCATCGATGACGTGCCCACCTGCCAGGAACTGATAGACCGCATGGTGCGGGATTGCCGCGCCGCTTTCGCGCGGGGAACCGGACTGTTCATTTCCTGATCGCGGCAACCTCTGGAGAAGCCATGTTCCATCCCATACGTCCCATACGCGGGCTCGCGGACATCGAGGCCATCGAGCAAACGCCGCTGGATGAGCTGATCCAGCTCCAATCCACTCATGCGCTGTTCGAGGCCTCGGCCCGCGGCCATGGCGCAGGTGCGGCCCTGACCTTCCTTAAGACGGCCGATGTCGATGCCGACGCCGAGCGCTACACCTATGCGCAACTGCTGGGCAAGATCAACCAGGCAGCCAATGCGCTGCATAGCCTGGGGCTAAACAGCCAGGACACCGTGGGCATCATGCTGCCGGGTTGCCCGGAATACCATTTCGCGCTATGGGGGGGCGAGGCCACTGCCATCGTGCAGCCCATCAACCCTTTACTCACGGCGGAAAAAATCTCGTCTTTGTTGAGCGCCACCCGTGCCAAGGTCCTGATTGCCTGGGCCGACCCCGACGATGCCGGCATCTGGCGCAAGGTGGCGCAACTCGCCACCGGCATCGAGCATGTTCTGTACGTGAGCCACGCGGGCCTCGCGCCTGATGCCACTGGCATCCGCGCGTCCGTCCAAAGCTTCGCAGAACTCATTGCCCGCCAGCCTGCGGACCGGCTGCTCTCGGGCCGTGTGATTCAATCGAGCGATGTCGCAGCCTACTTCCATACCGGCGGCACCACCGGCTCGCCCAAGCTGGCGGTACAGACGCACGGCGCCCAGGTCTACACCGCCTGGGCCAGCGTGCAGATGCAGGGTCTGACCTCGAGCGACCGCACCATCAACGGCTATCCGCTGTTTCACGTGGCCGGGGTGTTGCCTGGCTCGCTGGCCTGCTTTTCCGCGGGCGCCGAGGTCATCATCCCCACCACGGAATTGTTTCGCAACAAGGACGTTATTGCTAATTTCTGGCGGCTCGCAGACCACTACACGCCCACCATCATGTCCGCCGTACCCACGGTGCTGTCAGCGCTCTCGGACATAGACCTGGATGGAGCAGACATCTCCTCCATCCGCTACTTCCGCACCGGCGCCGCGCCGCTCAGCGAAGAAACGGCGCGACGCTTCAAAGAGCGTACAGGTTTTCATATTCACGAAAGCCTGGGCATGACCGAAATGACAGGCATCTCCACCATCTCTCCGCCAGGCGTGCATGCCAGCGTCGGCCACGTTGGCTTTAGGACACCACATGCGCGCATCCGTATCGGCAAGATGGACGCCAACGGAAATCTCACGCCAGACGAAGCAGCGGCCGGCGAGACCGGCATGGTGCTGTTCAAGTCGCCCAATCTGTTTGCGGGCTACCTGGGCCGGATCGAGAGAAAAAGCTATTTCACGGACGACGGCTGGCTCATCTCTGGCGACCTGGGTTCGTTGTCGCCCGCTGGCTTGCTCAAGCTGCGCGGACGCTCGAAAGATTTAATCATTCGCAGCGGCCACAACATCGATCCGCAAGTGATTGAACAAGCTCTGGAGAGACACCCCGCCGTGAAGGCCTGCGCCGCGGTAGGCGCGCCAGACCCCTACGCGGGCGAGGTGCCGGTGGCCTTCGTCACGCTCAAAGAAGGCCAGACGGCGGATCCCGAATCTCTGCGCGACTTCGCCGCCCGGCACGTGGACGAGCCGCCCGCGCGCCCCAAATACGTCGAAATCGTGCCCGCGCTGCCCACCACCAACGTGGGCAAGGTCTTCAAGCCCGAACTGCGCGGCATGACTAAGAAGCGGTATCTGGAGAAAGCGCTTGCAACCATCATGCAGCGCAAACAGCAGCCATCTTCTCTCTGGCCGCAAGTGCGCTTTGACGAAACACGAGGCTTCGTTCTACGAGATCCGCGACGCTGCCTCTCGGACACGGACCTGCAAACGCTTGAACATCAGGTGCAATTCATCGGAGCAGATATACGTGTCGAAGCCTGATACTTCTCCATGTGCGGAACATGAAGCAGCGACCGGCTGAAGGAGCGCTCCAATAGTGAGGGATTTGCAATAGCGGCCCCTGGTCTCCGCGCCGACTGAATTTTGACCCACATGCGTGAAACGATGTATCCGAACTTTGAGCCTGTCCATCCTTCAAGGTCGCGAAAGACATCGCATTGCGTCGTTGTTCATCGACAAGAAAGAATGCAGCGCCGGCGGCCGGGCATGGCGTCCAATGGTGGCGCTAGCAGGAGAATGAGCGATTCTGCTTTCATGTGGCCGATGTTCAGGTCGCGTGAACCGGCGTGGTCAATGGCTGTACCGCCAGCCGCAACCCCATCGCCTTAAGAATGGCGGACAAGCTGCTGAGCGCCGGATTGCCCTTCGGCGACAGCGTGCGATAAAGCTGGGTCAATACAGCTCGCTGAACGTTGCTGAGCGGGTCATTTGATGGATTATCCCGAAAGACCGTAACGGGTCGAATGCGTGAACTCGTCGGCCAGAGACGGAGACCTTGAGCCGACCGGCGTCCCTGCGCTGAGTCAGCGAGATTCTCGAACGTCCGCAGTTCACTTCAGACGAGACTTTGACTTAACCAAAACCGGCGTGTGCCGATGACCGCAATGCGGCCAAGACCGTGAATTCAGTCAATCACATCGACCGGCTGCAACCGCTGCGTTGCGGACTTTGGATTCGTGTTCAATAAACGACCGTTTAATGAACACTATTTCAACACTGGGATTTGACCTGGTTCGGTCCGCTACAGACTGGCTGCTGACATAGGGTTATTCAAGCGGCTCGCTCCATACCCGACGTTGGCATCAGCGGGTTGGATGTCTGCAATGTGACGCAGATTTTAATGATTGCTGCACCCGCACCCGGCAAAAAGCAGTCGCTGGCCTGTATTGTAAGCTGACGGTCGGTGCTTCAATCTGGCGAACACGCAGCTTTGAGATCCAGGGATCCGAAGTTTGCAAGATCAGCGCTGCCTTCGCACTCCCCTCAAGCTTTCAGCGAGTACCAAGCGACGCAGTTTTCGTCCACCACACACTCTACAACCCACTTTGCAATGAGGAAATTCATGCAAGCAACTGCTTCGCCTGTCGCAAGACTCAGTTGCTGCGCATCTTGCTCTCCGATGGGGCGGCTGAACAGAGCGGGAAATGCGTCGACGATCCGTTTGGGCCCGGTGGCCAACGATTGGCGCAGCCGATCCAGCGCACGATTCTGGCCGGATCTGAGCGACGCCAGGCGTTCATGCAGTCCATAGAACGGCTCGTTGTGGGAAGGCAGCACGAGCACATCGTTGGGCACCTCCCTGAGCAGCTTGTCGAGCGATTCGTACCACTCTTTCAGTGGATTGGCCTTCGGCTCGCTCGCGAACACAGACACGTTCGACGAAATCTTCGGTAAAACCTGATCGCCCGCGATCAGAAGCTTCAACTCGGGGCAGTACAAGCATGCGTGTTCGGGCGAGTGGCCACCGGTCGTAATGATCCGCCAGCCATGCTCGCCCAGTGGGAGCTCGTCGCCGTCCTGCAGGCGCCGGTAGCTCTCGGGCAGAGCATGGATATATTTGCCAAAGCTGCCAAAGCGACTGCGGTAGCTTTCAATGGCTGCCTCGGACCAACCGGCGCGTCGATGGAATAGCACGCCGTCGGGAGGGGCTTCGCGGTTCGTGTCGGCATGCATCACGCGGCACGTCAGGTACTCCAGGCGGCTCATGTGCAGGGGAATGCCGGCGCGACGAGTGAACCAGCCGGCCAGGCCGATGTGGTCCGGATGCATGTGCGTGACGTACACCCCTTGGAGCGGGCGCGACAACGGCCCCTCTGCCATCAAGGCGAGCCAGTCGGCCACGGTGTTGGGGTTGTTGAGGCCGGTGTCCACCTGCACCCAGCCATCGTCGGTTTCTATCGCCCATACATTGATGTGATCGAGCCGGAAGGGCATGGACAGCCGGATCCAATGGACGCCGGGGGCGACCTCGACCGTGTGGCGTGGCGCAGGGGGCTCAAAGGGATACGTGAGGAGTGTCGCTTCGGGTTTCATCATTCTGTGGGTTTCAAAGAATAAACACGGGCCGAGGGTTCGTGATTAGCCCTCGCCGACCGGTTGGGTATTGCGCGCAGCGCACTGTACTGGCGGTTCTGGAACGGTAACACGAGGGTCACGCCCGCGCCTACCACGGCGAAGCAGGACGGATTTAAATGCCAGTGAGCCCACCCGTGCACAGGACGGTTTGGCCACTCACATAGTCGGACTCAGGAATACAGAACAAATAGGCTGCGCCGGCTGCCTCTTCCGGTGTGCCAGCACGACCTAACGGGATACTGCGCTCCAGCATGGCCATCAGGTCTGGATTCACGCCCACCTTGATCGCTCGCCCCTCAATGCGAATGGAGGAATCCTCATCTGAAGTGGCATCAGTAGCGCGTGTCTTGATGAGGCCATACGCCACGCAATTCACAGTGGTGCACATACGCCCCCACTCCTTGGCAAGGGTCATGGTAAGACCGATGATGCCTGCTTTGGAGGCTGAATAGTTGACCTGCCCCGCGTTGCCGAAGATTCCTGCGACCGAGGAAACGTTGACCACCTTGCGAACCACGCGGCGACCGACTTGGGCATCGGCCTGGCTCAACGCCCGGATGACCGGTTGCGCGGCCCGGAGAATGCGAAACGGCGCGGTCAGGTGCACATCAATCATCGCGTACCACTGCTCATCCGTCGTCTTCTGGATGACGTTGTCCCAGGTGTAGCCCGCGTTGTTGATCAGGATATCGAGCCCATTGAACGCCTCGGTCGTGGTGCTGATCAGGCGATCAGCGAAATCGGCGGCAGCCACGTTGCCGCAGCAGACCACCGCCTCGCCGCCCATCTTGAGGATTTCCTCCCGCACGGCTGCAGCCGGCTCATCGTCGAGGTCATTGAGAACGAGCCGAGCGCCTTCGCTCGCGAGTTTGAGGGCCATCGCCCGGCCGATGCCTCGGCCCGAACCGGTGACAACGGCCACCTTGCCATGCAATTTTCCTGACATGCGTTTCCCCGTTTACCTGGAGCCAGTCGACTCGGCGTCATAGGCCCCTGCACTGCCTTGCTGACGGAGAACCGCACGTTGGATTTTTCCGGTCGCTGTCTTCGGCAAGCTGTCCAGCAGGCGCAGGAACCGCGGTTTGGCGAACCTCGGTAGCAGGGCACTGGCCTTCCTGGCAACGTCTGCGGCATCCAGCGTAATGCCTTCACTAGGCACCAAGGCCAGCATCACCTCGTCCTCCCCGCCTGGACCATCTGCCGGAACGGCATAGGCCGCCACTTCGTGAATGCCAGACAGCTGGCCTACCACGGCCTCGATCTCTGTTGCCGAAATATTCTCGCCCCGGCGGCGTATGCAATCCTTGATGCGGTCTACGAAGGAAATGAGTCCATCCGCGTCCCTCATGCCGGCGTCGCCCGTATGGAACCAGAGATTGCGCCATGCCTCGACCGTCTTCGCAGGGACGTTCAGGTAACCCGCCATGAATCCAAATGGCACTTTGGGTCGCACCAGGATTTCACCTGTCTGCCCTGCTGGCACTGGCATGTCGGTTTCGGGGTCTGCTATACAGATTTCGAAACGGTCTTCATGCACCCATCCGGCAGCGTTCGGCGCCGGGTGCCCGATCCGTCCCCAGATGGGGATGCCCACCTCGGTCATGCCGAAACCGGAAACGACGTCCTTCAAGCCGAATCGTTCGCGGAAGACTGCTTCGTGCTGAGCGGGATTGGGGGCGCTCAGGCTAGCGCGCAAACGATGGTTTTTATCCTGCTCCGTGGGCGACTGGTTGATGACGTACATTGCTGTCGTCCCCAGGTGGTTGGTCAGTGTGGCACCGCTTTCCTGGATATCGGACAGCCAGGTGCTGGCGCTGAAGCGCCGTTTCAGGAAGGCCCGAATACCTGCCTGCACCGTGGCCCCCAACTGCATGAACAGGCCATTGGCATGGAACAAGGGCAGGCAGATGTAGTACTTGTCGTGTTCGGTAATTTCCAGGCTGCGTATAGACCCCAGTCCGAGCAAAGCACAGTGGCAATGTGGCATCAGAACACCCTTGCTTGGCCCAGTCGTTCCCGATGTGTACATGATGCAGAAGATGTCCTTGGGCTGCGGTTCATCGCCTTCCCAGGCTTCACAGGTCCGGCTGTCAGTCCATGCCACCTGGCGCCAACTTTCGGGCAAATCAACGGCCAAATCACCAACCACGATGAGTGTCTTGAGGTGGGGTAACTCCGCCGCCAGACTGGCAATATGTTCGACCAACGCCGCGTCCACCACGATCGTCGCCAGTTGGCAGTCATTCAACTGATGGCGGAGAAACGAGGATCTCAGTTCGGTGTTGAGCATCGCCGCGGTCGCCCGCAAGTAGCCAATGCCAAACACGGTCTCCACCATGGCGCAACTGTTCAACATGAAAACGCCCACGCGCTCCTCAGGTTGGACTTCCAGCTGATGCAGAAAGCTGGCAAATCTCTTGCTGCCTGAATAGGCTTCTCCCACGGTGAGGGCCTCGCCCTCGCTGTCCTGCAGCCAGGGCGTGTCGGGATGACTGGCTGCCCATTCGCGCAGTGCATCGGTCAGCGTGCACGCTTGGGGTTCGTTGATTCGGCTGTACATGGGCGTCTTCCTTAACTCGATGAAATGTCAGTGTTTTGCATGTTCAAACTTCCAGCACCGAGAGCCAGTGGACATGGGCCATCGCCTCTGATGGGACTGACTCCAGCGTCGATCCCATTAGACCGTTCCAGCGGTTGAACCATCCCGCCATGGCTACGCACGACACAATCTCTATGATTTCCTCATCGGAGAAAACCGACTTGGCCTGCTCCATCGCCAGAGCCGGTTCATACACCGGTAAGGTGCCGCCGGCGCTGGCAATGGCCAGCGCCTTCCTCTCCTTGTCCGTGTACTGAGGGTCGTCCGAATAGGACGGCAGAGAAGCCAACTTTTCCCAGGAAATTCCCAGATGATGAGCGGCGTGGACAAGGTGGGTCGTTGTATAGCGGCACTGTGCGCCGCGCGCAGCTTCCGCAGCGATCAGGAACCGTAGCTGTTCCGCGAGTAGCCCACCCCCCCTCAGCGTCACACTCAGAAGCTTCAGCAACGCAGGCACCACGCCCGGTTTGCGTGCCATGGTCAGCAGCGCGTTGGGACGGTAGCCGACAAAACTCACCAACTCTTCGAGAATTGGATCTCTAGATCGGGGGTCGTGCTCATTCAAGGGCTCGATGCGCGCAGGGAGTTTTGTTTTCATGGACGTACTTTGGGTTGGAGTTTCGTGAATAAAATCGATGTCAATGGCTTAAGCCGCCTGGCACAGCGTCACCACACAGGCGTGCACCAAAGCCCGCTACGTGGCGGTTGGCAGTCACATCTGAGTGTTCGGCCGCATGTCCTGCGAGCACCTGCTGTGCTAGCTCTCGTGCACCGGGACATGGTTTTCCGGCTCCTTGGAACATTGAATTCCTAAAGGGTGCCACAGGGCCGGACTTTCAGCGGCCGAGTATGGTGATGACTGCGGCGGCTTCTTCCACACCGTTGAAACCACCGCCGTTTTCAGCGACGCCCAATCGCGCGCTTTCGACTTGACGCGCACCGGCCTCGCCTCGAAGCTGGGTGACCAGCTCGTAAATCTGGGCCAGCCCGGTCGCGCCGATTGGATGACCGCGCGAGATCAAGCCACCCGACACACTCACGGGTATACGGCCACCCAATGTGGTTGCCCCTGACTCGACCAGAGGCCCTCCTTCGCCGAATTTGCAAAACCCGAGATTCTCCGTTTGCTGGATTTCCGCGAATGCCGTGGCATCGTGCACCTCGGCAAGAGACATGTCGTTGGGGCCAACACCTGCGATTTCATAGGCTTGCAAGGCAGCCAGATGGCAAAGGTGCCGATCGAACTCATGGGCCTGCCGATCAGATCCCGAGCGCAACACGCTGGCCAGCACGCGTATGGCCCTGCTGCGATTAGCCATCTTTTTCAAGCCATTCTCATTGCACACAATGGCCGCTGCCGCGCCGTCGCTGATCGGAGAGCACATGGGCAAGGTCAAAGGCCAGGACACGATGCGTTCGTTCAGAACCTCATCGATGCTCATCGGATACTGGAACTGCGCAATCGGATTGAGGGTTGAATGGGTATGGTTCTTGGCGGCCACGGCGGCCAGCTGACGCTGGGTGGTGCCGAACATTTCCATGTGCAAACGGCTCAAGTTGGCATAGATGTCCATGAACGGGCTGCGTTGTCCGGGTTCAGGGGTACCTGCGGGGGGCTGCACCGAACTGCCAAGGCCACTGAGTAACGCCATTTGCGCCTCCGTGTTATGAACATCCCATGCTCCGGTGAACACGCCAAAGGATTTGGCGCGATCGGAAGAGAACAGCTTGTCGACGCCAACGGCGAGGCAGATGTCACCTTCGCCAGAGGCCACATAGAGTCGCGCGGCATTCAGGGCGGTGCTGGACGTTGCGCAGGCATTCTCGACATTCGTCACAGGAATACCGCTGATGCCCATCGCCCGCAACGCGACTTCGCCCGGAACCATGATCTGGCCTTCAATGTAGCCTTGGCCTGCCGTACCAAAGTACGCCGCCTGAATTTGCGATGCCTCACAACCGGCATCTTTCAACGCCGAGGTCACGGCCTGGCTGACGAGGGCCTTGACGCTTGTATCGAGTTGCTTGCCGAAATTGGTGATGCCAACCCCTGCCACATAAATATTCTGAGTGATCATGCCGCCGCTCCTGTCGTTATAAGACTCTCGACATGCGCACGTTGCCTGTCGAGTTCCTGGGTCGTTCCGGACCAAACCACCTGGCCGTGGTCAAGGACGTATTGGCGATGGGCCAGTTTCATGGGCACCTTGAGATTCTGCTCAACCAGAACAATGCCCGTGCCCTGGCTGTGAACCTCGGAAAACACCCGAACCAGCTGGTCAACGATGACGGGCGCCAAGCCCTCGGTAGGCTCATCGAGCAAAAGCATGCGGGGATTCCCCAGCAACGCTCGTCCGATCGACAGCATCTGCTGTTCACCACCCGATAGCTGATCACCACCGAAACTCAGCCGCTCCTGCAAGCGAGGGAAGATTTCCAGCACCCGATTGAGAGTCCAATGCCCCGGTTGGTGGGCAATTGCACCAATCTTTAAATTTTCCAGCACCGACAGATTCGGGAAGATTCGGCGTGTGTCTGGCACCAACGCCACACCGAGCTTGGCAACAGCTTCGACACCAAGACCCGAAATGTCCTGATCGCCCAGCAAGCGCCGGCCAGCAACCAAGGGCATCAAACCAATCAAGGTTTTCATCAAAGTCGTCTTGCCCGCACCGTTGCGCCCGACAATGGCAACAATTTCATGAAAATCGATCTGGACGGAAATTTCTTCCAGCGCCAACGCCTGCCCGTACTTGACGCTTGCTTTTTCTAGCTGGATCACTCGGCATCCTCCCCAAGGTAAATGGACCGCACTGCCTCATCCTTCTTAATGACCTCGGGGGCTCCACAGGCGATGATCGAGCCATTGCTCATGACGACGATTTCACTGGAAAGTGACATCACTGCCTCCATGTTGTGCTCGATCAGGAGCACGGTGCGTCCCTTCGAGACTTTCTTGATCAACTCTAGGGCAGCCTCGATTTCATGGTGACCGATGCCTGCCAACGGTTCATCCAGCAGCAAAATCTTGGGGTCAGGCAACAAAGTCACACCCAACTCCAAGGAACGCTGCAAGCCATAGGGCAGGGTGCCCGCAATTTCGTCGCGGTAGGCCGTCAGCCCTGTCAGCTCCAGGATGGACTCCAATTGCTCGCGAAGCTGCTTGTCGAAATGGCGGCTGATCCAGAATGGCTGGAAACCCGGACGTCGGGATTGCGCCGCGATCAGCAGGTTGTCCGTGACGGACATGTCGCCGAAGATCTTGATGATCTGAAAGCTCCTGCCGATTCCCATGCGGGCCCGGTCGTATGCGGGGCGTTGACTGATCTCCTGGGCGCCGCAATACACCTTGCCGGAATGGCGCATTTGCCGCCCTGCCAGGACATTCAACAGCGTCGTTTTCCCTGCGCCGTTTGGCCCGATCAGGCCATAGACACGACCTTCCTGGAACTCATGACTGACATCGTCAATCGCCTTCAAGGCGCCATAGCTGACGGTCACACCCTCACATCTGAGCGCCACATTGTTCATTTGGCACCTCCCTGGCGATGCTGACGACTCTTCTGGTACGCAGCGAAGCCCTTCTCCAGTTCACCCATGATGCCGCGCGGGAAGAATATGGTCATGAGAATGAACGCCAAGCCCAGTAATCCGTACCAGTACTCGGTCCAGCTGCTCAGCCACTCCTTCAGGACTTCGAAGACGATCACGCCGACGGTGGCTCCCCACAGTGAACCAGAGCCGCCCAGAAGCGTCATGATGATCACGTCACCCGATGTCGTCCAATGCAACATCTGCGGGTTCATATACATCAGCAGCGAGGCCAGTAAAGCCCCTGCGAGACCACTCAAGCCCCCTGAAATAACAAAGGTGATTTGTTTGTAGCGGTTGACATTGAAGCCCAATTGATCGGCACGGGTTTCATTGCTTCGGATGCCAGCGATAACACGGCCAAAAGGTGAACTGCGCAGGGAGATCACCGCCAGCATGACCAAGGCATAAACCACCAGAACAAACCAGTAATAGTTGACGGGGTCGTAGAAATCAATGCCCAGCAGGCTGGGACGCTCGACGCCGGAAATTCCATCGGAGCCTCCCGTGAAACCGCGCAGCTTGCTGTCTGCAAGGATGAAGATCAACTGTGACAAAGACAATGTCACCAAGGCGAAGAAAATGCCAGAGACCCGCAGGGCAAAAAAACTGAAAAGCAATGCAAAGGTGGCGCCCAGGACAATGGCAAGGCCAGCACCACCGAAAAACGGCAATCCATACTTTTGGGTCGCCAAGGCCACGGCATAGCCGCCCACACCCAGGAAGGTGGCATGCCCGAAAGACACCATACCCAACCCGCCAAACACAAAATCAAAACCGATGGCAAAGATGGCCCAGATGGCCGCCAGGGTGACCAGTTGAATCAATGCTTCCCCTGGATGGACGAAGGGCAGAAAAATCCCCACCACGGCCAGCATCAACCCGAAGTAAACGTCGAATCTGGAGAGCTTCATGCAGTCCTCGCAGTACGGTAGAACAAGCCCTGCGGGCGTATCAAAAGGGTGCCAATCAGCAAGGTAAAGGTAATGATGTCAACCCAACTGGGCAGATACACATAACCAATGGCACGCACCATGCCGATCAAAATAGAAGCGGCCACGGCTCCCCGGATGTTCCCGAGGCCACCGAGAATCACGACGACGAAGCAGTCAATGATGGTATTGGTTGCCATGCCCAGTTCGATCGGAAACAGCGGCGCTGCGATCGCACCGGCCAGACCGGAGAGACCACAGCCGATGGCAAAGACGCCCATGCGAATGGCACCCACCGGCAGTCCCAAAATACGAACCATTTCCGCATCACTGCTTGCAGCCCTGACGAGCATGCCTAAGGTGCTTTTTTCCAGCATCAAGTAAAGGCCGCCGGAGACAATGACACCGAACCCGATCACAAACAACCGGTAAATGGGGATCGTGCTCCCCAACATGTCCACTGTGCCACTCCATAGTGGAGGAATCGCGACTTCCTGGTATCCAGCCCCCCAGAAGAACCGGACCACATCGCTCACGACCAGAATTAGACCAAAAGTCAGAATCAATTGATAGAAATGTGGGCGCTCGTACAGCGGACGCAACGTCAACTTTTCAACCGCAGCGCCCACCAGCGCGGTGAGGACCGTGGCCGACAGAACTCCGACAAGAAAAGACCCACTTCGTTTTCCCGCTTCATACGAGACGTATGCGCCAAGCATGTAAATGGCGCCATGGGCAAAATTGATCACCCCCAGCATTCCGAAAATAAGGGTGAGTCCAGCTGCCAGCAAAAAGAGCAGCATGCCCAGACTCAGGCCAATTACAAGAGTTGACATATAAATTACCAGTTACGACCCGAATGAGAGAGGCAGTGACGACACATCAGGGCAACCTCCATGGAGTTGCCCTGCAACGACGGCTCTCAGCGCTTACAGTCTTCGAAAAGTTTGGCTTCAGGGAAAACTTTGGTGATCTTCATTGTCAAAGCGGGCGCTGGCGGGGTGCCATGGACCACTTCGCCCCAAAAACCCGGCTGCAGGGCCTGGTGATCGCAGGCACGCATGGTTTTTTTGCCTTCCACGGAATTTTCGCGAACGCTGTTTGCAAACGCGTCTATCCATTTTTCTTTGTCCCAGGAGCCTGTTTTTTCAACGGTATCCAACCACCACGACATTCCGTCGTAAGCTTCCCCCGCCGCGTTAGGAGGGAAGGTGCCGAATTTCTTCTGATAAGCCTCGACGAACTTTCGATTGGCTGCATTTTCAATGGTGTAGTGATAACGCAGACCAGTGTTGACGCCCATCGCCGCCACCCCTACGGCCGCAGCCATAGTTTCATCCGCTGCCACAGGTCCAAAAAGAACTTTTCCCTTGCTCAGATTCACCTGGCCGGCCTGCTTTAGAAATGTGACTACATCCGAGCCCGTCAGCATCAATAAGACGCCATCCGCATCGGACTTGGTGATTTTGTCCACGATGGATGAATAGTCACGATTACCAAATGGCGGAAAGTCCTCACCTACGATTTGTAGACCATTTTGCTCGGCCTGTTTTTTAATCCACTCCCACCCGTCACGCGTGGCCTGATAGTCCGCTGTGACCGCGTAAATTTTCTTGAGCTTTTTCTCCTGCGCATAAACCAACGCCATGCGATTCTCCATACCCAAGTTATTCGAGGTGCGGAAGGTGTAACGAGAGCCGCCAGGAACAGTGATTTTGTCGTCCGCTGAAATGGTGACGAGATGGGGAATCTTGCGCTGCTTGGTCAGGTTCATGACGGCCAGCGTGGAAGCAGAGCCCACCGCACCGAAAATCATGTGAGAGCCTTCTGAGATCAGTTTGGTGGCCTTCTGGACAGCCGGCTGCGGCTTGGTCTCATCGTCCTCCCACACCATTTCGATAGGCACACCCAGAACCTTGCCTCCGCGCTCTTCAATGGCAATTTGCACGCCCTTGCGCATGTCCTCGCCCAGCAATCCATACGGACCAGACAGAGAAAGCACGCCGCCAATCTTGAATTTTTCGGACTTGGTCTGTGCATGTCCTATCGACACCAGGCCCATGGTTGTCGCAGCTGCTACAACCATACTTTTTTTGAACCACCTTGCGAAGCTACTCATGATTTGTCTCCTTTAGTTGACCGAAATGAATTTCCCGTTAGCTAATGCGAGCCGAAATGCTGCCATCGACCACTATCTCTATGGCTGTGATGTATTTGGACTCGTCACTTGCCAGGCACAAGGACGTGCTGCCCACATCCCATGCTTCCCCCGTATGGCCTATAAGGCACTGTTGTTCGTGGATGCACCAGGGTTAGCTGGCCCGCCCGTAAAGGGTCACCACAGTGACCCCACCCAGGCCCGCGTTGTGCTGCAAGGCGAACCGCGCATTCGCCACCTGGCGCGCCTCGGCGGTCCCGCGGATCTGGTGCGTCAGTTCGTAGCATTGCGCCAAGCCGGTCGCGCCCAGGGGATGTCCTTTGGACAGCAACCCGCCCGAAGGGTTGACAACGACTGCGCCGCCATAGGTATTGGCCTCAGACTCGACGAAGGCCTGACCCTCGCCGACTGCGCAGAAGCCAAGTGCCTCATAGCTGAGAAGCTCGTTCTGCGCGAAACAATCGTGTAACTCGCACACATCGATGTCCTGCGGCCCCACGCCCGCAACCTCGTAGACTTGGCGGGCGGCCTCACGCGACATATCGAATCCCACGACGGATATCGCCGACTTGTCGCTGAACGTGCCATCGCGATCGGATACAAGCGACTGACCCAGAACCTGGACGGTTGAGTTGAGTCCCATCTTCTGGGCGAATTTCTTGCTTACAAAAATCGCGGCCGCGGCGCCACAGGTTGGCGGGCATGCCATCAATCGGGTCATGATGCCGGGCACTATGGCGGAGCTGGCCAATACCTCTTCCGGTGTCACTTCCTTGCGAAACAGTGCCAGCGGATTGCGGGCGGCGTGCCGGCTCGCCTTGGCCCGAATCTTGGCGAAGGTTTCAAGCGAGGTGCCATACCGCTCCATGTGCTCCCGGCCTGCTGCAGCAAAGTAGCGGATCGCCATGGGCAATTCGGGATGGCCAAACACCTCGTCCATAACCCCGTTGAAATGATCCAGCGGATCAGGTCGGTCACTCCAGTGGTTTTTCAAAGCACCAGATGGCATCTGCTCGAAACCTACTGCCAAGGCGCAGTCAGCCGAGCCATTGGCTACCGCCTTGCGCGCAAGGTACAAGGCTGTGGATCCTGAGGCACAGTTGTTGTTGACATTGACCACCGGCACCCCGGTCATGCCTACTTCATATACCGCCCGCTGGCCGCTGGCCGAGTCTCCATAGACGTAGCCTGCATAGACCTCCTGCACATCGGGGTAGGCCAGGCCGGCGTCCTGCAGCGCCTGGCGGATCGCTTGGGCGGCCATCTCCGGATACGGCAGGTTGTCACCGGGCTTTTTGAATGGGGTCATGCCGACACCGGCAACGAGAACTTGCTCTTGCATTGCTATATCTCCAGGTTAAAGCATCGTTATGTGTGCGTTCAGTCGACTCGTGCCGCGGTCACGAGACCATCCGTTCCTGCGCTTGCCAGTACTTCTTACGTACTTCCTTCTTCAGGACCTTGCCGACCGTGCTGCGGGGCAACTGCTCGACGATCTCGACATCCTTGGGTGCCTTGACGCTGCCCAGTCGGCTCTTGACGAACTGGATGAGGTCTTCTGGGGTCACAAACTGATTCGGCCGCAACTCAATGACCGCCTTGACGGCCTCGCCCCACTTCTCGTCGGGCACGCCGATGACCGCGCAGTCCTTCACGGCCGGGTGGGCCATAACCGCGGCTTCGACTTCCGACGAGAAGACGTTGAAGCCGCCCGTGACGATCATGTCCTTCTTGCGGTCGACGATGAACAAGAAGCCTTGCTCGTCGAAGTAACCCACATCACCCGTGCAGTGCCAACCATGGCGCTGCACCTCAGCCGTGGCCTCAGGGTTCTTGTAGTAGCCCTGCGTCACGATGTCGCCCTGCGCGACGATTTCGCCCACGGCCCCCGGCTGAACGAGCAGATTACCGTCGTCATCCATGATCGCTACCCGCGTGAAGGGGAAGCGGCGCCCCGCGCTCAGCAGACGCTGCCTTGGTGCGATCTGGCCGTCGATCAGATGATCCTCAACCCTGAGCACGGAGATGGCAGCGGGCACTTCGGCCTGACCATAAATCTGCAGCATGACCTGGCCAAAGACCTCGATGGCCTCGGCCAGCTTGTCGGGCGACATCGGGGCTGCGCCGTACATGAGGTAGCGCAACGCGGAGAAGTCGAAGTCGCGCACATTGGGCTGAGCCAGCAGGGTGTAGATGACCGTCGGCGGCAGGAACAGCATGTTGACCCGATCCTGCGCGATCACCCTGAGCAGGTTTTGCGGATCAATGCCGTCCATCAGGATGACGCGGCCACCACGCGCCATGAACGGTAGGGACACCAGCCCCGCCGTGTGGGTGATGGGTGCCGCCGCCAGCACGGTCATGCGGTCGGTCACGTTCATCGCCGACATGTGGTTGGCCAGGGTCGCCGTCACGTTGCGGTGGCTCAGCATGACGCCCTTGGAGCGGCCCGTGGTGCCACCGGTCCCCATGATCATGGCCAGCGCCTGCGGTTGCGATGACGCCGAGAACATCTCGGTCGAATGGCCCTGGATCAGCCTGTCGACTGACAGGTCGACCCCGCTGGACTCATCCAGCGAGATGTAGTGACGGATGCGGGGGACCTTGATGCGGATTTCGGCAACCTGGTCGGCGTGGCGCGCCTGGTAGAAGAGTACGTCGCAGTCCATGTCCTGCAGGAACTCGATGTTGGTATCCACGCTGTTGCGCGCGTTGACCGGCAGCCAGACGCCTTGGGTGCGCAGGATACCCAGCAGCGCCGTGAACGCGGACCCGGCGTTGCCGCCGAGCACAGCACCATGAAAGCCGGGCCCAAATCCAAGGGCTTGCAGCCCGCGGGCGATCTGGCAGGTCAGTGCTCCTGCCTGGGCATAGGTGATGGCCGGGGCATCGCGTCCACAGTCCACAAAGCAGGGGGCATCCGGGTGGTTAGTGACACCGGCATCGAAAAAGTCGATCAGATTCATCGCAGTGGTTCTCCGTTCAAGCCTTGGCGGATTGGACGAAGATCGTCGACAATTTGCCTGTCTTCGGCAGCAACACAGGCATTGGCGGCCTGTCGTCTGACGACGGTGGGTTTGTTGGATCCTGTGTACTTGCAGGTTCGTTATGCATATCGCTCATTTGGTACTTTTTCGTGAAGACTGGTACCATTTGACTCCCCGAAAGGTACCAAGTCAATATATTTGGTACCGAATTTCATTAGGAAAAACCCGCATGAGAAAAAGGCTCACAGACGACGAGTTCTTCGATGCACTCACCGCTTTGTTACTTGCAGAGGGCATCAAAAGCCTGACGGTGGGCGAGATTGCCTCGCGGATGTGCTGCTCCCGGCGTCGTCTTTACGACATTGCACAGACGAAAGAGGAGATCTTCTGCGCGACAGTAGAACGCTTCTTCCACAGCGTTCTCGACGAGGGTGAAGCGCTGATTCGCAGCGAGCAGAACCTGACAGCGGCGATCGCCGCCTACCTTGGTGTGGGCGTTCGGGCGGCCAGTCGCATCAGCGTTCAGTTCCTGAAGGACGTTGAGGACTCCGAGCCAGCCAGGACTATTTTCGACAACTATCAGCAGGCCCGCACCATGAGGTTGTCACAATTGATAGATGAGGGCGTACGCCAAGGGGTATTCGTCGCATGCCGCGGCCTGCTGGTGTCCGAAATCATACTGGGCGCAGCACTGCGGCTGCGGCGGCCGGCGTTTCTCGCCCAAGCCAATCTGACCATCGAAGAGGCATTCCAAGAGTTCTACCGGGTACTGCTGGACGGACTCCTGGCCGACGCCACTGCGCCGAAGACCGTCCAGTGCGACGATCAAACGAGCAGGGGCATCGCGCGAAGGGCTCAGCAAGCTTCCTCAGAGAAGCAGAAGCGGCAAGACGTTGGCAATGACGATGCCAGCAGGATGCTGATGGCAGCCTGGAACCGCGGTTAGATTTCAACAGATCTATTCGGAGTTGCACGCAATTCGGTAGTTCATTTATCACCGTCAGGAGCAAACGGGATAGGCTTCCCAGTTTTCCTGGATGCAATGCTTGATCCGTCACCTTCGCTCAAAACCGACTGACCCAAGGTCGACGGTCTGCTTTGGCGCTAACGGTTGAATACCGCCTTTGGGCGCGGGAAGGAGTCGGCTGGGAACGGCTGTTCTCGGGGTAGTGACTAAAGTCCCCGAAAGTTGCCATTGACCAGCGGCAGCATACGCCTGCGAAGCGGAAGCTCACGGCAACAATCAGAAAGTCGGCAAGGGGCCCCTTCCTGCCCGCCAGAAATGACCGCTGACGGGTAGGCAAGACGTAGGAATTGAACCTCCAAAAAGCTGCCGGTGGTGAATGGCTGGATACGCTGCAATGCCGACCTTGGTTTCGTGTCCAATAAATGATCGTTTTCTTACCAGCTGACCTTACGCAGCAACCCGCCTGTTAGCCTACGCGCATGAAAAATTCTGAACTGGAGTTGTACACGGACTATTTGCTGAGCAGCTTTGGAGCGACGACAGCGACGGGGCTGTCGGCCATGGTGCAGGGCGATGTCAGTCATGACCAGATTACGCGGTTTTTATCCAGGCAGGACTACACGTCCAAGGACTTGTGGCTGCAAGTCAAGGCGATGGTTCGAGAAGTGCAGACTGCCCAAGGGGTGCTGATTTTTGACGACACCATCCAGGAGAAGGCATGGACGGACGAGAGCGATTTGATCTGTTGGCACTACGACCATTGCAAGGGTCGCACGGTCAAAGGGATCAACCTGCTCAACGCGCTGTACCACTGCAACGGCAGGTCGATTCCGGTGGCGTTCGAGTTGGTTCAAAAGCCGCTCCAATGCGACATGGCGAGCCGTCAGGTCAAGCGCAAAAGCGAGAAGACCAAAAACGAAATGATGCGCGAGATGATCCATGCCTGCTTGCAAAACGCCTTGCAATTTCACTTCGTGCTGATGGACAGCTGGTTCTCCTCCGAGGAGAACTTCGATTTCATCACGAGCCGTGGCAAGCACTTCATAGCGGCACTCAAGGACAACCGGCTAGTGGCGTTGAGCCAGGAGGACTGGAAGAAAAAGCGTTTCGTGCGCGTAGATGAGCTGGAATTTTCAGAGCAAAGCGCCGTGCAAGGCTGGCTCAAAGGGTCTGCCAGAGCAGTCCGTTTGGTCCGCCAGGTCTTTAAAAACCAAGACAGCAGCATCGGCATTTTGCATCTGGTTTGCAGCGATCTCACGTGCGACTATGACGCCATCACCACGACCTACAAAAAACGGTGGCAAGTGGAGGTGTTTCACAAATCATTGAAGTCCAATGCAGGCATGGCCAAATCGCCAACGCAGACGTTGAGAACCCAAAGCAACCACGTCTTCATGGCGATTTATGCCGTCTTCAAACTCGAATGCTTGAGTGTAAAAAGCAAGATAAACCCGTTTGCTTTACGATTCAAACTTCTCATCAATGCCACCCGCAGCGCTTTTGACCAGCTGCAAAAATTTCGAGCTGCTGCGTAAGGTCAGTTACCAGGCAAGCAGCAGGCTGACTTGACATAAGGACCGTCGTCGGATGTGCGGACGTGGACCTGTTTTGTCAATGAAAACTGGCATTTTCTGCGGTGGCCTGGTCAAACGACTCCCATTTTTGGCGGTGCGGCAGTTTGATCGTGGCCAGCAGCGTGTCTTGCCCAATGGCGGCAATGAAGCTGTCTCGGACGATGCGCGTGACTTTGCGCAAATCGAGGTCCAGCCGTTCGGCCAAAAACGTTACCTCGATGTCTGTGGTCTTGACGTTGAAGCCGGTGCGGTCGCACAGTTTCTTGAATTCTGCGGTGATGATGCGTTTGCGCTGCTCGATGCCGGGCGGCGGGATCTCAAACACGGCCATTCTGGATAGCAGGGGGTCGCTGACGCCGGTGGTCGTGTTGGCCGTCAAAATCCAGATCGCGTGCTGGGCGTTGAAATTGACCTGAAAAAATTCGTCCTTGAATTCGGTCGCGTTTTCAGGCTCCAGCAGCGCTAGCAAGGCGCTGACGATGGGGTAACGCTCACCACTTGGCTTGTCGATTTCATCGACCAAAAACAAAGGCGCCGCGCAGTTGTGCACGGCCAGCTGCGCCAGCATCATGCCGGGGGCGGCTTTGGACCACGTTGGGTGTGAGCCGGTCAAGGTGAAGGACGGCTCGGCCCCGTTGAGTTTTTTGAACGGCAGGCCCATGGTTTTTGCGAGCGCCATGGCAAAGGCGGTTTTGCCAATGCCCGGGCTGCCCAATAACAAGATGGGGGTGATCTGAAAGTCGGCGGCTGGCAGGTGACTCATCAGTTCAATTTCGGCGGCGAGTTGCGCGATCGGCGCGGCCATGTTTTCGAACTGCGCGGCCAGCGCCAAAATATCGGCGGGCTTGACGCTCGGGATGGTGCGCCAGCGATTGCCCCCATTCACCAGCTTTTCAAAGACTTTTTGACCGGACTGCTTTTGAGTGGTGTCCATTCGGTATTGGTTGTCCAGCAGTTCCTCAACAGCGGCGTGCTTGAAAATTTCCACGTCCCTTGGCCCCGGCTTGATGCCTGGCGGACTGGGTACAGGTGTTGTGACCTTGAGCGCAGCGATTTCGGCAGCAGCCCGCTTTTTGGTTTCGGCTTCCTCCAAAGCTGCGATATCGGCCGCTTCAAGCGCGACATCGGCCTCGGCTTTGAGGGCGGCAATGGTGGCCAGCGGCAGCAAGATGGTGCCGCTTTCTTGCCAGTACCGCGCGAAACCGCCGCCTTCGTTAGAATCTTTCTTAACCATATTTACTCCAGAACAGGTTTTTTTGTGGCCAGGCTCTGAGCGGGGTTGCCGCCCTGCTCAGAACCGAATTAGTCAACGTCACTCTTCTCCTGGCGGCCCAATACTGTGCTGCCGCCTGAGCGCCTCTTCAATCAGATGGGGTCGGCTTTCCTCCTGCAGGTCCATCCAGTCAATGAGCCACTTGGGCAATTTGATGGAAATAGGCTCCTTTTTTAATTCGGGCGGCACCGGTTTGCGGCCTGCGCCTAAGCGCGCCCCGCCCCTACTCATTTCGCACTTTGACCATGTTTTCTCCCGGCGGATTGGCGTCGATTGATTGAGTATATACGTATTTCATAAAGGGAAAGGCATTTCTTTCTGATGACTGGATTTAGCGTCCGCTGCTTTTGCTTTTGCCAAGCGCGCGCTTCTTTTTCTCTTCGGTTTGCATGGCTTTGCGCTTTTCGCTGACAACGGTGCTTGTGCCTGATTGGGTCTGCTTGATTTGGACGTGGTTGCCCTTTGCAAAGCGGTCGTGGTCCTGGGCGATGCCGTCATAGACGACGGGTTGTTTGGCCAGTTCTTGCGCTCGGTAAATCTTGATTGTTTTTCCGATCGACACACCAACAAACATTTCATTGCTGGCCAGGATTTCACCGTCGATGGCTTTGGCATGGTCTTCTTCGGTGGCCTGCACCACAGGCTTGCCGTGAATCAAGCTGTTGGGGTCGGCCTCGGCCTTGGTTTGGGCAATTTGGCGCTCAATGTCGGCCAACTGGACGGGTTCGGAAAGCCGGTGGTCTTCGGCAGCGTGGTCGGCGTCCACGACTTTTTGAGCTTGGGCGGCTTTGGCCTGGGCGGCTTGCTCGGCTTCAGCTTCAGCTTCAGCTACGGCTACGGCTTTTTCTTCTTGCTCCAAACGGTGAAGCTCGGCCAGAGTGGTGGCTGGCTCGCAGGCCAAGGGCAAACCCTGCGCCGCTGGCTTGGCCCAGGCAGCGAGTGCAATATCCCGCTTCGCCAATGGCTTGGATGGGGTCAGGATCGGTTCTCTGGCCTTCTCTAGCGTTAGGCTCGCCTGGCGTTCGGCTTGATATTTATCGGCCTGCAGCCGCTCGCGCAGGACCTCCAGGACCGGATCTGAAAACCGGCAGGTCAAACCGTTGGCCACGGCCAGGGCGACAGCGTTGTGCTGAAACGCTGGCGGGCCGGTCAGGGTCAGCACGTTGCCGAATTTCGCCTGTCCAAGCGCCAGCGCGGCCGCAATGCCGGCCTCGGAATTCAAATCCAAAATGACAATCGTTCGCCCTTCGTCCCTGAAAACGTCTTTTCGGAACAGCTGGTAAGTGGTGTGCTGGCGTGCATCCACCGTGCTGGTGAGGAACCGCAGCGTGCTGGCGACTGAGCTGGTGCTGGCGACCGGACGTTGCTCGCTCGCAGGCAGAACGTGCAGGCTGACAATTTGCGGCTGAGCTTTCCATTCTTTGTAAACAGGCAGCGGTTTGTATCGGGCTTGCAGTGCCTTTCGTTCACCCCGTTGCCGCTCTTGCAGCTCGAGTTTTTCGGCGGCTTGCACGGGTGCCAGGCGGCTTTGCAATGCGTTGCGCTCCGCGCCTTTGTTTAGCCAGCTTCCTTTCAGTGCCTCGGTGCGCTGTGTTTTCAGCTTCGCCAGGAGCGCGGCCCGCTCGTCGCTGTGGCGTTTTTGTAGCTCAATCGTGTCGTGCGTTTTGGCCGCCTTCAGGGCGTCTCGGATGGCGTTGTATTCGTTCCAACCGGGCTGGTCGTCTTTAAGCGGCTGTCGGCTTTGGCTTTGTCCTTTTCCGCCTTGGCCTTCTCTTTTTCCGCTTTGGCTTTTGCTTTGTCCGCCTCCTTGTCCGCTTTGACCTTCGCCTTGTCCACCCTGGCTTGTTCCTTCTCCATTTTTTTTGATTGCGCGTTCGCCCAACTGTGCGCTTTCACTTCCAGCTTCTCCAGGATGGCGTGCTCTCGAGCCTCGATCTGCGCGGTCGCGATGGCTTCCCCATCGCACTCCATCAACTCTTCTGTAATCAAGACTTTCATCAAACTGCAATAAATTCTCAGTTTTGAATTGTTTTCGTTTTGTATTCTTGGTGACATCCAAATGGCTGCCGGGCAGATCGTGCAAAGTGTGGAAGGTAGTAAATCCAGCCGCAACAGCGTGCGGCTCGTCAAAGCCAGTTTTGAATCGGGTGTCTTTGACAAGTCGAGTTCTGTGGAAAGGGTCATTTTTTATCTCAAGTTGTTGGGGTGATTGGTAAGGTCCAAGGCGTCTTTGCAATGCGCCGAAATTGTTTTTGCGGTCCACCACATCACTGGCTTTGACACCAATATGGTTAATGAACAGTTTGGCGCCGCTTCCTTCTTGCTTGTATTCAATGCCGACTGTTGCCAGTGCTTCATGCAACTGCTTCCAGCTGGTAGAAGCGGCAATGATGGGCGCGGCCAGCTCGATGCAAAGGCGCTGAGCCGACTTTTCGCCGGTTTGGATTTCTTTGTCCTTGGCGGGTCCGGTCGGCTCCTTCGGCTGGTTTGGCTTTTCAAAAACCTGAGGTCGGTTTTTGCTGTCAGTGATCAAGTGTCCAAGTTCGTCCGTTTTGAATCTTGAACTGACGTGCGTTTTCCAACCCTGCACTTTTTCAACAATAGCCGCCGCCTGCTGGATGGCATTTTTTTGAAAGCCTTTGTTGATTTCAACCACTTTGAAGGTTTCAGGGTGAACCCGGTTCACTTCAATGTGAATATGAACATGGTCAGTGTCAGTGTGCATTCCCCAGATGACCTGGTGGCCTTGCAGGCCCAGGTGCTTCAGCGTGATGTGCACGGCCTGGCGTGCCTGTGCAATGGTGGGTTGTTCGCCTTCTTGCCAGCTTAATACATAGTGGTCGATGGGGTCCTTGCTTCGGACGGCCGAATGTGAAAGTGCCACCATCTCCAACGTTTGAGACTTCAGATCATCGGTGATGAAGTTTTCAGCTTCATAGTGAATGCATTTTTCCCGGCCATTGGCCAGTTCAGGACTGGTGATGTAGGCGGTCAGCGCTCCAACTCGACCGGCTTTGCTGCTGGACTTTTTAGGGTTCGGTGCTTTTTTGCCGATCATGCGGACCGGCTTATTTTTTTAATGGTTTCGATAATGAGAAAAATTGCAGCGGATGTGTCGGCGCTGTATGCGCCATGACTCTCGTTGTGAACGGTCTTCAGCATGCCCGTCAGGCGGTTCAAATGGTTGATCATCACGAGGTCGGTGTTGGCCACAATCTTGCGGCCAAAGTACCTGGCTCTGACAAGCGCCGACATGGACAAGCCGGCCATCTCGGCATCTTGTGCAAGGCGTTGCTTTTCTTGTGCTGTCAGGCGAACGGCGATTTTTTCGTCCAGGCTTTCTTCACCGATTTTCTCGAATGGCATGTGATGGCTCCTGGTGCCTGGGTTGTGGGATATGAATCAGCGGGTTCAAGGGCGGAGCCATTGCAAGGGGAGTCAACCGGTGAGAAGCGAAGCGCCGAATGGGTTGACGTGGGTGGTTTGGCATATGAAGCGCGAAGCGACTCATATGTCAGACAACCCCCACCTTGTAACTTCGTCATGCCTCTACAACGAACTGTAACTATAAAGTAAATTTCGATAAAATCAACATAAATGCAAATAAACTCAATAAAAGTCATAAGGATATCAATAATAATGCATATTAGATGCAAAATAGGCTCATTAAAAATTCATAAAGTACTCATTTAAATCTGAAAATCACCGTATAAACTGCTGTTTAAATGCAATTTCAATAAGGATGAAGCAAATGGATAAGGAAGAAGCATCAAAGCGGTTTCGCAAGCTGGCAACCAGCGACAAACGACCTGCCACCGCCCGGCTGAGAGACATCTTTGACGACGTGGAGGTGGCCTTGAAGGCGAGAGTTCCTCACATTGCTGTCTTGGCAGAACTGAAGGATTTGGGATTCACCATGGAGATGGCCAGTTTTAAAAGTGCGTTGCAGCGAATCAGAAAAGAGCGCAAACAATCAAAAATTGAAACTGCACCAACCGTACAAGCAGTTCAACCTGTATCGCCGGTCATACCAGACGGTGGAGATTCATCGGTTCCTGAAGCGCCTCAAGCAGCACCTATCCCACAAGGACAAGAACAGGGAACCGGATTTGTGGATATCTTCGCGCTGCAAGAAGAGCGTGAAGCAAAGAAAAATAGCGAAAAGAAAATTCAAAAGATTCCACGCCGCTAACAATCGTCACTTAATTATTTATAAAAAGCCTTAAATGAAAACAGATTCTCAATCTCACGCAAACCAATCATCTGCAACGACTAATGCACTTCGTCCTCTGCGCATTGCTGCATTGAACAAAAGTGGAAATGTAGGAAAAACAACGCTGGTCTCGTGCATGATGGCACCGCGAATGACAGACCTGGTTAAAGTCGCTTATGTTGATTTGACCAATGCCATACCTGACGAAATTCCCGCGCCCATTGGTGCGGTGTATGGAGCACATGAGTTTGGCGAAGTTGAAAATGAACTGCTGGATGCAAAACGCAAAAACAAAAGCATGATCATTGATTTCGGAGCGTCAGACTACAACACGACGCTGGAAATGTTTTCGCAGTATGCTCTCTTCAAAAATGCAATTGATCTGTTTGTCTTACCTTGCTTACCAGCAGACAAGGTTCAGAAAGATACCATCAGCGTGATTGAAGACTTGTTGGATTTTGGTATACCGATTACAAAAATTCGAGTTTTATTCAATTCTGTGCCGATGCGTGACAAAAAGAATTTACGCAGAACGTTTTCAGATATTTTTGAATTTCAAGCTGAGAAGCTGGAAAAACTTGGAAAAACATTTGTTGCCAATGATGACTTGGTAATGTTTGAAGCTGAAATATTCAAGCGTCTTGGTCAGTTTAAACCGACAATGGCTTTGGCAACAATTCTTGCCGATCAAACGGATTACGATGAAGCAATTGTCAAGTCAAATGATGAAGATGAAAAATTCTTGTTTTCACGCATTCAGTCAGTCCGTGCGCTGGCACTCAATACAGAAAATACGTTGTCCAAAGTATTTAACGTGCTCGTAGCCGGGGTCTGAAATGAACCAACAGCCCGATGAATTGTCCCTGCTTGATCAGCATATTTTTAAGCAAAATCAGCACATCATTGAAATGTCGGCCCGACTTGATGGGTTTCTATCAAAAGGTCATTCAGCGGTTGATTTTGCAGAAAAGAAAGCCAGTGAGAGGAATACTGCAATTCGCTGGGCCACTGTAGGGTTGCTGGTTTGTGCGGTGATTTTCGTTCCTGCTGGCTACTTGATGCGAATGTGGTTTGATGCCATGATTTTGAATACGGCCAGAGAACAAGTGACTCAAGCTAATGAACGAGCAGACGCTGCCGAATCAAAATTAGCAGGGGTTTCTGCCGAAGCGGCGAAAACGACAACAGCAAATTCTGTGAGTCTGAAGAAACAATATCTTGCTGAGATTGAAAATATCCGCGTTGCAAGTGCCTGGGCCGCAACGCCAACGGGGCGACTGGCAAAAAAGTTTTTTGATCTTGGCACTGGTGAGCAGGCTGCTACTTGCAACAGCGATACTTGGGAAATTTTTGTGGATAAAGATAAGATTAAATGGTGCATTCCAAAAAGGCGCGACTGGATGGGCGGCGACAAACAACAACCTGGATGGAAAATTCCATAAAATTTTTCTTACTTTTTTAAAATAGACAATTTAAGTTCAAAAAAATCAAAGGATTTTCACAATGTCAGCAAAAAAAGAAATTGCAATTGATGCAATTCAAAAGGCAAAAAAAGCGCTTGCAGCTTTGCCATCAAGAGTGACTGTAAAAAAATCTCTTGAATCGGCATTAGAAGAGTTGAAGCCATCCATCGAAGCGCTCCTGGCGCGTGGCTACACCCGAGCGGAAGTGATCGATCAGCTGGTCAAGCAGGGCATTCCAGCGAAGCTCTACCACCTGCGGACGCTGCTTTCTACGCCTCGTGCTGCAAACAAAGAAGTGAAACAAGTTCCCCCGACAGAGTGAGATATTGAATTCGAGCGCTGCACCAGGTTGGGGTTCGAGGTGCAGTGGAACGGAAAACCGGGTTAACTGGATAATTGAAGTAGCCAAATAGGTTGTAGCCAATTTACATTGGCACATTTGCTCTTGGCCGCCGCTCCTGCAATAGGCCAAATTGAGTACACCCATCTTGGCCAACCGCTCAAGAGAGGCAAGGGCCAGAAAAATCTCGTGTTTGACACCATGAGTTCGATTGGAAGTTTGAGGCGCCGTGCCTGGTGGGCAGCGGAATCAAGTCTTCACAGGTGAAGCCTTCAGCCGCTTCGCAATCTTGAAGGCGTGAGCCTTGCTGTACAGCTTCAACAAAGCATCGCGGCCGCCATTTTCATAGATGGTGAGCAGCTCGGCCTCCGTGCGACGCGGCTCCTGGTAATCGCGGCCCTTGACCTCCCGGACCCAACGCAAATAGGGCTTTTTTCGAAGTTCAGCTTCGAGCGTCGTCTGGCGAATTTCCCAATGGCCCTCCCCTGACTTTTTCAAAGTATCTAGGGCGACTTCATTGGTGGAAAACAACGCTTGGTCGTTCTCGGGGAAAGCGTGCAGCAGGCCATCAGGCGTGAGAAAAAGCGGATTTGAAAATTTTCGCTTGCGGGGTGCGTTGGTGTATTGACCGATTTCAGTGACGCATTCCACGACGAACCGTTCCAGGGACAAGCGCCGAAGATCGGCGTCGTCACCCGACAGCGCTCGTACCCTTGCGGCATGCATTTCAGCGGCAGACGCCTCTCGCTCCGCGCGGGAAAGGCGAGGCGATCCAGCAGGACGGAAAGCCGCGCGTAAAGGCCCACTTTGAAAACTGAGGTGCAACTCTTTCGCCGGCGCAGCGCTGTCGGGGGTTGCTGGCACGGCGTTCAGGCAGGCTTCAGCGCCACACTGGAAGAAACCTCGTCACCGTGCTCGAAGGCCATGTGAGCCTGGAACGCGGCCAGCGCCTCCGGTTCGCCATCCAGCACAAACGTGCTGTGATCACAGGCACTGCAGTAGGCGACACCGGCCAGACGCAAACCCGGCATGCCGCGAGTGTCCAATGGGTTGATCTCTGACAGCTCTGCCGCGCAATGATTGCACTTCACGGCCGCCGGAAAGCGCGCACGCGATGAGGTGACTGCTTGCTCTTTGCGGATCTCATGGGATCCTCTGCGTTTGGCTTCACCCATACCGGCCCATCCCTTGGTTGTTCATAGTCTTTTACAGCGGATTATAGGAAGCGATCAGTGCTGGCCAATTCCAGCCAACGGGCTTGAGATCGCACTCAAAATCGGCGATGGTGTTGCCTCAATTAATACCCAAAAATTTATAGCATTCACCGTATACCTGCATGAGGCGGTCCCTTGTGGACCTGTCGCACGATCCCGCTCGCGATCTCTTCGAGTAGCCGGGGAGCCTCGGCCAGTTCGCTGGCCAGCCTGAAGGCCGGCGCGAACTGCGCGGTCTGTCCCGCCGGAACGCCGCTGTCCCGCAGCCGCTGCTCCCAGTGGCCGGCCACGTGAACGGCCGCACGGCCCAGCCAGGCAACGCCTTGATTCAGGTCCACGCCGAAGTGCGCGCACGAGGCGAGCAGGTTGAGCGCCGAGCCCTCCTGTGAACCGTCGGCCGCCACGCTCATCGCCAGGATGCGTACGAACTTCGGCAACGGGGTGATGTCGAACGCCCTGGACAGGCGCCACCCTGTCCCGTCATGGATCAAGCCGTGATTGCGCGGGTGATCGTCGCCATTACCCACCAGCGCGTTGTAGGCCATGCGCCGCCACAGCTCCTGCAGGTCGTCCTGAAGGGCTGGCGTCTCCTGAATCCAGCGGCGCATCCTGTCGGCCAGCACCAGGTAGGAGCGCCGGGGGTCGCCCGGCGTGGTCCTGGCCTCCAGCCCGAGCACCGTGTGGGCGCTGGCGAACAGGTGGCGCTGCGGCTGCAGCGGATCCCCGCACCGGTCGAAGCGCTCGACCAGGAACACTTCACGCCCGCCGTGACGCTCGAGCAGGATCTGCGGCACCCGGATGTCCAGCTCTCCGGCCATCTGCATGACCACGTACTCCCGGGCGGGGAGGTGCGGCACGTCGCCGCGGTCCTGCAGCTTGGCCAGCCAGGGTAGGCGTAAGGATTCGTTCGTAAATGAGTAAGATCGCCCGCAAACCCGCGCCAGGCTTGGATCTCAGGGATTTGACAGCTGCGTTTTGGGGGGACTCCCCACTGAAC
>Ga0209512_1001180_pt1 | contig 34471 bp, 23 predicted proteins | sample frozenSSSSmetaG_FD_184142 | JGI IMG/M metagenome (GOLD analysis project Ga0209512, IMG submission 184142) | Glacier valley bacterial and archeal communities from Borup Fiord, Nunavut, Canada, to study Microbial Dark Matter (Phase II) -... | ecosystem: Environmental > Aquatic > Freshwater > Ice >...
AAGGGCAGGTAGTTCACGAGCCAGTTGCAAGCCGTCTTTCAGGGTGGGGAGTTGCTGGTCAAGCTGGTCAATAGCCTTGCGGGTTTGTTCCAGATTCAGTTTAGCCCGGTCAATTCCGCTGCGTTTACTTTCCACCTGGGCTAACAAATCCGCCGCTTTTCCAAAGTTTGCCAGAGCCTGGGGCGTTGCCAGAGCCTCACCCACCGCCAGAAATTTCCCACCTGCCGCACCAGAGTTAGTTTGTTCAAAAACCGTCATAGCGGGACGAGCCGCTTGCAGGGTGAGTTGTCCAGCTTGCAAGCTTTGTTGGGCTATTTCCAGAAAGCTGGTCAGATTGGCGGCATCATAGCCAATACCCGGCAACCAACCTACTAGAGGTAGCAGCCCGCCATATAAACCCAAATCTTGCTGAGCCTGTTTGAAATCTCCCTCGGCCTCGGCTAATTGCTGCTGTAAATTATCCAGCGTCGCCGCCGAGAGGGTTAGATTATCGCCTTTTAGCTGGTTGGTGGCGGTCTGCAAACGGCTGACCCCGCTCTCGACTTTTCCCTTCACCTTCGTAAAAGTGAAGTAGCCACCAATCGCCAAACCGACCAATAGCAAAATTACTAACAAAACGGCATAAAGCCACCAGCGTCGTTTCGTTTTAGGCCCGTTTTTCGTGGATGTATTCGGTTGTGTTGTAGTTGTGTTACTCAAGAGGTGGCCTTCCTTACAGAAACGATGCTTATTCAAATTTGGCTAACGCTTGTTTTGCATTCTCTAAACCTAGTTCATCCGCCTTTTCAAAATCTCGCCGTGCCCGCTCAATATTTCCCATTTGCTTATAGGCGAGTCCCCGGTTATAGTAAGCCTTAGCATATTTCGAGTTTAGTTCCAACGCTTTGTTATAATCTGTTATTGCTTTTTCCTGTTCTTTGAGACCTAAGTAATTGTTCCCTCGATAGTTGTAAGCATCTGCATTGTTCGGATCTAGCTCTAATGCATTGTTATAATCTGTTATTGCTTTTTTATATTCTTTGAGACTGCTGTAAGCAAAACCTCGATTCATGTAAGCCAGTGTATACTTTTGGTCTAGCTCCAATGCTTTGTCAAAATCTGCTAATGCTTTTTCGTATTCTTTAAGACCGTTGTAAACCAGACCTCGATTGTTGTAAACTACAGCATTTTTCGGGTCTAGTTTCAATGCTTTATTATAATCTGCTAATGCTTTCTCGTATTCTTTGAGACTGAAGTTGGCATATCCGCGATTAATATAAGCATCTTTATATTTCGAGTCCAAATCCAATACTTTAGAATAAGCTTCTATTGCAAGTTCATTGTGTTTATTCTCACTAGCTTTCAACCCTCTATAAAAGTAGATAATTACAGCTAGGCCATTATCTTCCTCAGCCTTTTTAGCATTCCCGTTAATGCGGTGAGCCACACTCCTTTTTTGATAAGCCTCGGCAAATTCCCCATCCAGGCCGATTGCTCTATCGAAATCGGCAATAGCCAAGTCAAACTGTTTTTGAAGTAGGTAAATTTCTCCTCGTTTGTAGTAAGTCTGTACCGACTCAAGAGGTTTTAGAGCAATGGAACGAGAAAATTCTTTAAGAGCCTGTTGATAATGTTTTAGTTGTAGATATACTTCCCCCCGTTTTAGATAACCATCAGCAAATTCAGCGTCCAACTTAATTGCTTCATCGAAATTTTGCATCGCAAGTTGATAGCTTTCTTGTTCGAGTAGACTACAACCCAGCCAGAAATAAGCATTTCTTACGCTCAATGAAATTAAATGCTTGGCAGGGTCCAGCTCTAGTATACGTTCGCCCTTCTGAATAACCATCTCAAAATCGTCAATATCTTGTGCCATCTCTAGCTCAAAGGTTAGCTTGCGGATTTCCTGACGTTGGTTGCGGGGCGAAGTTGGCGCAGGGGTGGTTTCTAAAGCGGCAAGTCGCAGTAGAGTTTCTTCTATCTGTTTTTTAGTGTCTTCTATTTCAATTTGAAAATAAGTAGGAACATTCAGTGCACCGAACCCGGCGGCTTTTTCCTCGTTCAAGGCCAGATTGCGCCTGAGCATCTCAAACTTATTATTCAAGTATTCTTTTTCTGAAGCCATTTTTCCACCGCCGTTCTGTAACAAATTAGTTGAATATTTCCTGCAATTATAACCGAAATTAGCCGGGTAGATAAGTGACTTTATATTTTCTTGGTAGCTTGGTGGTTTGTTCCCTCACTCCCAGACGGGCTATTGTCTAAGCTAAATCGCTAGTGTATAGTAATCCAGACCGGGTTCCTTAAACATTGTAACACTTGAGGATTACGACCACGATTACAGCCGCCACTCAAAGCAAAATTGCCCCACCCTTAAAGTTTGTTGCGCCGCTATTTAATTGGTTGCCTTTTATACTGCCATTTCTGGCGGCCCTGCTGGTCTATAACCTGACGGCGGCAGACGGGCTGACTTGGAGGCACGCGGGTGAGGATGGCGGCGATTTGGCGACGGCGGTGGCTTTGGGCGGAGTGCCTCATCCTACGGGCTATCCACTCTATTTAATGGTCAATCGGTTGTTCCTGCTGCTTGCGCCTAACCCGGCCCGTGCCCTCATTATCGCTTCGGCTTTCTGGGGGGCAATGGCGGCGGGGCTGAGCGGGTCAGCGACTACCAACTTTTGCCGGATAATTAACCCTGCTGGAAAAGCTGTTGTCGGGGGGATTTTTAGCGGATTGGCTTTAGCCTTTGCCCCACTGGTCTGGTCGCAAGCCCTGATTGTGGAAATATACAGCTTCAATCTGTTTCTGTTAGCCCTGTTTTATCTTACCCTGAGTTGGTGGTGGGAAAAACCGAGCTATAACAAACTTATTCTGGTAGCATTAGTGGCAGGGTTGGCGGTTGGTCAGCATCGCACCGCCCTGTTCAGTCTGCCGGGTAGTATCTGGCTGATATTTATTGTAAAAAAACCGGGCTGGAAACAAATCGGGTTATTGCTGGCAGTTTTTTTACTAGCCCTCTTTAGCCCCTATCTGTACCTCTTATTTTGTGGTGGGAATAACCCAGCGGCAAACTGGTCGGACATTGGGTTGGGGAATCTGGCAGGGCTGTGGGAGCATCTTAGTGGCGGTGATTATCGGCAATATTGGCTGGCAGCACCCCTTTCCCAAAGTTTGGGCCGAATACCCGCCAGTTTTAACCTGTTATTACAACAATTCGGCCTGGTGGGTTTATTGTTGGGCTGGTTGGGGTTGATGGCCTGTTTTCTGGAGAAACGCGCCCGTCCGCTAGGCTGGCTAAGCCTATCTGGCTTACTTCTATATTTGGCGTTTGCCGCAGGATACGCCGCCGATAATAGCCAGATATATCTGCTTCCGGCTTTCCAACTCTGGGCAATATTATCAGGTTGGAGTTTAGTTTGGGCAATTAACCAGCTACCGAGCAAAGTTTCAGCAGGATGGGGATTAGGGATAGCCCTACTCACCCTACTGATTATTCCGGGGCTGAGCCTGATTACCAATTATACTAAACTCAATCTGAGCGGGCTACACGAGGCCGAAAGCTGGGCCACTACCACCCTCAAAACTGCACCAGAAAAAGCGGTGCTGCTAAGTTATCACGACTCAACCACTTTCGCCCTATGGTATGCCCAAAGTGTTAGAAAATTCCGCCCGGAAGTAGCGATAATTGATGTCCGCTTGCTGGATAAAGCCTGGTATCGCCGCAACCTGAAAGCTCTTTATCCAGCCTTGAAACTGGTCGAAGGGGCGGACAACCCTGCCCAAATTATTAGCAATCGCCCACTAATTACCGTGACTGAACCTGATATTTATCAACCCAACGAGCTATTCCAGCCATGAAGCCACCACCAACCGCCGCCGTGATAGTCCCGGTTTATAACGGGGGAAAAGTTCTGGCTAAATGCCTGGAAGGTTTGCTGGGGCAAGTTGGGCCAGAGTTGGAGATTATTGTGGTGGACGATGGCTCAACCGACACAACCCCCGCCATCGCTCAAAGTTTTGAGAGGCGCGGTATAAAATGTTTGCGAACCACTCACCGAGGGGCCGCCGCCGCCCGTAACTGTGGGACTCAAGCCGCCAACCCGGCCTGTCAGATAATCCTTTTCACCGATGCCGATTGTGTCCCGACCCCGGACTGGGCCCAAAAACTAATAGAAAGGCTGGAAAAAGCTGGGGAAAAGGTGGCAGGAGTCGGTGGGGTTTATATCACTGCCCAAAGGTCACGAATTGCCCGCTTCTCCCAGACCGAATTCGAGGAGCGTTACCAACGTTTTAAGGCGGAGGGGCGGCAGCCTGATTTTGCTGACACCTATTCCGCCGCCTACCACCGTGAATTGCTGCAAAACTACCCCTTTGATGAGGAGCTACCGGGGGCGATTGTGGAGGATGCCGAGTTAGGCTGGCGATTGCGGCGAGCGGGTTATACTTTTTTGTTTGAACCGGATGCCAGAGTCTTTCATAGCCATCCAGAATCAGCTCTGTTTTATTTTCGCCGCAAGTTTCGGATAGCGCGCTGGCGGGCCTTACTTTACAAAAATTATCCGGGTCAACTTCCGGCTGATAGCCATACTTCCCAGCTTGCTAAAGTCCAGATGGTGTTGCTGACTTTATTTTTTCTGAGTTTAGCAGTCAAACCTAACCCCCCTAACCCCCTTCCCTATCAAGGAAGGGAGAAATTAAGGTTTAACTCTGCCCTTTCCAGAATAGGTGTTTTGGCCTTGCTCGGTTTGCAACTCAGCTATTTGCCATTTGCCCGCCGTTGCTGGAGAACTGACAAAAGGCTGGCCCTGACCTCGTTCTATTTACTTAACCTGCGTACTCTGGCCTACACTTCCGGCGCAATAGTAGGGCTGATAGAGCTGTTGTTAAGAATTATGTCAAGTAAAAATAGAGTATGAACCAAATCCCAGCCTACCTGAAAAAGTTGGCGAATAACTCCTGGCTACGCAACGGGCTGGCTTTGTTATTGTTGGCCCTGATGCTTGGCACGCTGGTCTGGTATCATCAGGAGTTAGGGGAAGCTTTAAGTCAAGCCAATTGGGGCTGGCTAAGCCTGGGCCTTCTCACCAACCTTATCGCCTCGCTGGTCTATGTTAGCACTTGGGATAGTTGCGCCCGTCAACTCAGGGCTACGGGGGGCTGGCGGGGGGCGTTGGTGGCGTTGTCGGTGGCGGGGGCGGCCCGCTATGTGCCGGGAGGTATCTGGCCTATTGCCGGGTTGGTCTACTATGGCCCGGAGGTGGGGCTACCGCGCAAACAAATGCCCTGGCTGGCAGCTCTGGCCCAGCTAATCCATTTGCTGGCGGCGGGGTTAGTGGCGGTAGTTTGTCTGCTGGTTATATTATTAATTGGGCTGGCGGGTCATTCCGAGCTGTTCTCAAGTGTGGGGGCGGCGGGGCTGGCTTTTACAATGGGGCTGGCTTTCCTATTTTTATTACCGCGTTATATCCAACCCCTTCTGAAACTCAGTTTTAGTTTGCAAAATCCCCTCAATTTATTATATCCCGCGCTTTATTCGGCAGGGTTCTGGCTGCTAAACGGGTTGCGGCTGTGGTTCTTAGCCCTGGCTTTTGCCCCATCTGGCCCGGAGTTGCTCCTTTACCTTACCTGGACTGGCGCAGTTACCACTATTCTAGCGGCCTTTTTTTTCTTTGTGCCATTAGGGCTAGGAGTAGTAGAAGCAAGTCTGGCCTGGTGGCTGACGGCGATAATGCCCTGGCCGCAGGTGCTGGCGGTGGTGGCTCTCAATCGGCTGGTTCGCACCCTCAACGACCTCTTTTATTTTGCTCTGACTCTCCTCTTGTTAAAAGTCAAAAGTCGAAGGTCGAAATAGGAGTCAGTAGTCAGAATAAAGCACAGAGAATAAAGACCTCTATAAAAACCGCTTGTAGGAGCAGGCTCTGTCCTGCGATAACCATCGGCTGACGGAGCAGCCTCCTACGAATTCCCGAACCCCATAGGAGCAGGCTCTGTCCTGCGACGCTATTACTTAGATTGTATTACGATAGGGTAACAAGTAAATTTTTTAATACTTAACCGCTTGTACTCTTATTAAAAAGTTGATAGAATTCGCCCAACACGGGTTTTCATAAATGTTTTTATATTATTCTGGATTTTTAAGTGATTACAACAGTTACAACCACCACCACAACTACCGTCACAACCATCGGCACAGCATCTCTGGTTTTAGTCGCAGTTCTGACCCTGCTCTGCTTGCTTGTTAGCAAGGAAATTATCATAATAAACAATAGCGAACGAGCGAAGCGTTTGAGTAAAGCTCTCAACGTGGCGATTTGGCCGTTATTGATAGTTTTTGTAGCGAGTGCCATTTTTCAGGTCATTGGCGCAGTAAAATAAAGCGGTTCGGTAGTTGATAGATAATATTCGGGCCGAGTTAATCTTCTGAGACGCTTTGAGTTATCAAAGGGTCTTTTTGCATTTATTTTTAGCATGTTAAAATCAAGCGACCCTCCAATTTTAGAAAATAATACGGCGGATTCGCTTCTGACCCGGCTTTTGGCCTGGGAATGGGCGGTGGGCCTAGCTCTGTTACCAGCTTTCTGGCTACCGGGCTGGTGGAGTTGGGGCGCGCTGGCTCTAGCTCTGGCCTTTAAATTAGGGCGCGGGCTATTACAAGGACGTTGGTGGCAACCCACCCCGTTAGATATACCGATAACTTTCCTGGCTGGCGGGGCATTGGTGGGGCTGCTGGTCTCGCTGGATAGCCGCCTTAGCGCAAACCGGGCCTGGAGTCTGGTGGGCGGACTGGTGGTCTATTACGCCGTCACCGCCAGCCTTACACCAAAACAAGCAATCAGGTGGGCCTTGCCGGGTTTGGCTGGGGTGGGGGTGCTGGTAGGGCTGGTAAGTCTGGTCGCGACGGATTGGGGACGGGGCGATTTACTTAAAATTCCCTTTGTTTACGATTACCTCCCGCACCTCGGTTTTGGCAATCTGGGTAGTGGGGCATCCGCCGAGCAGGAATTAAATCCCAGAGTTATTGCGGGGATTCTGGTGCTACTGTTCCCGGCGAGTTGGTTATTAGCCGCTAAAAAGGAAACTCCCCGTTGGCTATGGCTAATTGCGGCGGTTTTTACGGGTGGAGTTTTATTTTTGACTCAAGCCCCTACCGCGATTGGTGGGATAGTCATGGCGGCGGTGCTAGTCTGGCTATTGGGGCGAGTACCCTGGTGGGCGGTGCTGGCGGGCAGTTTCGCGGCCTTAGTGGGTGGCTGGTTTTTGCTCTTATGGTTGTTAGAACACCTGAATTCCACCCTGGAGCCGGGTCAACGGATAGTTTTTCGGCTGGAAATGTGGCTACGCTCGCTGGATATGCTGACAGACCGTCCCTTTAGTGGTTCGGGCCTGAACAATTTTGCTGTCCAGATTAACACCTTTTACCCCACCTATTCGCTTGGCCCAGAAGCCCACGCCCATAATATCATTTTACAAACCGCCCTGGATGGTGGAATCTTGGGTTTAATCGGGTTTTTAAGCTTGCTGGTTTTGGTGGCAATTGGCATAATCCGAGGGTGGGGCAAACAGCCGGAAGCGCGGGGCATAGTAGCGGCAGTTGCTACCGGGACACTGGGCTGGCTGTTTTATGGCGTGGCTGAATCTATCACTCTGGCCCATAAACCAGCCGTAATTCTGTGGTTTGGCTGGGGAGTTGTGGCGGTATTGACGCGCGAAGCTAAACCTGCCCCGCAAGGCCGAAAATTAACCCCTCTGATAATTTTGGTGGGATTGGTAATAGGCGGGCTCGGGCTCGGGCTCACCTGGGACAGGCTACAACTTGACCTAGCGGTTATGGAGGGGCAGAAGGCGGTTTTAAGTGGCGACCCCACAGCTCAAAACAAAGCCGCCACCAATTTACAAAATGCTACCGCTAAAACCAAAGCTTCCCCCACCATTCTGGATTTACAGGCGCGGCTGGCAGTGATGCAGTCTGATTTCCCAGCCGCCACCACCTACCTGAAACAAGAAATTGTTCAGGACGGGCTGGATACGGTTAATCGCTACATTACGGCAGAATGGGCGATATGGGGGACGCGCCCCACCAGCGAACAAAACACCCAAATTCGTTTGTACCGTCAGTGGCGCATTCGCTACCCCAACGACCCACTGGCCTACGCCCGATTAGCCCTGGCCCAAGGTTGCCCCTCAACTGAGGCCCGCCAAACCCTTCAGGAAGGTTTAAGCCAAACCAATTCCCCCTTCCTGCAATATCTCCTTTCCAAAGTCGGCTGCTAAATGGTTGTCGGATTTTAGATTTCCCCTAGAATTTGCGGAGGACAATTTTTGTAGCCAAGCGCAAGGGTCGGAGCAAATAATAGAGTGGGTATAATCTGGCGGGCAGGGGTAAAAGCTTCCATTCCAGGGGAGTAGGTTGCAGGGTTTCGCTAAGCCAGTAATGCGCCTTGTCTTTGAACTTTTCCATGCTTTTTAGATAAAGGTTATAACTCAGAAACCTTTGGAGAGGGTTGGGGGTTGCCCCAAACATTAAATCCTGCGCCCGCTCGGATAGTCTTTCAAGAGCTTTATTCCTCTCAAATCTACCAATAATAGTTGGCGGCAGGGGTAATTCTAACAAAGTATGGGCCAACGCCAGACCCGTCAGCAACATCGGGGTAGTGCCGAACTTCCCGGCGCGGACTAATACCAAATCCCAATCAAGCTGCGGTTGAGAATGAAGTAACCAGCCAATATCACAAATGAAGCTAAGGCTCTGCCAATCGTGCTTGGCGGCGTGGGTACATAGATAAAGCAGCAAATTTTCTGGCAAAAGGGTTTGCATAGTCGCCCCGGCAACCTCAACCTGAGTCGGGTTGTCCCAAACGATTTGGGGGTCAGGAGTAAAACTAAAGCCACGCGGCAACACCGACCAGTGCAAATCTACCAGCGCACTGCTGCCCACCTTCCAATAATCCTGCTCGTAGCGCAATTTGGTATATTTTTCCTGTAAAAAGGGGATTAGTTCAGGTTTGGGATTATAGCCATCCTGGGTTAATAATTTTCGGGCGGCCTCAAGTTGATTTTGGTTTATCACCAAATCCAGGTCGGTGTATTGGCGCAGGGCTATATCACCATAGGCGAGTTGGGCCAGGGTTGGGCCTTTTAAGACCAAAAAGGGTATAGCGACCTTTTCAAATAGTGGTGAAAGGCGGGCCAACTCCCCCGATAACGAGAGGGTATTTATCAGGTTGAGTTTGAATATTTGGCGCAACTGCTCAAAATGGGCGGGCGGTACTACATCAGGGCAAACAGCTTCCAAACGACTAAAAAACAGGGGCATAACCCCTTGACCAAAGGCAAAATCTATTAAAAAGTCCCAGTTTAAGGGTTTTGCGGCAAGGAGTTTTAGTTGGAGTGGGTCGGGCTGGGGGCGCAAACAATAAAGTAGCAGTTCAAGTTCGGGCTGGGTAATCATGCCGGGTTTCGGAAAGCGAGACAGGCTAACCCTAACAATCCCCTGAAAATAGCGGTAGCTGCCTTGCGCCCTAAAAGTTTCAGCAAATTGGGTGACGCTTGATAACTTGCGCCAATCCTTAACTGCAAGGTTGAGGCATGCCCGATGGCGAGGTTAAAAGTTTGCCAGAGAGGATGATTCAGGTTCAAATATCGCCCGTTTTGCTCAACCCCCGTTACTCGCCCAACAATTTCCCCGGCAGGATCAAGATGCTGGGAATTATCCCCCCGCGTCTGCAAACTCTTATTATTCACAAGGCGATGGGCCAGCACGCCCCCTGCCGCCGATTTAACCAATACGATTTCGCCAATAGAAGTGGGCCTGTGACCATTCCGGGCGGGTTTCAAACCCGCCCCTACACAGTTTGTTGAATTGTTTCTAACAGGGTTTGGTATAACGTGCAGGGTCGCCCCGCTCGAAATTAAGGGCAACATACTCTCGCCCGTCGCGGTAAAATGGACAGGCTGCCCCGCCGCCAGTAATTCGGTTATTACGTCACTCAGTTCAAGCATTGTTGGTTGATTCAAACCTAACCCCCTCGCCCTCTTGAAGGGGGAACAATTCTGGCAGGTTTAGGGTAGGCATGGAGGTCTACCCCTACGAAATATCCTGTTTATCCTGTTCATCCCTGTGAACAAAATCATTGGGCAGACTAGACAACCCCTCACCCTAACCCTCTCCCATGAGTACATGGGAGACGGAATAATTCCGCCCCTACGCATTTCCCCGTCCCCTAACCCCTAACCCCACTTTAGAGCCGGGTCGCCCAGGACGATAAAGCCGTTGGCGATGTCGTCAGCATTCGGGTTGGCAGCAAGCATATCAACTTTGGCTTTGCTGAGAGCCTGACCCAGACTCATACCTCCGGCAAAGACATTCTGATAGAAACGGGTCGCTAACTCGGATTGGTCGCTGGTCAGGCTTTGCCCGGTAGAGCCAAGAACAAAGGCCGCTCCACCGTTTGCCGTCAGCCAAGTCTCACCGATACTTGGGCCAATTGGGCTGGTGTAGAAATTGTTGTAGCAACCCCACTGCGCCACGATTAAGGGATTCGCGCTATTAGTCAAAGCCTGCACATCCGCCTCAGTCATAAGGTTTTCAACCGCCCAAGCGTTCGTTCCGCTATGCCCAGCGTAGGTTAGCCACAGACTGCCGCTATTAATTCGGTTGAAAGTGTTAGTCCTAAGTTGGTCGCGGGTGACACTTTCGGGCGTGCCACTGTTCAAGTAATACTTTTGATTGGTTAGGCCAGAGGTTAGCCCCGCCAGAGTATTACTCAAATCCCGGAACTCGGCACTATCATCATCCGCATCAAAAGTTGCCTGGGTGGGGGCAGTTTTGTTCTTGAGCGAGGTTGCCAGCGTCACCGTTTTACTGACCATCGTGTGAGCTTCGGCGACGCTGGTAGCGGGAAACCGCCCGATAGCGAAACGGGGTACATTAGTAGTCCCGTCCGTCGCGTATAGATTATCGCTGGGGGCGCGGTAGTTATAATGGTCAAGGACGTAGAGGCTAGGCAGGAAGCTAGGCCGACTATTTTGATAAGACGGGTCACTTTGCGCCAGAACCCCATAATAATTCATAGGGTCATCGCTATCGCCGCCCACTAGCAACACATACTTGATATGCAGCCGAGTTTGGGCCTCTGTCAAGAATGCTTTGATAGCGGCGGCATCCACCACGCCCTTGCTATAAGCATCATAAATCGCGTTAACATTGACCACCTTCACCGCCATGCCCTCGGCAGTATGCAGATTTACTAGAGGCTGCAACTCGCTCAGGAAATCCGGGTGCGAGATAACCAGGTAATCCACCGCTTTGGGTAGCCGACCATTCTCGATTGGGGCAGACAGGGCCGGACGTACCCCTTTGAGAGTGTTAAAGACGGGCGTGGTGGCCTGGGGATAGCTCATTTCCAGGTAGTCAAACAATACTATATCGTAAGGCTTACTGACCCCCGCCAGACTATCAATTTTCAGACGGATAACGTTACCCGTCGCTTGTAGAGGCACACTAGCGTTGCTGGTTAACACTGCTCCCGCCAAGCCCTCAAAGCTTACATTCCCTAGATAGACCCCATTCAGCCACGCCTCAACCTGATGGTCAGGATTAAGGGCATTATCGGCCATAAAACCCCGAAGGTAAATTTTGAGGTTTGTGCCAGAGCCACCCGCCGCCAGATAGGGCAAATCGAAGTTAAACTGACGGTCAGCCTGCGCCGGACTATAGGTTGTTAGGTAATCCCAGAACCAGGGGTCGGTGTTGCTGTCGGCACTTTCCCAATGGAATTGATTCTGTTCCACCCGAATAGTGCTGGACGTAACCTGATTCTTGATAGGCAAAATCGTTTTCCCGCTAAAGGGTACTTTTTTGCTCAATCCCGCGCTCAACACATAAGTATTGTAGTCGGTGTAGATATTGTGGAAAAGTTTGGCCTCCCACTCGATAAAATCACCAGGGCCGAAGCTAGTCTGGTTCGCTGCCACTACGTTCAGCTTAACCGCCCCTTCCGTACCGCTCAAGGTAAGTTGGTTAGGTTTAACCCCAGTGAAATCTATCCCCTGTTGGGTCAAATACTCATAGGTCAGGTGATAAATTCCAGCTTTGTCAGTTTGCAAATTAAAGTTGGTAGCAAGCAACTTAGCCGTTGCGGGTGCATCGCCTCTGGATGGGACGGAGGGGTTAACCACCTGCTTGGTTGGGGCAGGTTTTGCTCCTGTGGCGGCATCACCTAGTTTGTAAGGGCCGTGTTGAGTGGCCCGACCACTGATGTTAACATCCTCAATCAGGTAGCGACCCTCACTCGCCGGAATAGTGGTGTCAAAACTATAGGTTTGAGGGGCGCGTCCAGTCAGGATATGCGAAGGAATCAGCTTCTCGTTAAGCTTGACCAGTGTGCCTTTCTCAGACTTAAAATAGAGGTTGAAACCGAGGTTATTAACCTCCCCGGCGGTAGACCAGTCGATCAACACCCGCCCATCTTTAACCGTAACTTTGGCGTAGGCCAGCGTCACCGCCGTTGGCACAGGAGCATAGCCAATCGGGGGCACAACCGTATTGGCAGCAGCAGTTTTGGTAAAGGTCTGGTTGGCTAGGGCGGTGGTCTGTTTGTAGTTAGATACTACCCCGTTCAGGTCGGTAACAACTATCGAATACGTCCCGGCTGGAACCGCCGCAAAACTATAGTTACCACTGGCATCAGTCGTCGTTGACCCGACCACGTTGCCGCTAGAGTCAACCAGATTAACTGTAACGTTCGGCAGGTTTGGTTCGCCGTTGTTTTGAGTACCATCCAGGTTAGTAGGCGGAACCGGGCCAGCGGCGGGTGGTTGCACATAGTCACGGAAAACCTTGCCCGTAACCCCGCCCAGGCTGGCATTCCGCAAGCCAAAGTCGGCGGTTAGTACCGTCTGGCTTGGGCCAAGATTGACCGTAGTGGAAGCTGGATTCGGATTGGTGGCGGTGTAACCCGTTGGCAGGGTCGGGATAGAGACGGTATAATTCGCCACTGGCAACCCGCTAAACTGGTAACTACCATCCGCCGCCGTAACGACAGTCTGAGTAGTGAAGTTCGGGGCGGTAATTTGCACCGTCACCCCGCCAATGCCCACCTCGCCAGGGTCTTGCACCCCGTTACCGTTAGCATCGTTATAAACCTTATCGCCAATCCGACCCAACCCGGAATAACCAAAGTCAACATTGTTATTGGTGGGATTGGCGGTGGTCAAGTTAACGGCGGTAGGGTTATTCAAGGTGGTTGAAGTCAAACCCACCAGAGTATTCAAAGTGTCGGTCACTTTAACAATATAGTTGGTATTAACAGGCAACCCACTAAAGCTGTAAGCCCCGCTAGAGTCAGTAGTATCGGTAGCGATAATCGACTCGCCGGAGTCAATCACTCCGTTGCCGTTGGTATCGCGGTAGAGGCTGACCGTCACATTCGCAATGCCCGGTTCACTGCCGTTTTGGGTGCGGTCATTATTATTATCCAGATAAACATGGTCGCCAATTGTGCCAGTGATTGGCCCACTCGCCAGGGGATAACCAAAATCCATATTCAGGATGTTCTGGTTAGCCGCCAGAGCAAAGTCCGAGGTAGTGCTGGGCTGACTCTGGCTACCTACTACCCCGACGTTGAGGTAATGCTGTAGATAGCCGGAATAGTGGTCTGGTCAACCCGCAACTGATAACGGTTGGGGGCAACGTTAGCAAAAACATAATGACCATCGGCCCCGGTGGTAGTGGTAGCCGCCAGCACGTCGTCCGCCGTGCCAAAAATCCCGTCTACCCCGGCGGTGTACATCCGGATAGTCACCCCGCTAATCCCGGTCTCACTGGGGTCTTGAACGCCATCAGCGTTAACGTCGGCCCATACGAAGTCGCCAATCATGCCATTGCCCGCGCTGGAGGCATCAAAGCCAAAGTCGGCAGTTAAGACACTAGGGGCCGCCGCCGTGATACTGACCGTATCATAGGTATTACCCGCAAAAGTAGTGAGCTGAGTATAACCAGCCGGGGGATTAATCACCCGCACATAATAGGTATCCTGCGGCAGGTTTGAGAACAGGTATTGACCGTTCTGCCCGGTCACGGTGGTCGCCACCAACTGGTCGAAACCTACCTGAAAACCCGCCGTGCCATTAGTCTCGCGGTAAAGCTCCACTGTGGCGTTAACCAACGGCCCGTCCCCGGCGTTAAAAGTGCCATTACTATCGGTATCAATATAAACCTGATCGCCGATAACGCCGTTGCCCTGGACTGGCCCAAAACCAAAGTCGGCAGTATTGACGGTCGGCGTGCCACTGCTGAGGGTTACGCTCAGGCTGGTGGCGGTGGTTGGGGTTACGCCAGTGGGCAGATTGGCATCTGAAGCCGAAACCTGCACAATATAACCCACGTTGGCACTCCCGTTAATCGAGGTCGCCAGATTGCCCAGGCTATAATTCCCGGTAGCATTGGTGGTGGTAGTGTCCACCAAAGGCTCGCCCGCGTCCAGCACCCCGTTACCGTTAGTATCACGGTAGACATTCACAGTTATATTAGCTAAACCGTTTTCCCCTGCGTCCTGCACCCCGTTGCCGTTGGTGTCGCGATAGACCGTATCACCAATTGAACCTGTACCAGCAGGCAGGAAGGCAAAGTCAGCGTTAGTAATATTAGCATTAACCACCTGCACAGCGCGGGGGTCTGGTACGGCGACGTTGGAACTCAAAATCGAGCCAGCCGGAAGGTTCGGGTCTTGCGGGTCAACCCGCACAATATAACGGCCCGGCGGCACTCCCGCAAAATTATAGTTACCGTTAGCATCGGTGATGGTGGTCGCTAACACAATATCAGTGCCGGGTTCAAAGGTGCTGTTGCTATTTACATCGCGGTACAAATAAACCGTAACGTTAGGCAGCCCGTTTTCACTGGCATTTTTAGCCCCGTTATTATTGGTATCTTGCCAGACCAAATCGCCAATACTAAAGAAACGGTTGCTGGTGTAGCCAAAATCTATCCCGGTGGCATTAGCGGCAGTAGTGACTGCCGGACGAGTGCCGGGGATAGCAGTGGCGGGCGCAGTCGGATAAGGCGACCAGACCGCCCCGGCCCCGGCGGTAGCGGCTATATCGGTATCGCCTACATCCTGGACTACGATATAACGCCCCGGTTGTAAATTCGCAAAGTTGTAGGCCCCCGCCCCACTGGTCGCCGTGACGTAGGCCGCTCCCGGTACAAGAATATCAAGGTTAGACTGGTAGATCCCATCGCCATTGACATCCCGTACCAGATAGGTACTTACCGTACCAATAGTGGTTTCGGCGGCCTGGAAAATACCGTCATTGTTAGTACCACCGCTTCGGTCATCAAAGGATGTGCCGGTAATAGTGGTTGCGCCGTTGCCTGCCGGACTAAAACCAAAGTCCAGGTTCAGGTTGTTGGCCCCACTTACTGTAACCCCTTGCTGATAGCTGGTGGTGGGCAGTCTGCCGCCAATCGAGGGGTCTGCCGGGTCAACCGCCACCACATAATTGCCATTTGGCACTCCAAAACTATAGTTACCACTGGCATCGGTGATGGCCCGTTGATAAAGGGTGTCGCCCGCACTTACCAACCCATTGCCGTCAGTATCAATATAAAGTGTAACCGGAACATTAGGCAGGTTGGTGGTTTCTCCAGCCTGTTGTACGCCATCCCCGTTGGTATCCTGCCAAACCCTATCACCAATTCGCACCCCATTAACTCCCGCTACTACCTGGGCGGTGTAACTTGGGCCAGCATAATAAGGGCTGGTAGGGTCGCCACTATACAGGTTATTGTAGGCATCCCGGAAATCAATTTGGGCGGTGTTGGTAAACTGCGTGCCAGCCGCCACCCCAGCGTTAACGTTTGCGCTAATTGTAATAGTTTTGGTTGTGCCAGGAGTTACAACCGTTGTATCAGTGAAAGTCAAGTTCTGCCCGCTAATTACCGGGCCAGTAACCCCCGAAGGTAAGGTGCTTGAAACATAGGTCACCTGCGGGGGTAAAATATCCCGAATTACCATATTTGTAGCATTGCCGCCCAAATCGCCATTGCCATAGACAATCGTGTAAGTGATGGCACCGGGGGAGGTTTTGTTAGGATTATCTACATATTTGCGGACGAAAGGACGCGGCAATGGAGGCTCGTCCGGGCGGTTGGGCTGGGGATACAAGGGGATAGTATTGCCACTGTTATCCAGCACTTCCAGAACATATTGGTTATTACCAGCACTGGCCTGAGCCACGTCAATCGCCCACCAGCCAGCCGCCGGATTATTAATAACATCACCGCCTCGAATTGGCACGCCCCCAACGGTTGTACCGTTATTCCACACATCATTGTTGGAAACACTGCCAGCGACGCTACTGCCATCAGGTCGAATGTAACTAACAGTGCCATTATTGTCCCGGTCAAAGTTATTAAGGGTAATGTTTCCCACAAAGGTGTTAGAGATATAGAACCAAGAACGGGCCGTTGTCACACTATTAATTTCGCTGGAAGTCTGAGAGGCCGGGATAGTAATACTACAGCCAGGATTGCCCGCATTATCCGGCGATACCCGCAGCCGATAACCGTTATCATCGTCACCACCGGGGGAAATATTCTGAACTTTAAACAGATAAGTTCCAGCCCCGTAAGCAGTAGTGCCGCCACTTCGGTAGAATTGGGCGAAGGTGTTCCAACGGTCGGACACGGAGCTATCCTGACCCTGATAAACCCGGTCAGCTACCAGACTACCATCGGGGGCCGTCAGCGTAAAGCGATAATCCTCACCCAACGGGTTAGAACCGCGTGGCTCATCAAAGGAATTAGCGTTGCCGATTATATTATCTTCCGGGTCGAATAAATCCACATTAATCTGCTGACCTGCCGGATAACAGGCCGGAATATTCAGCTCGATATAGTGGTAGCCGTTACCGTAGGTGGTATACCAATCGCCAATATTGCCGGGGGTATAACGGCCTGAAGTTTGCAGGTAAAAACCGGGCACGGCGTTCAGGGCGGGTAGCTCAATCGCTTTTGCCGACGGGATAAAATGTGAATCAAACAATGTTAATAATAGCGATAAGGCCAGCATGGTTGCCAACCCTAACCTAGCCGAAAACTCAAGCTGTTTTTGTTTCTTTTTTGAGCTTACTAAGAAAAAACTCGCAGGTCTGGAAGCCCGACGGGTTTTAGCCCGATTGTTTCCCTTGAAATACATACAAATCCCCTATGTTAAGTATAAAAATAAAGACGAAAGAATTTTCTATCAGCATCATCTGAATAGAACCCATGATACTTAGTAGTATATAATAAAATAATTACCGCTAATATTACGCTAGTATAAAGTTTTGACGAGGAAAAGGCCAAAAGGTTACTTCCGCAAGGTTGGCGGTGGTCGGCGGGGGATTTCGTAGGGACACGATGCATCGTGTCCGTAGGAGCAGGCTCTGTCCTGCGATAACCATCGGACGACGGAGCGTCCTCCTACGGATGCGATAAATATCGGACGACGGAGCATCCTCCTACCATCAACCATTCCCCTATTCCCGGATAAAATTCACCACCTCGTTATCAGGTTTAAAACCCAAACGATAGGCTGGGTAGGTTTGAAGCATGTTTATTATAAAATCCAAACTCTGAGCGGTAGCAGCGTTATCCCAGACGGGAAGTTGGCTTTGTGACAAAAGTTTTAATAACGCAGTCTGGAAATCGAGAGGCTCGGTAAAGTTTTGGGGGGCATGTTCCAGAAAATAGAGGCGTGATAGAGGCACACCTGCCGGATGAGCAATATTAGCCGAGCTGGGCCAGGGCGTACCATACACCCAGAACTCCCCCGCCGACTTTTGCCGCAGGATGGTACTCTCATCGGTCAGGCCAATAACCCCCGACCCGCCAAATTCTTGCCAGAGGCGACTAATAGTGCTTTTGCCTGCCCCCGACTCCCCCACCAGAACCAGCCCTTGCCCACCATCCGCCACCGCTGCCGCGTGAAGAAAGAAACCGCCCACCTGTTCCAGCAAGGCCGTAAAGATAAATTTGTCCAGAAAAGCCGGGAATAGTTCCAGATATCTGATAACCTGTCCGGCCTGAGTGTTGGCTAACCGCAATAGGCCGCTATTGTGAGCTAAATCCAGAATAAGTTGGTGGGTCCAGCCACCTGTTTGCAGAGGTGGACGGAATAATAACTCCAACTGGTCGGCGGTGCGAGAATAGTACCAACTTTGAGGGGCGGGGTCTATTTCATGCACTAACTCTGGGGCGACCTGAGTTTCAAGCTGGAGGGTTAGTTCATAATCCGGGGAGATATTAGCATAGGGTTGGGTAAAAGCAGCCAGAGGCGGACAATCGTTAATGTCCAGCAAACAGCCCACAGAACTTAAATCAACGGTTAAGCCTAGCCCGCCAATCCAGAAACTAAAGCGGGGTTGGGCTGAAATGTCCATCTGAATAATCAGGAAAAACAGACTGCCGGGATACGGTTGCAACCGTTACCCGCTTGCTGGCTGGTCTGACTGGAGGTGAAGCAATTTGTACCCATCACATCGGTTTTGCTGTTTACCGTCACAATTTGCACGCTGGGCTTGCTATAGCGTTTGCGCGGCAGTTTAGCCTCTAGCGGGCTTGAGTCTGGTTCTGGTTGATTAGAGATTTTGTCTACAGACATTAAAGTGACCCTTTTTCTAATGGCAACTGCAACCAGTTGTCACTTCATTAGTTTCATTAAGAAAGGTTAAGGAGGACTTTTCGACCAGGGTAATAGGCTGGCGTTTGCCCCCTAAAACCTGGGCGCGTAACTCGGCGACTGAACAGAAGAATTCAATATGAAATTCCGGGTTACCACTTTCCAGAGTGGCTTTGGCGGGGCAAAGCATGCAATATTCTTTTACCTGACAGGTGCGGCATTTACTAAAAACTTCGCTTTTCTTGCGTTGGCGCATCTCTTTTATCGGGCCATTCCAGGCTTCCCCAAAATGACCTTCTTTCAGGTTATAATCCACCGTTTTGGAGATGGTGCAAACCGCCATTTCACCATAAGCCGTAATATGCCAGGTATTCAGGCCCGCCCCGCACCGATACAAATCGTCGCTTTTGACCGCTTCGGCCTGACTTTCAAAAGCCTCAGAAATCTCGCAAGCGTTGGTAGGGTCAGCCAGGTCGAGCTCTACCACTTTTTCGGAGTTTACCCGCAAGCCACAGGGCTGCTTTCCGCCATCTAACCGGGCGAAAATAGCGGTATCATAACCAAAACGCGCCCCCAAACTCTGGGCAAACCGTTTCATATCCTCAAATTCATGCTGGTTAAGGGTCATAACGACGGTTTTGATGACCATATTCAGGCCGCGCTCATGCAATAGCTTTATTCCGCGCATAAATTTGGCGTGACTGCCCTTAATGCCAGTTACCGCTTCGTAGGTTTCCTGGGTGTAGCCATAAATAGAGATTTCCAAAGCAATTGGGGGATATTCGGCTAGAAAGTCGGCGATTTTGGTTGTTACCAGCGTAGCATTAGTAAAGATTGTCACTAACAAACCCTGCTGGCGGGCATAGAGGTAAATTTCCCGAAAATCCGGGCGCAACATAACCTCGCCACCCGTCAGGGTCAGGAATAGCCCACCCTCCGCCACAATTTCATCAATAATACGGCGTAGTTGGTCGGTGGTTAGCTCTTTACTGCGGGCTACCCGGTCGTTGGCAGGTTCGTTGATATAACAATGTTGGCAGGTCAGGTTACAACGGGCGGTTAATTCCAGACTACCGTTAAGGGGAGTACGACCATCGGGGCTTTTCGAGACAAAAAGTTGGGTAAGAGCATTAGCAGATATTTCGGCTATCGGTTCAGGCCCAGCTTCAATTACTACCAGGGTGCTGAACTCAACGGTGCGCTTATTAATCAGGTCGAGGGTACGTCTCATTTAATTGGCAACTTCCTCTAGAATATTAAGCTGTTGCAGCTCGGAAACCAGTTTTGCAAAATCAGCCGCTACTTCGGCAGAAGTGACCTCAAATTCCTGGGTAATAAGCCCAACTATGGTGGAAACTGAACGCTGCCCATCCAACAGTTCCCAGATACGCCCCGCCGTTTCGTTTAACAAATAAACCTGATTGAGGTTAACACTTCCTGCTTTCAGGGGTAAAATCAGCGTTTCTGGTTTTAGCGGGCGGGACACTACCGCCCTACTTTTTTTGTAGATTGGATCATTTTGCATATAAAGCGATGATAGCATCAATGAAAAGTGCTTGTCAATGAGTTGTGAATGAAACTACATTCGCAAGACTAAAATTTAATCATAACTTAATATTGAGCCAGATATATTAGGCTTACTGACTACTGGCAACTTTAGATTTTCCGTAGCCCTGACTACTTACCCAAACCCGCCAGTAGCCTTAAGATGGAAGGGTTGTAACCTCAAATTTACCGGTTTCCAAATAGCTAATCGAGCGGGACGGGCTGAATGGACGAAGAAGAAATTGGACGAGAAACCTCCCGCCTGGAAGCTTTCAGCGATGGGGTATTTGCGATTGCCATAACGCTGTTGATACTAAACATCAAAGTGCCCGGCAAGGATATTGGGGACGGCAAGCTGTGGGAGGTTCTGGGGCAACAATGGGCGGATTATCTGGCCTATGTAATCAGCTTCGTTACTATTCTGGTGATGTGGTCGGCCCATCACAACATTTTCCGCTATATCCGGCGCACCGACCATCCTTTTTTACTAATTAATGGCTTGTTGCTGATGGGTGTTACGATTGTACCCTTTCCAACCTCGTTATTAGCTACCCATTTTTCTCAGGAAAATAACGCCAGGGCTGCCGCCGCCGTTTATAGCGGGACGTTTTTATTTATTGCGCTGTGTTTTAACGCTCTGTGGGTTTACGCTTCATATAAAGACCGACTTTTGGATAAAACCCAGGATGTCAGTAGTTTGCAAGGGATTGCCTGGGCTTATATTGCGGGGCCGATTCTCTACCTATTGGCCTTAATTCTATCCTTCTTCAGCCTGTGGACTACGGTTATTATTTGTATATTGCTAACGATTTTTTACTCCTTACCCAGCCTGGTTAACCGCACTTGAAGGTAAATCTAAATGGATATTGATTTTGTGGTTTGGCTGGTTTACAATTGCGCGAAAGAACCGCCAATCTGTCTGTTTCAAGCAATTTCCCTCAAACTTAAACCCGAATTAATATTCAATCAGGATTTTCAAGGGTTTTTATTATGTTAAACCAACAACGGCCTAGTGAATTGAAAGGTGTTTTCGATGACAACAATGCTAGAAAATAGTACCCTGACGCGAGAAGCCTTGAGCGACCAATATGCCCCCACCAAAGCCGATAAATTCAGTTTCGGCCTCTGGACGGTTGGCAGTCGTGGGCGTGACCCCTTCGGTGATGTCACTCGTCCCGCTCTCAACCCTCTTTACACCGTCAAAAAACTTTCCCAACTTGGAGCCTGGGGTGTTAACTTTATTGATAATGATTTAATTCCTTTTAAGGCCACTCCTGCCGAGCGTAGCAAGATTGTCCGCGACTTTAAACAAGCCCTCGACGATTATGGAATGGTCGTCCCGATGGCGACTACTGACCTATTTTCCCATCCGGTCTTCAAGGATGGAGCTTTTACCGCCGTTGACCCCAATGTCCGAGCCTTCGCCCTCCAAAAAACTATGCGGGCGATTGACCTGGGGGTAGAACTTGGGGCTAAAATCTATGACTTTTGGAGTGGTCGAGAAGGAGTGGATGCCGAAGCCTCCAAAGACCCCACAATCGCCCTCAAAAGAATGCGGGAGGCTCTTAATTTTCTCTGCGAGTATATAATTGACCAGGGTTATGACCTCAAATTTGTCCTTGAACCTATGCCTAACGAACCAAGAAGTGATATTTATCTCCCTACCGTTGGGCATATGTTAGCTTTTATTTACACCCTCGACCATCCCGAAATGGTGGGGTTAAACCCGGAAGTAGCCCACGAGAATATGGCTAATCTGAACTTTACGCATGGGGTAGCTCAGGCTTTGGAGGCCGGGAAACTTTTTCATATTGATCTGAACGACCAGAAAGGGCCACGTTACGATCAGAATTCACGCTTTGGTAGCGAGAGTCTCAAAAATAACTTCTTTCTGGTGAAGTTGTTGGAGGAGAAAGGTTATAGCGGGCCTCGGCACTTTGATGCCCACGCCTACCGAACAGAGGACGAAGCTGGGGTCTGGGATTTCGCGTTGGGCTGTATGCGTACCTACAATATGTTCAAGGCAAAGGTGGAGCGGTTTAATAACGACCCGGAGATACAGGCGTTGTTGGCGGAAATCAACGGTGGCGACCAGAGTTTTGGCGGGATATTGAGCCAGAAATACAGCCGGGAGTTAGGGGAGAAGCTAAAACAAACCGATTTTGAGCCAGAAAAACTGGCACAACGAGGTTATCGTTACGAAAAACTTGACCAACTTAGCATTGAGATTATTCTAGGCATTAGATAAGAATATCAAAAAGGGGCAGACCTCATGGTCTGCCCTGGCAAGGAAGAGATTGGTAGGTAGTTCAAGAAATTATTCCCGGTTATTTATCAACCCCCGTAGCCACCACCCCTTGCATAAATTGGCGTTGAGCAAAGAAAAAGAGCAAAGCCGGGAGAATCATTGTCAAAACTGCGGTAGCCATTGCGCGGGTAGGGTGAGTGCCATATGTGCCGACAAATTTGGCAATCCCAACCGAGATAGGGAATAACTCCTCTTTACCAGCTAGATAAACCAATGGCGCGAAGTAATCGTTCCAGGCGTAGAAAAAGTGGAATAGAGTCACGGCGGTAATCGCGGGAATGGCCTGGGGAATAATTACCCGAATTAAGGTGGTAAGCGGGTTCGCACCATCCACCATTGCCGCCTCATCCAACTCTTTTGGGATACCCATCAGGTATTGGCGCAATAGGAAAACATCATAGGCATTAGCAAAGAAAGCTGGTACAAGTAGTGGTAGCCATGTGCCAGTCCAACCAATCTTGGCAAACAAAATATAAAGCGGAATGATGGTGGCCTGGGGAGGCAGTACGACAGTTGAAATCAGGATGATGAACAAGATATTTTTACCGGGAATACGGAAGCGGGCAAAACCGTAGGCGACCATAATACATGATATTAAAGTGCCCACCGTGCTAATAAATGCAATAAAGAAAGTGTTGCGGAAAAGCAAGGGGAAATCCACATCACTCCAAGCGGTGGTGAAATTATCAAGGGTGGGCGAGAACTCATAAACCGGGTCAAGGGTACGATAGCGGCCTTTCCAGTTAATTACGCCCTTCCCGAGGTTAGCCGGGTCAACAAAATCGGCATCCTCGCGAAAACCCTTAACCAGAGCCCATTGTTTCACGCCCTCGCTGGTTGGCACGTTATAAAGCGGTAAATCCTGCCCCTGGTAATTGTAGGTTGTGGATTTAGCGGGTAAGAGTGGGGCATTTTGGGCCGAAAGCTGCGCCTCCGGTTTGAAAGCCGTAGCAATCATATAGCCAAGCGGTAACAAAAAAACTAGCATCAGCACAGTACCTAATAAGGTGACAAGTATGGTAGGTACAATATCGCGCTTGAGCATCCCTCTTACTTGAAAACGGGACTTAGTAGTACCCGCTATTTGAGTTTGCTTTGTGGTAGCCAATGGTTTCTCTCCTCCCCTTTTTCAAAATAGCCCACAATGATATTCGTGCAACTAGCCTATATGTCACTGCTGGCGTAATAGATACCCCGTTGCAAGAAAGTAAACATAAAGGTGGTCAAAACCATAACAATTGCAAACAGGAACAAGGCCAACACCGAAGCGTAACCCATATCGTTAAAGACGAAAGCTTGCCGATAAAAGTGGAGGTTATAGAATAGGGTTGCGCCCTGGGGATCACCATTTCGTCCGCCAATTAGCAGAGCCGCAACGAAATATTGAAAAGAGGTAATCACTCCTAGCGTAACATTGTAAAAAATTACCGGGGAAATCATCGGGATAGTAATATTAATGAAACGCTGAATCCCATTAGCACCGTCCAGAACCGAGGCTTCATAAATCTCGGTTGGTACACTTTGTAACGCGCCAAGGTAAATCAACATTGCATTACCAACACCCCAAAGTCCAAGCAGGTTTAGGGCGGGAATAGCCCAGGTAGGGTCACTTAACCAGCGCGGCCCTTCGATGCCAAAGACTTTAAGCAGAAGGTCAATCCAGCCTGATTGCGGATTAAGCACCCCCTGGAAAACCAGTACCCCGGCAACCACCGGAATAACTGTCGGCAAAAAGAACAGGGTTCTAAAGACATTGGGAGCAAACAGATGCTTGGAATTTACCAATAACGCGAACATTAGTGGAACTATCAAACCTAATGGCACGGCAATGAGAGTAAATTTCAGGGTGACACCCAGTGAGTTACCTAGTTCCGGGTCGGAAAATAAACGCCCATAATTATTAAGCCCAACGAAATTGAAATTTTCAGGGGCAAACTCTTTCGTGGCGTTATAATCTGTGAAGGACAGAAAAAAAGTGAAAACAATCGGTAAAAGCTGAAAAGCGAAAAACCCAATAAACCAGGGTGCTAAAAAGAAAAGGCCCCAACGCAAACGTTGCCGACCCATCAGGCCCCTACCTGCCGGTTTAGTTTTTACTGCATCAACTGCCATCGTAGGAAACTCCTTATTCTTTCCAAGTAAGCCGTCCAAAATACTGGACGGCTCACTCGGTTAAGCAAATCAATCAAAACCAGGTCTCAAGCTGTTAGGTTGCCGCTTTGAATAGAGCGTCAAGCGTAGCTTGAAGTTTGTCAATTTCCTGATCTACGTTCAGGCCAGGTGTTTGATCAAGCAACTTGCGGAACTTGGTAAAAGCGTCGTTAGCCTTGATGATGTTGGGTAAATAGGACTCATGATTCGGCAAGTCAGGGTATTTCAACATCTCGTCCGCTACTGTCCAGTCAATCTTATTGGTACCAGTGCGGGCACTCAAAGCCGTGAAGAAACCAGCGCGGTCTCCCGGTATGGCGGGCATCCCACCATAAATCTGATACAAGTCCTTGTCTACGACCATCTTGCTCAGAACCTTGAAAGCTACTGCTTGATTTTTGCTCTGTTTCAGGATGGCGAAAGTATCACCGTGAAGTTTCGCGGTGGTTTTGCCGTTGACAGTTGGCAGTACCGCGACATCCCAGTTCAATTTCTTCATATCGAAACAACAGGTGTACCAGGTATGGGAGTCTTGCATCGCCACGTTGCCAGAGTCAAACGTGCTACCCTTTTTCAACAGGTCGCTATTCTGGTAGTCGTCGTTTGGCGAAATGTGGGTTTTCCATACACTATTATAATACCAATTAAAAGCCGCGCGCCAGTTATCTGGAATTTTGGCAGCTTTCGGATTGGCCGGGTCGTAAGGCAGTCCGCCACCAAAGTTTGTGGCTATCCCACGTGAGTCAGTTGGCCCTTCAAAAAAGCCGAACTGTTTGATGTTTTTGGCATCAAAGTTAGGGTCAGTGGCATCATTACCCTTGGAGTCCACACTCAGCTTTTGAGCCAGTGCAGTAAAGGTTTCAAGATTCCAGTCTTTACCCTGGTATTGCTCACCAACCTTATGAGGTGGATAAGGCAACTTGGCTTCGTCAAACAGGGCCTTGTTATAGAAAAGCATGCTAGGGAACAAAGCAAAGGGGATACCGACCAGCACGCCTTCGTCTTTAGTAAAGTCAATCAAGGCCGGGTCATATTTGGAAATGTCAAAACCGGCAGCTTGCGCCAGTGGTGTAATGTCCGCCCAGGCTCCCTGGAAACTGGCGCGACCAGCTTTACCCACCGGGCCAACAATATCAGGGCCGTTTCCAGCAGCGATTTGGGCTTTCAGGGTGTCGTAGGATTCAGGGTTATGGACGACCTGTATAGCTACACAGGCTTCAGTCTGGCTCTTGTTAAAATTGTCGGCCCAGGCTTTTTCCTTGGGAATCACGTCAGCGTCCGCCCCAGCTCCCAAGCCAATGTACCAGGTAAGTTTGGTTGAGCCGTTAGCGCAACCCTGCCCAGCCGCTACAAAGGTAGTCGGGACAGTTGGTACGGCGGCGGTGGTAGCTGCGGGAGCGGCGGCAGTAGTTGTCGTAGCTGCGGGGGTAGTGGTTGCCGCCGCAGTGGTCGTGGTGGCAACCGCCGTAGTGGTAGCCGCCACGGCGGTAGTAGTCGCGGCTACCGCAGCAGTGGTCGCAGCAGGGGCGGCGGTGGTAGCTGCCGGGGCTGAAGTTGCGGTAGGGTCACCGCAAGCGTTAAGCAGTGTCAGTAGTAACAATCCCATAATTGCCAGGATTGGGAACAACTGTTTTTTCAATCTCATCCAACTCCTCACTTTCTGTTTTTGGGTACATCAAATCACCAGCAAGATGCTGGAGTTCTTATCCCTGCCCGAACAGGCAAGGAAACGATGCAAAATGGTAGCGTCTTGCGCTATGTTGTTATTAGCTCAGGAAGGCCAACGGCGCGTTGTATTGAGGGTGAAAGTCGCCTCGGCCCATATCTCCTTTGACGAAGAGCCAACCAGAACCTCAAACTGTCCAGCTTCGGCGACCCAATTGCGAGCCAGGTCGTCGTAATAAGCCAGAGCGGTTGGGGGCAGGTGTAGTGTTACTGTTTGAGACTCCCCTGGTGCAAGCTGAACCTTCGCAAAGGCTTTGAGTTCTTTGTCGGGACGGTGCAGACTGGCTTTGACATCCCGGAGATATAGTTGCACGATTTCTTTACCTTCGCGCAATCCGGTGTTAGTAACCTCCACCGCTACCGCCAGAGTGTCATCGGGACTAATTTCCTGCGAACTCAACTTTAAGGGACTGTAACTAAAAGTTGTGTAAGATAGACCAAAACCAAAGGGAAACAAGGGTGTTATTTTCTTTTTGTCATAGTAGCGATAGCCCACATACAGCCCCTCGCCGTAGTGAACTTTGCCATTCTCACCCGGATAGTTAAGATAGGCCGGGTTATCTTCCAGGCGGATCGGGAAGGTCTGGGGAAGTTTGCCGGATGGATTCACATCCCCAAAAAGAATATCGGCGATAGCATTGCCGCTTTCCTGACCGGGATACCAGGCTTGCACGACCCCCGCCACCTTGTCCAACCAGGGCATAGAGATGGGCGAGCCACTGTTAATAACTACGATGGTATTTTTATTAGCCGCCGCCACTTGCTCAATCAATTCTACCTGTTCCGAGGGCAGTTCTATATTGGGGCGATCAAAACCTTCACTCTCCCACTCCCCGCTCAACCCCACAAATAGCAGGGCAAATTCGGAGGTTGCCGCCGCTTGCCGCACCCGCGCCAGCCTGTCAGTTGGAACTGGCAACAAACAACCGAGGCGGGCCGCCCCTAGCACATCGTTATCATTCTTGCTGTATTCCAGCACAAGGGTATGTTCCTGCCCGGCGGTTAGTTCGACAGTATAGGGAAGTTCGTGAGTAGCCAGACCAAAGTACAAATCGCCAAAAGTCTGGTGAGTCCAGTTATCTATGACCTCTTGCCCATCCAGATACAATCGACTCAAGCCCGCGCTAAGCAAACCAAAGGTATAGGAGCCGGAGGTGGGTGGGCTGAAGTAACCAGTACAACGAGTTGAGAACACCAGTGAGTTGCTGACCCCTGGCACATCCCCGAACCACATTAGTTCGGAACGGTTGGTAGTGGTCGTCCAGACGGGCTCTCCGGCAAGTTGCAGGTTATCAAAATATTCAACCTTAAAGCAGCCTTCGGTGGCCTCCGGGCCAGGATGCAAGAGCTTCGGGTCAATCAAGGGTAAATATTTATCATTGGTGCAGCCAGTTTCGTACTGAACTTTCACCTTATCCCCAAGTTTAGAATCTACCCCATCAAAAGGGGTAACGGCGTAGTGGGGGTTGAATTGGGCACTCCCCCCTGCCATAATTCGGGCGGTTTTGGCGTTAGGGCCGATAATAGCGATTGAATTTAATTTCTCAGCCTGGAGCGGCAAAATATTATTGCTGTTTTTGAGTAAGACGATTGCTTCTGCCGCCGCTTCACGAGCCAAAGCCCGATGTTCGGGTCTATCATCTACCAGTTCGGGCGGCTCTTCACGGGGTTTGATAGGCCCGGTTTTGGCAATTAACTGTAATAGCCGGCGCACGTTCTGGTTGATAGTGGCTTCGTCTAATTCGTTGTTTTCCAGGGCTTGAAGCAGCTTTTCGCCGCGCCATTTGGTTGGGCCTGGCATTTCCAGGTCGAGACTCGCTTTTACCGAATCTACGCTGCTTTTAACGCCGTACCAATCGGACATTACAAGACCCTCGTAGCCCCATTCTGTCCGCAAAATTTCGGTCAGGGTGTGAACATTTTCGCTGGCGTAAGTACCATTAACTTTGTTATAGGAAGCCATAACGGCCCAGGGCTTGGCCTCCTGAATTGCCGCCTGAAATGGTACAAGATAGATTTCCCGCAAGGCCCGTTCGCTTACCTGGGCACTGATGCTGGTGCGCTGGAACTCAGAGTCGTTGCAGACGAAGTGCTTGATAGTCGCTCCCACTCCCTGACTCTGCACCCCGCTAATATAAGCAACTGCCATCCTGCCAGATAGAAAAGGGTCTTCGGAGAAGCACTCAAAATTACGACCATTTAGCGGTGAACGATGAATATTAACCGTCGGGGCTAGTAGAACATGACTTTGTTTGGTTTTTGCTTCTTCCCCCAGAGCTTGTCCAACCCGTTCAACCAGTTCGGTATTCCAGGTAGCGGCCAGGGCAATTCCAACCGGGAAACAAGCGGCGGTCTTTTTACTCACAAAACCACCCGCGCCCCGTACCCCGTTCGGCCCATCCGACACTTTGATTGCCGGAATACCAAGCCGTTTGACGGGGGTAGTATGCCACATATCCGACCCAGCCAGCATTGATACCTTCTCGCGAAGGGTCAACTGGTTGAGCAAACTTTCTACCTCATCGTACAAGGGGTCTGCTCCTTTCGGTATCAAAAAAGCATAAAATTAGAACAGCAAATCAAGCCCGAATGTTAGACTAGGGCGGCCTGTGCCTAAATTAGGGATACAAAAAAAGCCAAACTTCAGGCGGCGAATTTCTGCACCTGTCATATCTTCAGCTTAGAATGTCCTGCGTTAGAGCGTTCGCCTAAAGCGTATTTAAGAATTTTGAATAACTCAGTGTATATTAAGAGAGATTGAGATGTGAAGTAAGTTGGCTAACATAGCTAGCACCCTTTTGCTTAACGATTGAGCAAGGGTTAAATTGTTTGGGTACTTAGTCCATTTAATGTTAGCTATCAAAAGAGTGCTTCTCTTGTGACACGTATCACATCACTTGTATGCAGTATAAATCATGTGACAACCACTTGTCAAGAGCCAAAAACCCCATTATTAAAATCATTTTACTTATTACCCGAAAACCTCAAGTTGACTGACGGGGCACTAGCTGCGGCACTAGCGACCAGGTTAATTCCTCTTGTAAAGGCTGTTCTTTATGTACAGTAAGAATTAAATCCACCGCCTTTTGCCCAAAGGAGGTGTTGTCAAAACGAATAGTGGTTAGGGTTGGGCGCACGATTTCGCTAAATGAAATATCATCCGTACCTATGACCGCTACATCCTGTGGAATCTTTATCCCTCGGTCAATTAATGCCCCTAACAAAAGCAAGGCATACTCATCGTTATAGGCATATAGCCCGGTTGGGTGGTCGGTACTGGTTAAATAAGTATCAACGAACGAGTGGGCCGAGGGCAAAGAGTATTGAAGCGGCAGGATTTCAAGCGACACCCCCGGTGTCTGAGCGATTACCGAACGCATTCCCTCCAACCTTTGCAAGAAACCATATTCATTCAAAGGGTCGGTTGGTCGGATTAATCCCAGACGGCGATGCCCCCGTTCCAGTAGATGTTGGGCCGCTAGACGGCCTGCCGGTTCAGTGGGCAAAAGTATAGTTTGAGCGTAATCCAGCGGCTTGACCGAATAAAGCACCACATTTTCGACCCCCATCCGCTGGGCCAAATCTACATTTTCGGGGGTCATACTACGAGCGGTGGCAATCAGACCCATCGGGCGACGGGCAAAGATTTTGAGCAAAAGTTCCTGTAATTGCTCGGGGGAGAGGCTGTTACTAAAATAAACCACCAGAGTACAGCCGTTCACAAAGGCGTGTTGGTGTAATGAAACAAATAGCTCAGTCCGATGCACCGAGAAGGGCAGGTCTACAATAAAACAAATCTCCTCACTGTGGCCTTTGCGAAGGGCGCGGGCGGAGGAGTGGGTAGTATAGCCAAGTTCCTGGGCAACCTGCAAAATTTTAGCCCTTGTTTCTTCGCTTACATGCGGGTTAGGCTCACCGTTAAGGGCATAAGAAACCGCCGTTCTTGAGACCCCGGCTTTGCGGGCTACATCAATACTGGTAAGGAATTTTCGAGCTGTTTTTCGCTTTTTCTCTGCCATAAATCTTTCTTACATCTAAATATATAGCTTTGCCACAACCAGCCGCTATCAACCTTAACACGTTATTTTATTCAGTAAATTAAAGAAAGAGGGAGGGTTTTTGTAGAGAGCATTATGCGGCTCTATTAGCCCTCTTGTCAAGTCAAGTATGTGACACGTTCCACATGATACCTAGTTTACCACTATTTTCAGGATTTCAACACCGCAAATTTGGTGAATTGTGATTTTTCGCCAAATTACCTCAGCAGTTTGCAGTTGTATCCTGGTTAGGGTAAGCCCTTATTATTACAATCTTAAAATCAAGCCTTCGGTGGGTCGTAAATTCAGGCTAGTCAGGTCTACTTCTTCGTTACGATCAAGCAAAGTAGAGAGCAAGACTGTACCTCGGCCTAACGCGGGTAGAATAAGCGGTTGAGGTTGGTCGGAAAAGTTAAGAGCGACCAGCAAACGCTGTCCCTCAAACTCTCGCAGAAAAGCAAAACAGGTGGAAGGAATTTCATTCACTGGATGGTAATCACCGATATTAAGAGCGGGGGTGGCCCGACGTAGTTCGAGCAGGGAGTGTACCAGGTTAAGGATCGAGCTACCATCTTTTTGTTCGGCAGACATATTCAACTGCTGGTAATTACTGGCTATGGGTAACCAGGGAATTGCTTCGGGCGGGCAGAATCCGGCATTGGGGCTATCATCCCATTGCATGGGGGTGCGTTCAGGGTCGCGCCCAAATCCGGGAGAGCCTACTTCTTCGGGGTCGCGGGCTAATTCAGGTGGAATAGGCACATTTTCCATTCCCAACTCATCGGCATAATACATGGTTGGCGTGCCACGCAAGGTCAATAACAACATCTGGGCTAACCGGGCATGAGCCTGACCGACCCGCGTGGCGATGCGTGGTTGGTCGTGGTTGCCCAAGACCCAATTAGGCCACGCACCCTCCGGCAAAGTTGCTTCGTAGGCATCCACGATGGCTTTAACCCTGGAAGCCTGCCATTCGGGAATCATTGCAAGCTCAAAATTAAAGGGCAAATGGGCTTCATCCAGCTTTTGCCCATAATAAGTAACCAGTTTGGGGTAGGGCAGATAAGTTTCGCCAATCAGCACTTTTTCGGGATATTCTTCGGCTAGTTGGCGCATTTCCTGCACGATTTGATGAATTTCGGGCTGGTCTTCGGTATGTATTTTGTGGTGTTTATGGGAAAAGTGGTCGCCCTCTTTCCAATCAGGATTCAGGGGGTTGTCCAGAAGTTGCTCATTTTTTATCAGCAAGGGTAAAACATCAATTCTGAAACCCGCCACGCCCCGTTCCAGCCAGAAGCGCAGCGCTCCATACATTGCTTGCCTTACCTCTGGATTTCGCCAGTTAAGGTCAGGCTGTTTGGTATGAAACAGATGGAGATAATATTGCCCGGTGGTTGAGTCAAACTCCCAGGCACTCCCACCAAAATTACTTAACCAGTTATTGGGTGGCTGTCCATTGGGCAGAGGGTCACGCCAGATATACCAGTCCCGTTTGAGGTTATGGCGAGAAGAACGCGATTCCTTAAACCATTCGTGTTCGTCGGAGCTATGATTGGGTACAAAATCTACGATTATCCTGATATTATGGGTCTGGGCTTGTGTGACAAGTTGGTCAAAGGCAGCTAAATCACCAAAAATGGGGTCAACGTTCACATAATCAGCCACATCATAGCCAAAATCAGCCATTGGCGAGGGATAGAACGGTGATAGCCAGATACAATCTACCCCCAGCCATTCTAAATAATCCAGCTTCTCGATAATCCCGGCAAGGTCGCCGATACCGTCAGCGTTGCTATCCTTGAAGCTGCGGGGGTAAATCTGATAAATTGTGCCGGATTGCCACCACAAGTATTGACCTGAACTCATCGCTTTTGCCCTCTGGTTATTATTTTTGTTAGGAGATATTCGTTTGAATGGTTGAGGTGTTGGGTAATTGTAAATATTGTACTCTTTTGTTTTTTAGCTGTCCAGAGCCATAAACCTTTTTTGGCAAATGGCAGCTTCATGGGAAAATCATGTTATATTTATAGGGCTTGCTTTAATAGCTGTTTGGAAATATACTTATATATAGTAAGTTACTTATTTTATGTAAGTTATAACAGACTTGGGCGCGGCTGACGGAGCAGCCTCCTACGTTTTGCTAAATAAAGGAGTTTGAAATCATGCAACCAAGAAATATAACGAAGGTATGGACGGTTAAACCTGTTCAGAATAGCCCTATTCATAAAGTTGGGATTGTGCTTGAGCCGGGTAATTGGGCAGAGTTTGACCCTTTCTTGATGATGGCAGAAGATTGGTTTCAGGAAGGGGTCTTTGATTTCCACCCCCATCGCGGCATTGAGACCGTGACTTTTGTGATTGAAGGCTCAATAAAGCATTACGATAATATGGCGGGGGACGGCCAGATTACCACCGGAGATGCCCAATGGATGACGGCTGGGCGTGGCGTTATTCACAAAGAGACCCCACCACCAGGCGTAATCACTCATAGTCTGCAACTATGGGTTAACCTCAGAAGTGCGGATAAAATGACCGAGCCGCGTTATCAAAATTTGCTGAGTAACGAACTGCCAATTCGCCAGGAAAAGGGCGCGACTGTGAGGGTATTTTCCGGCAGGTCGGGCGATATTACGGCTGATACCAAAAATCATGTGCCTGTTACAATGGTAGAGGTATTGCTGGAAGCGGGAGCCAGTATCAGTCAGACCATTCCGGGCAGCTATAACGGCTTTATCTATATTTTGGAGGGACAGGGAACTTTCGGGGTAAATAAAACCGAGGGGGTCAAAAATCAGGTCTTATGGCTTGGTGAAGGCGGCACAGGCGATAGCGAAATTGAGATAATAGCCAAAGAAAAGCTACGGGTGCTATTATTTGCCGGAGAGCCCGTGCGCGAGCCAGTGGTCGCCTATGGGCCGTTTGTAATGAATACCGAGGCCGAAATCCGACAGGCTTTTGCCGATTACCGGGCCGGAAAATTTGCCAACAAGGAAGCAACTAGCGTTCGATAGGAAGTTAGGATGAACCGCACTGACCGTTTGTTGGCGATTGTGCTGGAGCTACAGGGTAGGAAAAACTGTCGGGCTGAAGACCTGGCGGCTATTTTTGAAACCAGCAAGCGCACCATTTATCGGGACATTCAGGCTCTCTGCGAAGCGGGGGTGCCAGTGGTAGCAATCCCTGGTCTCGGCTATAAATTATCCGAGGGCTACTTCCTGCCGCCCCTTACCTTTAACGCCGATGAAGCGGTAATGCTGTTGTTGGGTACTAATTACGTGGCGGATAATTTCGACCAGGAATATCAAACGGCGGCTCTTTCGGCCTGTAGAAAAATTTTAGGAGTATTGCCCGAAAAACTGGTAACTGAGGTGCAGCAACGGCAGGAGCGTATCAAGTTAATAAATATGACCGACAATCAGCCCGCTAACTTGAAAGTTTTGCGGCGGGCGGTGATTGAAAATCAGGTGGTTACTTTTGAATATCACGCCCGGAGCGGAAATTCGGACGAACCTCTCGCCCGCGAGGTAGAACCCTACGCCCTCATTTTTATTGATGGAGCCTGGTATCTTTCGGCCTACTGCTATTTGCGCCGGGGGATGCGTCGCTTTCGGCTGGAACGGATTAGCCAGCTCAAATTCACGGCGAAGAACTTCCAACGTCAGCCCGATTTTAAACTGGGAGAAAGTTCCAGTAATAATGACCGCGCGGTAACTGTTAAGGTATTATTTAGTCAGTTAGTAGCACGCTGGGTCAGGGAATCCCGCTACTTTTTTATCAGCGAGGAAGAAGAAACCGACGAGGGTTTGCGGGTGACTCTTACCGTCCGCAAGGAAACCGATGCCCTGGCCTGGATATTAAGCTGGGGCAAAAATGCTACAGTGCTTGAGCCTGAAGCGCTCCGCCAGCATATTCTGGAAGAATCCAGACAAATTCAGGACAATTATAAAATTCCCCAAACGCTACTGACATAAGGTTGTCACTAGCTTACTCTAAAATACTAATGAGTGACCCAAAGAAAATTCATTGGAAAAAGGAGCAAGTTATGAGCAACCAACCGGGCTATG
>Ga0209512_1001184_pt1 | contig 34352 bp, 32 predicted proteins | sample frozenSSSSmetaG_FD_184142 | JGI IMG/M metagenome (GOLD analysis project Ga0209512, IMG submission 184142) | Glacier valley bacterial and archeal communities from Borup Fiord, Nunavut, Canada, to study Microbial Dark Matter (Phase II) -... | ecosystem: Environmental > Aquatic > Freshwater > Ice >...
AACTTGAAAAATTAGCTGCAAAACTAGGAATGAAATTACAAAAGGTGGCTTAGTAAATAATTTTGACAAAGCGATATTACAAAAGCGGTTATGGGAAGTATACCGGACTTAATTTAATACTGTTAAACGTTTTCGAGCGTTGTCCATCTTTGTTTACTACGACGTCTGTATAGCGACGGAGACAAGCCGGTCACTTTCTTAAACTGGTTGGAAAGATGTGAAACGCTGCTGTAGTGCATTTTAGAGGAAATTTCGGTAAGGTTCAATTCTTTGTACTGAAGCAGCTCTTTGACCTTTTCAATTTTATGCTTTATTATAAAGTGTTGTATATCAATGCCTTTTGATTGCGAGAAAATGTTGGACAAATAAGTGTAATCGTAGGCAACTTTTTTACTGATGTAATCAGAATAGTTTGTTTTGGGTAGATCATCTGCGTAATGCACCAATTCAATAATTACATTTTTGATCTTCTCGATAAGGATACTTCTTGTGTCGTCGAATAGTTCTAGACCTGATTTGCTAAGTTTTTCTTTGAGAAAATTTCGCTGGATCGGAGTTATTTTTTTATCCAATTTAACTATCCCGAGTTCTACAATACTGTTCTCGAATCCCAGCTTCTCCAATTCGTCTGTTACCCTGATCTTACAACGTAAACTGACCATGTTTTTAATGTACAGTACCATATGTTGATTAAATAGTATAATGTTTCTGACGCCTTGATAAAAATCTGATAATTTTTAATAGCAGGTTGTTGAAAGGTAGTTAGTTACTGTATTTTTCGCGCTGATGCTGATCATGATTGATAATGATATTGGTCATAACGATCTGGTGGCTAATCCATACTTTGGTTCGGTATGCCGCTGAAAGTGGGCAAACAAGGTCAGGCCAGTTCAGAGCCTCTCTTATGGATTATCTCTTCCGTTTGGGGAAGATACATCCTTTGCTTCATCATGTATCTGATTGTTGCTCCCAACCCGTCAGCAGGTGTTGGTTTGGGGATGTATCATCATTTATATATAACTCAATTGCATGCAATAAATCTCCTGGAATACTGAGGCGCTCAAAGAAGAAGGTTTTATATGGCCGTGGTCATTAATCAAAAAATGTCAGGTTGGAAATCATAAATCAGTGATTCATACAAATAATACAGCCAACAGTGTAAGGTGTAAAGAACCAGGATGCTTCAACTTTGTATAGCGGAAATTCGTCTCCATTGTGGCCTTGAATGCAGACAATTTCAACTAACTACTAATAACTACCGACCAAAATGGAGAAATATAAATTATTTAGCGCGATTACAGTTGGTGTAATGGAACTGAAAAATCGCATTGTAATGGCGCCAATGACGAGGTGCAGGGCCATTGGTAATATCCCCAATGACTTAATGGCCACCTATTACCTACAGCGGGCAACGGCTGGCCTTATTATCACTGAAGGCACAGCACCTTCTCCAAATGGTTTGGGCTACGCCCGTATTCCTGGCATTTTTAGTAAAGCACAAATACTTGGCTGGAAAAAAGTAACCTCGGCAGTGCATGAAAGCGGCGGGAAAATAATAGTTCAATTGATGCATACTGGAAGAATAAGTCACATGCTCAATATGCCCAAAGGAGCGCAGATAGAAGCACCTTCGGCTATAAGAGCGGTGGGTCAAATGTGGACAGACGCGAAAGGAATGCAGGATTATCCTACTCCAAAGGCAATGACGGCCGAGGACATCACATCGACTCAGGCTGAATATGTGACGGCTGCAAAAAATGCAATGGAAGCAGGGTTTGACGGCGTAGAACTACATAGTGCAAACGGATATTTACTTGAAGAGTTTTTGTCGCCCGCCAGTAATGTGCGTACGGATGAGTATGATGACAGCATTGAAAACAGGTGCCGGTTTGTAATAGAAGTAGTAACAGCAGTAGCCGCTGCTATCGGCAAGGAAAAAACAGGTATCCGTTTATCACCCTATGGTGTGGCCGGTGATATGCCCAATTATCCTGAGATTGATGCAACCTATGATTATCTTTCAAAAGAGCTAAATAAATTAGGTATCGCCTATATTCACCTGGCTGACCACTCTGCAATGGGGGCACCTACCGTGCCCGTTGAAATTAAACGGATGATCCGGAGGAATTTTAAAAATACCCTGATTCTTTGCGGTGGCTATGACAAAGACAGTGCCGAAGCAGATCTTGACTCAGGTTTGTGTGATCTTATCGGATTTGGCCGTCCATTCATCAATAATCCCGATCTGGTGGCGCGATTGGAGCGAAATGAAGCTTTATCGCAAAACCTTAAAACCGAATCATTTTACAAAGCGGATGAACCTGGCTATACGGATTACCCCGATTTTAAAGTTCCGGTAGTACTTCAAATACAATAACTTCCAATTCGTAAGGTGTCTGATGACGCAAATACTTCGTGAGTAAGTAAATTCATATTTCGAATACTAAACCTTATAAGAGATACCTTACAGTAATGTCAGATGGGCTGGGTTTACAACCGGCCGGGAGAAGGCAAGATTTTGTGAAGTTTTTTGGAAGTGTAAATGACTGCCTGAAATTATGCTTCCAGGTTGCATAACAAAAAAAATACAGCCAACTTTCAGCATCAAGCAAAATTGAAGTTGTATGAGCCTTACCCGATTTTTTGAATCGCAGTCTTTTGCATCCGAGGACGCTGCGTGCCTGGCTTCCATCTTTAAAATGGAGCAGGTTTTTAAAGGACAAAAAATTCTTGAACCGGACAATCATGGTAAAAAAGTTTACTACGTAGAGAAGGGACTTTTGCGTACCTATTATCTGAAAGACGGAAAGGATATTACCCATTATTTTTTTGAAGAAAATACGTTCACATTGCCGCTGGAAAGCATTTTCTATAACCGCCCGTCGCCTTACGGACTGGAAGCGTTGGAACCTGGCACCGTACTTTCCGTAGCATATCATGAAATCGAAAAAATGGCTGAAACGTATCCTGCTTTGCAGAAGGTGATCAGTTTTCTGCTGATCGATGTGCTGCGGTCGTTTTCCGACAGGCTGCATTCTATTCAGTTTCAGTCGGCCCAGGAGCGGTACAAAACGATTGAAGTGCATCAGCCTGGCTTGTTGTTACGTGCCAATCTGGGTCATATTGCCTCTTATATTGGCATCACACAGCAGACGTTGAGTGTTTTGAGGGCGCAACGCTGAGGAAAAAATATTTTTACCCTTTTTTCATTTTTTAATCTAGCTTAAAAGAAAACTCCTTCGTTGCCCCGAGCTTTGCATTGTTATTAAAAAATCATTTAACAGCCCGGGATTATGGATCACACACAGCATCATGTTTTTGTAACCGACGAAACGGGGATTGCCGAATCTTACCAGCATGTAAAAAATCGTCTGGTTAAGCATCCGGACGATCATGTTTCGCTGCTCTTTTATGCCGAAAATAACGAAGCGATTTTTTCAAAAGAAATTAAGATTTTACATAACCATTTCCCTGAACGTTTCCTGGTATACGACGAGTTGCTGAGCACATTACACCCCGGTGTGCTGCCGCAGGAAACGCTGGAATCGGTGATCAACGAAAACACCAGAGACGAAATGTCTTTTTTAATAGCAGGAGAAGCCGGGTTTACAGATCTGATTCGGCAGTCACTGGTTTTTCTTGGTATAGATCCGCAGCGGATCGCCAGTTGGGAAATGAATCGTTGACATTATAATAATCAGCCAGATACTTAATTTACCCATATTATGAAACAGATTCAGCTTTATACAATTGCGCTGGCCGCGCTTACGGTTGCTTCCTGCAACGAGGGTCAAAAGGATGACTCGGAAGCAGCTGTTAATTCTATTGCCGTCGTGACATCCACGGTCGAAAACCGGAAATCCGACCGTGAGATATCGATCAGCGGAAACATCGAAGGGGAAAAAACGGTCCGTCTGGGTTTCATGGTTGCCGGAAAGATCAGTTACATCGCTGCCAATGAAGGCCAGAAAATAAACAAAGGCCAATTGATTTCCAGTCTGGAACCTACCAATTATGCCATTGGAAAAGAAATTGCCGATGTGCAGGTGGCGCAGGTGGCGGATGAATACGAGCGGCTGAAAATCATGCACGAACGCAAGAGCATAAGCGAAAGTGACTTTTCAAAAATCAGCCACGGGCTCGACCAGGCAAAAGCACAGCAGAAATTACAGGCAAAAAATCTGTCGGATACCAAATTGTACAGTCCCATCAGCGGGGTTTTGTTAAAGAAAAATGCCGAGGTAGGGGAGATCACCGGAAGCGGGACTCCGCTGTTTGTCGTGTCCGATATCCGTACGGTGAAGGCCAATGCGTATATCCCGGAAAGTGAATTGCAGAATATTAAAATCGGCCAGGAGGCGACGGTGCTGGTGTCGTCATTGAATGAAACATTTAAGGGGAAAATAACCGAAGTAGGCTCAGCTGCCGATCCTTCGTCCCGGGCCTTCACGGTGAAAATTACGATCAACAATCCCAAACTGATCATCAGGCCGGGTATGATTGCAGAAGCCAGGATCAATTCCGGTGCGAAAAGCGAGTTTCTGGCCATACCCACCGAAGCGGTATTGAGAAATCTCAACAATGAAAACATCGTCTACGTGGTTGACAAGGCCAAAAATAAGGCTTTTGAAAGAAAAGTAAGTTTGGGGCAGCTGACCGACAACTATATCGAAATTCTGTCCGGGCTCAGTCCGGGCGATGTGATCGTAACCTCAGGACAAAATAAACTGACCGACGGCGCAGACATTACGGTAACCAAATAAATGAAACGGTGCCCAATCACCCAAAACCTGCAAACTGAAATCGCATGAATTTTGTAGAAGCATCATTAAAATACAAACAGGTCACCCTTTCGGTGCTGCTGTTGCTGTTCGCGGTCGGCGTCAATTCGCTGCTCAATATGCCGCGACGTGAGGACCCTAAAATCACGATCCGGCAGGGGCTGGTCATCGCCTATTTTCCCGGAGCAAATTCGGCCCAGGTGGAAGATCAGGTGACCAAAAAACTGGAACAATATCTGTTTCAATATTCAGAAGTTAATAAGGCAAAAACCTATTCTACCACGTCCGACGGCATGGTGGTGGTGAACGTAGAACTTGGCGAGCAGGTAAAAGAGCCGGATATTTTCTGGAGTAAACTGCGGCATCAATTACTGATCTCAAAACAAATGGACCTTCCGGCTGGAGTAAAAGGGCCGGTTGTCAACTCGGATTTTGGCGATACGGAAGCGCTGGTGATCGGCGTGGAAAGTAACGCATCCAGTTATCTTCAGTTGAAAGATTATACCAAAAAACTCGAAGACGCGATACGAACCGTTCCTGCCACGTCCAAGGTGAAAAGAATCGGCGAGCAGAAAGAACAGATCGTGATCAGCTCCAATTCGGTGAAACTTTCGCAGTACGGTCTGAGCCTGAGCCAGGTGATCAAAGTACTGCAAAGCCAGAATGCCATTAACGCCACGGGTGATATTAAAACCGAGAACAGCCAGACGCCCCTGTACACCGACGGTTATTACAATTCGGAGAGTGAAATTGCCAACCAGATCGTGGGCAGTTCCAAAACAGGACAGACGATCCGCCTGGGCGATGTGGCCACTTTGACTAGAACCTACAACGACCCCACCAGCAAAACGACCGTAAACGGCAACAAGGCCATGATCCTGTCGGTGCAGATGCAGGAAGGAAACAACATTGTACAGTTTGGGGACGAAGTGCAGAAAAAGGTGGCCGAGGTTAAAAAGCTGTTGCCGGATGATGTCAAACTGACCACCATCGTCAACCAGCCGCAAATGGTGGATTCGAATATCACCCATTTTATACGGGAATTTTTTCTGGCTATCATTTCAGTGGTAGTGGTGGTGATTTTGCTGCTGCCATTCCGGATCGCAGCCGTTGCCGCCATGGCCATACCGATGACCGTCGCCGTTACTTTTGCGCTGATGAATGCCTTTGGCATTGAACTCCACCAGGTTTCGCTGGCCGCACTGATCGTCGTTCTTGGGATGGTCGTGGATGATGCCATCGTCATTGCCGACAATTATGTGGAGCTTCTGGATGAAGGTGTTGACCGGTGGACGGCCGCCTGGCGCAGTGCGAGCGACCTGGTAATTCCTGTGCTTGCCGCCACCGTGACGATCATCGCCTCTTTTGCGCCGATGGTTTTGCTGACCGGGACAGTCGGTGAATTTATTCATGCTTTGCCCGTGACTGTTGCCATTGCGCTGAGCTCGTCCTTCATCGTGGCCATGGTGCTCACCCCGCTTCTGTGTTACACTTTTATCAAAAAAGGATTGCATGATCACAGCGACGAAGCGGCTAATAAAAAGAAAAAGGAAAGTTTGCTGGATAAAATGCAGACAGGTTACAATGCCGCACTGGGCTGGTGTGTACGACATCCGAAAACCACGGTTATCGCCAGTTTGAGTACGATTCTGGTTGCGGGACTGCTCTATACCAAAGGCATTAAACAACAGTTTTTCCCTGCCGCAGAACGGAACCAGCTCGTGGTGGAACTCTGGATGCCGACCGGAACGAAGATGAACCGGACCGGTCAGTCGATTGCCAAGGTTGAAAAAATGGTGAAGGCCGATAAACGGGTGACTTCCTACGCAACATTTGTAGGGACCAGTGCCCCGCGTTTTTATTACAATTTTTCGCCCGAAGTACCGGTTCAGAATTACGCCCAGATCCTGATCAATACCGAAACGGAAGAAACGACAGATGAGCTGGCTGAGGAGCTTTCCCATGCGGTGGATAACCTCGTTCCGGAAGGGGTGGTGCAGGTAAAACTCATGCAGCAGGGGCAGCCGCTGAAAGCGCCGGTGGAGGTCAGGATTATTGGGGAGGATATCAACCGGCTGAAACAGATCGCGGCACAGGTTTCTGAGGTTGTTAAAAAAGCCAAAGGAAACCGGCTGGTCCGCAATGATTTCCGCGAAGATTATTACGGTATCGCCATCCAGCTGAAAAACGACGCGAGCCGTCTTGGGTTTACCACCACCAGCATCGCAAGTTCGGTGTATGTGGGTTTTGCCGGTGCGCCGGTGGCGACCATGTACGAAGGAAACGAGCCAGTGGATATTGTTTTGAGATTGGATGAAAAAAACCGCCGCTCTACCGACGATCTTGAAAATACGTATCTGGAATCACCCGTTACCGGCGCCAGTGTGCCGCTCAGGCAGGTGGCCGATATTGTGCCGCAATGGTTTACCGGAAAGATCATGCACCGCAACGGAGTCCGTACGCTGACAGTCCAGTCCGAAACACAGCCGGGCACGCTGCCTTCTCAGCTGCTGAAAGAAATTCAGCCCGAAATTGCCAAACTCACACTTCCGGCGGGATACCAGATTCAGTACGGCGGGGAGTATGCCAATAAACAGGAAACGTTCAGTCAGATGATCAAGGTTTTGGGCGTGAGTCTGGTGCTGATATTTTTGGTGCTTCTGCTGCAATTCCGGAATCTGAAAGAGGTCGCGATCATCATGCTGACGATCCCGCTGAGCCTTTTCGGCGCTTTGTTCGGTCTTTACATTACGGGCAATAATTTCAGCTTTACGGCCTTTGTCGGGCTGATCAGCCTGTCGGGGATCGTCGTGCGGAATGCCATCATCTTGATCGACCATACCAATGAGCTAATCAGGCACCACGGCATGGACATCCCCACTGCCGCAGTAGAATCCGGTAAAAGACGTCTTCGACCGATTTTCCTGACTGCCATGGCAGCGGCAATCGGCGTGCTTCCGATGATCATTTCCGGCTCGCCCATGTGGAGCCCGCTTGCGAGTGTGATTGCCGTGGGGGTGATATGGAGTATGGTCATGGCACTGCTGACCGTGCCGGTACTTTATATCGGCTGGATGAAACCGTCGGACAAGGAGGAATTAGTGAAAAATAGCTTAATGACAGCGCATCATGAAATTTAAGAACATACATTTGTCTGGCTTTCTGGCAGCGGCACTGCTGCTATATGCTGGGAATATTATGGCTCAGCAAACACCGCTGAGTCTGGATCAGGCCATCGATAAAGCCTTGCAAAACAATAAATTATACAGTGTAAAATCCTTGCAGCTCGACGAAAAACGATCCAGAGTGAAGGAGGACCGGATCAAGGCGTACCCGGCGGTTTCTGTCAGTTCGACCTACCAGTACAACGCCAGCATCGGGCAGCTTTCCATTCCGCAGGGCGCACTGGGCGTGATTCCGTTGCCGTCAGGAAATGTGGCCTTACCGAACAATGAACTGAATTTTGATCTTGGAAAGCATCAGACTTTCAATGCGGGCGCGACGATCTATCAGCCGATTTCCCAGCTGACTAAGATCCGCACCGGCGTGGAAGTTGCGAAAACGGATGTGGAAATCGCGGATCGTGAGAAAACAAAGGTGTCACTGCAAATTCGCCAGGCGGTCGAAAACCTGTATTATGGAATCCTGATCACGGGCAAACAACAGGAGGAAGCGCGTGCCAAACTGGAACTGGCCAAAATGAAGTTTTACGATGTAGAAAGCGCAAAACTTTCCGGTAAAACCATTGAACCGAACCAGTCTGGCTTACAGGCCAATATTGCCGACGAAGAACAGAATCTTCTGAAACTGGAAATCCAGCAGGAGGATTACCTGGCCGATCTGAGCCGGCTGACTGGTATTGAACCGGGGCAGATCAGTCTTGAAAATGTTTCACTCACGCCTGTAGAAACGACTAGAACGCTGGAAGATTACAAAACCGGAGCCATGGAAAACAACGTGGATATTCAGCTTGCCGATCTTGGTAAATCAAAAAGTGAGCTTGGCGTGAAAGCTGCGAAATTGAGTTACCGGCCCGATATTGGCGCATTTGCCGGCTATACCTTCCAGAAAGGAAACATTATTTTTCCGCAGAACAACCCCTTTGTCGGTGCCAGTCTGAAATGGAATGTGCAGGATATTTTCAGTAACAAAGAAGTGATCCGGCAGCGGTACCTGGTTTCGCAGCAGGCTCAGGTGCTTTTGTCTGATAAAAAAGAGGAGGTAAACAACAGCGTGGAAAAAGCCTATCGCAAGATCCGCCAGGCACAGTCGCTTATCGCCGTTGCCGAACGTGCCTATACGTACCGCCAGCAGGAACTGAAAGTGCAGCTCGACAAAAAGTTCGCCGGCCTGAACACCGAAGCCGATGTACTGACCACGAAATCCCTGCTCGCCAAATCAGAAGTCGATCTGTTTTCTGCTCAGCTGAATTACCGGCTGGCCGTGTCGGATCTGAGGATATTGACGGAGCGGTTTTGAGGGTTTTGGGATTGGAAGGCAGGGAGTTGATAGAGGCTTCCTGTTTTTGTATCAATTATTTAGACCAGTAAAGGTCGCCCAACTTAACACCAGGCGCTTTTTCAGTTGTCCCAAACAACTTTTAATCCTGGTTTTTCAATGGGTAGTATACCTCCAAGTGTATCTACCTTTTTTACTTTTATAAGGACTCTTTCCAGAAATGCCAGTCCGGATATGTCAGCATGCACATCAACGGAATTACCATTCAATGGATCCACTATTTTATCCCAACGCTGTCCTTTTTTTACTATTTCTCCAAGTTTGATTTCTGATATAAAAATTCCGTCGGCGGGAGAAGGCATTTTTCCTTACAAATAACCGCTTTTCATTCGGTGATCTTCTACCCAATAATATTCTTCAATTAGCTGTATTTCAATAGGATGTATGATCATGTGCAGGCTTTTAAGTAGATATATAAAGCCATCCTTATAAGCTTTTACTACCTCTTCACGTATGCCGCTGCCACCACCATATTCCAGATAAATTACAGGAACTTTTGCATCGCGTGCCACGGAAATTGTTCTTCCGTTGGGGCGGTAATCCGTTCCCCAAATAATAGGAAGATTATAAGCCGATGCCATCTGCCGTTTTTTTTCAAGAATGTCGGGCGTGGGGTGATGCATGTAACCTGCTAATGGAGCGATGTCATACGTGGGTCCGCCAGTATGCATGTCAACAAAATAATCAGCTTCCCTAATCAGTTCACTTATTTGGGAAGCGGCAATTTCTGAAACTGTGCCTTCCCAATTACCAGGACAAATACGGGCAAGATCCAATCCATCGGAACCATATCGTGTTGATGCTGAATAAGCACTTTCATTTACTATTGTCACAATCGTAACGCTGCCATTAGCCAGATTTCCGGTAAGTTCTTCGACTAAATCAAGAGTTGCCAACATTGGTTCGTACTCGTCACCATGAACTCCTGCGGTGAGTAAAACGTTCTGGCTATCTATGCCGGATTTGATATGTTTTTATCGATCTGAATATGAATGATGGTTCACGTTTTGGGAAAGCCATTTTGCTCAAAAAAGTGTGCCGTTTTTCTAGACCACCACAATTAAAGGCTTTTTGAAGAAGAGACGGTAGCGTCATAGCGCTTTGTATTCAATCTTCTAATTTAAACCACTGTTGGATCTTTTAATGATTATGTTAGTTTGATTTTGTAAAATTGATGCTAATTTTTGACGGTAGTAAGTATGAGGATTGTGCAATTAGGCTTGCAAAAAGAAACGTGCTGTCGGGATCTGTTATCGCTCTTCATTTACTTTATTCCGTATTCAATACGTCAACCGGATTTTTTAACGATGCCTGAAACGCTTGAAAAATGATCGGCACAACGGAAACCATCATGACTGCTGCTCCGCAAAGGGCAAAACTCCACCATGAAATATCAACTTTATAAGCAAAGTCAGCCATCCACCTGGCCTGAGCAAACAATGCAACTGGCATAGCTATGGCTATGCCAATCAGAACAAGTCTCAAAAAATCAGTGATAAAGAGTGCTATGATTTGCAGAGACGACGAGCCAAGAACTTTCCTTATGCCAACCTCTTTTGAGCGGTTTTCAGTAGCCAAAACCGTCAGTCCCAGTAATCCAATACATGAAACCAGAATCGCTAGCCCTGCCGAAATCGAAATGATCTGTTTCCAGTGTTCTTCCCTGCTGTAATTGGAATTATTCAAATCTTCAACATAGTGGTAGGAGAAGGGAAAATAAGGTATGATGGACTTAAAGACTTTTCCGATAGAAGCTATCGAAGACGGACCTTTGCCCGGTTCTACTTTTACAATCATTTTCGCTCTGCCGTATTGCCTGCCAGAGTTTAAATTTATAATAAGCGGCTTGATTTTTTCTCTGAGCGTTTGAAAATGGTAATCTTTGACAACACCTAAAATTTTCGACTTATCTGATCTCCACAAATAGCCAAATTTGCTATCAAGCCCATGTCCCGCAAGCCCCGATTCTTTTAGAAAAGTTTCGTTGACAATAACCGATTCCATTGTATCCGCGGAAATGTTTGTTGAGAAATTACGTCCTTCAATAAGCTTGATTCCATAAGTGTTCAGGTAATTTGGATCTACCCAAACAGACTCACAGTCTATTTCCTTCCCTTCGATTTCTATTCTATCCTGATAGCTGTAAAACTGACCAGTTACTTTTTTAACAGACGGAATCGATGCCAGTTCATTTTTAAAAAGTTCTATCGTTTTCCGATCCGTGCTTTCTCCTAGTTGAATTTCTATAAGATTATCATCCTGATAACCTAAATCTTTATTAGAGAGAAAGTTGTACTGCCGATAGATCACGACCGTACAAACAATGAGAAAAGTAGCAAACAGGAATTGAACGATGATCAGCGTTTTTCCAAAATAATTATTGCTGTTTATGCCCTGTTGATTTTTAAAGTTTTTGACAGGATTATGCTTTGATAAAACAAGCGCCGGGTAAAATCCCGCAACCAGGCCGGTGATCAGGAATAATAAAAAATAGATCCCCGACAATTTGATGCTAAGTAACGAAGCAAGGTTGAAGTCTCTGTCAAGAAGCCGGTTAAAGGTTTGAAGTGAACAAGCGGTCAGTAGGAAAGCCACTAAAAACGCAATAAAACAAAGCACTACCGATTCTCCAAGGAATTGAATTACAATTTGGATCCGCTCTCCGCCTATCACTTTACGAATGCCGATCTCCTTATTTCTCTTCAAGGAGCCTGCCATTGAGAGGTTTATAAAATTGATACTGGCAATCATCAAAATAAACGCCGCAATGGCCATCAGCATATAAGAATATACGGGTTTGCTCCCATTTTTTACCCCATTGCTATTGTCAACATATTCCTGATTCAGATGGATTTCGCTAAGCGGCTGAAGTGCGAGTTTAATTTTCAGATCGACCATTGCATTCTTTCTGGCAAATGTCAGCTCCTGTCCTGTTTTTCTTCGATAAAACTGGTTAATCTTAGGTTCTAACAGCTTATAATCCGCGGTTTTATCCAATATACAAAATGTATTGACCGAAAAACCCAACCACTGGGTATCGGCTGCAAGATCATTATCCAAGCTGATCGGAAGCAAGATATTAAACCGAATCGATGAATTGCCTGGTATATTTTCGGTTACGCCGGTTACAATGAACGGCTCAAATTTATCTTTAATTTTCAATTCCAAGATCTTCCCTGCCACTTTAACAGAATTGAAATATTTCAGAGCCATTTCATTTGTCAATACCACCGAATTGATCTGTTTCAAGGCAGACTGTGAATTGCCGGTTATTAGGGGAAAAGAGAATATGGAGAAAAAATTTTTATCTACAAAAAGAGCTTCTTCTTCGAAGGTCTCCAAGTCGGTTTTAACAATCAACGGATGTGAAATGGTACGCACAAAATCCTTAACCTCAGGAATTTCTGCTTTGAGTGCAGCCCCCATCTTTCCGTTGGATCCGCCAAACTGCCGGGTAATATTGTTATTTTCGTTAACCTGAGCTGTAATTCTAAAAACCCGGTCTCCATTTTTATGAAACCGATCAAAATTATATTCATTAGACACATATAACGCAATGAGCATGCATACAGACAAGCCAAGTGCTAGCCCGCTGATATTAATGACGGAGAACAGCTTTTTCCGGAGTAAAGATCTAAGCGAGATCGTTATATAATTCTGAAACATATAAAAGTTGATCATTTTTGAAATGATTAAATCTAGCCTATTGAAATCATTAAAGGTAACGGCCGAGTATCTAGTCGCATGGCGTTGCTATTTTAGATACTTATTAAAATGTGAAATAATGAGTGTAGAGATCGTATGATATACTTCTGGAATAGAACATTCGCCCGACGATCTGGCGATAGTTGCCAAACAAGAGAAATCTTGGTGCCTGGCAGAATCAATTTTATAACCTGTTTTTTCGCATTGACTTTGCTCAAAAAATTATACATTGAATCCTTCTTTAAGCTACCAGGCTGGGGGTTACTCTCTATACGTAAATAAGGCACAGACAAGGACACTTTCTTGAAGAAAGGCGTTTGGACGGTCTGCTCGAAATCCTGATCTTCTGAATTTGAGTAACCATAATGATGTACTTCAGAGCCATCCAATGAGACAATAGCATCTATGTCTTGCCGCAATTCCAGAAAGTGGCCGAACCGCAGTGTTGAATTAGAAGCAACGGGTCTAGGAGGATACCAAAGACCCACATCAATTCTTCGAAAATGCAAAGGGTCACCTTGCTGCACGTAGGGCTTGTAAGTTCTCGAACTATCAATACACGAGATAGCCCGATACCCTACTTGGGAAGCCATTGCACTGTCGGCGGGTTTTTGATGGTTATTATTGTCGGAACCACAACTTGCCATCATGAATATGAGGAGCCGTAGAGGAAGGTAAAGAATTTTTAACATAAAGCTTTATCTACGTTGATCACAAATTAACATTAATGAACCAATATATGTAAAGTCTTACCAACGGATTGCCTTTTAACATACTTTAACGGAATGATTCAGGTTAATCGGGGGGGGCTTCTAGCACTAACTTTTAATGCAATCCAGATTTAAGGAACAATGATGTATGGCCACAAAAAAGAAAAGGCGTAGCCACTTAGTTTGCGAACTTCGTTTTTCGCTCATTGGTAAGAAAAGTATGGATATTTAAATCAAAGGCTTTGGGTGCAGTTAAACATTTGCCTGTATAAACTATTCGTTTTAAAAGCAGTCCGGGTTGCCGTCCAATTTTTGACAAAGGTTTGATGTACCGCCTTACGGTCAAGAAAAACCGCATTTTTCACTGCTTCAAGGGCCTTCTCTGCCGCGTCTTCTTCATTAGTTCCATGAATAAGAAATCCACTGACGCCTTCTTCGACTACTTCGCCCGCAGCGCCGCATAGGAGGCCATCCATATACTCGTATGCGATCACCGGTGTCCCACATGCCATAGACTCAATCATGACCAGCCCGAATGGCTCGGCCTAGCTAATGGGAAAAAGGGTTGCCATCGCTCCTTCAAGCAGCGTTTGTTTTTGCTTCTCGTTGACAGGGCCACAGAAAATAACGGGAGCAGACTCCGGGTTTTCGTCACAAAGTGCTTTGATTTTTTCTCTTATTTTAATCGCAGATAATCCTTGTAGGCCATTCAGAAATTCATTGTCATTGATCGTGATTTGAGGCTCAATGACCTGCTCAAAATAGGTTTTACTTTCAGGGTTTTTATCGAAAATTGTCCCAGTCAATAATAATGGAATATTCGCTTTTCTTGCAATATTCATGGCTCGGTGTGCCCCTTTTTCATTTAAGAAGCGACCCATCCAGGCCAGGTAACCGTTATGTTCGATGCTGGGCCTGTACATTGCCTGGTCGATGCCATGGTAAATCATGCATTGGACGTTTGCGTTGTAGTTTTCCTGCATGAGTCGCTGCTGGCTTTTTGAAATGCAAATGATAGGGTACCGGGACAGCTCGTAGGTTTGTTCCAGGACAATATTATGCTGATGCGTTATTGTTTTGAAATCCAGACCACTGGAGATAAAAGCATTATGCATATACCATCGGTGGTGATTATGGATCACATCAAACGGATTGTCTTTGTCATCGCTGACAAGCTTGCCAAAAAGTGCAAGGGTGTTTACCGTGCTCATTGGCGTCGTTGTACCCGATTGAACCAAACCCGGCGCTTTCGAGGCGGAGTGTCCCAGCCCGACAATGCTTATTAAAGATCGAAATAGCCGTTTCAGATTCATTTGAATGAGTCCTAAGGCCCATATCGTGCGCGAGTTTTCGGGTAAAATCAATTACTAATGATTCCGCTGCTGCATAGACTGTAATATCATGACCAAACAGCACCGCCTGAAATGCGGATATCTGAGCGATGACACGCTGTGTGCCACCATATTCGGTCGCAGGAACGGGTTGATATAAGTTGCCGATTTGTGCAATGCGCATAACTGAAAAGGCTTTTGTGATCTGTTAATCCTGATGAATCCAGGCTCAAGCGTGATGCGAATAATAAAGTCGCCGTTTATTTAAAGTTAACAGCCTGTTAACTTTTTATGGGTAGTAAATATGTATCAAAATGTTAAGCTTAATAGATCAGGCCGGTGGGGAATTTTAGTGGTTGAACAAAAGCAATTAAACCAGAGGAAAACACCGACAGGGCTGCACGTTTGTTAACAAAAAGACAATATGAACCTCTCTCCCAATTTTCTTAATATTGGTTCCGTGCTGATTATCAATAAGTAAGTTATGAAGGTGATTATTTTCTCTGTTTTAGTCTTTCTAGTATCCTGCTCGACAGATCAGGATGTCATCAAAATAAAAGGGTCAGATACAGAAGTGAATTTAGCTGTCCAGTTAGCGGAATCATTTCACCATAAAAATCCAACCATTTTTGTTTCCATTTCCGGCGGCGGGTCAGGTCTGGGAATCGCGTCCCTGTTAAATGGCACTGCTGATATTGCCAATTCTTCAAGAAGTATCAATGCGGGCGAAATCAATCTATTCAAAAAGGAAGGGGAAAGGATCGACTCATTCATTTTTGCCCAGGACGCAATTGCTTTCGTGGTCGCAGAAAGTCTTCCTATTGACTCCATAAATACCAAGCAGCTTGCGGCTTTACTCAAAGGCGAGCAAACGGAGTGGTCTTGGATTACCAAAAAGAAAGTCCCTGTCAACATTTACGGAAGACAAAGCAATTCCGGAACCCACGATTTTGTCCGCAAGAAACTTAAAATAGAATTTAGCAACCGAGCCAAAGAAATGAACGGGAACGCCCAGATACTGGAGGCGATCAAGGCGGATGATTCGGGAATTGGTTATGTGGGAGCGGGCTATGTGACCCATGGAGGAAGCAAAGGCATAAAAGTTCTTAAAATTTATGCTGATGACGGCCAAAACGCTATTTCACCTTTGGATGCAAAGATGATAGCAGCGGGAAAGTATTTCTTTCAACGCCCTCTTTTTCAGTATTATAAAGCCGCATCATACAAAAAAATCAAGCCATTCATCGACTTTGAAAAAGGGGAAGTGGGACAAAAAATCATAAAAACTGCTGGTTACTATCCTGTATTGAAACCATGAGTGTAAAGAAACGCGAAAGAACCGACCAAGTATTGAAAGTCGTCTTCAAGGTAACCGGTCTTGCTACACTAGGGCTGCTAGGAGCCATATTTTTTATGTTGATCTATAACAGCATTGCATTTTTTATTCATACCAATCCCATTGATTTTTTTACGGGGTCACAGTGGAATCCGGGAAGCGCTAACGGAACATACAGTATTTTTCCTTTGCTGGCCAGTACCGGCCTGGTTGCTTTTGGCTCAATGATCATTGCGATTCCTTTGGGGATTTTCACGGCTGCATACATCTCAGAATTTGCTCCAAAGAAATTGCAAACCGTTTTGAAGCCTGTGATTGAAATGCTTGCAGCGATCCCTTCTGTAGCAATCGGTTTTCTCGGGATTGTTTTGATTGGACCCGCAATCGCAAAACTTTTTGGGATTCAAAACGGATTGAACGCCCTGAACGGATCTATTTTACTGGCTGTCATGGCTTTGCCTACCATTATCACCATCAGTGAAGATGCAATTAATGCGGTTCCTAAAACTTACAGGGAAGCATCATTTGCATTAGGCGCCAATAAATGGGAGACGCTTTTTCAGGTCACTATACCGGCTGCGTTCCCTGGTTTGATTGCTGCGGTGATGCTGGGCTTGGGAAGGGCCCTTGGAGAAACCATGACTGTTTTAATGGCCACAGGCAATGCGGCTGCCATGCCGAAAGGGTTTTTAGATTCCATCCGCACAATTACAGCAACCATCGCCATCGAAATGGGAGAGGTGCCCTACCAGACAACCCATTATTTCGCGCTCTTTGCGATTGCGGTCGTATTGTTTCTCATCACGCTCGCTATCAATTTGCTAGGGGAATATTTCGCCAGCCGATTTAGAAAATTTCATGCATGAAAAAGAAAATCATACACTTCTTTAATTGGGTTCTTCTGGTGGGAAGCACATGCATCGTGTGTTTGTTTCTGGGCGTTATTTTACTGGATATTTTCTCAAAGGGTTTCTCCTCTGTTTCCTGGAATTTCATAACGCAGCCTCCAACTCAGGGCATGACAAAGGGCGGGATATTTCCTGCACTGATCGGGACCTTGTGGCTGACGCTGATTACGACCCTCTTTGCTATCCCATTTGGAATCGGTTGTGCGGTCTATCTCAACGAATATTCAAGTCCATCTTTAGTGACTAATCTCATCCGGGCGTCTATCCGAAATCTGGCTGGGATCCCTTCTATTATTTACGGTCTGTTTGGACTTGCCTTGTTTGTTCAGGGACTGGGGATGGGAACATCAGTTTTGTCCGCAGGTCTTACATTGGGTCTACTTTCGCTGCCTTATATCATCACGACCACTGAGGAAGCTTTAAAACGAATTCCAAACAGCATGCGGGAAGCCACGTTGGCACTTGGAGCGACACAATTTGAAACAATCAAGGATGTAGTTCTTCCCAAAGCACTGCCTGGTATTCTGACAGGAGTCATTCTGACCTTGTCCCGGGCAGCGGGCGAGACCGCACCGATTCTGTTTACCGGCGTGGCTTTTTACATTAATGGATTAACATCATCAGTGAATCAGGAATTCATGGCTTTACCTTATCATTTGTACATGCTTTCGACACAGCACCAAGCTATTGAGCAGGTAAGGCCACTTGCTTACGGAACAGCGGTAGTGCTTATTATGATGGTTTTTGCTCTGAATTCCATTGCTTTTTACATCCGCTTTAAACACAGAACCCAAGACTAAAATGGATCAGATTAAATTATCCGCTCATTCTTTAAACCTGTCTTTCGGCAAAAAGCAGATACTTAAAAATATCAATATCAACTTTAGCAGGAATGAGGTAACCTCGCTAATTGGTCCCTCGGGATGTGGTAAGTCGACATTACTGCGAACATTCAACCGCATGCACGATCTTTCCCCAGACGCCCATATTGAAGGAATGTTGAAACTGGACAACATGAATCTGTATGATAAAAATGTTTCGGTTACCCAGATCCGAAAACGGATCGGCATGGTATTTCAAAAGCCGAATCCTTTACCGAAAAGCATTTATGAAAACCTCTCGTATGGATTGAATATTCACGAGTTTCCAAAGCAGGAAATCCCGGAACTGATCGAAAAGGCTTTGAAAGAAAGTTACCTGTGGGAAGAGGTAAAGGACGAATTGAAAAAAACGGCTGTCAAATTATCGGGCGGCCAGCAGCAAAGATTATGTATCGCCCGTACGGTCGTTCTCAGGCCTGAGGTAATTTTGATGGATGAACCATGCTCAGCCCTGGACCCGATTAGTACTGCTAAAATCGAAGAACTTATTATGAGTCTGAAGAAAGACTACACCATTGTGATAGTGACCCACAACATGCAGCAGGCGCAACGCATTTCAGATAAAGTGGCTTTTATGTATTTAGGGGACGTGGTGGAATATGCTACGACGGAAAACATTTTCAAGAATCCAAAAGAAGAATTAACAAGAAATTACGTAGGAGGAAATTTTGGGTAATGCTGTCTGACATGGTCAGATCTGCCAAGTAAAGAGCGATTAGGCTATCAGGTAAGCAATCTTGTCGACGATCACATAGAACAGATTGTCGGGCTCAGTAGATTGTTTCAGGGAGAAATATTCAGCCCCTGACTGAAAATGCTCATTCACATATGCTTTGGCTTCGGTTAGTGAATAAAAGTACATCTCATCAGTTGCATGCTGGTTTAAAATGCGCTTCTCACCTAGACGTTCTTCGATAAAAGCGACGTCCAAATCGGCAATGTTTTTGGGGCTACTGCAATCATACACAGCAAAATGAGTAGTCCCGGATGTGGGATGTTTATTTGTTGACCTTATACTGGAGGTTTGAGCAGCGAAATTTTCCATAATTTGATCAACTTAGAATTGATTAGCACTACAGAATTAAACAATTGAGATATTGTAAAGATGTTGACTAAAAAAAACTAAAATGGATTCGATGGGTGTCAGAATTTCTGCAAAGTTAATAATCCTTCTGGATTTTAATGCTAATTTAATATTGTAAGTAGAAACCTTGCCCTTCGAACAATGATTTGAATTTTGAATAATTTCATTAAATGTTATCTTTTGTATAGAAAAATCTTGCGGTTGAATGCGCATTAAAAATGCGCCGAAGGAACGCAGGTTTTAAAGGGGAGCGCTTCATCAGCATCACAAAACGGTTCGGGAATAATCTGGATACGTCTATAGATGTCGATCTACAGTTGCGTAGGTTTTTGAAAGGTAACTGGGCAAGGGGAAGGAAGTGATAATATCCGGGTAAATCAATTCAGGACAGGATTTTATATCAATTTATTTCATTCAAGCCGATCCCAAATGATTATGGATTTACATCTTTATTGGGTGAAAGCAGGTCTCTTTCGCTTGTATCGATACCCTCTGATCGTGTCAAATGATTCTGTTTTTTTGCTTTTTAATTGGCGCCTTTTTATCAATTGTAACCGGTTCCGCTGGTTGCAACGTCTTTTTTAATTTTTTTCTTCCACCTTTATTTTGTTTGATGGGCATTGGAATCAGCCAGCAGCTTACTGGTTTTCACATTGCGCAAAGTCCAGGAAAATATAAGGCTTACCGGATGGTGGTCTGACAGCGGAGCTTTTCTATTATCTTTAAATAGTTTGTTTTCAATATGATAGCTTGAGGCAGTGAGTTCAATCAGGTCACTACTTCGGTAAAGAATTTTGTCTATTGATTCAGATTGATTATCAACAAGGAGAATTCGGCTATCTGGGAATATTTTCGTTGTTGATGGCAAGAGATCCCGATTCATCAAAACCACCCAGGCATCTTTAAGGGAATTATTTGTCAGGAATTGACGCACATTATCATAGTGGTAGCTGTAATGTGCGTTCAGGTCTCCCATGACAATCACAGCCCGACCTTCAGAATTTTTAGTAATAAATGCTGAAAGTTGCTTCATGTTTTCGCGCCGCGCCGCCGCCGCAGACAAATGGTTATAAGCATTGGCATGAACGTTGTAAAGATCGACATAGGTATTTCGGGCAATTTCCAAACGCGAATACGTGAAACCCTTTGGGGTGAAACAATCGGCACCGGTGCAATGATCCCATGGAATACGACGAATTTCATGAAGCGGGTATCTAGATAATGTATTCAACCCGTCTCCAAATGGAACTCCACCTTTGGTCTCAGTACGAAACGGGTGCGAATTCCCGGAATTGTATAGATAAGTGTTATAATTGAAATCCTCCTGAACATTGACCACATCAAAGCTATTTACTCGCCTACCAATTTCGGCAATGCTTGGAGCTCGTTTGGTCACGGCGCTGGAAATAATTTCGGGTAACCCGGCGATATTATAAGTCAACACGGAAAATTGTCCTGCTTCGGAGCTGTCTAGCGTTGGTTGTATGATCATTGGCCTGGGACGAAATTTAGTTCCACTAGGATGGCTGACCTCAAATCCGGAAGAAAAAATCGCAAGTAACGTAAACGAAAGGATGGCAGCTGACCGGGATGGAAACCTTTTTTTTAGCATAGACAGCCAAGTGAAGGGGTGAAGTTTATGTTTTTCAAAAATAATGTGGTGGGATGACCAGGAAAGCAAAAATTCTGTTAAGAATATATTATCAATTTTACTCTTTGGCGGGCTTAGATTTCAGGTGAGGACAGTGATCCCGCAACATCCGAAGTATTTTCACTTTGTGAGATCGCACCTGAAAGTGCCCTGATCTTGCAAAATACGGAAGGCATAAACTGACTGACCGACTTTTGCCGCAGCATTTTTTTATACTTAAGCTGAGCTTATTTTAAGTGCATAACCGCAATTATTTTGTGATTATTTCCCCTCACTTTTCTGCTTACCTACCGCAGAATTCCGGTTTCTACCGTTAAATAATCGTGTTCACCTTTTGTATACCGTGACTAAATGCCTGTTCACTTTTTGTATACCCCGTAGAGGGTGTCAGATACATGTCAAGCCATTAGGTTTGCATTGTCTACTGGATGCACCAGAGACTTTTAAAATCTAATCACCGTTATGAAAACGAATTTATTGCTCCGTGCCACTTTTGCTAAAATCGCTCAGGCAACCGTTATTGTCCTATTTTTTTCTGTAACATCTGCACTAAATAATGATCTTTATGCAGCCAAACGGACCAGTTCTGAAACCAGCAAAGCCGGCGGTCGGCTGGAAAAGCAAATCCTGACATACATCAACATGGTCGATTCTCCGACTACTGCATCAAAAAATGCAGTGATCATTATTAGTTTCCAGATCAATGAAAATAACGTAATGAGTAATGTTGTTTCGTACAGTAAGATCGAGTCTTTGGACCAGTATCTAAAGAAATGCCTGGAAGGCAAGACACTGGAGATGGCCAACCAGGAAGTATCCACCAACAAAAATCAGTATGTGAAGATCAGGTTTAATTTTGACGCCTGATTTATTAATGCGCAATTCAACTGCATCGAATATTAAATAAATAACTCCTTTTTAGGACTGTAATATTCTTACGGGGCGAATACCTTTATGAGCCATATATATCTATCCATGGGTAAACTTGGTCTTATTGCTTATTGAATATCATTGAGGTTACCTGGCATACACTCACCTATGTATGGTGTTGCAAACTTAATATTACCGACCGTTAAGAAATGGTAACTTTGTAAGAAATATCCTATTATTTCTCGTAATACATATCAAGGGTCAAAAAAAGGAACTGGTTACCAATATCTCTGAGTCAATCCAGGACAAACTGAAAGACTCCGTCAGTGAGGGTAAGAAATTAAGAGAAGCCGTTACGGCAATGGCTAAAAAGCTTGCTGACAAGGTGATCAGAATCTCTGCAAAGCAAGAAAAAAAGCTTAAAAAAATGAAGGAAAAACCAGGGCCTGTTGTTAAGGATGGTAAAAAAGAGAGTAAAAAGCACAAGATGCGACCCGTCTTTAAAGGTTCCGGTGCAACAGAAAGAGAGTTTCTAGCGGTAGATAAGGCGAAATAAAACAAATGATGTAATTGGGTTTACGATAAATACGGACTGGTAAATTACCGGCCCGTATTTTAGTTTCAATTGACCAACACTCGACCCCTAACGTGTTAAACAAGCGGTATATAGGCGGCTTTCCATATTGCAAAGTCGGAAAAAATGAATCAAGTTCCCAGTCTCCGTATCAATTTAAATGAAAATGGGTACCATGAGTCACACCTGATAAAAAGGAAAGTGCCATTGATCATGCAGTGTTATATTATAAACTTACCTAAAAGCTAATTTCTAACTGATTCCTTGACAGGAATCAAAATAGCGGATTAACTCGGAAGTATCGGCCACCAGGAAAGATAACTGAATAGTCTGACTTGAAATGCGTGCTTTTTTGATAATAGTCGGTTGTAATGATCTGTGAGCCTGAACTGCAGGCAGCTTCAAACGAACTGCTATCGTTCAACCTGGCTTCTTTGGTATCGGCGTCTGCACGGGTACGTATGATGTAACCCTTCCTGACAAGCTCCTTGATTTCCGCTGCATTCGGATTATTCCTGATCAACATGGCGGCCTCAGATGTACCAGGCGCGGCGTTGGCGAACATCGTTCGTCCTTTCAGCGATGGGTGACCTGCTATATACATACTCTTCTTTGCACCACTGTCGTCCAGTATAAAAAGGAATTTTCCGCGGGCTTGTTTTAATGTTGGCCAGCTTGAATGAAGAATAGCATCTTCCAAGGTAGTGTGGTTACCTCTAACGTTGTCGGGCGTAATGATATGCTCTTTTCCCAGAATTTCCAGCAACGCTTTGTCTAATTCCTCAAAATTTTTCGACGAAACGCCCTGCATGTTTGGGTTACTGCCATCTGTCACTATGCCCTTTATTTCTAGCGTAATAAAGACAGGAGTGTGCTTGGGATTGGTATCCGACCATTTTCTCAAATCTTCCAGACAATCCTTAAAGGTAAAGTAGTGGCTGCGAAAGTCCAGGTCCGGAATGTGGAGGATTTTAAACCCGGACTGTTTCATCTTCCCTTCGGGGTCATATGGCTTTTGGCCTGTTGCCATGTCCATCCCTTTCGGATGGGCATATTTACCTCCCTGTTCATCAGGATAAACATCAATCTCCAAGTTGCGCAGTCCCAGATCGAGTTGATCCTTGATAGGTATGTGCTCGTAGTCAATTTTGCTTGCTGATACAGAGTCCTTTTTTTCGAACAGTGCAAATAAAACAGGATCAATAGCTTGTTTGTAGCTGTTATGGGAGCCGATGACTTGAAATTTGTTAATGGGTAAATTATCTTCTTTCTGGGCTAAGACGGATAGGTGTATTGTGAGCAACAGTAACAAAAGTGGTTTCATAAGCAGTTAATGATATTTTAGTAATGATTTAACAACAGGTCGTCAAAAAAGTCGATTGCAGCATAGCGCGGGCTGGTGTCATTGTATTGCCAATCCAGGAATTTCCGCCTTCTGCACCATTACAGCGGTAGGTAAAGTTATTATAAGTGACAAGATCAAGCAACTGATATTGGCCTCTATATAGAACTTTACACCATCGCGTTTATTAAAAGACTTGCCAACCGGGCATTCATATGTATTCAACTATTAAAAGTATTCAAACCAATTACTTGAGTTTTCGATGATGTATAAATTATGCTGTTAAATATTTGTTTACGGCTGAATTAGAGATATTGTACGAGACTTGCAACAGATACGCTAAACAATTGCGAGGGTAAAAGCCAACTTTACCTTGGTCACACAATTTCTCCATTCGTCAGCTTCCAGATAATGTTAAGCCACCCATCAAAAGGTGGCCAGTAACGGCGCCATGCAATCTGCAACAAAGAAAAGGACACTTTTATGCAAATATTTCCTTGTGGTCATCCTGACCATCTTACAGGATCTCCTGTTTTTTGCGTGATCAATCATCTTTTAGTAGTGGAAAACAGCAAGTAATTCACCTGCAACAGGTATAGATTCCTGCGTTCCGTCAAGCGGATCCAATAAAAGTATGACAGTGATTGCACAGCTAAGTTAAAACAAAAGCAACAATGAGAAACAGAGCCATAAAATGATAACATTGAATTAAACTTAAACCACCATCTTCGGTGAACATTGCCGGCAGCTTACATCAGCCATATCCAGCATAGTCTTTACGGCCAGTGTTACCGTTTCGAGAAGAAACCCTCTGTCATTATATTTCAAGGTGTTCTCCGCAATAGCGAAGGCGCGTTTTTCCGCATCCAGATTCTTAAGTGAAATCAAAACATCTGGGTGAATTTTACATGTCAGTGCTGCTTTTGCTTTCAAAATGGACAACCGTGCTGTCTCATCGGTGTATTCGGTGAAGTTGTTTGTGGGCATAGAGCGTTCTTTTTTTATCAAGCGCTGAAGTTATGGACTAATCAACACATGGAATAATTTAAACTGTTATACTTCAATTAAGATTGAATGAAGGCCGGTATTCAATGCAACTAATGACAAAAAAGTAAAAGATTTTTAGCAGACCATCAAATGGATGATTTTATGGGCGATGATTGGGGATGCACTTGATTGAAATCCTGCCTGCGTTCACTGTTGAAGGTTTCGGCTTGACTTTAATACATAGGAATATGCCTTGATGAATTGTCTCGAAACGATGGCAGCATTGATGGCGCACACCGCATACCAATAATATAGTTTGTCAGGAAAAAATGTATTTGTATCAGAACGGTCAGTAATTGCTAAAACATGGAAAAGTTACTCTGATCACGCTATATCACCACGAAGAAATGAGGTAAAATGAAATTGCCCGGATCGTTGAGCTTCCCGAGGGAACGCTGAAAAGCTATTTTTTCAGGGCAAGGAAAATATTAAAGGATCAGCGGTCAATGGCGTATAAAAACAGCACAATATGAAACCAACCCATCTAACCGATACCGAAATTCAACAATATGTCTGACAGATGGCGGATATTAGTCCAGCTGCGATAGAACATGCTTTGCATTGTGAAAGCTGCAAGGCAAGGGCCCGCGAGTATACGTTACTATTCGATGCAGTTGCAAAGCAAACCAGTCCTGCTTTCGATTTTGATCTGCCTGAAATGGTGATGAGGCATTTGGTAAAACCAAAGGTAGGTCCGGTTGGTCTGTTTCCTTAAAATCAACGATCATTTGTTTTTTTAGCAAAGCTCTCCATGAACACCAGCTGCTCAAAGAGACTGCCGGTTGTCTGTCAAAACCGGCCAGTTTGATCTGGTTCATTTTCCCAGCCAAGCATGAGCGTACGAATCAAAATAAAATCTGATGTAAGTTTGTGGAATACTCTGTTCATGAAAATAATAGTGGCTTTTTCGGATTCTTTTCCGGTACTTTTACAAGTTTATCCTCGGTAATTTCCGTCGTATTTTGGTTAATAACATCAAATAATGCTGTGATTTTTCTATCCAGCATCTTCGTTTAGTAATCAGAATGGACATTTTTTTCAGCTTCGTTGCGTCCATGGTGAAGATGTGAAATATGCAGAGGTTGACAGGCGTCACCTACGTAATGCGCCATAGTACCTCCGACACAAATAAATTCTTCCAGTTTTTCTCGTCTTAGTGGCTCAACCATTTGGCTAAACATTTGCCACACCGTAAACGGTAAGCACCTTCTCTTTCTTGCGGATCAGGATCAACTACATCCATTGCCTTAAAATATTCAATCCAAAATTCAATTTTAATTTTGGTACTATCATCAACACAAGTTTTAAGCAGTGTTTCTCCGTCGAACACGTCCGGATGATTTTTGTCGATGTCGGCAATATGGTTAGAAGAGTCATCTGGTCGGGTGGTTCTCAAGATAATGTCGGCAACATCAGCCATTGGCACAAATTCATCTCTCGCATCCGTGAAAGTGCCGCTTACGACCTCCTTGTATCTATTTTAATTATTCATTTTTCAGTGAGCTCACAGGATTCGACAAGGCCGCTTTCAAACTCTGAAAGCTGACCGTCGCCATGCCGACCACAACAGAAAGCATTCCGGCGATGGCGAACATCCACCACTGTAGCTCAATTTTGTAGGCAAAGCTTTGAAGCCAATGCTTCATCAGCCACCAGGCAACCGGCGAAGCAATAAGAATGGCGATCATAATTAGTTTCAGGAAGTCTTTCGATAACAAACTGACAATGCCCGCAATGGAGGCACCCAGTACCTTGCGCACGCCGATTTCTTTGTTTCGTTGTTCAGCCGTAAATGTCGCCAGACCAAACAATCCCAGACAGGAAACGAAAATAGCCAGCACCGAAAAGTTGAGCACGATCTCACCTGTGCGTTGCTCTGTTTTGTAGAGCATGCTCAGCTCCTGGTCGACAAATCCGTAATTAAGGGGACTTGCCGGATCGTATTTTTTGCAAATTTTATCAATGCTGCTGATCGTATTTTTCAAGACCTGGGGATTTGTTTTTATCAAAATACTAAAGTAAAATTCCCTGGGGCGGAATCGAAAAATAAACGGCTCAATCGAAACCTGTAATGGCCTGAAATGAAAGTCTTTTAAAACGCCCACGATCTTTCCTTCCGTTCCCCAGAACTTGACGGATTTGCCCAGGGCCGTTTCAGGTGTCCACCCCATTCGTTTCGCTGCCGTCTGGTTGATCATGTAATTGCCATTACTGCCGGATGTATCCGCAGCGATTTCATTTAAAAAATTACGTCCCGAAGCCAGCGAAATCCCGGTTGTTTTCAAGAAATCAGCATCCACATTCATCTGCGTGATCAGGAATTCGTCTTTGGGGGTTTGTCCCTCCCATTCGATCGGGCTTGAATTGGAGACATCCACCATATTGCTCGTTGTCGCAGAAGCAAGCTCCACGCCTGCTAAATGCATAATTTCTTCCTTAAAGGCGAATGCTTTACTTCTCAAATCACCTTTCAACTGAACAAACATGAGTTTCGACTGATCAAAGCCAAGCTTCCGTTTTTGTATAAAGTTCAGCTGCTGATAGATAACCAGCGTTCCGATACCCAATGTGACTGAAATAGCGAATTGGACTACTACCAAGGATTGGCGGAATTTCTTGCCTGATTTAATATCAAAAACACCTTTTAACACGCGCGCCGGGCGGAATGCGGAAAGGAAAAAGGCGGGGTACAGACCAGTAAGCAGACTGACGATGATCGTGACGAATGCTACCGCCAACCAGAACTGGGACGACTCGTATGGTAGTGTCAACGCTTTGCCTGACAAGGTATTAAAGAAGGGTAAAAACAATTGTGTCAGAATAAATGCGCCGGTTACGGCTGTGGCCGTCATCAGGAGTGATTCACTCAAAAACTGGATCACCAGGCTGGACTTTTGGGCACCGACCGTCTTGCGCACGCCAACTTCTTTTGCCCGTTTTGAAGCTCTCGAGGTAGCCAGGTTAACAAAATTTACAATCGCGATTAACAAAATGATGAAAGCAACTGCTATAAAAATCTGCACATAAAGGATCTCACTTCGTTTCCCCCAATCGGTTTTAAAGTCAAATTTCGATTTCAAGTAAATATCGGATAACGGCTGTAACGCAAGTTTGGTGGACTTATCTTCCGAATAGCGGCCCAAATGCGGTTCAATCTTCGCACCAAATGCAGCCATATCTGTGTTTGGACGCACACGCAGGTAGGTGTGAAAATTGTTGCTGTTCCATTTGTTGCTCCACTGGTCAATACTCACCAGATAATTAAATGGGAGCAATGCGTCGAACTGTAAATGCGAGTGTAAAGGTGGTTTTTTGGCGACACCCACAAGGGTCAGCGACTGCTCGTTATTGAACGAAATTGTTTTCCCGACCACGGATTTTTTTGACCAGTCGGCCCCGAACAATTTTTGCGCCATGGATTCACTGATGATCACTTCATGGATGCCTTGAAAAGCCTTAGCAGCATTACCTGCCAGAAGTGGAAAATCAAAAATGCTGAAAAACGACGGATCTACGATCAGCAGGTTCTGAGCTTCCGAGATCTGCTTTCCATTCGAAAATGAACCGCCCCAGCGGCCAACACGGACCGTTTCCACGATTTCCGGAAAGTCCTTTTTCAGCATCGGCGCCAGCGGGCCGGGCGTCACGGCTACCAGGTAGTCCCCATCGGCCTGCTTCTGTTTTTCGGTAAGTCGGTAGATGGAATCGAAATGGGTATTGAAACGATCGTATGAAAGTTCGTCAGCAATGTACAACCCGATTGCCAGGCAACAGGCAAGCCCAATGGATAATCCTGCAATGTTGATGGAGGAATAAATTTTGTTGTTTACGATGCTTCTGAACGCGATTTTGAAATAATTGCCAAGCATGTCTGGTTTAGATTATTTGGTTAAACTATTCATTCCGAAGTGATTGCACCGGGTTCGTCAATGCGGCTTTCAGACTTTGAAAACCAACTGTGAGAACTGCAATAAAGATAACTAAGCCGCCCGCTCCGGCAAACATCCACCACGCGATATCGGTCTGATAGGCAAAGTCCTGCAGCCATTTTTGCATGAGATAACCTGCGATAGGACATGCAATGACAATGGATATGATAACCAACCGCAAAAAGTCCTTTGAAACCAATGCAAGAATGCCGGCAATGCTGGCACCCAGGACTTTCCGGACTCCTATTTCCTTGGTGCGCTGTTCGGTCATGTAACTGGCGAGACCGAATAGACCCAGACAGGCAATGAAGATGGCGAGCATAGAAGCCAATGCAAATACCTGGCTGTATTGTTTTTCAGTTTTGTACTGCTCATTGTATTTTTGATCGACGAAGTAATACTCGAAAGGATTGCCCGGATAAGCAGCTTTATAAAGGCTTTCGAGTTTTTTCAGCTGCGTTTGCATATTGGTCGTCGGAAGCTGTAAAACAAGCTTTCCACCTGATCTGCGGGGCATGAAGACAATCGGATCGATCGCCTTTTGCAGACCCTGGTGATTATAATCTTTTACTACGCCGACTATCTCGAAAGGTTGTCCCCAGCTGATGATAGCCCCAGCTGCTTTTTGCGGAGATTCGAATCCGAGCTGACGGGCTGCGGACTCATTGATCATCAGTTTGCCGCTTTTCTCCCATGCCTGCTCGGCTTCACGAACGGTGAAATTCCGCCCGGCTACCAAACCGATCTGAAATATAGACAGGTACCGGTCGTCAATGATCCCCATTGCGTAGCCTTTTTTTGCATTATCTTGTTTTTCCCCTTGTTTCACAATACCAGACGCATTGAATGAATAATAATCTCCCGGCACGATACCGGTATGGCTAAGATTCTTAACGTATGGAAGGGCACTTACCTGATCGTCGAGCAGGGTAGAGCTTGTTTCAAGTGTTTTTCCATTACCCAATTGAGGGCCATTGATCACCAACCGTTGATCGGCCTTGAAACCAAGGTCTTTATTCTGCATGAATTGCAGCTGCCGGTACAGTACCAGTGTGGATATGATCAGGATGACAGAGACGCTGAATTGCAGCACAACCAGGATTTTGCGGAGCCAGTTGTCTTTACCAGCATTCAACTTCAAACCGGAGGCACCTTTCAAAATTTGAACAGGCTGCAGCGATGTTACGGAAAAAGCGACGTAGCTGCCCGACAGCAGCGCCCCTAAAATCAAAAGGGCCGCCGCTGCAATCCAGGACGGGTCAGCCAGTAAACCTTCCAGTGAGAAGTTTTTCTGGGTAAAATCATTAAAGTTTTTTTGCACCGAATAAACCAGCAGCAACGCCACAGCAAACCCGATGATATTCAAAAGAAAAGACTCTCCTAAAAACTGATTGATCAGCTGGAACCTGCCTGCGCCGACCACTTTACGAACACCCACTTCTTTTGCCCTTTTCAGTGACGCCGCCGTGGAAAGGTTAATGTAATTGAACCAGGCGATCACCAGGATCAAAATTGCAATGCCGCTGAGCAGGTACACGAAAGATAGACTCCCGCTGGTCTGGTAGGTGTCATCCATTGAAGAACCCAGGTGGATATTAGCCATGGGCTGTAATACAAATTTGCTTTTATCCTGTGAATCCAGCTTTTGTTTCAGCGTGTTGATTTTCTTTTCCAATGCGCTGTAATCGCTGTGATCTGTTAATTGAAAAAAGTTGGTGACATAAGATCCGTCAAAACCATCCAGACGCGCCCATCCGTTCCCATTGAGGTTGGCAGGATTGGCTAGCGTCTGAAGCGAAAGGATTGCGTCGAATTCGAGGTCTGAATTTTCCGGCATATCTTCATATACAGCCGAAACCGTATATAAGGTTTTTCCAAACTGGTTGTTAACGGTCAACGTTCTCCCAATCACCTTTTCGCTTCCAAAATACTTTTTTGCCCGCAAAGCCGACAATGCGATTGTATTGGTTTCTGAAAGAGCCGTTTGCGGATTTCCTGAAAGCATTGAAAATGTGAAAAGCGTGAAGAAACTGGCGTCGGCATAAGCCAGGGCATCTTCCCGGAATGTTTGGACGGAGCTTTTTTTGCCTGGATTTTCAATGGTGATGATCCCGTTGGCTGAACCTTCTGCTACACGACAAAAAGCCTTTACTTCATTAAATTCTTTTTTTACCAAAGGTGCAATCGCGGGAGCCATTTGAACATACACATCGCCTGTCGGCCTGCTTTCCAGCATCCGGTACAAGGTTGGCAGGTTTTTGTGGAACATGTTAACGCCTCTTTCAAAAGCTACATATTCGAAAATGAGGATGAATGCAGCGATGCCAAGACCAAGGCCAGCCACATTGATGATGGAAAACAACCGGTTCTTACGCAAACTGCGTAGTGCGATCTTTAGGTAGGATTGCAGCATGGTCAGGATGATTTTATTTGCCGGACAGGATTACTTTGCGGCCTTCATCACCGGCCTGGACGGTCAGGAACGGTTTGTCCTGCAATGTTTTGCCACTCATGACCAGATCGATCTGGTCTTTGGTAGCAACGTAAACTTTTGCCCCTACCTGGTATTGTTTCTCCCTTTTTTGATAAGGTGCCAGCGTGAAGCCGTTGGTTTCATTACCCGGTTCGCTTGGCCTGTAGGAAATGAGTGTGATTTGCCTGGGGGTGTCACTGTTGTTGACAAATTGCAAGGTCACCAATTTTGAGCGCGAGGATGTCGACACTTCGACTCTGTTCTTAGAGACCGTCATCACATCATTTACATTTTCGATCTTTGCAAATGCTTTGGTTGACGTTTTTAGCTGCTGGGTATTCAGCCTGATCGTGGCATTTGCATCTGCAATTACATTGGCGGTTTCCACTTCAAACTTCTGGGCGTTGACTGTGCCGTTCGCATGACTGACCAGGTTAAATATTGAAGCTCTGCCTTGCAGGGCCACATTGCCGTTGGCATCATTGATCAAATTAAACGATTCATTTTTTAGCCCTGTAACGGTAACATCTCCATTTGACCCGCTTCTAAGGCTTTTCAAGGATTTCGTGGAAATTTTAACTTCAATCGCCGTTTTGCTTACCCAAAAATCCTTATTGTCAGGATCTTTCAAGGCTAGTTTTAAAATGCCGTCCTGGCTTGTCGTTTTAAATTGGGAGACAAGATTTTCATCCATTGAGACCTGCACGAAAGGCGTTCCTTCGGATACCTGTACGTTAACATTGGCAGGAAACTGCTCGATTTCGATCGCTTCAAAAGTAGCGACGGTATAGGTATTGGTCACAACCTTTCCATTTCCCCGCAGCTCTTTAATCTGAGCTTTATTTTGCGCGAACATTTCAGTTGACAGGCAAAGCGTGAGTGCCAGTAAAGCGGTGTAAGTTCTCATGATTAGTTAGGTTTTTTTTCTAATCACATCAATTGTTATACCATGATTGTAAAACCAGCCTGATTTGCTTTAACAGGTGTTTAGGTCTAAAAAAACGTACGATTTCGGACAATTCGGACGGAAATGTTCGCTGGTAAGATTTGTTGGAATCCTTTGCCTGACAGACAACTTATCAAGACTTTGCACTACCTGGTATTCAGCCTTTTGCGCGCAACTTCGAGTTTCTTCTGATATAGCCACCACCTGGGAGAAACGACACAAGTTGCACAAAGCAGCCTGGACGTCAATCACGTTGCCCGATCCATTCTCTTCGCTCCCGTGTTGGTGTTGCCTTTCCATCCTTTGGCTTTGTGCTTCGTCTCGTTCTCCAACGGTGGAGGGCGATAAAACATCAGGATCATGGAAAGTGCAAAATTGACAAACTCAGACCTTGCAGAAATCACAGGCACCGAGCAATGGTACCGGCACACAATGGTAAAGAATACCTTGTATACAGATGGCATCAAATATGTCGCTGAAAGGGCAGGGGCATACTGGCTCATTGATGAAATTGCTTTTAAACAAAATCATCCACTTGTTAAAAACGAAGAATTTCAAGTTTGGACACTTAGGGTAGATCAACAGCAAGCTACGGCCATCCTTACATGCGATGATAGTAACGGGCGGATCGTCTTCACAAAAAATATCGGATATAATGACTTTCCGCTGGAAGAAATTAAAATCTATGTTACAGATAATGTGATTTTACTACCTGGCGAATACCAACCAGTTAAAATTCATCTCAGAATAAATCAAGATGACTTTTTTTTTGATTTCATTTTAGTTAAATCAACAGATGCTAAATGGCATTCGTGATTTTTTCAAGACCTGCGTTTTTCCTCTTATCTGATCAGATTGAAGTCGATTTCCTGTATTTCAGCAAAGACAAATACCAAGAGCTGTTTTTTTGGGCAAGCTACCTTGAAACTATCATTTTTGCAATTCCTTAATGAAGTAAGGGTTAAACAGGATCAAAATGTTCAGAAAATGGAGGGTCTAATTTTTATTTTAGAATTAGCAAGCCATTCGCCAATAGGCATCTGACAGGCTAAGGTACAGCGTCCATCTAAGTCGATCATACACGTCCTCCAGCTCCCCATACTGCAGCAGAGCCCAAATCCGGGAACATTCACGTAATCCGAAATCAATGTCATCAATGAGAAATATTTTCTTTCCCAGGTCTGAACCTGATATTCTTCATTTCCGTAAATCAGTGTAAAGAGAATTGTGTTTTTTTCCTTATCCAAATTTATTAATTTATCATATTAATCTGAGTTAATGCTTTATCTGACCCGAAATTGACATTAAATCACTATTTTCTGATGTAATTCCAGGACTGCTTTTTTCATTTGACTTTTGCTTAAACCGCTGTATTCTAGCTGCAAGAAAAACAGCCTGTCGGTATTCAGACTTTTAAGTTCCAATATTTTGGATGTTTAATTTCTATTGGCTGATGAAAGTCATCTTCTGTGGCTTCCCTGATTAAAACATGAATGTCTAACCCATAGGGCAAAGAGTTCGCTGATTCAACTTTCTTTGCAGTCATTCTGACTACCCTCCCTGTGGACAAAACAATTATTTTTTCGACGCTTGTTGCTTTCATTGCTCACTAGAAATTGTTTAAACTGCCTTTCGGCAGCCTTGTAGCCTAACGCTTGTGCTACGCTGTCCAACCAAATGCAAATTGGTTTATATGTTTTATTACAAAAGTATAAATTCATTTTAAGATTGTCATCAAACTCGATAGGGAGGGGGCTTTTTGACGGGGATTTAAAAGACAATATTTAGTATTTGAGTTTGCTTTTGAATATGCACTTCCAGGTCGACAGTGAAAACTTGGGGATACAATTCAGTGATCATCTCCTTCACTATGTAGGAAAGTGAGCTCAGGGCCGATCGCAACATCTTTGTGCCTATCAAATTCACCAAAAATTTCCAGCATACGTTTATTGAACCAATTAATTACCTAAGGAATATCGTTGGAAAAAGTGCCAGCTACTTCGATTCAACCACCTTTTTCCATGGCTAGAAGATGATATATAAAAAGATGATTACGATCGTCCAGGTGACGGCGATAATAGTCTCTGACGTACTTAATTTGGGGAAACTATTTTTATCTGTTTGTTGCATTGCCTATGCCAGCTAGATATTCCGACTAAAGTACCCCACGATTCCGCTGTAAATGACCCCATTTATTCCGGCGCAAAGTACGCCAGTTAGGACCGGCTATTTTAACACTAAGCGAGAGCGATAATTTATTAAACTT
>Ga0209512_1001185_pt1 | contig 34305 bp, 29 predicted proteins | sample frozenSSSSmetaG_FD_184142 | JGI IMG/M metagenome (GOLD analysis project Ga0209512, IMG submission 184142) | Glacier valley bacterial and archeal communities from Borup Fiord, Nunavut, Canada, to study Microbial Dark Matter (Phase II) -... | ecosystem: Environmental > Aquatic > Freshwater > Ice >...
CTGCCCACCAGTTTTCAAGACTGGCTCCATCGGCCGCTCGGACAGCCCTCCCGGCGTGACCAAGCTCCGAGTGTAACGGATGCCGCGTTGCTGACCCTGAAAGGACGGTTAGAGTCGTGCGGGCTCTTCGCGGTCACGTCGAAAGCCGCTCAACAGCGTTGCGACGCCGTCATTGAGGTCGCTGCCGGTGACCTCGTTCGCCGCATCCATGACTTCGCTGGGGGCCTGACCCATCGCAACGCCCCTGCCGTGGGCCGACGCCCACTCGAGCATGTCGATATCGTTGCGGCCATCGCCGACCGCCATCACACGCGAGCGCGGCACGGCGAGTGCCTCACGAACCCGCTCGAGCGCGGTCGCCTTGTTCACCCCGTCAGGGGCGATATCCAACCACGCTGTCCAGCCCACGTTGTAGCTCACCTTGTGTAAGCCCATCTTCTCTACGACCGAGAGGAAGTCTTCAATCTTGTGCTCAGGCGAGATCACAACGACGCGAGTTGCGGGCGTTTCGAGTAACCGATCAAACTCGACCCGCTCGCTCACCGAGCCAAGCGTTCCTTCGGGGAACTCGCCCGTGAACCTGTACTTTCCGGTCTCGTCCTCGACAGCGTAGTGGGCCGCCTCGAGGTTGCCCCTGATCGTGCGCAGCACTTCGCCCGGGTCAAAAGTCTCGACGAAGTCGCGCTGATACCCCGACGGATGAAGCGGGTCACGCCTGAGGGTAATGGCTCCGTTCGAGCACACGACATACTCCGGCGTGATGCCCAAGCGCTCGAGAATGGGGACGGTCATCGCTACCGATCGACCGGTCGCGAGCATGACCTCGTGCCCGGCATCCCGGACCTCTTGCACCGCGCGAATTACGGGCTCGTTGAGAACACCGTCTTCTCGGAGGATCGTGCCGTCAATATCGAGTGCGATGAGCCAGCGATCGGTCACGGGATCGGCTCGAACAGCTCAAGTCCGCGAAGGTACGGGCGCAGCGCCGGTGGCACCACTACGGAACCGTCGGGCTGCTGGTGAGTTTCGAGAATTGCCACGAGCCAGCGGGTCGTGGCAAGAGTGCCATTGAGCGTCGCGACTGGGGCGGTCTTGCCGTGGTCGGTGCGGTACCTGATGTCGAGCCGTCGCGCCTGATAGGTTGTGCAATTGCTCGTGGAGGTGAGCTCGCGATACGCGCCCTGCGTCGGCACCCAAGCTTCGATATCGAATTTGCGGGCCGCGCTCGAACCAAGATCTCCGGCGGCAACGTCGATCACGCGATAGGCGAGCTCGCACGCTGTGAGCATGCGCTCTTGCAGCGCGAGGAGCCGCTCGTGCTCGGCCTCGGCGTCGTCGGGAAGCACGTAGCTGAACATCTCCAGCTTGTTGAACTGGTGAACCCGCAGGATGCCGCGATTGTCTTTGCCCGCCGAGCCGGCCTCTCTGCGATAGCAGGTCGACCAGCCCGCGTATCTCATGGGCGCGGCGGTGAGATCGAGAATCTCGTCGGAATGAAACCCTGCCAGCGCGACCTCGCTCGTCCCAGTCAGGTAAAGGTCATCGGCCGGAAGGTAGTAAATCTCGTCGGAATGCTCGCCAAGAAAGCCAGTTCCGGCCATAATTTCGGGGCGAACGAGAGTCGGAGTAATCAGGGGCGTGAACCCCTCGTCGATCGCTGTGTCAAGGGCGAGGTTCATCAGTGCGAGTTCGAGGCGAGCGCCCACGCCCTTGAGGAAGTAGAAACGGCTGCCGGAGACCTTCACGCCGCGCGCAATGTCAATCGCACCGAGCAGCTCGCCAAGGTCGGCGTGATCGCGTGGCTCGAAATCGAAGGACCGCGGAGTGCCGACCTCACGCACGAGCTGCCAGTTATCCTCGCCACCCGCCGGAACGCCGTCGATCGTGACATTGCCGATCGCGCCCGCGAGCTTCGCGAACTCGGCTTCGGCATCCTGAGAAACCTGCTGCGCATCTTTGACCTGGGTGGCGAGTGCTTGAGCTTGCAGCACGAGCGCACGCTTCTCGTCCTTCGGCGCCGTGGCAACGGTGCGGCTGAACGCGTTCTGCTCGGCTCGGAGCTTCTCGAACCGTTGGATGCTGCTGCGTCGCTCGACATCTGCCGCGATGGCCGCGTCGACGAGTTCGACCGAAGACCCCCGTAATTGCTGCGAGCGGCGCACGGTGTCGGGATTTTCGCGCAACAGCTGGGGGTCGATCACCCTCACAGCCTAGCGAGGGGATGCCGTAGCGTTGACCCGTGGTCACCCCGAGCTCGACCCCGGTCAGGCACGCTGCCGTGATCTACAACCCGCTCAAAGTCGACCTTCCCAAGCTCAAGAAGACGGTCACCGCCGCTGCGCGCGGCGCGGGATGGGCGAACACGATCTGGCTTGAGACCACGGAATCTGAGGCTGGCCGCGGCCTCGGCGACACTGCCGTGCGCAGGGGCGCAAGCGTCGTTCTCGTCGCGGGTGGCGACGGAACGGTTCGATCCGTCGCGGGCGCCCTGCGCGGGACGGGTATCCCCCTCGCGCTAGTTCCCAGCGGGACGGGCAATCTGCTCGCCCGAAATCTGGAGCTTCCCCTCTCCAACCTCGAGTCGAGTGTCGAGCTCGCCTTCTCGGGCACTGATCGGCGGATAGACCTTGGCCTCGCTCGCATCACGCGCGCCGACGGGCACGAGGAGGAGCACGCTTTCCTCGTGATGGCGGGGCTAGGTCTCGACGCGAAGATGATCAAGAACACCAGCTCGCGCCTCAAGAAGGCCGTTGGCTGGTTGGCGTACATCGACGGGATCGCGCGATCGCTGCCCGAACTCAAGCCCGTCCGGGTGCGCTTTCGCCTGAACGGCGCCAGTGAGCGATCAATGAGCGTGCACACGATCATCATCGGCAATTGCGGCGTCCTGCCGGGTGGGTTCCTGCTCATGCCGGACGCAAAGCCAGACGACGGAATCCTCGACATCGCGGCCCTTCGACCGCGCGGCCCGCTCGGGTGGCTGGCAGTGTGGCGCAAGGTCGCTTGGGAGAACGGCGTGCTGCGCAAGAGCGCGATCGGTCGAAAGATCATTGACCTGTCACGCGATGTCAAAGACGTCACATATCTCACCGGCCGATCGCTCGAAATCGAGGTCGAGGTGCCCCAAGAGTTTCAATTGGACGGCGACGAGTTCGGCGAAGCACAATCCGTGAAAGCGTGGCTCGATGAGGGTGCGCTCGTAGTGAAGGTCGCGTCCAAATAGGCGTTAAGCCTAGACGTCGACTGCGCCCTCGATCAGTGCGCGAAGCCAATCGCGCGCGTCAACAAACGCGTCATTGTCATAGCGCTGAGTCACGGTGATGGCCCTCATGTCGGCGCGCGGATAGCTGCCCAGGAAGATCACCTTCGGGCTGAAGCGCTTGAGGCCAAGCAGGGCATCCGCGACTCGCTCGTCGAGGATGTGCCCGTCGAGATCGATCACGAAGCGGTAGCGTCCCAGAGCATCACCAATCGGCCTCGATTCGAGCAGGCTCATGTTGACGCCTCGTGTCGCAAACTGCTCGAGCATTTCGAGCAGACGGCCAGCCGTGTCATCCGGAAGCTCGGCGATAATCGAGGTCTTGTCCGCTCCCGTGGGCTGCGGCAATTGCGCCGTACGCGAGACGAGCACGAATCGCGTGACCGCGTTGGGATTGTCACCGATGTTCTCCGCAAGCACCTCGAGCGCGTGGTGCTGGGTGATGCCGGGCGGAGCGACAGCGGCGTCAGCGAGCTCGTTCTCGAGCAGGGCCGCAGCAGCCGCGACGTTGGAGGTGGCCGGGAGGTGGCCGTGCGAGGGAAGGTGCGTATCGAGCCAGAGGTGTGTTTGTCCGTAAGCGACGGGATGCGCGTTGACGACTTTCACGTCGGCAAGCGTTGTCCCCGGCCGAGCTACGAGCACGAAGTTCACGGGAACGAGGTACTCGCCTATGATCCGCAGATTCGGGATGCTCGCGAGGGCGTCTTGCGTTGCGCTCACGCCGCCCTCAACCGAGTTCTCGATCGCGATCATCGCTGCAACGCTGCGCCCTGCCACGACGTCGTCGAGCGCCTCGCCGACGTTGTTCACGGGACGCCACGGCTTACCGGCGGCCTCGGGCACCTGACCGAGCGCGGCCTCGGTGAAAGTGCCGGCGGGGCCGAGGTACGAGTAGGTCTCGGCGGCGGGCGAGTCTGACATGGCTCCGAGTGTATCGGCGGTGTAAGACTGTGCTGCATGAACGACCGCGCAGGCACCCCGGCCCAGGCTTCTGACCTCATCGATGTGGATGCGCTCGTTGCGGCGTATTACGACCTAGTTCCGGATGTCTCGATCCTCGAGCAGCGCGTCGTCTTCGGCACGAGCGGGCACCGCGGCTCATCTCTCGACACCGCATTCAACGAGACGCACATCGCCGCCATCACTCAAGCGATTGTGGAATACCGGGCATCGCAAGGCGTGACTGGGCCGCTCTTCATCGGTCGCGACACGCACGCACTCTCCCGCCCCGCAGAGTCAACCGCCCTCGAGGTGCTCGCGGCCCACGGCGTGAACGCCCTCGTCGATGAGTTCGACGATTTCGTGCCGACGCCGGCTCTCAGCCACGCGATCATCGCCCACAACCTCGCGCATCCGGATGACCCTCAAGCCGACGGGATCGTCATTACGCCGTCGCACAACCCCCCGCGCGACGGAGGCTTCAAGTACAACCCCGCGCACGGTGGCCCCGCGGATAGCGACGCGACCGGTCGGATAGCCAACCGAGCGAACGAGTTGATCGCGAACGGTAACCGGGAGGTGCTTCGACAGCGCGCTGCTGTGCGAGTGGGGACCTATGATTTCCGGCGCCACTACGTGGAAGACCTCGAAAACATCATCGACATCGACGCAATCCGGTCTGCTGGTCTTCACATCGGTGCAGACCCGCTCGGCGGTGCAAGCGTGCACTACTGGGCGCTCATCGCCGAGCACTACAGGCTCGACTTGACCGTGGTGAACCCCGAGGTGGATCCGACTTGGGCGTTCATGACACTCGACTGGGACGGCAAGATCCGCATGGACCCGTCGAGTTCATCCGCGATGGCATCGGTCGTCGCGCGCCGAAACGACTTTGACATCCTGACCGGCAACGACGCCGACGCGGACCGACACGGCATCGTCACTCCGGATGCTGGACTCATGAACCCGAACCATTACCTCGCGGTCGCGATTCAGTACCTCTATACCCACCGCCCCCAGTGGCGAGCGGATGCAGCGGTCGGCAAGACGCTCGTGTCAAGTTCGATGATCGATCGGGTCGCGGGCGCTCTCGGTCGGCGCCTCTGGGAAGTCCCGGTGGGGTTCAAGTGGTTCGTTCCCGGTCTCGTGGATGGGTCGGTCGGATTCGGGGGCGAGGAGAGCGCGGGGGCGAGCTTCCTGCGCACGGATGGATCCGCCTGGACAACGGACAAGGATGGCATTCTCCTCGCCCTACTCGCGAGCGAGATCCTCGCGGTCACCGGCAAAACCCCATCGCAGCTTTACGCCGAACTCGTCACCGAATTCGGGGACCCAGCCTACGAACGCATCGATGCGGTCGCGACGAAGGAACAGAAAGCGCGACTCGGCAAGCTGAGCGGGCCAGACATCAGCGCCAACAAGCTTGCGGGGGAGACCATTGTTGCAAAGCTTTCGGAGGCGCCGGGCAATGGTGCCGCGATCGGTGGAGTTAAGGTGGTCACAGAATCCGCGTGGTTCGCAGCACGGCCGAGCGGCACCGAAGACGTCTACAAGATCTATGCGGAGTCGTTCAAGGGCAAGGAGCACTTGAAGCTCGTCCAGGCGGAAGCCAAGACGATCGTCGATGCAGCACTCGCGGCAGACTCCTAGCCGCCGTAGTCGGGTGCCGGGGGAAGGCCGAAAAACTCCTCGAGCGTTCTGATTCCCGTCGTGTGCATCTCGGTGGCGAGCGCCACCGAGACATAGCGCATGTGATACGGCTCCGACTCGTACCCCGTGACGGAAGTCTTGTCGGCCTGGTATCTCACGATGAAGCCGTAGCGCCACGAGTTCTGGAGGAGCCACTTCGCGTGCGGGGTGTCTCCCCAGCACGGCTCGAGGGTGCACCCTTGGTCGGGCAAGGCGTTGATGTCGATCGCGAGCCCGGTCTGGTGCTCGCTGTGTCCGGGTCGCGCGCTCGTGAGGTCGGCGCCCGCTTGGCCGAGGCTGCTCACCCAACCGTTGTAGACATCTACTTGGGTCGAGTAGCTGCGATATGCGCTCTGGGCTTGCATGGCCAAGCCCGTCTCGGCCGTGAAAGCGGCGAACATCTTCACGACCGCGTCAGATGCCTCTTGCCTCAGGTACGGCTGGTTGGCGAACGGAACCGGTACCTCGACGAGGTCTGCAGGAGCGTAGTCCTGCGGATTCAGCGGGCGTCGCTTATTGACTACGACCCACAGGCTTGCCGGGTCGTCGATCGAGAGCGCTGAGGTATTAAACGTGGGCGTCGGAGTCGGAGTGGGTGTGCGCGTGGGCCCGACGCTCGGCGTGGTGCTCGGCTCGGGGCTGGATGCCGTCGACCCTCGCGGGGGCGCAGCGAGCGCGAAAACGACGACCGCCCCAATGGCGGCGAGCATCCCAGCAGAAGCGACGACCGCAATCAGGATCGCTCGTCGACGCCTCGCGGCTCGCGACGGTCGGCTGCGTGGGCGGAGGTCAGACACGCGACGATCCTATGGGGCTTCAGGCTGGGAGACTCCAGAAGAACGCGGTTGCCCCGGACTGGCCCTCCGTCGCGAGTGCATCGTCGACATCCCGAAAGTCAGTGTCGATGTCGTGCCCGACCATCGAAATTCGAGTGACACCGTCGACGACGTGCACAGCGGAGACCACCTGTGCGTGGTCGTAAGACCCGTCGTTGTTCCAGTCAAACATCACGAGATCACCCACCTTGACCTGATTTCGCTGGGCGAGCGTGAGTTTCGTTGCACCACGTTCGGGATGAGCGTCGAGCCAGTCGATAAACGACGGCACATCCACGAATGCCGCTGCCCAATCCTCTTGGGCATTGTTGTACCAGTCCGACGTAACAGGCCAGCCGCGCGCAACGAGGGTCTGACTCACGAAGTTCATGCAGTCGCCGCCCCATGACGTGAAGTCGCCGTAGTCTGCGAGGGTGTAGTTGTTCCAGTGAGCAAAGGCGTATTCCAGTTGACGGTCAACCGCGGACCGCGAGCGATAGAGGTACTCGAGGTGCCTGACCTCGACGATCGGCGCCGATCCTGCGCTTGCGTAGATCGCAACCGGGACTGGCCCGTCGACGAACGTGTGCGATGAGGGCACAATCACGTCGACGCGAGTCGGGCTGACGACCACCACAGACGGGGAATCCTGACCGCCGAAGGTGACCCGATCGACAGCTTCCAGGCCTGTCCCGAGCACGGACACCGTTTCACCGCCGGCAAGCGAGCCCACAGCGACGTTGATCCCCATCGCGATCGGGGCAGGGAGTGCATGGGCGTGCGCCGGCGCGAACTGCGCGCTCGGGGCGCACGGGGCGCACCCGGACAGTGCCGCCGCAAGCACGAACCCCGCCGCAACAGCCCTCGCGGGCCGCGCGCGCGACGGATGGGCACTCATTGCTCCACCGTAGGCACGGATCTTGATTCACAGCCCTGAAACGGCGCTTGTGCGGTGGGCTCTTACCCGATCCTTACAATCGCGGTCGCGCGAATACTCCTTGGGGTGTGCATCTGCGTTTGCGAAGTACGCTGCGGAAGGTGTAACTTTGCACTCTACGCAAAGTTTTTGCGACAGCCCACACGGTTATTCTCATCAAAGAGGTTCAATGTCACGCGTCGATTCCAAGGGTAAGCAGCAGGCACAGGCAATCGCCGACGCCGGCGGCGTCATGACCCACCGCCAGATACTTTTCGTCATCTTCGGCCTCATGGCCGGAATGTTCCTCTCCGCTCTCGACCAGACGATCGTCGGGACCTCAATGCGCACGATCGCAGACGACCTGAGCGGGCTGAGTCTGCAGGCCTGGGTCACAACGGCCTATCTGATCACGTCGACGATCGCGACACCGATTTACGGCAAGCTCAGCGACATATTTGGCCGTCGGCCGCTCTTCATCATCGCGATCGTGATCTTCCTGGTCGGCTCGGTGGCTGCGGGCTTTGCGGGCACGATGTACCAGCTCGCGATCTTCCGCGCGATCCAGGGTCTCGGCGCCGGCGGCCTTATGGCGCTCCCGCTCGCGATCATGGGCGACATCCTTGCGCCGCGCGAGCGCGCAAAGTACCAGGGATATTTCCTGGCAGTGTTCGGCATCTCGAGCGTCATCGGCCCACTCATCGGCGGGCTTCTCTCCGGCACTCCCGAGATCCTCTTCATCACCGGTTGGCGCTGGGTGTTCCTCATCAACATTCCGATCGGAGTAGTTGCTCTCGCGATCGTGATGCGGTTCCTGCACATCCCGCACACTCGTCACACTGTGCGCATCGACTGGTGGGGTGCGGCAACGGTCATCATCGCGCTGGTTCCCCTCTTGCTCGTGGCCGAAAAGGGCCGTGAATGGGGTTGGGACTCGCTCGGTGCGATTCTCTGCTACGTCATCGGCGCACTCGGCATCGCGGCGTTCATCCTGAGCGAGAAGCTCATGGGAGATGACGCGCTCATTCCCCTCAAGCTCTTCTCGAGCCCAACCTTCTCGATGGCGACGATTCTCGGTGTGCTCGTCGGGTTCGGGATGTTCGGGGCGATGATGACGATCCCCCTGTACCTGCAGCTCGTGCTCGGGTCGAGCCCGACGCTCAGCGGCTTCCAGATGCTCCCGATGATCCTGGGGCTCATGATCTCGTCGATCGCGAGTGGCCAGATCATCGCCCTCACCGGTCGCTACAAGATGTTCCCGATCCTCGGCACGGGTTTCATGGCGGCCGGTTTCTTCTGGATAACGTTCCTCACGGCCGACAAGCCCGTGTGGTACATCATGACCGGCATGCTCCTCATTGGTCTGGGCCTGGGTCAGCTCATGCAGACGCTCACGATCGCGAGCCAGAACTCGGTCGGGCCGCGCGACATCGGAGTGGCCACGAGCTCGTCGACATTCTTCCGGCAGATCGGTGGAACCTTGGGTGTTGCGGTGCTGTTCTCCGTGCTGTTCTCGCGCATCCCAATCACGATCGCCGCAGCGTTTGCCGACCCGAAGAATCAGGCAAACCTCCAGACGGCCGGGCAGGACCCCGCGGTGCTGAGCGACCCGAAGAACAAGCAGATTCTCGAGCTATTGCAATCGGCACAGACGGGCGGAGGCGCTTCCCTCGGTACGTCGCTCGACGGCGACACAGCCTTCCTCAACGGATCTGACCCGCGCCTATCCGCCCCCTTCTTGCAGGGCTTTGCCAACGCGACCGTGACCATCTATTGGGTCGCACTCGCGGTTGTCGCCGTCGCCTTCGTTCTGAGCTTCTTCCTCAAGGCGACACCGCTGCGTGCGAAGTCGGCGCTGCAGGAGAACGCAGACAATGTCGCTGCCGTCATCGCGCAAGAGGCTGCGGACGCCGCGGGGGCGCTCCTAGCCCCTGACGCGAGCGTCACGGAATCGATCGATGATCTCGATGAAGCGGAAACCTCGGTCGCGGGCGCGCGTGGAAGGTCCACCGCCGGCTAGCGCCTGAAAGACGTGTCTCGCCGCGGCGTTCGATTCCCCCACCCATGGGAGTCGAACGCCGCAAGCGTTTGCATGGGATGCGAACACCGGTAGCTTTGGACCACACGCGCACGATTGAACACGGATCGCGAAAGGCTCGACAACAATGACGTTTCCCGCTGGATTTCTCTGGGGCGCCGCGACGGCGGCTGCTCAGATCGAAGGGGCGGCCCACGAGGGCGGCAAGCTCGACTCGATCTGGGACGCCTTTGCGCGGGTGCCAGGAAATGTCGCGCACGGGGACACGCCCGAAGTCGCGGTCGATCACTACCACCGGATGGCAGAAGATGTCGCGCTCATGCGCGAGCTCGGCCTAGATTCATATCGATTCTCGGTGAGTTGGGCGCGCGTGATGCCCGACGGCGTGCACGCGAATCCCATCGGACTCGACTTCTACAGTCGACTGGTCGACGAGCTGCTCGCGAACGGAATCCTGCCGTGGCTCACGCTGTACCACTGGGACCTTCCGCAAGCGCTCGCGGCGCAGGGCGGCTGGAGCAACCGCGATACCGCCTCGCGTTTCGCGGAGTATGCCGCCGCAACCCACGAGGCGCTTGGCGATCGGGTCACGCACTGGACCACGTTCAACGAGCCATTCTGCTCGGCCTATTTGGGCTATGCGAGCGGGGAGCATGCCCCCGGCCTCCGTGAGCCCCGGTCCGCACTGGCCGCGCTCCACCATCAGCACCTCGCGCACGGGTTTGCCCTTCGCGAGTTGCGTTCGCGGGGCGCGCAGGAGTTGGGCATCACCCTCAACCTGACCAATGCGATCCCGAACGACCCGACGGATCCCGTTGACATCGATGCGGCTCGACGAATCGACGGTCTCTGGAACCGCGCTTTTCTCGACCCGATCCTCCGGGGCAGCTATCCCTCGGATGTACTCGAGGATGTTGCGGCGCTCGATTTTGCACCATTCGTGTACGACGGCGACCTCACCATCATCTCGGCGCCGATCGACTTCCTCGGCGTCAACTATTACCACGACGACAACGTGAGCGGGCATCCCCTGCCCGAGGGCACCTCGCCGGGGCTTCGCCCGACCTCGAAGGAAGGGTCGTCTCCCTTCGTCGCATCGGAATTCGTCACCTTCCCGCCCCGCGATCTGCCCCTGACCGCGATGGGCTGGGAGATCAACGCCGACGGACTTCGCGCCCTGCTCGTGCGCCTCGGCGACGAGTACGACAATCTCCCGCCGATGTACATCACCGAGAACGGGTCGGCCTGGCCAGACGAGATCTCGGCCGATGGCGCGGTCCACGACGAAGACCGAGTCGCGTACCTCAAGGATCACGTCGACGCGGTCGAAGCGGCGATAGCCGAAGGCGCCGATGTTCGCGGCTACTTCGCGTGGTCCCTCCTTGACAATTTCGAGTGGGCCTGGGGCTACGAGAAGCGATTCGGCATCGTTCACGTCGATTACCACAGCCTGGTGCGCACGGTAAAGGATTCCGGCCGCGCGTTCGCGGCCATCGTGGAGGGTTCCCGGGCGGTGCGATGACCGATCCCGTCATTGCGCCCGACTCGGCCGCGAGCGCACCCACGCTCGAGATGGTCGCCGCCGTTGCGGGAGTCTCCCGCTCGACGGTGTCGCGCGTGATTAACGACTCCCCCCAAGTGACGCCCGAAGCGCTCGCCGCTGTGCGGGCCGCAATCGACGAGCTCGGCTACGTTCCCAACCGCGCGGCCCGCAGCCTCGCCAGCCGACGCACACAGGCGATCGCATTGATCATCCCGGAAAATACCGCCAAGTTCTTCGCCGACCCGTACTTCGCCGCGGTTATCCAAGGCGTCGCCTTGCACATGTCGACGACCGACTACATCCTCACCCTCCTGATCGCCGCAGAAAATGACCGTGAGAAGACCCGCCGCTACCTTCGAGCTGGCACCGTCGATGGTGCGCTGATCCTGTCGCACCATAGCGACGACCGGTCGTTCGCCGAGCTTGCCCAGTCCCTGCCGATCGTGTTCGGCGGCCGGCCGATGAATCGGCAACAGTCCTCTGCGAGCTACGTCGATGTTGACAATGTCCAGGGGGCTCGCGAAGTTACCCAGAAGCTCGTGACCCGCGGTCGCACGCGAATCGCGACCATCGCCGGCCCGCAGGACATGGCTGCCGGACTGGATCGGCTCGAGGGCTGGCGGCTCGCCCTGCAGGAGGCCGGACTAGCAGACGATCTGGTCGAGGTGGGTGATTTCAGCCCGGAGAGTGGATCGGCAGCGATGACACGACTACTCGATCGTGGAGAAGCGATCGACGGAATCTTTGTCGCGAGTGCGCAAATGGCATCAGGCGCGCTGGCCGTGCTTCACGCTCGAGGACTCTGGGTGCCACACGACGTCGGCTTGGTCACCTTTGACAACGACTATTTCGCGCAGACAGCGCGCCCCGCACTCACCACGATCGAGCAACCGACGGTCGAAGTCGGCCAACGGATGGCTGCGGAATTGCTGCGCCTGATCGAGGGAGAACAGGTCGAACGGGTCACCATCATGCCGATTCGACTGATCGATCGAGCCTCAGCCTAGTTAGCTTTACTGGTCGCCCGGAGCTCTCGTGCGGCGCTCGCCCGCGCTATCCTCAAGATCGATCCTGACTTGGCCCGTGTACACTCCCGGACCCCGCGAGCTGATCGACTTATCGCCATCACCGGGTAGCGGCGCGGGCGCAGGAAGGAAGGTCTGCCGATCCAGTTCCACCTGCGATTCGTACCGGGAGGGCGCGAACACCTCGTCACCGATCCCCAGCCCACTTCCATGCGAACCGGACGTCTTGCTCTTGTTGCTCATGTCGAGCCAGCCAAAGTGCTGAGCAAGGTACAAGGCAACCCCACAGGCCGCAATGACAATCAGTGCGATCCACGGTTCCACAAGTACAGCTTAGGGAACTCGATGCAACCACTCTGTGGTGCCGAATTTCTCGACGCCGAGCCGTTGCGCCGCTGCAAGTTCGGCCGGCGTGATTTCGCTCGGAGTGAGTCCGTACATCCCCCGAAAAGTTGCCACCATCTTGTCGATAATCTCTGCCCGGGGTAGCCCGGTCTGGCTACGCAGCGGGTCGACGCGCTTATTCGCGCTCTTGGTGCCCTTATCGCTCATCTTCTCGCGGCCGATTCGAAGCACTTCGACCATCTTGTCGCCGTCCATGTCGTAGCTCATGGTGACGTGATGCAGCACGGCGCCATTGCCGAGTCGCTTTTGAGCCGCGCCTCCGATCTTTCCGGTTGGGCTCGTAATGTCGTTGAGCGGCTGATAGCTCGCGGCGATGCCTAGCGACTTGAGTGCCGCGATCACCCACTCGTCCAGAAAGGCATAGGAGTCTGCGAAACTCATCCCTTGCACGAGGTCTTGCGGGGCGTAGATCGAATAGGTAATGACCGAGCCCGCCTCCATGAACATCGCTCCACCGCCGGAAATCCTGCGCACTATATCGAAGCCATACTTCGCGGCATTCTCGAGGTCGACTTCGTTCTTGACGGACTGGAAGCTGCCGATTACCACGGCCGGCTTCTCCCACTCCCAGATACGCAACGTTGGCTTCCGACGGCCAGAGCCCACTTCATCTGACAAGACCTGATCAAGCGCCATTTGCACCACGGGATCGAGCGCGGGGCCGAGGAGGAGCTGCCACTCGTAGTCCTTCCAACCCGTCGCCTTGTGGAGCGCTCGACGGATCGCCGTTGCGACCGCCTCCGGCGAGAAGCCGAGCAACATCGCGTGTGGCGGAAGAGCCGCCGTGATGGCGGCGGCGAGCGCAACGGCATTCGTCTCGGCATCGAGTCCGGTGACCGAGGCGTTGATCGACGCGAGCGCGCTGTCGGGTTCGAGGAAGAAATCACCCGCGAGCCGGAAGTCGCTAATGCGACCGTCGACAACGTCGAGATCTACGACGACCAGTTTGCCGCCGGGGACTTTGAACTCGCCATGCATGCAACCAGCCTATGCCGCCTGCGCGGAGCATCCTCAGGAAGCGGTGTGCGCATCCAGCCACGCAATGAGATCGCCGATCACCTGATCGCGATTCGTCTCATTGAATACCTCGTGCCGAGCCCCGGGGTAAACGATGGCTTCGACGTCTGACAGGTGCGACCGGGTCACATACTCAGCCGCGAGCGTAGCCACACTCTTCTCGCCGCCGAGCGAGTCCTCGCTTCCGATCATGATCAGCAGCGGGATGTCCCGGCCAAGGTTCTTCGCCGGCCGCCCGAGCATGCGCAGCGCATCGGGGACGCCGAAGAGTTTCATCGCGCCCGCGTAAAACGTGAGCGGGTCATTCTGAAACTGGACAGCAACCTCGGGGTCACGGCTGAGCCACTCGCTCCCGGTCGTCCCGAGGTGCTTGTGCTTCGCATTCAGGTCGCCGCTGTTCATGTGTGCGAACGACCGGTGGGCAGTGCCCGTGAGCACGGCCGCGTCATAGTCGGCGGCGCTCGTGTTGAGCACGTCCTGTGCCATGAGGGAGCCCCACGAGTGGCCGAGCAGCACGAGCGGGATGCCGGGGTTGGCGGCACGAACTATTGTCGTGAACTTCTTCAGAGACGCGATCGTCGCTCGAAGGCCGCCCGGACCGAGTTTGCCCATCTTCGACATGTCGCCCTTGTGCTGCTTGACGCCAGTCGCGCCGTGCCCGCGGTGGTCGTCTGCGTACACGCTGTACCCGGCCGCATTCAGGTCTTGGGCGAATTGCTCGTACCGCAGCGCGTGCTCTCCGAGCCCGTGCGCCAACTGCACGACGGCCTTGGGCTGTGCGGCTTCCCAGACGTAGTAGTGAATCGTGACGCCCTGGGCGTCGACGTAGGTGTGGTCACTGCGTGTCGTGGTCGAATGTGCCAACGATCCTCCTTGATCAAGCCCATCGTATCGGCGTGACGCCGCCTGCGCCGGGCTAGCTTCGCGCCGCGAACTCCTCAACCACGGTCAGGACTGTGCGCACTGATGCGCCCGTGCCGCCGTCACCCGTGAAACCATAGCCCGGGCCGTTGTTCGTCCCGGTGCCCGCGATGTCGAGGTGCGCCCACGGGATCTTCGTAGTGCCGTCGGCCCCGGTTCCCACGAACTCCCGCAGGAAGATCCCGGCGACGAGCATCCCCCCGTCCCGGTTGGCGGCGCTCAAGTTGGACATGTCGGCGAACTTCGAGTCGAGGAGTGCCCGCAGCTCGTGTGGCAACGGCATCGGCCAGTGCTTCTCTCCCGTGACATCCCCGGCTGCGGCGATCCGACTGACGAGGTCGGGGTCGCCCATGACTCCGGCCGTGCGTCGGCCGAGCGAGACAATGGCCGCTCCCGTGAGTGTTGCGATGTCGATGATCGCGTCGGGGCTCTGCTCGCTCGCAAGCGCGAGGCCGTCGGCCATGACTAAGCGACCCTCGGCGTCGGTGTTGATGACCTCGACCGTGGTCCCGTCGCGCATCGTCAGCACATCATTGACGCGGATCGCGGTGCTCGACACCATGTTCTCCGCGACGCAAAGCCAGGTCGTGATCTTCACGTTCACCTTCAACCGAGCGGCCGCGAGCGTGACCGCGAGCACCGCCGCCGCACCGCCCATGTCGTGGTGCATCGTGAGCATCGCCTCGGCGGGCTTGAGCGAGTAACCTCCCGTGTCGAAGGTGATGCCCTTGCCGACGAACGCGAGGTGGCGCGTGGCTGCCGCCGGTGAGTAACTCACCTTGATGAGGCGCGGCTGCCGCGACGACCCCTGCCCGATGCCGATGATTCCGCCGCAGCGCTCAGCCGCGAGCTTCTTCTCATCCCACACTTCGACCATCAGATCGGGGATCCCCGCGGCGGCCTCGGTCGCACGGTCACCGAAGGCCGCGGGGTAGAGCTGGGCTCCCGGGGTGTTCACGAGGTCCTTGACGAGGTTCACGACGTCGCCGATGACGGAAATGCGGTCGAGGACGGCGTGGGTTAGCTCGAGCGCGGTTGCGACGATGATCGACGCGACGGGAGCCTTCTGCGCGGCCTTGGTCTTGCCGCGGAACTCGGTGAACGAATATGCCCCGAGAGTTGCCCCCTCGACGAGCGCGCCCAACTCATTCTCAGTCGCGAGGGCGAAGCCAAATACGACCGAACTCTTGCCGGCAAGTTGACGCACGGCCGAGCCGGCGGCATAGCGAATCGCGTCGGCGCTGGTGTCAGACCCCAGACCAATCACGGCGACGGCCTGGGCGGCACCCTGTAACGCGGGAAGCTTGAGAAGTTCATCGGCTTTCCCCGAGAAACCCACGAGTGCGAATTGGGCGGCGATCTCGGAGAAAGCCTCACTCGCGACGATGGTCGGACCGTCGGCGCCCTGCACTGCACCGAGTACAAGCACATCGGCCTCGATCGAACTTGCCGCGTCGGCGCTGAAGGTAATTCGAGGGGAAGACACGGGAGGGTCCTTTCGAGATTCTGGCAGGGGTCGCGCCGTCAAACGCTCTGAGTATCGCACTGTCGGACGTCGCGCACGAGTGGCTCAAAATGCTTAGCGACGCTAATTGTTTGCTATGCTAATGAAATCATGACTGATGCCCTTGACGATGACCTCCGAATCGCGATCCTGCGCCTATCGCGTCGCATGCGTCTCGAGCGGGCGAGCGCCGATGTCACCGACGGGCAGCTCTCCGTGCTCCTCGCGCTATGGAAAGAAGGCGCTCAGACCCTGAGTTCACTGAGCGAGTACGAGCGAGTCACGCCGCCCTCGATGAATCGCACGGTAAACGCCCTCGTTGAAGCCGGCCTTGTCTCGCGCACCACGGCCCCCGAGGACGGTCGCAAGGTACTGATCCAAGCCACGGATGCCGGGCTCGAGGTCGCGAGTGAAACCAAGCGCAGGCGCGTGGCCTGGTTCGCGACTCGACTTGCCGAACTCGACGCCAACGAGCGCGCCGTCCTCGACGCGGCTGCCCCCATCCTGCGCACACTCGCAGACTCGTGAACGCCATGTTCCGCAGCCTTCGGCTGTTCAACTACCGCTTGTGGTTCGCGGGCGCACTCGTCTCCAACATCGGCTCGTGGATGCAGCGCACCGCCCAGGACTGGATCGTGCTCACCCAGCTCACCGACCACGACGCGGCGGCTCTCGGAATCACCATGGCTCTGCAATTCGGACCGATTCTCGTGCTCATGCCGATCGCGGGACTCATGGCAGACCGCTTCGACCGCAAGCGACTGCTGATGTGGACGCAAGCGCTGCAGTGTGCCCTCGCGCTCGCGCTCGGTATCCTCGTCGTACTGGGGACGGTCCAATTATGGGAGGTGTACCTGTTCGCGCTCCTTCTCGGGATCGTGACCGCGATCGACGCGCCAGCCCGCCAGGCCTTTGTCTCAGAGCTCGTACCCGACGCCGACCTCCCCAACGCTGTCGCGCTGAACTCCACGTCGTTTCAGAGCGCGCGCCTCGTCGGTCCGGCGCTCGCGGGAGTGCTCGTGGCTCTCATCGGTGCTGGTCCGGTATTCCTCTTGAATGCCCTCTCGTTCGGCGGGGTGATCGCGGGGCTGGGACTCATCCGTCGATCGCAGTTGCGCGCGGTCACCCGGCTCGCGCCGGCCAAGGGCCAGATCAGAGATGGCCTGCGTTATGTGCGATCGAGGCCCGACATTCTTGTCGTGCTCGTCATGGTGTTCATTGTTGGCACGTTCGGGTTCAACTTTCCCGTGTTCATCGCCACGATGGCGACGGTCGAGTTCGGGCAGGGGGCGACCGGGTTCGGCCTGCTCTCCTCCGTCATCGCGGCCGGCGCGGTGGTGGGGTCACTGCTCGCTGCCCGGCGCGAACGTGCGCGCTTCGGCGTCGTTGTCGTGGCCGCCGGCGCGTTCGGGCTCTCATGCCTGCTGGCCGCGCTTGCTCCTAGCCTCTGGACATTCGCGCTCACGTTGCTCGTCATCGGGGTCTCGTCGCTCACCATGATGACGACCGCTAACGCCTATGTTCAGACGACGACAGAACCCGCAATGCGCGGACGCGTTATGGCCTTGTACATGGCGATATTCGCTGGCGGCACACCTATCGGCGCACCTGTGGTCGGGCTCGTGGCGAATGGCCTTGGGCCGCGGTGGGCTCTCGGGATCGGGGCGCTTTCGGGTGCGATCGCTGCTGGGGTCGCAATCGTGTGGCTTGTCTCGCGCAAGGGAATGCGAGTCGGTCGCACCGAGACCCGGTTCGGATTGAAGCTGCGATTCGACGGCAACGACGATCACGATCGGGAGCTCGCGACCCAGGAGATCGCAATCCTCACCGCCACAGCAGAACGCACGAGCTAGCGCGAAACTATGCCTCGCGGGTGATCTCGACCTTCACGAATAGGGTCGACCCGAAGGGTCCCGCGTACACGCCTCGCAGCGGGGGGACATCGTTGTAGTCGCGGCCACGGCCGACCAGCACGTGCCGGTCTCCGATGTCGATGCGGTTCGTGGGATCGAAGCCGCGCCAACCGTCGCCGCAGAACCATTCGACCCAGGCGTGCGATTCGCCCGCGACGGTCTCCCCGATCTCGGCGTTGGGCTTCGGGTGCAGATAGCCCGATACGTAGCGGGCCGGGATGCCCACACTGCGCAGCGCGCCGAGCGCGAGGTGAGCAATGTCTTGGCACACGCCCTTGCGCTCCGCCCATGCCTCGGCCGCGGTCGAGTGCACCCCGGTCACACCTTGCATGTACTCCATGGCTGCACCGATTGCCGTCGAGATCTCGAGAGCGGCCGCGCACGCGTCATCCGTCGTAGCGGCGATCTTTCGCGCGAGCTCAACTACTGCGGCGGGAGGTTGCGTGCGACGAGTCTGGCCGAGTTGCTCAACGGTGTCCGTCGCGCGCTCAGCGGCCGCCGCGAGGTCAGCCCAGTCGAGCCTTTCGTCGTCGTGCACTCGGGGCCGCACTTCGACAAGGCTCGTCGCGGTGAGCGAGAGGTGTTCGTGGGGGGTGAGAATCTCGAAGCTCGACACGCGTGAGCCCCAGTAGTCCACGTAGTTGTGGTGGCTCGACATCGGCATTATCTCGAGGTTCGAGTACAGCACGAGCTGGCCATCCGCGCTCACGGGCAGCATCCGCGCCTCGTTGTACGAGGCGGTGACATCGCCGCCGTAGTGAAAGCCCGTCATGTGCTTGATGCGGAGCCGATTCACGACGTCTCCCCCACCCAACTCGGGGCGGCATTTGTGGGGAAGTAGCGCTCACGGATCGCCTCGGAGGCGGCACTGGTCGCCGCCTGCACAGTGTCCATGTGCAACGTGAGGTCCTCAAGGATCTCGGCAATCGGGCGGTACTCAAGCTCGCTGCGGATCTGACCGAGTAACCGCAGTGCTTGGTCACTCACACCGACGCGGTCACTGCGCGGCTCGATCTCGCGCATGCAGTTCTCCGCACGCGTGACCGAGAACAGGATGCTGCGGGGGAACAGCCGGTCGAGCAGCAAAAACTCCGCGGCGTTCCGGGCGCTCGGCACGCCGCGGTAGGTGCGCAGGTAGGCCTCATACGCCCCGCAGGAGCGCAGAATCGTGGTCCACGACGGTCCGCTCGCCTCCGTGAGGCTGCGCGTAGCGAGCAGTCGCGCGGTCATGTCTGCGCGCTCGAGGCTGCGGCCGAGGGTGAAGAACTGCCACGCTTCATCCCTGCTCGTCGCGGATTCGATGATGCCAACGGCGAGCGCGGAACGCTCGCGGACCCAGCCGAAGAACTCGTGGACTTTGTCGCTCGAGACCTTGCGCGGCATGCGGGCCCGGGTCGTGTTGAGGCACTCCCACAGCTCGGTCGAGACGATCTCGCGAGCTCGGCGGGCATTCTCACGTGCGGCGCCAAGCGAGTACGCGATCGAAGCCGGCTCAGAGCGGTCGACCGCGAGAATCTCGAGCACGCTCTGTCGGTTGAGCACCCGGTCTTCGGGCACTTCGCTGCCCATCACACTCAGCAGCGAGCGGCAGGCGAGATCCTCCTCGATCCACGGGTCTTCGAGCAGCAGCTGAAGGTGCACGTCAAGGATGCGCGCGGTGCCGTCGCTGCGCTCGATGTAGCGCCCGATCCAGAACAGGGATTCGGCGATGCGGCTCAGCACCTTTCGCTCCCGTCCGCGCCCTCGGTCGCAGGCTCCCTCGGAGCTGGGGTCGCGGAATCGCTGGCGCGATTCCCCCAAGCTCCACCGCTCTGCTGTTGCTGCTGCTCCTGCTGGCCGTGGCCGAGCGGGCGATCGCGTGGGCCGTGATCCTGCTCGTTGCCACGCGGCACGTTCACCGCTACGGGAGCGGTGTCGGTCGCGGCAGCCTGCCCCGCGACCAAACCCTGAATGCTGTGTCTGGTCACTTGCAACGGGTCCTGGCCGACGACCCAGGTGTCCTTCGAGCCGCCGCCCTGCGAGCTGTTGACGACGAGTTCGCCTTCGGGGAGCGCGACGCGGGTGAGCCCGCCGGGGAGCACCCAGATGTCGTGACCGTCGTTGACCGCGAAAGGGCGCAAGTCGGCGTGCCTCGGGCGCATCCCGGCATCGACGAGTGTCGGGATGGTCGAGAGTTGCACCACGGGCTGCGCGATCCAGCCTCTCGGATCCTTGAGCAAGCTCTTCTTGAGTTCGACGAGTTCGTCCTTCGACGCGGCAGGGCCGATCACGAGTCCTTTGCCGCCCGAGCCGTCGACGGGTTTGACGACGAGCTCAGCCAAGCGATCGAGCACTTCCTCGAGCGAGGCGGGGTCCTCGAGGCGCCAAGTCTGCACGTTGGGCAGGATGGCATCCTCGCCCAAGTAGTAGCGCGTCAGATCGGGAAGGTACGTGTAGACGAGTTTGTCGTCGGCGACGCCATTGCCTACGGCATTGGCAATCGTGACGTTGCCGAGGCGCGCCGCGAGAAGCAGTCCCGGAGACCCAAGCATCGAGTCGGCGCGGAATTGCAGCGGGTCGAGGAACTCGTCGTCGACCCGGCGGTAGATCACGTCGACGCGCGTGGGACCGGCCGTCGTGCGCATCCAGACCCGGCCCCCCGAGCAAAACAAGTCACGGCCCTCAACGAGTTCGACGCCCATGAGGCGAGCGAGCAGGGTGTGCTCGAAGTACGCGGAGTTGTATACGCCGGGCGTGAGCACGACAACCGTCGGGTCCTCGACGCCGCTCGGGGCGGATGCCCGCAGCGCGCCGAGCAGCTTGTGCGGGTAATCCCCCACCGGTCGAACCCGCATCGAAACGAACAACTCGGGCAGCGTTTGGGCCATTACTCGCCGGTTCGAGATCACGTAGCTCACGCCGCTCGGTACGCGCACGTTGTCTTCGAGCACTCGCCATGCGCCCTGCTCGTCGCGGATCAGGTCGATTCCCGAGACCTGGATGCGCACGCCGTTCGCCGGCTCGATTCCGGCCGCCTCCCGATGGAAATGGCGTGAACTTGTCACGAGCCCGGCGGGGATGACCCCGTCTTTCACCGCAGCCTGGCCGCCGTAAATGTCGGCAAGAAACGCCTCGAGGGCCCGCACACGCTGCTTGATACCGGCCTCGACGGTTGTCCACTCGGCCTGATCGATCACGCGTGGCACCGCGTCGAGCGGGAATGGACGCTCCTCACCGGCGAAGTCGAACGTCACGCCTTGCGCGAGGTACGAGCTCGCGAGCGCATCGGTACGCCCGCGTAATTCGGCTTGCGTCATTTGGGCGAGCGCGAAGTGAATCTCCTTGTACGACGTGCGCGCCGAACCCGGCGACGAGAACATCTCGTCCCACGCGGGCGTGCCTTTTGCTCGCGTGGCGGTGGCACCATAGCCGTCGAACAGGTCAGCCATGTTTCTCAGCCTAGGGCCGCGATGTTGCGAGGGTGTTTCGACCCGCGTGAGTCAGGAGTCCATGGGTTCGAGCACGAAGACGGGGATCTCTCGCGAGGTCTTTTCTTGGTAGTCCGCGTACGGAGGGTAGGCGGCAACGGATCGCTCCCACCACACGCTCTTCTCATCGCCCGCGATCTCGCGCGCGAGATAATCGCGCTTCACCGCGTGGTCCTGCAGCTCGACGTGCGGTTGCGCGACGATGTTGAAATACCAGACCGGATGCTTGGGCGCCCCGCCGAGCGATGCGACTACGGCGTACACGCCGTCGTGCTCGACGCGCATGAGCGCGGTCTTGCGAAGCTTGCCTGACTTCGCGCCGACCGTCGTCAGCACGATGATCGGCATCCCGCGAAGGGCGCCGCCCTCTGCGCCGTTGGTCGATTCGTAGAGTTCGGCTTGGGTGCGCGCCCACTCGGATGTGCTCGGTTCGTAATCTCCAGTGAGGGGCATGCGCTACTCGATACCGATCGTCGGGTAGCTGAGCCCGATCTGCCCGCGAATCGCGTCGAGCGTCTGCATGATCTCGACCGTCTCTGCCGGAGACAGGATGTCGCCCGCCAGCGTCCCCGCCGCGACGAGCTTCTCGATCTCCCACGCCTGAAACTGCATGCCCCGGTTGGGGACCTTCTCGTCGAATACCTCGACGACATTCCCGGATCCGTCGATGTGAGTAAAGCAAGTGGGGTTGTACCAAACCTCGGCGATCTCGATTCGGCCAGCGCTGCCGACGATGACCGCGCGGGTTGGGCCGTGGAGGTCCAGCGTGGTCTGAAGCAGAGCTTGGGCATCCTCGCCGTAGCTGAAGATGAGGGAGGTCTCGCGATCGACACCCGTCGCGGTCTTGGTGGCGACAGCCACGATGCTCGAGGGTGCACCGAGAATGTCGAAGGAGAACGAGATGGGGTAGATCCCGAGGTCGAGTAGTGCGCCGCCGCCCAAGTCGGGATTGTTGATGCGGTGCAGCGGGTCACGCGGGAGGTCCTGGTTGTGGTCGGCGATGATGCTGCGCACGGTGCCGATCCCGCCGGCGGCGATGATTTCGCGAATGCGCACCATGTGCGGCAGGAAGCGAGTCCACATCGCCTCGAGTACGACGAGCCCGAGCTCCGTTGCACGGTCGACGACCTGCTTCGCTTCTGCCGCATTCATCGTGAATGGCTTTTCGACGAGCACGTGCTTTCCCGCGTTGAGCGCGAGCAGTGCGTGCTCGGCGTGGAACGGGTGCGGAGTGGCCACGTAGATGATGTCGACCGAGGGATCGGCGACGAGCGCTTCATAGCTCGCGTGTGCACTCGGGATGCCGAAGCGCTCGGCAAATGCGGTCGCGGCCTCCTGGGTGCGCGAGCCGACAGCGGCGACACTGAACCCGTTTGCCACGAGATCCTGCGTCTGCTCGATCGCGATCCAGCCGGTGCCGAGGATTCCCCAACCCAATTGCGTGCCCATTCGTAACTCCTTCGTCGTGCCGAACTTCCAGTACGGCGTTCTCCCCAAATCGTATCGTCGCGCTCACAGCCAGTGAGGCTGCTATTGTCTAACAATCACAGATATTGTCTGACAATTTTAGCGAAGGCGGAGGCATGTCTCTCGAGAGCTCAGCGGTGTTGCCCGAGGCAATCGCCGACGGCTTGCGGGCGAGCATCATCGCCCAGCGCGATGCCCCGGGCACCGCACTCACGGAGTCGTCGGTCGCGCTGCGCTTTTCAGTAGCCCGACCGACAGCGAGGCTCGCGATCGACCGCTTGGTCGCCGACGGAATACTCCGCCGCGAGGCGCACCGGGCCGCCCGGGTGCCTGAGCTGTCGCGCGACGACATCGCTCAGCTGTTCGATGCCCGGGCGATCATCGAGTCGGCCGCGATGGCCGCGCTCGCGGCATCCGGAACCATCCCTTCCCCCGCGCTCGCGGCCCACCGCGCGCTCGCGGCGAGCGAGGCATTCGCGGTACACGACATCGCCTTTCATCGCGCGCTCGTGAGCGGGCAGTCGAACTCGCGACTCACACGAATGCACGAGTTGATCATGGGCGAGGTCGAACTGTGCATCGGCCAAGTGCAGGCCGCCCAGTTGCTCAGCGCCACGGATGTCGCGCGCCAGCACCAAGCGATCCTCGATGCGATCACGTCAGGCAACGCGGATGCCGCAGCCGACCTGACCCGTATCCACATCGTCGGCGCGCGCGACCGCCTCCTCAACCACGTCGACCATCCCCACAACTGAAGGACCAACCATGGTGAAGCGTCAATTTCCGCGGCCGAAGGATCTCGCGCCCCTCATGCGCTTTAAGGCGCCGACGCTCAACGCGAAGAAGCGTCGACTGGATGGCGCGCTCACGATCTATGACTTGCGAACGATCGCGAAGCGGCGCACCCCCAAGGCGGCGTTCGACTATACTGACGGCGCCGCGGAGGGCGAGCTGTCGCTGGCTCGCGCCCGGCAAGCCTTCGAAGACGTGCAGTTTCACCCGTCGATCCTTCGAGATGTCTCCACCGTCGACACCCGCACCACCGTGCTCAGCGGCTCGTCCGCTATGCCTTTCGGTATCGCGCCGACGGGATTCACGCGACTCATGCACACCGAGGGCGAGATCGCTGGCGCGGGGGCAGCTGGGGCCGCAGGCATTCCGTTCACGCTTTCGACGCTGGGCACATCGTCCATCGAAGACGTCAGGTCCGCCAATCCCGACGGACGCAACTGGTTTCAGCTCTACGTCATGCGCGACCGCGAGATCTCGTACGGCCTCGTCGAACGGGCCGGCGCTGCGGGCTACGACACGCTCATGTTCACGGTCGACACCCCTGTCGCCGGGGCTCGCTTGCGCGATAAGCGCAACGGCTTCTCGATCCCTCCGCAGCTCACGGCGGGCACGATCATCAACGCGATTCCCCGACCGTGGTGGTGGTGGGACTTCCTCACCACACCTCCGCTCGAGTTCGCCTCGCTCTCCTGCACCGGCGGCACCGTCGGCGAGCTCATCGACTCGGCGATGGACCCGTCGATCAGCTTCGACGACCTGAAGATCATTCGCTCGATGTGGAAAGGCAAGTTCGTCGTGAAGGGCGTTCAGAACGTCGAGGACTCGAAGCGCCTCGCCGACCTCGGGGTGGACGGCATCGTGCTGTCGAACCACGGCGGTCGCCAGCTCGACCGCGCGCCCATCCCGTTCCATCTGCTGCCGGAGGTCGTGCGTGAGGTCGGCAAGGACACCGAGATTATCGTTGACACCGGGATCATGAACGGCGCGGATGTCGTCGCCGCCATCGCGCTCGGCGCCAGGTTCACCCTCATAGGGCGTGCATACCTCTACGGCCTCATGGCAGGCGGACGTGCGGGGGTCGACCGCAGCATCCAGATCCTCTCGGATCAGGTCGTGCGCACCATGAAGCTTCTCGAGGTGGCCAACGTCGACGAACTCTCGCCCCGGCACGTCACGCAACTCGAGCGGCTCATCCCCCGCGGAATGCCTCAGTAGCGCTTCAAATCGGGATTCGTTCGAGCCGCGTTGGCTACCACGATGCCGCCTTCCTCGCAGACGACGGGAGCTAGCCGGTCGGGGCGTCGAGCAAGTCACGAATCGCTCTGACCGCGGCTTCGACCTCTGCGAAGCTCGTCGAAAGTGGCGACATCCCGAGCCTGATTCCGTCTGGCTGCCGAAAATCGGGGATCACCCCGCGAGACCAGAGAGCTGGCATGATCGAGGCGAACCGTTCGTGGGCGATCGTGATGTGGCCGCCGCGCTGGGCGGGATCCCGCGGGCTCGCCAGGCGAGCCTCGGGGAGCAGGTCGTCACACAACTCGACCGCGTACTCGGTGAGGGCGACAGACTTCGCGCGCACTGCCTCGAGCCCAACCCCGTCGATGAGGGCGATCATGTCACGCATCGGCTGAATGCCGATCACCGGTGGGGTGCCACTGAGGAACGAACGGATGCCCTCGGCGGGCTCATACGCCTGCCCCATCAGGAACGGGGTGCGGCTGCCAAGCCACCCCTGGATCGGTTGGCTCAGTTGCCCATGCAACTCGCTCCGGACATACAGGAACGCGGGCGCACCCGGCCCACCGTTGAGGTACTTGTAACCGCAGCCGACGGCCAGGTCGACCCCCCAAGCATCGAGGGGGGTCGGAACGACACCGACCGAATGGCTCAGATCCCAGAGCGCGAGGGCGCCGGCGCCGTGCGCGAGATCCGTGATCGACTCCACGGCCGCGAGGTATCCGGAACGGTACGCGACCGAACTAAAGAGGGTCAGCGCGGTCGCGGGGCCGACCACGGCGGCGACCTGCTCAGCCGTGACACCGGCAGCGGCATCCGTATCGAGCCAACGGACCGTCAGCCCGCGATCGGCGGCGATCGCCTCGACGATGTACCGATCGGTCGGAAAGTTGTCACGGTCGATCACAATCTCGGTGCGTCCGGGTCGGGCATCGAGCGCGGCACGCACAAGTTTGTAGAGCAGCACCGTCGTCGAGTCGCCGATGGCCACCTGTCCGGATGCCGCGCCGAGCGCAACCCGCCCGAGCTCATCTCCCACGGTCAGTGGCAAGTCCATCCAGCCCTCGTCCCACCCGCGAATGAGCCGGCCGGCCCATTGCTCGCGCAAGAACTGCTCGACGCGATCCAGCGACGCCTTGAGCGGCCGCCCCAGCGAATTGCCATCGAGGTAGGCAACGAGCTCCGGTGTCTCGACGAATAGGGCGCGATGCGCGGCGAGAGGATCGGCCGCGTCGAGCTCGGCGGAGGTAGCAGGGGGCATGGCTGGCGGGAGCTGACTCACTGATCGACCATACCGCTCAGCGGATTCCCAGCGGTTCCCTTTAATTTCTTAGCATGACCTTCTCGCTCGAGCTCACGCCCGACCTGATTGTGGCCTTCCTGACCCTCTTCGTTCTCGAGATCGTGCTGGGAGTAGACAACGTAATCTTCATCTCGATTCTGGCAAGCAAGCTTCCGGTCGAGCAGCAGGCGAGGGCTCGCAACCTCGGGCTCACGCTCGCCATGGTCATCCGGATCGGCCTCCTTTTCGCCGCGAGCTGGATCATCTCGCTCAAGGAAGACCTCTTCGTTATTGCGGGGTTCGGGTTCTCCGGGCGCGACCTCATCCTCATCCTCGGTGGCGGGTTCCTCATCTACAAGGCCGTCCGGGAGATCCACGAGAAGCTCGAGGGGGCCTCCTCTCACGGCTCTGGATCGAACCGCGGTGCCGTGACGTTTGGCGCGGTAATCGTGCAGATCCTGCTCATCGACATCGTCTTCTCGTTCGACTCCGTCATTACCGCAGTGGGAATGGTCGATAATCTGCTCGTGATCATCGCGGCCGTCGTGCTGTCTTTCGGGGTGATGCTCTTCTCGTCGAAGTACATTTTCGGGTTCGTCAACAAGCACCCCACGGTCAAGATGCTCGCCCTCGCCTTCCTCGTACTCATCGGTGTCGTGCTCATCGCCGACGGATTCGGCGTGAAGATCGACAAGGCCCTGATCTACGTACCGATTGCGTTCGCGATCGTCGTCGAGATGCTCAACCTCGCATACAAGCGCCGCGTCGAGAAGCGCGAAGGACCCATCGAACCCGTTCACCTGCGCCACGCCTACACGAAGGCCGACGACCGACCGGCTATCGCGGCGGCAACCTCCCACAACCCGGATGCCGGATCGGTCACTCTGTCACGCAAGCCAGTGACGGGTGCCATGAGCGATGACGACGACCACCAAGAACCGGCCGGACTCGGGTGAGGAGTTGTCACCGGGCATGACTGCGCGCTCGGCAAAATACAGTGCCGACGACGACTAACCCGCGCCCAGCTCCTCCAGCACAGCCCTAAGCTGGTCGACTGCCCAGTCGAGTTCCTCGGGCTCCACGATAATGGGCGGCGCGAACCGAATCGTCGACCCGTGGGTGTCTTTCACGAGCACGCCGCGCTCCATCAACATTTCGCACACCGTGCGTCCGGTCGCGAGCGCCGGATCGATGTCTACACCGACCCACAATCCCGCGCCACGCACGGCGGTGACTCCGTGACCGAGGAGGCCACGCAGCCCACTCTGGAGCCTCTCGCCAAGTTCGGCCGCGCGGGCTTGCATTTGTCCAGTCGCGAGTAACTCGACCACAGCGAGGCCTACGGCCGCGGCCAGCGGGTTGCCCCCAAAGGTCGAGCCGTGCTCGCCCGGCCGGAGCACCCCAAGGATGTCTCGGTTGCCAACGACAGCGCTCACGGGCACGATCCCCCCGCCCAGCGCCTTCCCGAGCAAGTAGAGGTCAGGCACAACACCGGCGAGTTCGCACGCAAAGGTCGTACCCGTGCGGCCGAGGCCCGACTGGATCTCGTCGGCGATCATGAGTACGTGGTGACGCTGAGTGATCTTCCTGACCGCTGTGAGGTAGCCCTCGGGCGGAACCACGATTCCCGCCTCGCCCTGGATCGGCTCGAGGAGCACCGCCACGGTGTTTTCATCGATGGCGGCTTCGAGCGCCGCGGCATCCCCGTAAGGCACAACGACGAAGCCGGGCGTGAACGGACCGAAGTCGGCGCGTGCTTGCTCGTCGGTGGAGAAGCTGATGATCGTCGTGGTGCGGCCGTGGAAGTTGCCGTCCATGACGATGATCGATGCCTTGCCGGGCGCAACTTTCTTGACGCGATAACCCCACGCGCGGGCGACCTTGACCGCCGACTCGACCGCCTCGGCCCCCGTATTCATCGGGAGCACCATGTCCTTGCCGGCGAGGTCGGCGAGGGCCTCGGCGAAGGGCCCCAAGCGGTCGTTGTGAAATGCCCGGCTCGTGAGTGTCACCCGATCAAGCTGGTCTTTCGCGGCCTGAATGAGCGCGCGATGCCCGTGGCCGAAGTTGACCGCCGAGTATGCGGCGAGGCAATCCAGGTAGCGGCGTCCCGTGACATCCGTGACCCACGCGCCCTCGGCCGATGCGACAACAACGGGCAACGGGTGATAGTTGTGGGCGAGGTGGGCTTCTTCCTGCTCGATCGCCGCCCCAGTCATCGCCGAAGCTCCAGGGTGCAGCACTTCACGCCACCGCCGCCGAGCAGCAGTTCCGAGAGGTCGACCCCGATCGGGTTGTAGCCGCGCTCACGAAGCTGGCGCTCGAAGTCGGTCGCTCGTGAGGCGATCACGACGTTGTACCCGTCACTGAACGAATTGAGCCCAAGCACCGCGGCATCCTCTCCGGTCACGATCACGGCGTCGGGGAACAGCGCGCCGAGCTTCTCGAGCGATTCTGCATCAAACGCGCTCGGAAGGTATGCGATGTTGTCGTCGTCGAGCACGGCCACGGCGGTGTCAAGGTGATAAAAGCTGGGGTTGATGAGATTCAAGGAAACGACCTCGCGGCCATAGATGTCCGCGATCTCGTGGTGGCTGTTCGAGGCGCTTCGGAAACCCATTCCCGCGAGAATGCGACTACCGACGAGCAGGAAGTCGCCTTCGCCCTCATTGATCTCGACCGGCTTCCGCACGTCGAATCCGTTGCGTGCGAACCAGCCCATATACGCGGGGCCTTCGGGCTGGCGCTCCGGGTAGGTGAAGCTCGCGCCGTAGGCAATGTTGTCAATGACAAGTCCGCCATTGGCCGCGTAGACCATGTCGGGGAGGCCGTCGATGGGGTCGACGAGGTGCACGTCGAAGCCGAGGTCCAAGTAGGTCTGGTAGAGCACTTCCCACTGCCGCACCGCGAGCGCCGTGTCGGTGGGCAGTTGCGGGTCCATCCACGGGTTAATCCGGTAGACAACAGTGAAGTAATCAGGGCGGCACATGAGCACCGTGCGCGTGATTGCGGTGCGGGCCGGGGCGGCCGGGATGTTCTCGGTCATGGTCATTTCCTCAGTGTTTCACGCACCTATCCGCACTGTCAGGTCATCAGGCGCACTTTTCCAGCGTAACGGCTAGTGTCTGCACACGATTCCCCCATAGGCTTGCCCGATGGATGCCCTCGACTACGGAATCATCGACCTCCTCCGGCTCAACGCTCGCGCCGGATACGGTGACATCGGCGAGAAGATCGGCCTGTCGGCGTCGGCCGTGAAGCGTCGGGTCGACCGGCTGGTGGCCGACCGCGTCATCCGTGCGTTCACGATTCAAGTGGACCCCGCAGTCGATGGCATGGGCACCGAGGCATACGTGGAACTTTTCTGTCGCGGAACCGTTGCCCCGGACGAGCTCAAGCGCATCCTGTCCGGCGTTCCCGAGGTCGTTGACGCCGGCACTGTCACGGGCTCGGCGGATGCAATCGTGCACATGCGCTCCCGCGACATTGCGTCGCTCGAGATGGCGCTTGAGCGCGTGCGAGTCGCACCCAACGTTGATCACACGCGCAGCGCGATCGTGCTCTCGCGCCTGATTCACCGGACCCACGACTGATGTTCAGCGTCGATCACGCCTCAAGCGTCACGCTCTACGAGCAACTGATGTTACAGTTCCGCGCTCACCTCGACGCGGGCACCCTCATCGCCGGAACGAAGCTCCCTACCGTGCGGCAACTCGCGACCGACCTGAAGGTTGCGCCGTACACGGTCGCGCGGGCCTATCGCGCGCTTGAGGCAGATGGTTTCGTCGAGACCCTCGGACGCAACGGCACAGTCGTGAAAGCGACCTCTGAGACAGGCACACAACTTTTGCAACTCGCCGCGAGTCAGTACGCGTCGCGCGCGCGGGAGTTGGGCGTGGACTCGTCGACCGCGATGGAGTACATCTCGTCAGCCTTTGGCGCCTGAGTTAGACGATCAACCCCGCCATCGCGAGATCGGGATTACCGAAACGATGCGCAGTGATGCTCACCGACTGCTCGTGCACGAACGGCAAGAGCTCGACCCGTCCCGACGTCGTGACCGGGCCCGCCCACACGGCGATATCGGGATTGCCGCCGACCGCTTCAGCGAACGCAGCAGCATCTCCGCCGACGAGTCGAACCCGGCCCGCGGGCATGGATGCCGCACGCGCAAGCCACGCAGCATCCGACTCGATCGTGATTGCCGTGACGATGGCTGACGGCAGCGCCTCTTCGAAGGACTGCACGAGTCCGACGGGCAACGGCACGGACGAACTGATCGTCAGCGGCGAGTCGGCAAGGCTTGCCGCCGCGATGAGGCGCACCAGATCGCCGAGCGGTGCTCCCTCCGCGAGCCGCAGCGTCACTGCCGCGGGACGATAGCGGAACACGTTGCGCTCGACACCGAGGCGAGACACGTCGGTGCTCATGCCATACTCAGCGTCCCACGCAAGCTGGTCGCTGAGCGCGGCCCGACGTACCCGATCAAATTGGGCGAAGTCGATTCCTGTCTGGGACTTCTTGATCACCGAAGCGACTCGCCTGGTCAGACCATCGAGCTTGATGTCGTCAACCGGCTCGTGGTCGATCGGCTCCCAGGCACCGAGGGTCAAGAGATAGTTGGGACCACCGGCCTTAGCGCTTGCGCCGACCGTCGACCGCTTCCATCCGCCAAACGGTTGGCGTCGAACGATTGCCCCGGTGATGCCGCGATTGACATAGAGGTTGCCCGCCTCGACCTCACCGAGCCACCGAGTCACCTCTGCGGCATCCAGCGAATGGATGCCCGCCGTGAGCCCGTAGGCGACGGCATTTTGAAGCGCAATCGCCGCCTCGAGGGTGGGTGCCATCATGACGCCGAGCGCGGGACCGAAAAACTCCGTGAGGTGGAACACGCCGCCGGCCGGGACACCGGCGCGGACGCCGGGCGACCAGAGGCGGCCCGTCTCGTCGAGCTGGCGGGGCTTGACGAGCCACCGCTCACCCTCATCGAGAGTGGTCAATGCCCAGAGGAGTTTGCCCTTCGCGGGCTCGACAATCGGCCCCATCTGCGTTGTCGCTTCCTGCGGATACCCCACCCGCAGTGTCGAGACGGCGTCGACGAGTTGGCGTTCGAAGCGCTCACTCGTCGCGACAGACCCCACGAGAATCACGAGCGATGCGGCGGAGCACTTCTGGCCGGCATGGCCGAATGCACTCTTGACCACATCGGCGACCGCGAGGTCGAGATCCGCGCTCGGAGTGACGATGATCGCGTTCTTTCCGCTCGTTTCGGCGAGCAGCGGGAGGTCCGCGCGCCACGAGCGGAACAGCGCCGCCGTCTCCCACCCTCCCGTGAGGATCACGCGATCGACGCGGCGGTCAGACACGAGCTGTCGGCCGAGGGCTCCCTCGTCGATGTCCACGAGCGCGAGCGTTGAGCGCGGCACACCGGCCTCCCACAGCGCCTCAACCATGACTGCCGCGCTTCGGCGGGCCTGAGGCGCGGGCTTGATGATGACCGCGGCGCCCGCCGCGAGTGCCGCCAGCACCGAGCCCGCCGAGATCGCCACCGGAAAGTTCCATGGAGGCGTGACGACGACGAGACGCGGTGCAACGAAGCGCGCGTCGCTGATGGTCTGGAGTTCGAGAGACCGCTCCGCGTAATAGCGGGCAAAATCAATCGCTTCGCTCACCTCGACATCGCCCTCAGCAATCGTCTTACCGGTCTCGTGCGCCATGATTTCGATGAGCCGCCCACGGAACGCGCCGAGCACATCCCCCGCGTCCGTCAGTATCCGCGCACGCTCGCTAGCGTCGCGCGCGCCCCACGCAGTAGAGGCGTCATAAGCGGCGGCAATTCGCTGCTCGAGCGTCTCGGCATCCTCGACGCGTGCGGCGGCAAGCGAGTCTGTTCCGAGTGTCGAGTTGACGCTGCGTTCGAGCACGCTGTTTGCCCAGACCCGGTTCGCTGCAATCGACGGGTCGGTGTCTGACTCGTTCGCGAACGCTGCTGAATCACGAACCTCGAGGGCCTTTCTCCGGTTCTGCGATCGGTGCGACGACGGCACGACGGGGTCGAGAGCGACCAGGGATGCGCGAAAGCGCTCGGCTTCGCGTTCGAAGACCGAGGGATTGTCGGCGAGCTCGAACAACCCAGACATGAAGTTCTCGGTGCTCGCGTTCTCCTCGAGCCGGCGGATCAAGTAGCTGATTGCCGAATCGAATTCCGCCGGATGCACGACCGGGGTGTACAGAAGCAGGCCGCCGACGTCGCGCTTGACGGCATCCGCTTGACCGGTCGCCATGCCGAGCAGCATTTCGAACTCGACTCGCGTGGCAACGTGACGCTGGGTCGCGAGCAACCACGCCCACGCAACGTCAAACAGGTTGTGGCCGGCGACACCGATCCTCACGGCGTCGGTGCGCTCGGGCGTGAATGCCCAGTCGAGAACGCGCTTGTAGTTCGTGTCGGTTTCGACTTTCGAACTCCACGTCGCGAGCGGCCAGCCGTGAATCGTTGCGTCGACGTTTTCCATCGCGAGGTTGGCGCCCTTGACCACGCGCACCTTGATTCCCGCACCGCCCGCGCGACGTCGTTCACTGGCCCACTTGGTGAGCCCTTGAAGTGCCGCAAGCGCGTCCGGAAGGTAGGCCTGCAGAACAATTCCGGCTTCGAGGCCGTGGAGCTTGGGCTGCTCGAGAAGCTTCTGGAAGACCGCGACGGTCAGGTCGAGATCGCGGTACTCCTCCATGTCGAGATTGATGAACTTTGCCGTTGGCGACGCCGCGGCGAGCTCGTACAGGGGCGTGAGTCGCTCCACGACGCGCTCGACCATGTCATCGAGCGCCCACATCGAGAGTTGGCTGGCTACCGATGAAACCTTGATGGAGACGTAGTCGACGTCGTCGCGCTCGAGTAACGCGCGCGTCCCGTCGAGTCGACGCCGCGCTTCCTCGTTGCCGAGCACGGCCTCGCCCAGCAGATTGAGATTGAGCCGGATGCCACGGCCGCGCAGTTTCGCGAGACTCTTGTCGAGCTTGGCCGGCGTCGCATCGATGACGAGGTGCCCGACCATCCGGCGAAGCACCCACCGAGCGATCGGGACGATCGGCCACGGAATGAGCGGTGCAAAACCGCCGCCAAGCAGGATCGCGAATCGCAAGTACCACGGAAGGAAGGAAGGGATACTGTGGCTCAGCTGTTCGAGATTGCGGCCCGCGACCCGCAGGTCGTCTGGACGTACGACCTTGTCGACAAATCCGATCGTGAACTCGAGCCCCCGCGGATCCTTGAGCACTCCCGCCAGTCGAGCCGCGCTGGGGTCAGCGGCAACGGTGGCACTCTCAGTTAGCCAGCGCCGGACAGTTGCGACACTCTCAGCGGCAAGATCGGGCTCGATAGGCATGCTCCGAGCTTATTCGCGCCATCCGAGCGGCAATCGCATCCCGACGCACAACTAATGCGTCGGGATGCGGGTCACGCTCAACTATGCAGCGTTTGCGGTTGCCTGGATGCGCAGACCGTGCAAAGCCCGGGACCACGACACCACCTGGTCGAAGAGGGTTGCGAGCTGCTTCTCGTGTTGCGGGCTCGGGACGAGCGTGGTGTTCGACTCGAAATCGTTGGCGATCGAGAACGAGACTTGCTGGCGGACATCCGCGATCTGCAGCTCGCCGACGATGAGTCGCAAGTGTTCGGTCGCGCGAGTGCCGCCCGAAGCCCCGTATCCGTAGCTCACGAATCCGGCGGCCTTGTTGTTCCATTCCGCATACAGGAAGTCAATGGCGTTCTTGAGTGCACCAGAGGTGGAGTGGTTGTACTCCGGGGTCACGAAAATGAAGCCGTCGTAGCTTGCAATCGCCGCAGACCACGCTTTCGTGTGGTCGTTCGCGTACTGCTGCATCGCGGGAGGCATCGGCTCGTCGAGGTGCGGAAGGGCAAAGTCCGCGAGGTCGACGAGCTCATATGTCGCGTCATCCCGCTCGCTTGCTTGCTCGAGAATCCACCGCGCAACCTGATCGCCCTTGCGACCGGGTCGAGTGCTTCCCAAGATGATTCCGATTCTGAGCTCTGACACGATTTGCCCTTCCCAAG